>Ga0070714_100004932_pt1 | contig 10144 bp, 7 predicted proteins | sample LARL83metaG_FD_65450 | JGI IMG/M metagenome (GOLD analysis project Ga0070714, IMG submission 65450) | Corn, switchgrass and miscanthus rhizosphere microbial communities from Kellogg Biological Station, Michigan, USA - LAR L8-3 metaG | ecosystem: Host-associated > Plants > Roots > Rhizosphere ... | reverse complement strand
GGCCGCGGTGGTGTACGCGCCGATGGCGAAGAAGGCCGCGTAGCCGAGGTCGAGGAGGCCGGCGAAGCCGACCACCACGTTGAGCCCAAGGGCCAGCAGCACGTAGATGCCCGCCGACGACGCGCCCCAGACGACGAAGCCCGGCGACTGGTTGAACATCAGCGGGAACAGGCCGCCGAAGGCGAACGCCGCCGCGGTGAAGGCGAGGCCGCCGTGGCTCACCACCCACGGCCGCAGCCCGTAGGCGAAGGCGAGCAGCAGGAAGCCGGCGAGCATGATCCACACCGCGTTGTCGATGACCGCGTCGGCCGACACGAAGCCGAAGACCAGCTCGGTGCGGCTGCTCACCAGGATCAGGATGAGCACCACGCAGGCGGCGCCGAGCAGGGCGACGCCGGCGCGGATGCGGCTCCAGCGGAAGACCTCGCCCCTGCCGCTGACGTGGGCGTAGAGGTCGTAGCCGATGCCGGCCCAGAGGGCGACCATGCAGATGCCCAGCACCCACACGGCGAACCAGCCGATGCCGGTGGGCGCGGAGACGATGACGTCCATGGGGCTGTGGCCGAAGCCGCCCGACGTCTGCTCGACGAACCAGGGCAGCAGCCAGGCCATGAGCATGAGCAGCGCGCCGCCCACCACCAGCAGCCAGAAGACGGCGGCGCTCTCCACCCGGCGCGTCTGCGCGCCGGTGTCGGGCAGGTCGACGCGGGCCTGGGGCTCGGCGATGTCGGCGGTGTTCTCAGGCACGGTCGGGCACCCGCATGCCGAGCAGGCCGCTGGGCCGCAGCGTCAGCACCAGGATGAGCATGGCGAAGATCAGCGAGTTGCCCCACTCGCCGCCGAGCAGGTTGGAGCCGAACACGTAGATCAGCCCGATGAGGAAGCCGCCCAGGCCGGCGCCGAGGATGTTGCCGATGCCGCCGAGCACCGCCGCGGTGAAGGCGATGATGCCGAAGCGGAAGCCCAGGTTCCACTGCAACAGGTTGTAGTAGATGGCGTACACCACAGCACCCGCCGCGGCCAGCGCCGAGCCGATGAAGAAGGTCAGCGAGATGGTGCGGTTGATGTTGATGCCGCTGAGCAGGGCGGCGTCGCGGTCCTGCGCGGTGGCGCGCATCGCCTTGCCCATCCGGGTGTAGCGGACGAAGATCTGCAGCACGGTCATCATCACCACGGCGACGACGATGACGAAGAGCTGCGGCCAGGAGATGTTGACCGGGCCGATGGTGAAGGCGTTGCCGGTGATCCAGTTGTCCTTCTGCGCCGGGTAGTTGCCGCTGCCGGCGGCGACGAACATCACGCCTTCCAGCAGGAAGGACATGCCGATGGCGGTGATCAGCGGGGCCAGCCGGGGCGCGTTGCGCAGCCGCCGGTAGGCGACCCGCTCGATGAGCACGCCCAGCACCCCGGTGCCGAGCATGGTCAGCGGGAAGATGATGGCCAGCGCCGCCAGCAGGCCGCCGAAGTTGCTGGTGGCCAGGTTGGTGACGTCGAGGCCCAGCTTGCCGAGGGCCATGCCGATCCACACCGAGAGCATGGCGCCGAAGGTGAAGACGTCGCCGTGGGCGAAGTTGATCAGCTCGATGATGCCGTAGACCATCGTGTAGCCGATGGCGATCAGCGCGTAGATTGCGCCGATCTGCAAGCCGTTCATCACCTGCGCGCCGGTCTGCGCTCCGCCCTTGGTGGCGAACTCGGCGATCACCAGGCCGACGAAGGCGGCGAGCAGGAAGTACAGGAAGAACTGGCCGGAGAAGCTGGCGAAGCGCAGCCGGAGCTGGCTCAGCAGCGGGGGTGACGCCTGCGCTCGTGTCTGGGCCCGCGTCGCGGTTGCTGCGGGCGCCTCACCGTTGGGCACGCCGGGTGTACCTCCTGACGGCGGGTCGGCTGCGGACTCCGGAGCGTACATGGAGAGGGCCCCGCATGGGGGCCCTCTCCTTCGATCGAAGGTTGGTCGGTTCTACCTGGCTGGGGTCAGACCGAGGTCTTGACCGTCGAGCTGTAGACCCACTTGCCGCCCTGCGCCACGAAGATGGTCAGCAGGACGTTGCTGGTGTCGCCGTTCTGGTCGAACGACGTGTGGCCGATGGCGCCGTCGTACGACGTCTGCAGCATGTTCTTGCGCACCGCCTCGCGGAACGCCGAACCGGTGCTGGGCAGAGTGCCGCCGTTGTCGGTGATCGCCTTCTTGATGGCCTGCAGCAGGATGTTCATCGCGTCGTACGCGTTGGCCGAGTAGGCGCCGGGATCGGCGCCGAAGGCCGCCTTGTAGTCGCTGACGAACTTGGCCGCGCTGCTCAGCTTGGTCGGGTCGGGCGCGGCGACGGAGCCGTACGCGCCCTCGGCGCCGGTGGGACCGGCCTCGGTGAAGAACTCGTCGTCGACGATGCCGTCGCCGCCGACGAACTTCACGCCGCTCAGCCCGGCCGTGGCCATCTGCTTCTTGACGATGCCGCCGCCGTTCGACGAGGTGCCGCCGAAGAAGACGACGTCGACGCCCAGGCCCTTGGCCTCGGTGAGCTGGGTGCTGAAGTCCTTGGTGTCACCAGGCAGGGAGACGCGCTTGGCGATGCTGCCGCCGTCCTGCTGGAAGAACTTGCTGAACTGGTCGGCCAGGCCCTTGCCGTAGGTCTCCTGGTCGTCGATGACGTACGCCTTCTTGGCGCCCAGGGTCTGCGCCGCCTCCTGCGCGTCGGCCTTGCCCTGGCCGATGTCGGTGGTGCAGACGCGGAAGTACGTGGTGTTGCCCGAGGGCTTCAGCGACGCGGTGTTGATGTCCGGGTTGCTGCCCACGATGGTCAGCCCGGGGTTGGTGTTCGACGGGCTGATCTGCACCAGGTTGGCCTTGTTGCTGATGGGCAGCTCGGCCAGCGCGACGTTGGAGTTGAAGGGCCCGATGACGCCGAGGACGGAGGTGTCGCCGGCCAGCTCGGTGATGTTCTGCGCGCCCTGCTGCGGGTCGTGCTTGCCGAGGGCGACGGACGCGTCGTCCTTGGTGGTCAGCTTGATGGTGCAGCCGCCGAGCAGCTTGCTGCTGGTCGCCTGGTCCACCGCGAGCTGCGCGCCGTTCTGGGTCGGCTTGCCGTCCGAGGCGTCACTGCCGCTGACGGGAAGGTCGGTGGCGACGGTCACGCTGCCCGTGCAGGACGACAGGCCCCCACCGCCTCCGGACGACTGTCCGCCGGACGTGTTGTTGGACGTGCCGCACGCGGCGAGCACGACCAAGGACGCTCCGAAGATGGGCACCAGCCGCATATGGGTGCGTTGCATCTGACCTCCTGATTCTGCATGCGGTCCGGGAGCGGACCAGACGGTCCCGTGAGAGGGCGAACATGTGGACGCCCCGATGGCTGTCCTTGTGTACTCCGCTGCGCGCCGGTTGTCAATTCGCCATCCGGGTGATTTCAGGGGCGGCCGCGAGGGCTGTGGATTGTGGTAAGGACTGCAACCATCGCCGCCTCCGCACTCGCCGCCGCCCTCGCCTTCGCCTTCGGGCTGGTCGTCGCCTCCCGCTGGGCGCGGACCCGCCGGCCCGCCTTCGCCGCCTGGGCGGCGGGGCTGTTCATCTTCGCCGCGGCGGCGCTCACCCAGGCGCTCGGCGAGGCCTCCGGCTTCTCGGTGCCCCTGTTCCGCGCCTTCTACCTGCTCGGCGGGGTCCTCGGGGTGATCTACCTGGCCCTGGGCACCGTGTACCTGCAGGCGCCACCGCGGGTGGCCCGGGCCTGCGCCGCGGTCCTGCTGGCGCTCACCGCCCTGGTCGCCGTCGACGCCGTGTTCGTGCCCGTCGACGCCTCCCGGCTGCACAGCACGGCGGGCATCCTCGGCGAGGCGATCACCGGGCACGGCAACCCCCTCTACGTTGCTGCCGTTGTCTTCAATATCCTGGGCAGCGTGGTGCTGATCGGCGGCTCGGCGTGGTCGGCGTGGCGCTTCGCCCGCACCCGCACCGCGCTCGACCGCGTGGTCTGCAACGTGCTGCTCACCGCCGGCGCCCTGCTCATCGCCGCCGGCTTCTCGGCGGCCAAGAGCGTGGGCGGCTCGATCTCCACCCTCGGGGTCTACGAGGCGGTGGGCATCGCCGTGATGTTCGCCGGCTTCCTCGCCCTGGGCCGGGTGGGCCGTGGCGCCCCGGCGCGAGGTACGCTGGGCGGCGACGGGCCGGCGCGGCCGGCCGCGACCTCGACGAGGTGAGATCGGTGCTCCACGGACGTGCAGCGGACGGCGCCCCGCGCCTGGGCCGCTGGTGGACGGCGAGCGGCAACCCGCCGCCGGCGGGAGCGCGCCGCCCCGCCTGATCCCCGCCGCGCGCCCGGCCGGACCGGCCCCCGCCGCGACGGACTCCCGTCCACATCCCCCTTGGAGACCCTCCCGTGACCACTCCCCTCGCCGTCGGCGGCGATTCCGCCCAGGTCTGGCGCGACCGCGACGCCGAGCTGCTCTCCCCCGCCTACGCGCGCTACTCCGACCTGGTCGTGGAGCGCGCCGAGGGCGCACACCTCTACACCGTCGACGGCCGCGACGTGCTCGACTTCGGCGCCGGCATCGGCGTGGTCAACCTCGGCCACGGCCATCCCGACGTGGTCGCCGCGGTGCACGCCCAGGTCGACCGCCTCTGGCACACCTCGGTCACCACCCTGAACACCGTGGCGGTGCACGCGGCCGACGCGCTGGTGCGCATCGCCCCGCCCGGGCTCGACACCGTGTTCCTCTGCAACAGCGGCGCCGAGGCGGTCGAGGGCGCGCTCAAGCTGGTTCGCAAGGCCACCGGACGCACCGAGATCATCGCCTTCCGCGGCGCCTTCCACGGCCGCACCTACGGCGCGGTCACCCTGACCTCGTCGAAGTCCAAGTACCACGCCGGCATCGGGCCGCTGCTGCCCGGCGTGCACCACGTCGAGTACCCGTACTGCCTGCGCCGCTGCCCCACCGACGCGTCGGGGCGCTGCCGCGTCGCCGCCGGGGAGGAGATCGAGCGGCTCTTCGACACCACGGTGGCGCCCCGCGACGTCGCCGCCATCGTCGTCGAGCCGGTGCTCGGCGAGGGCGGCTACGTGGTGCCGCCCGCGGAGTTCCTGCCCACCCTGCGCCGCATCTGCGACGAGCACGGCATCCTGCTGGTGTGCGACGAGGTGCAGAGCGGGGTGGGGCGCACCGGTCGCTGGTTCGCCGCCGAGCACTTCGGCGTGGCGCCCGACGTGATGTGCGTGGCCAAGGGCTTCGGCAACGGAATGCCCATCGGCGCCGTGGTGGCGCCGTCGGCGATCATGCGCGCCTGGCACCCCGGCGACCACGGCACCACCTTCGGCGGCAACCCCGTCGCCTGCGCCGCGGCCGCGGCGGTGGTGGCGGTGATGGAGCGCGACGGCGTGCCGCAGCGGGCCGCCCGGCTGGGCGACGCCGTGCTGCAGCGGCTGCGCTCCTGGCGGGCGTGGGCGCCGCCGCTGGCCGAGGTGCGCGGGCTGGGACTGATGATCGGCCTGGAGTTCCTCCACGGCGACGGGACGCCGGCCCCTGATCTGGTCAGTGATGTCCGCAACCGGGCGCTCGACCGCGACGTGCTCCTGCTCGCCGCGGGCACCGACGAGAACGTCATCCGGCTCTGCCCGCCGCTGACCATCCCCGAGGAGGAGTTGCAGCGCGGCCTCGACGTGCTCGAGGAGTCGCTGCGGGAGGCGATGGCATGACCCAGGTCGCCGCGCCCGTGGACGGGCTCAACCTGATCGGCGGCTCGCGCCGCCCGGCGCGCGACGGCGCGACCTTCGAGTCGCGGAGCCCTGCGCATCGCGACGAGGTGGTCGGCGTCTTCGCGCGCAGCTCCTCGGCTGACGTCGACGACGCCGTGGCCGCTGCCGCCGCGGCGTTCCGCGACTGGCGGCGCACGCCCTGGCCGGCGCGGGGCGACATCGTGCTGCGCGCCGCACAGGTGCTGGAGCGGCGCAAGGAGGAGCTGGCCCGGCTGATGACCCGGGAGATGGGCAAGGTGCTCGTCGAAGCCCGCGGCGACGTGCAGGAAGCCATCGACATGGGCAAGTTCATCGCCGGCGAGGGGCGGCGCGCCTTCGGCGAGACGGTGCCCAGCGAGCTGCGCGACAAGTGGGCGATGACCATGCGCCAGCCGCTCGGCGTGGTCGGCATCATCACGCCCTGGAACTTCCCCATCGCCATCCCCTCGTGGAAGATCTTCCCCGCGCTGCTGGCCGGCAACACCGTGGTGTTCAAGCCCGCCGAGGACACGCCGGCGTGCGCGCTGGCCTTCGTCGAGGCGCTCCGCGAGGCGGGGCTTCCCGACGGCGTGGTCAACGTCGTCTTCGGCTACGGCGAGGAGGCCGGCGAGGCGCTGATCCGCCACCCGCAGGTGCGCGGCGTCAGCTTCACCGGCTCGGTCGAGGTGGGGCGCCACGTCAGCGAGGTGTGCGGCGCCGGCCTCAAGCGCTGCTCGCTGGAGCTGGGCGGCAAGAACGCCATCGTCGTCCTCGACGACGCCGACGTCGAGCTGGCCGTCGACGGCGCGCTGTGGGGCGCCTTCGGCACCAGCGGGCAGCGCTGCACGGCGTCGTCGCGCCTCGTCGTGCAGCGCGGCGTGCTCCTGCCGTTCACCGAGCAGCTCCGCGAGCGGGCCGCGGCGCTGCGCGTCGGCGACGGGCTGGACGAGCGTGTTCAGGTCGGCCCTGTCATCAACGAGAAGCAGCTTGGCCGCATCCACGGCTACACCGAGATCGGCGTCGAGGAGGGGGCGCGGCTCATCCTCGGCGGCGCGGTGTCCGCCGAGGGCGACCACGCCGACGGCTGGTTCTACCTGCCCACCATCTTCTCCGACGTGCGCAGCGGGATGCGCGTCGCCCAGGAGGAGATCTTCGGGCCGACCACGGCGATCATGCCCGCCGAGAACGCCGACGACGCGCTGCGCATCGCCAACGGCACGTCGTACGGGCTCTCGCTCTCCGTCTACACGCGCGACGTGCGCGCCGCCTTCCGCGCCGTCGAGGAGCTGGAGGCGGGCATCGTCTACGTCAACGCACCCACCATCGGCGCCGAGATCCAGCTTCCCTTCGGCGGCATCAAGGACACCGGCAACGGCCACCGCGAGGCGGGCCGGGTGGCGCTCGACCAGTTCAGCGAGTGGAAGTCGATCTACATCGACTACAGCGGCCACCTGCAGCGGGCGCAGATCGACACGGAATGAATCCCAGTTCCATGGAACCACGTAGCCCGCAGGAAGAGTTCGCCTCGTATGGCGGCCGCCGCCTCCGCTACCTGGTGATGGGCAGCGGGCCGCCGCTCGTCCTCTTCCACGGCTTCCTCGGCAGCGCGGAGAACTTCGAGACCTGGTTCGAGGCGCTCGCCCAGCGGCGCACCCTGGTCATCCCCGACCTGCCCGGCTTCGGCAGCAGCACTCCGCTGCGCGACCGCGTCCACATCGCCGAGGCCATGGCCGCCGCCGTGGAGCCGCTCCTCGACGAGCTGGGCATCAGCGGCGGTCGCTTCGACGTGGGAGGGCTGTGCCTCGGCGCCTCGCCGGCGCTGGCGCTGGCCCGGCGGCACGAGGGCGACGTCGGCCGTCTCATCCTGCACACGCCGCTGCTCGACCCCTCGCTGGTGCGCCGCCGCTTCCACCTGCAGGTCGCCGCCATGACCGCACCCGGCGTGTTCAACGGCATCCTCTGGCTGTCGCGACGCCGCGTGGTCAGCGACCTCTACAAGCGGCTCATGGTCGAGGGCAGCGACGTCGACCAGGCCGCCGCGGAGATGAACTTCCGCAACCAGACGCGCGCCGACCCGCGTGCCACCCGCGAGTGGCTGCGCGACGGGCTGCGCCGCCACGACGTCGACGCTCTCGCCGCGCGCACCCAGCCGACGCTGATCCTCGCCGCGGCGGGCGACAAGATCGTCGACGTCGAAGCGCTGCGCGGGCTGGTGCACAGGCTGCCGCAGGTGCAGCTCGCCGTCATCGAGGAGGCGGGCCACGGCTGGAACGCCGAGTTCGTGCGCCGCCAGCTCGACGTGCTCACCGCCTTCCTCGACGGCGCCCGGCCCGCCGCCGCATGAGCGCCGCGCCGCTTCCGGAGAGCGCCGAGTGCGTGATCGTCGGCGGCGGCGTGGTGGGGTGCTCGCTCGCGTACCACCTGGCGCGCGGCGGCATGCGGCCGCTGCTGCTGGAGCGCGGCGAGCTGGGCGGCGGCAGCACGGCGCGCAACGCCGGCGGGGTGCGCCAGCAGTTCAGCACCGAGGTCAACGTGCGCGTCGGCATGCTCAGCCGGCGGATGCTGGAGCGTTTCCCCGAGGAGATCGGCAGCACCGCCGACCTGCGCCAGATCGGCTACCTGTTCGTCGCCTCCACCGCCGAGGAGGCGGCGCAGTTCGAGCGCAACGTCGCCATGCAGCGCCGCGTCGGACTGCGCGACGTCGAGTTGCTCAGCGTCGAGCAGGCGCGCGAGATCGTCCCCGAGCTGCGCGTCGACGACCTGCACGGCGCGACGTGGTGTCCCAGCGACGGGCTCGCCGGTCCCAACGAGGTGACCGCCGGCTACGCCGCTGCGGCGCGCCGCCACGGCGCAACCGTGGTCGAGGGATGCGAGGTGGTCGAGATCACCCGCGAGCGGGGCGCGCGGGTGAGCGGCGTGCGCACCGCCGATGGCGCGCATGTTGCTGCCAGGATCGTCGTCAACTGCGCCGGGCCCTTTGCCGCCGTCGTGGGGCGCATGGCCGGCGTCGACATCCCGGTGCGGCCCTTCCGGCGGCACATCTTCGTCACCGAGCCCTTCGCCCTCTCCAGGCCGGTGCCCTTCCTCGTCGACTTCCACACATCCTTCTACATGCACCCCGAGGCCGAGGGCATGCTGCTGGGCATGAGCGACCCCGACGAGCCGGCCTCGTTCGACACCTCGGTGTCCTGGGACTTCCTCGAACACCTCATCGAGCACGCCACCTGGCGCGTCCCGGCGCTGTCCAACGCGGAGATCCACACCGGATGGGCGGGCCTCTACGAGGTGTCGCCGGACAACCAGGCGATCGCCGGCGAGTCGCCGGAGCTGCCCGGTCTCTGGCTCTGCTGCGGCTTCAGCGGCCACGGCTTCATGCAGGCGCCGGCGATGGGCCATCTGCTCGCCGAGGCGCTGCTCGGTCGCGAGCCGGAGATCGACCTGGCCCCGTTCACCCCGGCGCGATTCAGCGGCGGCGCATTGCAGCCGGAGTCGGCGGTGATCTGATGGGCGGCGCCGAGCTCGATCCCCGCCTCCAGCAGTCGGCGCCGGGCAACGCGCCGGTCACCGCCGCCGCCGTCGAGGGCGCGGTCGCGGAGGTGCTCGCCGAGCAGCCCAGGCAGCGACGCTGGCCGCCGCCCGCGCTGGCGGTGCGTCCCTACCGCTGGTACTGGATCTCGCAGTGGCCGGTGTTCCTGGGCACCTGGATGCAGGTTCCGGCGCTCGGCTTCTACGTCTACATCACCACCGGCAGCCAGACCGCGGTGGGCATCGTCGGCGCCGCCGACGGCGTGCCCTCGGTGGTGCTGTCGCTGCTCGGCGGCGTGCTCGCCGACCGGCTGCCGCGCCGCCGCATCCTGCTCTGCACGCAGTCGGTGCTCGCCCTCAGCTCGGCGCTGCTGGCGGCGCTGGTGGCCACCCACCACGCCGGGCTCGGCGCGCTCATCGCCATCGCCGCCGTCTACGGCTCCGCCGACGCCGCCGACCTGCCCACCCGCCAGGCGCTCATCGCCGACCTGGTTTCCACCGATCTCGTCGTCAACGCGGTGGCGCTGGGCTCGGCGGCGATGAGCGCGACGCGCATCGTCGGCCCGGCGGTGGCCGGGCTGCTCATCGCCTGGGTGGGACCGGCCGCCTGCTTCGCCTTTCTCGCCGTCGCCTACTTCGGGCCCATCTTCGTGCTGCTCCGCGTCGTGCCCGACATCGCGCCGCGGCGCGCGACGCGCACCACCGCGCTCGGCGACCTGCGCGAGGCGGTGCGCGTGGTGCGTCGCGACTCGCTGGTGCGCGGCGTGATCATCTGCGTGTCGGCGCTGTCCTTCTTCGGCGTCGCTTACATGCCCTACCTGCCCGTCTTCGCCAAGGACAAGCTGCACGCCGGGGCGCAGGTGCTCGGCCTGCTCTACTCCATGGGCGGCTTCGGCGCCCTGGCGGGGAGCGTCTTC
>Ga0070714_100004931_pt1 | contig 10145 bp, 10 predicted proteins | sample LARL83metaG_FD_65450 | JGI IMG/M metagenome (GOLD analysis project Ga0070714, IMG submission 65450) | Corn, switchgrass and miscanthus rhizosphere microbial communities from Kellogg Biological Station, Michigan, USA - LAR L8-3 metaG | ecosystem: Host-associated > Plants > Roots > Rhizosphere ... | reverse complement strand
TGTCGAACCCGGTGCAGTTGAGGTTCATGTGCGGCCACACGCCGGTCGGCTTGCCGCTGGACCACGACTTGTCGCACGCCGACCATTTCAGGGCGTCCGCGTAGGCCGTCGCCGCCACGCTGGTGCCGTTCTCCAGGGCGTCGGTGCCCATGTGCCACGGCACGCGGATGGAGTTGTAGCCGACGATGTTGTCCGGCTGGTCCTCCTGGAAGTTCGCGGCGGCCGGGTGCGGGCTGGTGGTGTTGGCGCCACGGATGAAGTCGGCGATCAGGCCGAAGTTGGGGGAGAAGGACGCGGTGAACTCGCTGATGATCGACTCGGTCTTGGTGATGACCTTGGCCCAGTTGTGCGACGGGTCGTACGCCGCGAACGCGCGCAGGTGGTCGAGCATGTAGTCGGACGGGCGCGAGTCGTCGGCGAAGCTGTCGTCGTCCTCGGCCTTGAGGTGGCCGTCGGAGGCGACGTCGTGGGCGAAGAAGTTGCCCAGCCAGGTCAGCGCGGCCTGCCGGTAACCGCCCCACTGCTGGTCGGCGAGGATCAGGCCGTAGCCGATGTCCAGGTCGCCGTCGGTGGCACCGTCCGGTGTGCCGCCGCTGTAGTACTGGCACGTGTTGCCGTCGAGTTGCCACTGCATCATGCCGAACTGGTCCTCGTGGTCCTGAACCAGTTGCCACAGGCCGTTGAATTCGGTCTGCGCGTTGGGGTCGAAACCGGCCATCAGCGGCACGATGTTCATGCCGTAGCCCTGGCCCTCGGAGACCGGGCCGTTGTTGCGCGCGTCGTTGTCGCCCTTGGTGGACACGTAGTACTCGTTGGACGCACACCCGTGGATCAGATACGTGCTCTTCCACGAGTTGTACGCCGTTTCGACGGCGGCGTCGCGGGTCGACTGCGATGCCGACGGCATCACGCCGACCTGATAGGTCACGTGGGTGGGGAAGGGGTGGTTGACGGTTGTCGCGGCGGGTGCGGGTGCCGCGGCGATGGCGGTGAGGCCGAGCGTCGCGAGGCTGACCGCGACGCCGACCGACAGAGTTCGGACGGTTCTGGATGCCACCGGACACACTCCTTTGTGGGGTGACGTTGCCCTCGACCTAGTTAAGAAGACTTCTTAACTAGCGCTGGCACAGCATCACCACGCGGTGACCCGCTGTCAAGACATCGGTTTTCACAGATCAGCGGCGCAGTGCGGCCACGCCGTAGCAGACGGCGACCGCGAAGATCGCGCGTATGGCGACGAACGGGGCGAGTCCGGCAATAGCCGCGCTGTCGATCGCCTGGGTGATGCCCGGAATCCCGAGCATCCATTCGATCCCGAGCAGCCCGCTGACCATCGCCGCCGTCGCATCTGCCGCCGTCGCGGTGCCGGCCGCTGAGTCGGTGTGGCGCACCTGATCTGGCCGACGCTCAAGATCGACGCGATCACCGTGCTGCTTCTGGTGGTGGCATTGTTGCCGTGGTTGCGCGGTTTGTTGGAAAGCCTCGAACGGCGGACCTGGACAGCCTGCTCGCCGAATACGCCCGGTTGCGTGCGTTGCCCAGCGATCTGAGCCGTACGCAGCTCCTGGACCAACTGTTCGGCGTGCTGGTCAACGTCGTGCCGAAGGTCGCCGGGTTCGACGTCGGCGCTGCCCTGGCCGGCGACGGTCCCGCGATGCGCCTGGCCGGCTACGCATACCTGTTCGGCCAGGAGAATCCGGCCTACACGCCCAACCTGGTCGACGCATTACTGCGGGAATCGACCTCGTTCAACCAGTACTGGGCGATCATGGCATTGCGCGGCCTGGTCAACCGTGATCCGACCGCGCTATCCGAGCGACAGCGGACCGCGCTCCGCGACATGCTGGCCGGCCTGCCGACGGGGAGTCGGAAGACGAAGCCGGCGGCGGTTCTGGCCGAGCCGGGCGCATAGCGCCTGGATATCATCGGGCGTTGTGAAACCCGACGAGTCGCCCGACGTATCGGCCGGTCCTTGGCTGATGCTGATCTACCGCGTCCCGAGCGACTCGTCGAAGGCGCGCGTGGCCGTGTGGCGCGATCTGAAGCGCCTGGGCGGGCTCTACGTGCAGCAGGCGGTGTGCGTGCTGCCGGACCGGCCGGACCTGCGGGCCAGTCTGGGCCGCTTGCGGGAGCGGATCGACGAACTCGGCGGTTCCAGCATCTTCCTGACCCTGCGGGACATCGAGGAGGACGCGCGGGAGCGGTTCGTCACGGGGTTCCGTGATCAGTCCGCGAAGGAGTACGCGGAGATCATCGAGGAGTGCGACACCAAGTTCGTCAAGGAGATCGAGTTCGAGCGCTTCCGGAAGAACTACACGTTCGAGGAGGCCGAGGAGATCCGGCAGGACCTGGAGAAGCTGCGCCGCTGGCTGGAGCGGGTCGAGGCGCGGGACTGGATCGGCGCCGACGGCAAGGACGTGGCGCGGTCCCGCGTCGCCGAGTGCGAGGTGCTGCTGGAGCAGTTCGAGGCCGAGGTGTACGAGCGGACGGTCAGCGATCCGCCGATGAGTTAACTCCGCTTGTGGCGTGTGTCGATCACCAAGCTGATCGCGAACGCTCCCACGATCAGCACCCCACCGAGCAACACCAAACCCGTGTCGCCGAACAGGCTGACCGCGAGGGCGCCCGCGGTCAGCGCCAGCGCGATGACGACGGCGATCGCGATCTTCGGGTCGTCGCCGACGATGAACTCGTACCAGAACCGCCCGAACGCCTTGAGGTACTTCACGACGGCACGACCTCCCGGGTCTCGTCGGCCTTCTTCGGCGTACGGAGGGCCGCGATGAACAGCCGGCTCAGGCCGAACCACACCGCGACCAGCACGAGGATCGCCAGGTCCCGGCCGGGCCAGAGGAGCGGCTGGTGGCCGGCGCGGAAGATGCCGATACCGGCGATCGACCAGTACGTGCCGAACGACGCGAGCATCAGCCCGACGATGTACTTGAGCATGTTCTCGTTGATCATCGACAGCGGCCGCTTGAGCAGTGCCGCGATCGTGGGCACCACGATGATCGCGGCGATCGCGCCGAGCGACGCGGCGGGGACGTTGTGCGCGTTGAGGCCGAACGTGATCACGATGAACACGACCTCGGTGCCTTCGAGGAACACGCCCTTGAACGACACCATGAACCCGAACATGTCGATCCCGCCAGAGCCGGAGCCGGCGGCCTGCGCGGTGGCGACCTCCTTGGCGTAGATCGCGTCCTCGTCGTGGATCGCCTTGCGGCCCGACGCGCGCAGGATCGCCTTGCGCAGCCACTGCAGGCCGAAGATCAGCAGCAGCGCGCCGATCGCGAGTTGCAGCACGGACTCGGGCAGCCACGTCGTGATCGCGTAGCCGGCGGCGAGTGTGAAGACCGCGAGCGCACCCACGGCGGCGGCCGTCCCGAGCAGCGCCGAACGCCAGCCACGGGTGAATCCCATGGCCAGCACGATCGTGGTGGCCTCGACCATCTCCACGAAGCACGCCAGGAACGAGGCGATCACCACGCCCCATACCGCAGCGGTCACCGGTACTCCCTGGTTCAATTGGGATGTAGCACCTGTTTCAACGTACGTTAGCTACACCAGGTACCGATCGTCAATCGTGATCCCGGGTAGCGTCCCCCATGCGAGACGTAAGGGGTCGACTCATGGGCATGATCAACGCGATCGGACTCGTCCTGCACCCGAAGCGGGACCGCGGTGACGTGGTGGAGACGATCGCCAAGTGGGCGCGGACCAGGGACATCGAGGCGATGGGCCTGGCCGAGGAGGTCTCCCGCACCCACGGCGTGCTGTCCGCGACCACGATCGACGAGATCGCGGACCGGGCGGACCTGCTGGTCAGCCTCGGTGGCGACGGCACCATGCTGCGCGCGATGCGCCTGGGGTTCGAGCGGCGCATACCGGTGCTCGGCGTGAACCTCGGCCGGCTCGGTTTCCTCGCCGAGATCGACATCCCGGAGCTCGACGCGGCGCTCTCCTCGATCGACGCCCACGACTTCACCGTCGAGTCACGCTCCGGCCTGCGCGTCTACGCCGGTGACCGGGACACCGTCGCGTTCAACGACCTCGCCCTGGCCCGCGTGCCCGGCCACGGCATGACCGACGTCGAGCTGCGGGTCGAGGGCCACCGGTTCGTCCAGTACTCGGCGGACGCGCTCGTCGTCGCCACGCCGACCGGCTCGACCGCGTACAACTTCTCGGCCGGCGGCCCGATCGTGTCGCCGAAGGCCGAAGGCGTGCTCGTCACGCCGGTCGCGCCGCACTCGGCGTTCAACCGGGCGCTGTTCCTGTCCAGCGGCGAGCGGGTGGTGCTGGAGGTGCTGGCCTCCAGCGGCGAGCTCGCGGTCGAGGCCGACGGCCGACTCGTCGGCCATCTCGCCGGCGGGGCGATCGTCGAGGTCGTGTCGCTGCCGGACGCCGCACGGGTGGTCCGGCTCGGACGCACGACCTTCTACCAGCGCACCCGCCGCAAGTTCAACCTGGCCAGCGCCCTGGAAACTGCCGAGTAACGGCCCCCGGGACAGTCGCTTATCCGGGCAGCCGGCCCGGCTCGGTGCGCAGGCCGGCCAGCAGGTCGCCGTGCTCGGCGATCCGGGCGAGCACGTCGTCGGCCAGGAACGTGAGGTCGGCGACGCGTTGGCACGCGGCGACCTCGTCCCACGTGACCGGCGTCGACGCGGTCGGGTTCTCGCGGGCGCGCAGCGAGTACGGCGCCACGGTCGTCTTCGCGGCGCTGTTCTGGCTCCAGTCGATGAACACCTTGCCGACCCGCCGCGCCTTCGCCATCACGGCCAGCACCGTGTCGGAGTGGGCGTCGGCCAGGCGTTCCGCGAGTGCCTTCGCGTAGGCCACGGTGTGCTCGGCCGGTGCCGGCTCGATCGGGACGTAGAGCTGGAGTCCCTTGCCGCCGCTGGTCTTCGGGTAGCCGACGAGCCCGTCCTCGGCCAGCTCGGCCCGGATCAACTCGGCCACCCGGCAGCACTCCACGAGCGTCGCGGGCGCGCCCGGATCGAGGTCGAACACCACGAGGTCCGGGTCGCCCTTGCCGCCGTCCGCGTTGATCGTCCACTGTGGAACGTGCAGCTCGATCGCGGCCAGGTTCGCCGCCCACACCAGGCCCGGCAGGTCGTCGATCAGCGGGAAGTCGGCCGACTCGGCACCCTTCGCGCTGCCCGGCGTGGCGATCCGGACCGTACGCACCCACTCCGGCGCGTGTCGCGACACGTCCTTCTCGTAGAACGACGCGCCGGCCGTGCCGTTCGGGTAGCGGCGGAACGTGACCGGGCGGCCGGCCAGGTGCGGCAGCAGCATCGGCGCGACCTGCCGGTAGTAGTCGATCACCTCGGCCTTCGTGAACCCGTCCGACGGATAGAGCACCTTGTCCAGATTGGTGACTTTGAGCCGCCGCCCGTCCACGACCACCGGCACCGACGACGGCGCGGCCTGGACACCCGTCCGGCGCACCATCCAGTCCCGGCCGCCATCGCCCCGAGAGCGGCGGAAGAACACGTACTGGCCGTCGACCCGCCGGCCGTGGAACACGACCTGGACCTCGTCGTCGCTCCACTTGATTGTTTCGTACGTCCCGCGATCCCAGATCTCGACCTTCCCGCCGCCGTACTCGCCGTGTGGGATGTCGCCCTCGAACGCGGCGTACTCCATCGGATGGTCCTCGGTGTGCACGGCGAGGTGGATCGTGCCCGGTGACATGAGCAGGCCCTTCGGTACCGCCCACGACACCAGCACGCCGTCGCGCTCCAACCGCACGTCGTAGTGCAGTTTTCGAGCGTGATGCTCCTGGACGACGAACACGTCGTCGTCGCCGTGTGGCAGCGGTCCTTCGTCCGGCACCGGCTCCGGGGTGCGGTCCGCGTCACGCTTGCGCCGATACTCCGACAGGTCGGGCATGTCTCCAGGATCCCCGTTCGTCCGACAATCCGCTGCGGCTCGCCGCGGCGAGCCGCGGACCTCCGTCCGATCGACAGTTCCGTAGTCGGAACGTGCCGACCTAGCATGCAGCAGTTGCTCACCAGCAACGCTCCTTCAGCGGAGGAAGAATCGATGATTCGACTACAACGCTCACGAACGACCGCGCTCGCGGCCGTCGTGCTGTCGGCGGTGGCGCTGACCCTGATCGGCCAGACGGCCGTGGCGGCGACCCCCCACTCGCAGACAGTCCGGCCGTTGCCCATCGACCCGGCGCATCCGGGTGCCCGGCACGCGAACGCGTTGGCCGCATTACCACACCACAACGTGCCCAACATGCTCCTGAAGGAGCTGGACGCACTGGGCAATGACGACAACAACGACGCCCCGGCTGTTTCGGCCTTGTGTCAGAGCTTCCTGGGGCACCCGAACCCGTTCCCCGCGATAGCGCCGAACGTCGACGTGATCAGCGGTGACGGTGTGGCGCCGGCCGGCAGCCAGGCCGGCTGCAGCACGCCGCAGAACGAGACGACGGTCGCCGTCAACCCGTTCAACCCGAAAAACATCGTCGCCGGCTCGAACGACTATCGGATCTTCAACTCCCGCGAGAACCGGAACGACGCATCCGGTTGGGCGTACACGTCGTTGGACGGCGGCAAGACGTGGAAGAACGTCGAGTTGCCGAACCTGAACTTCCAGAGCGGCGCACCAGCCCCGTTGTCCTTCATGGACTCGGCCGGCGACCCGGCAATCGCCTTCGGGCCGTTCAACACGGTCTACTACACCACCCTGGTCTTCAGCCGCGCCGCGACACCGGCCAACGAGCAACCGGCCACCGGCATAGCCGTGTCGGTATCGCATGACGGCGGGCTAACGTTCGGCAACCCAGCCATCATCGAGCTCGATGGTGTCAACCCCGACGGCACCCCAGCGCCGTCAAGCGTGTTCAACGACAAGGAATGGGTGGCGGCCGACCCACTGTCCGGCACTGTCTACGTGACGTGGACCCAGTTCACGTTCGACTCCAGCGGCAACCTGATCGACTCGCCGATCATGGAGTCCGTATCGCACAACTTCGGCCGCACGTGGACGCCCAAGGTGCAAGTGTCGCCCGACATGAACAATTTCCACGGCGGCATCACGTCGAACTCAACAGGCTCGAACCCCCAGGTAGCCAACGACGGCACGCTGTTCATAGCATACGAGACATCGGTATGCCAGACGGCCGCCTGCAACGCACCAACCGACCACGACGCCGTAGTCATGGCGACGTCACATGATGGTGGAAAGACCTTCACCAACACCGAGGTCGCCCTGGACTTCGACTTCCCGTTCAACCAGGACGTCGGCGACAACACCCTGACCGGCGAGCACTTCCGGATCAACAGTTTCCCGCAACTCGCCTACGACAGAATCACCGGACGCCTATGGGTAACCTGGGCCGACGACAGCCACGGCGAGTACGCAAACGGACAGTCGGTGAAAACCAATGGAGACGCGTTCCTGACCTCATCGGCCGACGGCCAACACTGGACCAAACCGATCACCCTCGGCACCCCCCAGGACGAGGTGTTCTCGGCAGTCTCGGCCCTCGGCAACGTAATCGCGGTGTCGTTCTACACCCGACACTTCGACCCGACCGGCGTCGGCCTGGACTACGCCTACGTATCCGGCGCCGGCAGGTCGATCGCCAACTCGCCACTGCACCGAATCACCACAGCAACGTCCGACCCGAGACTCCAGTTCGCCGGCATCGGACAGGTGAGCGGACAGATGCTACAGGGCGTCTTCATCGGCGACTACACGGCGATGGCCGTAGGCGCCGACTTCCGAATCCACCCCGTGTGGATGGACTTCCGGGGCAACCCCGGCACGAACACGCCCAACCAGGACGTGAACACCCAATCCATCCCATTGTTCTGACAGCAAGCCCAAGCTGACAACAGCGGTGCCGCGCCCCTCGAGGGGCGCGGCACCGCTGTTTCGTTCAGGGCTGCAACCAGGCCGGTGGAGAGGGACAGGCAAGGAAGAGAACCAGGGAATAAACAGGGAAGAGCCAGGAGGAGAAACCCGGGGCCGGGTGCGGGGTGGCGGAGTCAGGGGACGGAGCAAGCGAACCCCAACGGGGTTCATACCTGCCACGGTCTCAGGACGAGCATCGCGATCTCGCGGCGGCCTGCGATGCTCGCCCACGGCGGTTTGGGTCGCGAACCAGAACCCCGATGGATCCGGCTTATCCGGGGATTCCGGAGATCGTATCCGTCGGTACGGTGATGTGGAAGTTGGTGCCGAACTCGCTGAAGTCGAGCGGGCCTGTTGTCGCCGTGACGATCCGGACCGGATAAGGGGTGCCGGTGTCGGCGACGTACAGGCGGTCATCGTATTTGGTGGTGATCATGACGACCGGTTTGCCGTTGACGGTGTCCCGTTCGACAGTGCCCATCAGTGCGGCCGGGTCGTGGCGCAGCCAGGCGATCACCGTGTCCACCGAGTACCCGACCATTGTCGGCGTCCCCGTCACGGCGCCTGACGCGATCCATTTGTCTGACACCTGGTCCAACACTTCCGACGGCATGCCCATGAGCTGGTTGCCCTTGCGGTCGGCCTTGACGTACAGCGTGCCGTTCGTCAACAAGAACTCCAGGTGACCGCCGTCAACGATGGTGGTTGTGTCACTGGAGAAACCCTCGATCCGCTCGTCGAAGGGGCCAGGCTTGCTGGAGTCGATGGTCCCGATGGTGCCGACGATGCGGAAACTGTTGGCTTTCCGCAACGCGTCGATCGCCGCCTGCTGTATCTGGGCCGGTGTCCTGTGCTCCAGGCCGTTGGTCGCCGGCGCGCTGCTGGAGGTCACGCCGGACGTTACCGGGCGGCTGTCAACCGTGGTCGTGGCGGTGGAGCACCCGACCAGGGCAAGTACCGCCAGTACGATCAGGATCGACCAGCGTACGAATGTGTGTCTGGTTTTCATCATGTCGCCTCCTCGAAAGCGCGGGCGACGTCGCGATTCGGCGGCCGTCGATCCCAGCCGTTCGGCGAACCGTGCGTCGTGGGTCGTGGTGGGCGAGAAACCCCACAAGTCGAACGTGGCTTGGCCCGTCGTGGCGCCGGCAGAGACCAAGGCCACCGGTGTGCGGCGAGTGGTCCCGATTGTGGCCAAATCGGGCTGCCGTTCTCGTGGCGAGACTGTGCGGCCGCGCGCTGAGCCGAGAACTGGCGAAATGCTTCACGCGAACGGTCTTTCGGCCCTGTGACATCGGACCGTGATCGTCCGATCATGACGCCGGAATGGCCGAGAGGAGCGCTCGTCGACCAGCCGTTGACGTCCGAGGAGATGACCACCATGACCGAGATCGACGATCGCACCCTGATCGAGCAGGCGATTCCGTCTCCGGATTATGTCCTCGACGCGGAGATGGTCCTGCCGGTGCCCGCGTCGGTCGCGTTCGACGCCGTGAGCGGCTTCGACCTGACCGACATCCGGGAGCCGGCGGCCCGGACGATGCTCTGGCTGCGGGCGCTGCCCGAGCGATTGCGTCGGCGCGTGCCGCCCCGGCGACCGACCCGTTTCACGCTGGATGACCTGGTCATCGGTACCGACTGGCTGCTGTTGGGTCGCCGGCCCGGTCGCGATGTCGCGCTCGGTGCGGTCGGTCGGTTCTGGACGCCGGTCGTGTCGTGGGAGCCGGTCACGCCCGAGGAGTTCGCCACGTTCGACAAGCCGGGCATGGCCAAGATCGCCATGTCGTTCACGGTGCTGCCGTACGGGGAGCACCGCAGCGTGGTGGCCCACGAGGTGCGGATCATGTTCTTCGACGACCCGACCCGGAGCACGTTCGACCTCTACTGGTGGACGGTCCGCCCGTTCGTCAAGATCGTGTTGCGCGGCATGCTCCACACCATCCGCGACCACGCGGTCGCGTCATTGCCCACGTGAACTGATCAGCGTGACACTCGACGCGGTGGACGGCCACGTCGCGGACGTGCCGTCCACCCCACCAGGCCGGAACGGCCGGCACAAGCCAACTGGCACCACCACGGCCGGTGTCACCGACGGTGTTGCCGGTCGCGTCAGTTCCGGCGGCGCTGGCTAGGGCAGGTACTGCTCTTGAAGCCCGACGATGGCCTTGTCCCGTACCGTCAACCAGAACGGGTTGGGCCACAGGCGCTCACCCCAGTTGCCCGACACGCTGGCGAAGAATCCGGGCAGTTGAGCCAAAGTGATGGTCTTC
>Ga0070714_100004930_pt1 | contig 10145 bp, 7 predicted proteins | sample LARL83metaG_FD_65450 | JGI IMG/M metagenome (GOLD analysis project Ga0070714, IMG submission 65450) | Corn, switchgrass and miscanthus rhizosphere microbial communities from Kellogg Biological Station, Michigan, USA - LAR L8-3 metaG | ecosystem: Host-associated > Plants > Roots > Rhizosphere ... | reverse complement strand
AGCACGCCCGCGGTCGCCCACCGCTCGCGCCGCGCCGCCAGCAGCGCCAGCGAGACGATCGCCAGCGAGAACGGCTCGCTGTACGGCGCCGCGAAGAAGACCGCGGTGGGCCAGACCAGCACCAGCAGAGCGCTGATCGTGGCTGCGTCGCGGCCGAATTCCTCGGCAACGAGGCGGTGGATCACGGCCACCGCCACCGTCAGCGACACGCCGCTGACCACGAAGCCGGCCGCCAGCGGCCCGACGTGGAGCAGCCACATCACCACCCGCATCGCCATCGGGTACGCGGGGGCGAAGGCGGCGTCGGAGAAGATCCCGCGATGCAGTGCACCGTAGCCGCGGCCGGCGATGCTGCCCCACCACTCCGTGTCCCAGCGATCCAGGGGCTGCCCCACGGCATCGGCGGCATGGTGCACAGCCGCGCTCCAGGTTCCGGTGCCGTGGTCGGCGAGCATGGCGACCAGCAGGGTGACCACACGGAAGGCGGTCACAGCGACGGTGGCCGTCACCACCGACGGCCCCCACATCGCCCAAGCGGCACGCAGACGTGCCGGCGCACCTCGGGATGCTCTGTCAGCGGTCAGCGCGCCCGCCGGTCCCCCCATCGTTCTCACCCTCTCGCTGTCGTGCCCTGTGGCGACGCCTGTACGGCGTCGGGCATGATGCGGACGCGCCGTCCGTCGCGGCGCAGGCGTCCGCTGCACCAGAGCGCGACCGCCTGCGGAAGGATGCGCCACTCCTGTTCGTGGATGCGCTGGCGCAGTGAGTCGGCGTCGTCGTCCTCGTGCACGGTGACGGCTGCCTGCAGGACGATCGGGCCGCCGTCGGCCTCGCCCGGTTCGAGGAGCTGCACGGTGCAGCCGGAGACCTTGGCGCCGAAGGCCAAAGCGTCCTCGACGGCGTGCATGCCGCCGGCGAAGGCGGGCAGCAGCGAGGGGTGCACGTTGAGGATGGCGTCGGGAAAGGCGTCGAGGACGGGCGCGGTGAGCACACGGTCGTAGCCGGCGCAGACCACCAATCGCACGCCCGCGCGCAGCAGCGCGTCGCGGATGGCGGTGTCGCGCGCCACCAGGTCGCCGGCGAAGTCGCCGACCGGCAGCGCGACCGCGTCGATGCCGCGCGCTCGCGCGACGTCGAGCGCCGCGGCGCTGCGCCGGTTGCTGATCACCACGGCGACGCGTCCCGGGTACCCCGCCGCATCGGTGGCGTCGAGCAGCGCGCGCAGGTTGGTGCCCGCTCCGGACACCAGCACGCCGATGGGAACTGCCACAGCGCTCAGCGCAGCACCACCCGTTCGGGGCCGCTCTGCTCGACGACCCGGCCGATGCGGTGCACGGGCAGCCCGGCGGCCACGCGCACCGTCTCTGCGTGGTCTGGCGGCACCACCACCACCATGCCCACGCCCATGTTGAAGGTGCGCCACATCTCGTCGGGGCTGATGCCACCGGCGTTCTGCAGTGCGGCGAAGATGGGCGGGATCGGCCACGAGCCGCGCTCGATGTCGACGCCGAGATGCGCGGGCAGCACGCGCGGCGTGTTCTCCTTCAGCCCGCCGCCGGTGATGTGCGCCAGCGCGCGCACGTCGACGGAGTCGCGCAGCTCGCGCACCGCGGGCAGGTACGAGCGGTGCGGCTGCAGCAGCAGGTCGGCGAGCGGTGCGTCGGTGCCGGGAAGCACGGCGTGGTAGTCGAGCTCGTGCTCGGTGACGATGTGGCGCACCAGAGAGTAGCCGTTGGTGTGCAGGCCGTTGGACGGCAGGGCGAGCACCGCGTCGCCGGGACGCACGCGCGCGCCGTCGATGATCTCGTCGCGCTCGACCACGCCGACGATGAAGCCGGCCAGGTCGTAGTCGCCCAGGGCGTAGAGGCCGGGCATCTCAGCCGTCTCACCGCCGACCAGCGCGCAGCCGGCCGCACGACACGCCTCGGCGATGCCATCGACGATCTCCGCGAGGTGCGCCGGCTTCAGCTTGCCGGTGGCGAAGTAGTCGAGGAAGAACAGCGGCTCGGCGCCGCAGCAGAGGATGTCGTTGACGCAGTGGTTGACCAGGTCGGCGCCGACGCCGCGATGGCGGTCGACGGCGATGGCCACCTTGATCTTGGTGCCCACACCGTCGGCGCTGCTGACCAGCACCGGGTTGCGCCGGCTGCCGGCGTCGAACGCGTAGAGGCCGCTGAAGGCGCCGATGCCCCCCAGCACGTTGCGCGTGTGGGTGGAGGCCACCGCGCGCTTGATCAGGGCAACGGCGCGGTTGCCCTCGTCGATGTCGACGCCGGCGTCGGCGTAGCGCAGGTCGCCCACGGGGCGACAGTCTACCTACCCCGTCCGCGACCCGGACGGCTGGACGAGCTGGAAGACGAACCGCGAGAGGCGCAGCAGCTCCTGGGAGACCGGGTGCTGCGGGTCGTCGACGATGGCCGGACGCCCCGACGTGGTGGCGCGGTGGAACACCGGCAGTGAATGCGGGATGTCGAGGGGGATGCGCCGGCGCAGGAAGCCCTCGACCCGCTCCCGGGTGAGGTCGGGCGACTCCACCGTCTCGTTGAGCACCAGGAGCTGGCGATCCTCGGCGATGTCGAGGTCGCGCAGGATCTCGAACAGGGTCAGGGTGCGGCGCAGCGCGGTCACCTCGGGCGTGATCACGATGATCACCCGGTCGGCCATGGTCAGCGCGGTCAGCGCCGGGTCGGAGAAGCCGGGCGGCACGTCGATCACCACCAGGTCGTGCATCGCTCGCAGGGTGGTCAGCAGCGCGTGCACGCCGTGCTCGGCGACCCGCAGCGCGTCGACCGGCCGCCGCGGCGCGCCGAGCACGCGCAGGCCGGTGGGGTGGCGGGCGAAGTAGTCCTCGGGAGCCACGCCGGTGGGATCGGCCTCGATGGCGTGGATCAGCTCGTCGACACCGGCCCGAGGCGGGACGTCGACCAGCATGGGCAGGTCGCCGTACTCGAGGTCGAGGTCGACCGCCACCGTGCTCAGCGTGCCCGGCTGGGCCAGGGCGAGGGCGAGGTTGGCGGCGATGCTGCTCACCCCCGCGCCGCCCTTGGCGCTGGTCACCACGGCGACCTGGCCGCCGGCGTGCTGGGGCCGATCGGGCCGGCCCTCCGCGACCTTGCTGAGCACCGTCTGGATGCGGGCCTCGAGCAGATCGAGGTCGAGCGGCTTGGGCAGGATCTCGTCGGCGAAGTCCATGCCGGTGGTGGCCGCGCTGGTGGCCTTGGCGCTGAACAGGATCACGGGGATGTGCCGCGTCCCCGGGTTGCGCCGGATGGTGCGCAGCAGCTCGATGCCGTTCATGTCGGGCATGTAGACGTCGGTGAGCACCGCGTCGGGCTCCCGCTCGCGGATGTGGTGCCAGGCCTCGATGCCGTCGCGGGCGATCAGAACGTGGTGGCCGCGGCTCTCGAAGTAGCGCTTCATCTGCTTGCGCAGGGAGGCGTCGTCGTCGGCGATGAGCAGGCGCATCGCGGTGACCCCGGCAGCGGCCTTCTGCGGCGGTGCCGGTCGGGACAGGTTGGGTACGACCATTCTCCTGCCGCTCTCCCGCGACCGCGGGACGGCGGCAACTCCCACTCTCTCCCCCGGCCACCGGAAGTCCGGCCCCGGGGATCTCGGTTGGACGGCTGCGCTCCCGATTGTGCCGCGGGCAGGGCTGGGGACGGGGCGATCGTCGCCAGCTTGTCGCGGGAGCCGGCAAGAGACGCCCGGACGAAGAAGAGGCCGGTCGCATGCGGCTGCGACCGGCCTCCGTGTTTCAGTGGGTCGTGCGAGGGGTGCCTACGGAGCAGCCACCTCGCTGATCCGGGTGTCCCAGTTGGCCAGCGCTGTGCGGGTGTTGTCGCAGCGGAAGGCGGTCCGCTCGTACACCGAGAGGGTGCAGCTCTGGCCGATGTACTCCGAGGCGATCCAGACGTTGCCGCCCATGGCCACCGCGGCCCCGTAGTCGCCCCAGCGGGGGCGGATCGTGCCGGGTGGATTGCCGAACAGCTTGTAGGCGGTGAATCCGTCGTCGGGACCCTGCCCGGCGGCGGCGACGTGGATGGCGCCGACGCCAGCTGAGCTGACCGTGGCGTATCCGGCGCTCGGGTAGAAGTCGCTGCCCACCAGGGTGAAGGTCATCACTCCGGTGCCGCCGCTGGTGAGGCCGATGGCCGGGTAGGTGAGGTTGTCATTGCCCAGGCCGAGGTAGCCCTGCCCCGCGAGCGTCGAGGTGACGCTGCCGGTAGCGGTGGACGGAGCGGCGGTGAACCACTCGACGCCCGCCTGCTTGGCGGAGCTGACCATCAGCGCGGTGTCCAGAGCGCCCCACAGCTTGCCGTTGACCCAGGTCACCTGCTGCATGCGCGTGTCGTTGCTGTCGAGCGGCGCCGACTTCTCGGCGAACGGGTCCTTGATGCCTTCCAGCGCCAGGCTGCAGGGGTTGCTGTTGAGGCAGTCGCGCAGCGGCTGGGTCCCCGACTTCTGCTCAGCCGGCGGCGGAGGCGCGTACATGCCGACGTCGAGCTTGGTGTTGGTGAGGGTCAGCGCGGGTGAGCCGCCGCCCAGCGACCCGGTGTTGGTCAGCGCCCACACCAGGAGCTGGGTGGACGGGTGGGCGGTCGACTTGCCGTCGCCGGTGTCGTGGGCTTCGGCTGCCGCGTTGGAGCTGAGGAAGTACTCGGTGCCGTTGGCGCTCGGGTCGCCACCTCCGCCCGGGGTCTGCGACGGCCACAGGGTGAATCCGTTGAGCCCGAAGCCGAAGGTGTCCATGCCGTGGGTGTCGAACTGGGTGACGGAGATGGTCGCCGGCGTGGAGGCGAGCTGCGCCTTGGAGAGCGCGTAGACCTGGGCGCCGTGGAACTCGGGCCCGAAGAACGAGTACTCGTTGGTGGTCAGGTAGACGCCGTTGGCGTCCGAGCCGATGTGCGGGTAGTCACCGAAGCACGCGTGCGGATTGGTCGGCAGCGGCGTCGAGGTGTCGTGGCCCGCCGAGCAGCCGTGGTTCGGCGTGCCGTCGGTGCCGTCGTCCTGCACCGGGATGCGGTAGACCGTCCATGCGCCCAGCGGATCGGAGGTGTTGCTGACCGCCAGGTCGAGATGGTTGGTCCCGGTGAAGTGCTGCTGGCCGTCCGACCCGATGTGCGGGAAGGTGTCGAGGGTCAGCACGTCGATGTACCAGTGCCCGGTCGCCGCGTCGAAGAGGCAGCTCGGGTCGGTGACGAAGGGACCGAAGACGATCTTCGAGGGGTCGGGGTTGCGGATGATCGCCGGCGCGTACCCGTAGAAGAGGTTGAGCGCCTGGGGTTGCGCAAGCCCGTTCCCCGATGTGTCGTAGACCTGCATCACGTCGTTGAGCGCCTCGACGATGCGGGTGTGGCCAGCTCCGTCGGTGCCGACGCAGAGGCCTTGGTCGGGCGGCTCCAGGCTGAACTGGTTGCCGTGGGCGTTGGTGCCGAAGCGGTTCTGGAAGTGGTTGAGGCCGTCGAAGCTGGCCATCAGCCCTGGCGACGACGTGGTCAGCCCATGAGGCTGAGTGATCGCTCCCACCGAGCTGCCGTCGCTGCTGCTGTGGCTGCGGTCCGAGGTGATCGCCGCCTCGCCCGAGCCGCCCGGGGTCTCGGGATTCTGGATCCCCGTCGAGTCCGATCCCGAGGGCGAGGTGGTCAAGCCAGCCGTGCCGCCTGCGGCGATCGCACGGGTGGCTCCGCCCGAGGCCACGGCCGAGATCGGCCCGGAGCTCATGGCCGCGGCGGCGATGGGTATCACGGTCGCGCCAGCGAACATCACGCGCATGCGCGACGACAGTCCAAGTCGGTGCATCACTGCCCCCTTTGAGCCTGCGGTTGAACCAGAACTGTCCGGTCCCTCCCGGACCGGGTGGTTCCGTGACACTACCGTGACGGACACCCGAAGTCCAGCGGACGCACGCCCAGGCGGCTCCGGGGGTCGTGCGCGGGCGACGATCCAGCCGCACGGACGAGCGGGTTCGGAGCGCCCACTCCGCGTCGCCTTGCCGGCGAGGGGGGGCCCTAGCTGAGGTCGTCCGCGAAGCCCCAACCAAGCGCGCTGCCGACGGCCTGCGTCACTTCCGGCGCCGAAGGAGGCGACCGAGGGCCGGTGTCGCGGGATCCACGTGTCGCAGGGCCGCGACCTCGCCAAATGCGCGGTCGGCAGAAACCAGCGCTGCGACCTCGTGTCGCATCGCGACAGCCGCGAGGACCGCATCGAAAGCACCTACCTGCTCGTGTTTGACGAAGAGTTCCAGTCCCCGGTCGAGATCATCGGACGATGTCTCGAGCACCGTTAGGGCATCCGCGTACAGGCGCGTGAGCGCGACCGCGTCGGCGCGAGAGCGACGCCGCGCCCGCACATGGGTGAACTCCTGGAGGACCTCGACCGTCGTCGCGATGTCGATGGCGGCGTCAGCGTGAGCCTCGAGCAGGCGCCGACACGGCATTCGCAAGGGATGGTCGCTGCCAACCGCGTAGGCAAGGACGGTCGTATCGACAAGGATCATGCGTCGACATCGCGCCGTTCGGCATCCGTTTCTCGGCGTAGGTCGCCGGGATCGTCGGGAACGGCCATCGCCGGGGCTGCGAGGATGGCGGCAACCGCGGCCCGGCGGCGCGTCTCATGGCTGCCCGGGAGCGCCTCGTCGATGGCGTCGCGAATCACCGCCGCGACCGACGTGTGGCGCCGGCCGGCCTCCCGGGCGAGGCGGCGATACCTGGCCTCGTCGAGAAGGATCTGAAGGCGATGGGAGAGCATGCGCATACATTACCACATGCACATATGCTCCGGCGATCGTGGCCGCGGATGCCACCATCGTGCCCGCCATGCTCATCAAGGCGTACGGCCTGTTCTGGCAGGCGGACGAAATCGACTGGCACCCTGGCCGCGGGCACCGGGGCGAGTTTCGGCTCCTCGGGAGGGTGGGCATGAACCTCGGCACGCTGCGAGTAGCCGACTTCCGAGACCAGCGAGGTCTCTACATCCTGTACGGCAACTACGGGCCCTACTACGTTGGGCTGGTTCGGGACCAGCCGCTCGGGAAACGTCTGAAGGATCACCTGCACGACCACCATAGCGGGCGCTGGGACCGATTCTCGTGGTTCGGATTCCGCTCCGTTCTGGACGCGTCTGATGCAGACGGCGTCAAGCGGCTCAGGGCGCGAGCGGCTCTGTCTGTCGGCCCGTCGGATGAGGCGATCGCCGATATCGAGGCGCTTTTGATTCGCGCTCTTGGCTTACCTTCGAATCGAGCGCGGATGAAGTTCAGAGATCCAGACGCGGCTCACTGGGAACAGGTGAAGCAGCATGAAGTGGAGGGCCTTCTTGCAAAACTCACTCCTGTCCGCCCGCCGCAGATGTAGTCACGCACCGCCGCGGAGCCGAGGTGACGCGGCAGTGCAGCCGATCAGGACTCCAGGGCCAGCTTGTCCATCTCGAGCTGCTGGGGCACCTGCAGGGGGTAGGCGCCGTCGAAGCAGGCGAAGCAGAAGCCCTCGCCGCTCTGCTGGCCCACCGCGCGCTTGAGGCCGCCGATGCTCAGGTAGCGGAGCGAGTCGGCGCCGACCAGGGCGGCGATCTCCGGCTCGGTGTTGTGGGCGGCGATCAGCTCGCCGCGCGAGGCGATGTCGATGCCCATGAAGCAGGGCCAGACGATCGGCGGCGAGGCGACGCGCACGTGCACCTCGGTGGCGCCGGCGCGGCGCAATTCCTGGACGATGCGGCGCGAGGTGGTGCCGCGGACGATCGAGTCGTCGACCAGCACCACGCGCCGGCCCTCGAGGACGTGGCGCATGGGGTTGAACTTGAGGCGGATGCCCGCCTCGCGCAGGCGCTGGTTGGGCTGGATGAAGGTGCGCGTGATGTAGCGCGACTTGATCATCCCCTCGACGTACTGGATGCCCGACTCCTCGGCGTAGCCGACCGCCGCCGGCGTGCCGCTGTCGGGCAGGGAGATGACGATGTCGGCGTCGGTCGGTGACTCGATGGCCAGCTCGCGCCCCATGTTGACCCGCGACTCGTAGAGCGAGCGGCCCATCATCACGCTGTCGGGACGGGCGAAGTAGATGAACTCGAAGGAGCACATGGCGTGGTGCGGCACCGGCTTGTTGATCTGCTCGCTGCGCACGCCGCCGGCGTCGATGACCACGATCTCGCCCGCCTCGATCTCGCGCACGAAGCCGGCGCCGACCACGTCGAGGGCGCAGGTCTCGCTGGCGATGATGTAGCCGTTGCCGCCCGGGGCGTCGAGCTCGCCGATGCGGCCCAGGCAGAGCGGGCGGATGCCCAGCGGGTCGCGCGCGGCGACGAGCTGGTTGCGCGTGCTCAGCATCAGGCAGTAGGCGCCCTCCAGGCGGGGCAGGGCGCGGCGCATCACGATGTCCGGAGTGTCGCCGGGAGTTCTGGACAGGAGTGCCCCGATCACCTCGGTGTCGCTGGTGGTGGTGAAGGCGACGCCCTGCTCCAGCATCTCGTGGCGCAGCTCGGCGGTGTTGGTGAGGTTGCCGTTGTGGCCGTACGCGACCGGGCCGAGCTGCCCGTGCTGGAAGAGCATCGGCTGCGCGTTGGGCAGCTTGGTGCTGCCGGTGGTGCTGTAGCGGGTGTGGCCGACCGAGATGTGGCCGGGCATGTCGAGCAGCGTCTCCTGGTCGAAGACCTGCGAGACCAGGCCCATCTCCTTGTGCACCCGGATGGTGACGCCGTCACTGACCGCGATGCCCGCCGACTCCTGGCCACGGTGCTGGAGCGCGTAGAGGCCGAAGTAGGTGAGGTTGGCGACGTCCTCGCCGGGGCCGTAGACGCCGAAGATGCCGCACTCCTCGTGCAGCCGGTCGAGCGGCTCGTCGAGCTCGATGTCGACGGTCTGCTCGGTGGGCTGCGGGGCGTCAGCCATGCGGTTCCAGCAGGGCGCCGTCATGGGCGGCGCGAGCCACGTCGAGCTGCACGTCGACCACCCCCTCGATCGTGATGCGGTCGCCGCCGACCACTCCGATCTCGCGGTACGGAACCTCGCGCTGATCGAGCAGCGCTCGGAGCTGCACCCTCGACTCCTTCTCCACACTGACCAGGAAGCGGGACTGGGTCTCCCCGAAGAGTATACCGGCGGCCCAGGAAGGGGGCCGTTCTGCCAGATCTCCGAGCTCAGCGAGGGCGACCCGCGCGCCGACGCCGCCGAGCAGGCAGCACTCCGCCAGGGCCACGGCGAGCCCGCCCTCGGCGCAGTCGTGGGCCGAGCGGAGCTGGCCGAGCGTGGCCGCCTCACGCACGGCCGCCTGCACCCGGCGCTCCAGGGCCAGGTCGAGCGCCGGCGGCGGCCCCTCGGCGGTGCCGTGGGCGAGGCGCTGGTACTCGCTGCCGCCCAGCTCGGCGAGGCCCGAGGGCCCGATCAGGAACACGGCGTCGCCAGCAGCGGTGAATCCGGCACCGAGGCGGCGGTCGACGTCCTCGATGCGTCCCACCATGCCGATCACGGTGGTGGGATCGATGCTGACGCCGGTGGTGTCGTTGTAGAGGCTGACGTTGCCGCTGACGATCGGCGTTCCCAGCGCGGTGCAGGCGGCGGCCATGCCCTCCACCGCCTCGCTGAGCTGCCAGAACACCTCCGCCTTCTCGGGATTGCCGAAGTTGAGGCAGTTGGTCACCGCCAGCGGCTCGGCGCCGGTGGCGACCACGTTGCGCGCGGCCTCGGCGACGGCGATCTCGGCGCCGCGGCGGGGATCGAGGCGGCCGTACCGGGCGTTTCCGTCGGTGGTGACCGCAACCCCCAACCGGGTGCCCTTGACCCGCAGCAGTGCCGCGTCGCCGCCCGGGGGGATGACGGTGTCGTCGCCGACCTGGTGGTCGTAGCGGCGGAAGATGGGCCGGCGGCTGCCGATGTTGGGGCTGCCCAGCAGGCGGAGCAGGGCGGTGGGCGCGTCGAAGGGCGGCGTCTGCGCCAGGGGGTTGCGCGCCAGCACGGCGTCGAGGTGCGCCGGGCGCGCCGCCTCCGGTTGGCGCATCGGCACGTCATCGATGAGCATCGGGAGCGGCAGGTCGCACACCACAGCGCCGCCGTCGCGCACCACCAGGTGCTGGGTGTCGGGGATCTCGCCAATGACGTCGGAGCGCAGGTCCCACGTGGCGAAGGCCTGCTGGATCTCGGCTTCGCGGCCGCGGCG
>Ga0070714_100004929_pt1 | contig 10146 bp, 8 predicted proteins | sample LARL83metaG_FD_65450 | JGI IMG/M metagenome (GOLD analysis project Ga0070714, IMG submission 65450) | Corn, switchgrass and miscanthus rhizosphere microbial communities from Kellogg Biological Station, Michigan, USA - LAR L8-3 metaG | ecosystem: Host-associated > Plants > Roots > Rhizosphere ... | reverse complement strand
GCCGGATTCGCTGAAGTAGAAGATGACGCCGATAAGGACGGAGAGGCTGCCGAGATACTCGAGAACCTCAAGAAAGCTCCAGCGGCTGAGACCGTATGCGGCCCACTCGAACATCCACTCGAAGCGCCGGAGCGGGAGCATCCAGCCATGCCTGATTTCACCTCTCACGATCTGCCACTCCGCCGGACGGCGACTCAGCCTGCGCGTAATCATTTGACCTCCATCGACAGCGTGGGACTTGCCTCGAACCTGTCGCCTCGCTGCCAATGAGAGTGTTTCCGTCGCGCCGAGGATACGTCAATGAGCGATCTTCATTTCTCCTCTCGCCCGGGATGCCGTTGATCATCGCGAGAGACTGCGTGGGTGTGGCCAGCGGTGTTGGATTCCCTCTCCTCTTGGTCCGAGGTCGACTTTTCGGTGCCGCGCTGCTTTTGGGAATTGGGTTCTGGCGGAATCTTCATGTCGTAATGGAGCGGGTCGGGGGGGTGTTCCGGCATGGAGTTGATCTCTCGGGACTGTTGGATGCGGAAAGGCAGAGTTGGGAACAGCGATCCGGGGAGAACTCGTCAGCAAGGACCCTTGGCAGGGTCGCGAGAGGGAGGGTGGAACGGTTCTAAGTGCGTCTCCAGCATTTGTCGGGATTTTGCGCGAAAACGAGGTCGGAACGCGAAGGAAGGCAAGCAGCGTCAACCGGCTCGTTCTCACTGGAAGGACGTTAGGCCTTGCGGGAGAAGTTCTCCATTGCCTCGGACGCGAAATTGGCTATGGTCCGTATCAACTTGTAATCACTCATGTCGAAGGCAAGGTTTGTCTGATGAGAGACAAGCCAGAGGGTGCCTTGCGATTTGGCGGCGCGCCAGGGGATGAGGATTCCATCGAGGATGGGCTCCGCTGTTACGCCAAGGAAATTGTAGTAGGGATCGTGAACCTGATAGAGCTGTGGCACTCCGCGGTCAAGGCAGGTGCCGCAGGGACTATAGAAGCGGGGAGTGGTGCCGTTAAGGTATTTAGCGAAGCTTCCGGCCACGGCGACCCAGCGAAACTGGAGCTCTCCCTGCGGGTTTTCCTCTTCCAGGCTGATACCGGAGCTGTCGGCAGGGCACGAATCGATGGCGATCTGAACGAGTTCCTCGAGAGCGGAGTGCGGGTTCTGCGTCAGGCATTCCTCCAGCCTGCCGAGGGCGGCGGATTCACGACCGGGCTCAGTCTTCCTTTGCGGACGTGCCCGGAATTCATGGGAGTCGAGCAGATCCTCGATTCTCACGCCGGAACCGTCCATCCCGATCTTTGCGGGCCTTTCCATTTCAGGTCACTTATCGTTTTTTGGGGGAATGAACGCGCGCGGGTGCGATCTGAGATCGGCCCACGCGCCAATGACGAACGAGCTCATTTTGTTCGGAACTCACTTTGCTGACGGCTTCGCTTTCTCAAGATCTTTTGCATCGGAAAGGTGTTTCTCGAGGACGGGTAGGGCAGTTTGCGCGTAGGACTTGATGGCATCGTTTTGCCCGTTGGAGGCCTCCTTTTTGTAAATCTCGATAGCCTTGGTGTGGCCTGACACCATCTCCTGCGCGTATTTTCGATCGAAGGCGGCGCCTTTGAGCTTCTGGAAGGGAGCAATCATTGCCTTATTGTGTTCGTCGTCGATTGCGCTTGGCACGTTGAGGTTGGCCTGTTTAGCGGCGTTGGCGAGCTGCTGGTAGTCATTGGTGTGATCGGTGACGAGCGCGGAGGCGTAGTCCTTCACCTGCTGGGATGAGGCGACATTGCCGGCCAACTGTCCGAGGTTGGCCTCGACCATATCAGTTTGTCCGGCGAAGTCGACGAACTGCTGATCGGTCATCGCCTTTCCTGCGGCTGTTTTCTTTTGGGCCAGTGCGGGAAGGGATAGGACGAGGATGCAGCAAGCGGCTGTAAGAATACGCTTCATGTGTTCTTCTCCTGATTGTGAGATGGGTGTTTTGCAGGATTGCTCCGAAATCGATGGGCGGAGTTGGGCAATTCGGAATGACAGGATTCGTGCGCATGTCGGACGGGAGTTGTAAATGGTGCGGCAGAGAAGCCGCGAGAAATCCATAACGTTCTGGTTGGATGCGGGTGCAGGGCGGAGGTATGTTTCCCGGCAGAGGGCGAATTTCGTTGGGGCCGGCTGCTAGTCCGCGGCGTGGGCGGGTTCTGGCGCGGATCTTGAGGCGCGAGGTCGTCTGGCAGGGGGCGTAAGCGCTCTCACGCGGGGAATTGCGCCAGTATCAGCCTTTCCCTCGGCTAGCATGATGAGGAAATCCTGTGCCGAGAAAGCCGGCCCATCTTTGGGAGCCGAGGCACGTCGGTAAGTGCCATCAGGCTGCTGCAGTCGAGCCTTAATGGTGTCGGCGAGATAGGCCGGAAGGATCTCGTCGTGGATACGCGCCTTTACCACCGGATCCCGGACGGGAAAGACGACTTCGCAGCGCTCGAAGAGGTTGCGGGGCATCCAGTCTGCCGAGCCGAGATAGATTTCGTCATCGCCACCGTTGGCAAAGTGGAAGATGCGGGAGTGCTCCAGAAAACGGCCCACGATGGAACGGACCCGGATGCGGCTGGAGAGGGCCTTGACGCCTGAACGGAGAATGCACAAGCCGCGGATGATCAGGTCGATTTCGACCCCGGCGTTGGATGCGTCGTAGAGCGCCTCGATGACGCGGGGCTCGAGGAGCGCATTCATCTTGGCGACGATGTGGGCGGGGCGGCCGGCGCGGGCGTGTTCGGTTTCGCGCCGGATGAGGCCGAGAAAGCTCTCGGCCATGGTGAGCGGCGCCACGAGAAGAGGTCGGTAATCGTCAATCTCGGCGTGCGCCGTGAGATAGTTGAAGACCATGTGCACGCGCTCGGTGATCTGCGGATCGCAGGTGAGCAGGCTGAGATCGGTATAGAAACGCGCTGTAATGGGGTTGTAGTTTCCCGTGCCGAGGTGGCAGTAGCGACGAGTGACGCCATCTTCGTCGCGGCGGACCAGCAGAGCAAGCTTGCAGTGGGTCTTGAGTCCGACCACGCCATGGAATACCTGAACCCCCGCGTCTTCCATGCTGCGTGCCCAGCGGATGTTGGAGGCTTCGTCGAAACGGGCCATGAGCTCCACGACCAGGGTGGTCTCCTTGGTGGCCGCCGCATCGATAAGCGCCTGGAACATGGGCGAGTTTTCGCTCGTGCGGTAGAGAGTCTGCTTCATCGTGACGACGGCGGGGTCGACGGCGCCGGTCTCGATGAACTCGACAACAGAGTCGTAGGAATCGTAAGGATGGTGCAGCAGGATATCGTGCTGCCGTAACTCGTCGAAAATGTTGGTTGACTTGCGGCTGAGGTGCAGCGGTTTCGGCGTGAAGGGCACGAATTTGAGATCGGGACGATTGATGTCGGAGTAGAAGAACATCACGCGCGATAGATTGACCGGACCATCGCAGCGGAAGAGCTGGTCTTCATCGAGCTCGAAGTTAACGCGGAGACGCTCGACGATTTCGAGGTCGGCTCCGCTCTCGATTTCTAGGCGAACCGCATCACCCTTGCGGCGGTTGTGAAGTTCGACTCGGATGGTTTCGAGAAGTGAACGCGCCTCTTCTTCCTCGAAGTACAGGTTGGAATTGCGCGTTACCCGGAAAGCCGTGCGCGATTGGACCTCGTATCCGCGGTACATGCCAGAGAGGTTCTGCGCGATCAGATCCTGCAGCAGCAGGTAGTCGAAATTGCCGTCCCGCGCTGGGAGACGCACAAATCGCGGCAGAGCGCGCGGCACGGTCACGACCCCGAGTACTTGGGGGCCGGAGCTCTTGCGTTTGCGCCTGAGCAGCAACGCAAGGCAGAGTGCTTTGTTCAGCACACGGGGAAAGGGGTGTGCGGGATCGATGGCGATAGGCGTCAATAGTGGATCGACTTCGCGCTGGAAGTAGGCCTGTGCGTAGTCGCGAGCTTCCTGTTCGAGTTCATCCCACTCGAGGAGGCGAATGCCCTGTCTTCGCAAATCGGGCAGCAGCAGGTCATTCCAGCAGCGGTACTGCGCTTCGACAAAGCTATGGATCTCCGAGGTGAGTTCCGCGAGGGATTGGTCCGGACGAAGGCCGTCGTAACCCTGCTCGCGGTAACCGTCCTCGATGCGCTGCATGAGCCCCGCCTGACGAATCTCGACATATTCATCCAGGTTGGATCCGGTAATGGCGAGGAACTTGACCCTTTCGAGGATGGGGTTGGAGGGGTCTGCGGCCTCTTCAAGGACACGCCGATTGAACTGCATCCACGAGTGGTCGCGTCCGGTAAAGAGCTTTTGTTTCTGCTTCGTTCGGGCCATTTGCGCGGCGAGAGACCGTGTTGGAAAGTCTACAGCGTTTGAGGGGAAACAGGAACTCGGAACCTGTGATTCTTTCTGCTTGGCAATCCTTACAGAACATGCCAACCCCCGGCGTTAAGGGAATGCAAAAAGCGCGGGAAATCGATCATTGGGTCGATTGACCCGGGACGGGGGTCGGGTGGAGGATAAAGACTCGGCGCATTCCTAAGCTTTTCCTCTGAGAGGTATTCCCCATGTATGAGTCCGATTCGAAGGACAGCCTGATTCCCAAACAACCGGTTCCGGTCGGCGCGGAGGAGTTTTCGAAAAAGGTCCAGGGTTTGCTCGACGGCCACCCGAAGGAAGAAGCCACCGTAAGCGAGACATTACAAGGCATGGATGCGATGCTGGACGTGATTGCAGCCGGGCTTTACAGTATGGCCTCGATGCTGGTGGGCGAGGGGGAAAACAGCATACGGTTGGTGGAGACGACGATTGCGCGAACCGAGATTTCGAAGTGCGCCGATGCCGCTGAGGCGCGCAAAAACAGCAGAAAAGCGCTGTGTATTGCAGCAATCGATATGATTGCGGAACAGAAGGCCGGGAGTCTGGCTGCGCCGGAATGGCTGCAGCACGTATCGACTTGCATCGAGGACGATGACCTGGAGTCGGCCGGAATCTCACGGAGTGAACTGGAGAACATGCTGGCGGGACCTGGCCGGGAAAACGTGAAGAACTGGATTGAGGGTCTCGCTATGGAGACCCGGGTGATTTTTGTCTTAAGGGCTGTAGCCGGATTCTCCGCGGATGAGTCGGCGGCCATGTTGGCGACCCACGGCGGCGAAGGAGCCGGTAAGTGGAGCGCCGATGCGGTGCGGGAGATCTTTCGGCAAGGCCTCTGTTCGCTCGCATCGCAGTTGATCCACGCAGTGAAGTGAGACGCGGACCAAAGGGGAACAAAGGCTCACGAAGCCAGGGTGGCGCGGCAACGGTACGTTGATTTCGTGACCGGAATCACTGAAGCCGGCCGGCTTGAGGGAGAATGAACCGCCAGCGCCGCGGCTGTTCGTTTTTTGTTCGATACACTGGAGATAAAGAACCGGGCTGCCCGGCTTGGGCATCTACTGGAGTGCGCAACCTTCCGGCCGATTTGGCAATCTGGATTGCAGAGAAGAATGTCCTCAGACAACCGTTGGAAGTACCCACAACATTTCTATTTGCATGCAGTGCTGGCGCTCGTGGCTGGAGCTATGGCATCAGGGCCGATCTCCGCGCAGCAGTTGCCGGCACAAGTCCCGGGGCAGTCCGCGGGTCCAACGGCGGCAAGTTTTCAGGGAAGCGTAGCCGTCGGCCAGGCGACTGGTCAAACACTGGGTCTTTCGCTCGACGATGCGATTCAGCGGGGACTGAAGAACAACCTGGGCGTGATTTTGAGTGGAACGCAAACGGCATCTGCAACGGCGCAGAAGCTGAGCGACCTGCAGCCGCTGCTTCCCGACGTGGAGTTCAATGCGCGCGAAGCCATGAACCAGGTGGACCTCGCCGCGGAGGGTTTGCGGATTCCTGGATTTCCCACGATTATCGGGCCGTTCGGATATACCGACTTGAGGGTATCGTTGAGCTGGTCGCTGCTGGACATAAAATCGTTGCGGACGTACATGGCAGCGAAGCATAGCTTTCGCGCCGCAGAACTGTCAGCGCAGGATGCGCGCGACATGGTTGTGCTGACGGTGGGCAACGCCTACATGACGGTGCTGGCCGATGAAGGACTTGTCACCAGCTACGAGGCGCAGGTGGCAACGTCAAAGGTCTCGCTGGACCAGGCGAATGCGAATCATGATGCCGGGACGGCGCCCAAGATCGATGTTTTGCGAGCGCAAGTTGACTACCAGACGCAGCAGCAGGGGTTGATAGTAGCGCAAAATCGGCTGGAAAAGGACAAGTTGGCGCTCGCGCGGGCGATTGGATTGCCGCTGGAACAGCAGTTCAACCTGACGGACGCGCAACCCTACGCTCCCTTCGATCACCTCGACGTGGACGCCATGATCAAGCAGGCGCACACCAACCGGAAGGATCTGGCGGCGATGGTCGAGCAGACCGCGGCGGCCCAGGAACAAAGGAGAGCTGCTACAGCGGACCGGTATCCGACGATTACAGCGAATGCAGACTACGGAGATATCGGCGTGAATGTGCGCCACTCCCATGGAACCGGCGATGCGCAGGGCACGTTAAGCGCCCCAGTCTTCAAAGAGTTTGCGCTGCGCGGCGAGGCACAGATTGCGCAATCGCAATTGGATACTCAGAAGGCTCAAACCAGCGACTTGAACGCGCAGGTTGATGCGGACGTTCGCGACGCGCTGCTCGACATTGAGGCCACGCAGAAGCAGGTCGAGGTCGCCCGATCGAGCGTGGATCTGGCCAAAGAAGCTTTAAGCGAGGCGCAGGAGCGCTATACCAATGGGGTGAGTGACAACCTGGCCGTCAGCGAGGCGCAGCAATCTGTGGCGCAGGCAAACAATCAGTACGTCATAAGCCTCTACCGAAACGATGTCGCCAAGCTCAACCTGGCACGCGCTCTCGGAGCGGGGCAGGATTACTCGAGATTTTTTCGTCAAAGTCAATGAGCCTTTCAGGGGTTCAGAATCGATCGACTCAGTTTTGGCGACTTGGAAACACATGAATACTGGTTTTGCAATGGGAGGGAAGTAGACGTGGCGGAAACATCCACAACAACCGTGCAGGCGCCGCGGGATGAGAGCACAGAGGTGGCCCAGCCCCCTTCTCGCCGCAGAGGGATCATCATCGCCGTCGTAGTGGTGCTGGTGCTGGTCGCTCTTGGGTTCTGGTGGCACTCAACCTATTACGAGGACACGGACGACGCTCAGATCAATGGGCATCTGATCCAGATCAGCTCGCGGATCGCCGGACAGGTGATCAAGGTCAACGTCGAAGAGAATCAGCAGGTGAACAAGGGCGACCTGATCGCTGAGTTGGATCCCCGGGACTACGAAGTGGCAGTCGAGAACGCGAAGGCCGTGCTGGCTTCGGCACAGGCCGCTGCCGCGGCAGCCAGGGTGAATGTTCCGATTACGACCATCAACACTGGCAGTACCCTGACTTCGGCCGGCGCAGATGTGACAGCCGCAACGGCGTCCATTGCACAGGCGGAGTCACAGCTGGCTGCGGCTCATGCGCGAGTGGCCCAGGCGGAAGCAAACAATGCCAAGGCACAGTCTGATTTGCAGCGCTACAAGCCGCTCGTCGAAAAGGACGTGATCAGCAAGCAGCAGTACGACGCCGCGGTAGCAGCTGCAGATGCGGCGAAGGCTTCTGTCGACGACGCGCATGCCAACGAAAAGGCTGCTGGGGATGCGGTGCATGTAGCCAATGAGAAAGCTGCCCAGTCGCAGGCCCAGTTGAAAAACGCGCAGACCGGACCGCAGCAGGTGGCGGCTCAGAATGCGCGCTATAAGCAGGCGAAGGCGGAGGTGCAGCGCGCACAGGCGCAATTGGACCAGGCAAATCTGAACCTGAGCTATACGAAGATCGTCGCGCCGGCAGCAGGAATCATTACGCGCAAGAGCGTGGAAATTAACCAGAATGTTTCGACTGGACAGAATCTCCTGACCCTGGTTTCGCTTGAGGATCTTTGGGTAACGGCGAACTTCAAAGAGACGCAGCTTAAACATATGTCGGCAAAACAGGCGGTCGAGATTTCTGTCGACGCAACGGGCAAAAAATACGATGGACACGTCACCCAGATCGGCGGCGCAACCGGATCCGTTCTATCGCTGTTCCCCCCGGAAAACGCGACGGGCAACTACGTGAAGGTAGTTCAGCGCGTGCCGGTGCGCATCGATTTCGACGACCTGAACAAGGAAGATCCGAACCACGAATTGCGGCCGGGGTTATCGGTCGAGCCCAAGGTCAGGGTTAAATAAGAAAAGGAAAACTGCCGGCTATTTTGTGATTGAACCAGCTCTTCGATTGAAACGGAGGGCTGGTTTTGGCATCCAGATCGCTTTTGCGAGTGGAATTTTTATCGCATGCCGATCTGAATGAGCAACGCACTCCCTTCCGGGTCCGGCGCCTCCGATGTCAAGAGCCGCTTCCAAACTCACTCTCCCAGAGATCCAATCGGTCCGTTTTTGCATTCAATATCCCGTCCTGGGCATGCGTAAACAGAACGGAGTGGTCGCGAAATGAGGCTTTAGAGTTCGCGGAAGCATTAGAGTGGATGGGACGACGATGAAAGACGCAATCAACGTATCCAAGGAAAATTATTTGAAGGCGATCCTGGAGGCCGAGGCCGAGGGGCGGCAGGTAATTCCGGCGACCCTGGCGCACTGGCTGGAAGTGTCAGCCCCGGCGGTAACCATGGCGTTGAAGCGGCTTCGTAGAGACGGCTACGTTGAGATGAGCGAAGACGGTATCGTACGGCTGACCGAAGCGGGTCAGGAGACCGCCTACCGGACAGCGCTGCGCCATCACCTGATCGAGCGCATGCTGAAAGAGATCTTTGGGATGGAGTGGTACGAGATTCACGACGAGGCGGAGCGGCTGGAGCACGCGGTGTCCCCGGCGTTTGAGGCGAAACTCAGGGAAAAACTGGGTGAGGGAGGTGCCTGCCCACACGGTAACGCTGTTCTGCCGGAGAAGCCGGCCGACCGTAAAAAGCGTGGGGAAGTGCCTCTTTCGGAAGCGCGGGAGGGACAACGCTACCGTGTGACGAGCCTGCAAGAGCGAGACTCCCAACTGCTCCTCTTCTTGCATCGTATGGGGATAGGGCCGAACAGCAGCCTCAAAGTACTGAGCCAGAATTACGATCAAACTGTTTCGATTGAGTTGCCTATGGGCAACTCGGTCTTGGGAAGGCCAGCAGCCGAGGCTGTATGGTTGCGCCCCGATGCGCCATAGTAATCAGAAATTAATATTTATTTGTTAACTATGATTAACTTGTGGCATACTCGATAGAGTACAGGCGTCGTTCCCCCTCTCTCTATGGCCACCGATACCTCCAACTCAATCGGGCTCCAGCAGCCTTCACTTCCGGAAGTGCATGCGAGCGTGCGCATCTCGCACTCGCGGGTGTACTGGAAGAGGCTGCTGGGATTCATAGGACCGGGATTCCTGATTTCCGTGGGCTACATGGACCCGGGAAACTGGGCAACCGACATTGCAGGCGGATCGAGATTCGGCTACACCCTCCTCTTCGTGATCATGCTTTCAAACCTGATGGCGATCCTGCTGCAGAGTCTGGCGCTGAAGCTTGGCGTGGCGACGGAGCGAGACCTGGCCCAGTTGTGTCACGAAAGCTACGGCAAGAGGGCCAGCTTTTTTCTATGGATCGGCGCGGAGATTGCGATTGCCGCCTGCGATCTCGCGGAGGTGATCGGGTCTGCGATTGCACTGCAACTGCTGTTTCACATCCCGCTGTTTTATGGCGTGCTCATTACAGGCCTTGACGTGCTGTTGATCCTGCTGCTGCAGAAGTGGGGATTCCGTTACGTCGAAGCACTGGTGATCGTGCTGATCGGGACGATTCTGGGAATGTTCACGGTGCAGGTGTTTCTATCGCGGCCGGATCACTTGTTGGTGCTGCGGAGCCTGATGATCCCGTCGTCACAGATCGTCACGAATCCGGCAATGTTGTACATCGCGATCGGGATCCTGGGCGCGACCGTGATGCCGCACAATCTCTACCTTCACTCATCGATTGTGCAGAGTCGCAGGTACAAAAGGACGCCCGAAGGAAAGCGCGAAGCGATTCACATGGCGAATGTGGATTCGGCCGCGGCGCTTACCGTGGCGCTGTTTGTGAACGCGGGAATTCTGATCGTGGCGGCGGC
>Ga0070714_100004928_pt1 | contig 10147 bp, 6 predicted proteins | sample LARL83metaG_FD_65450 | JGI IMG/M metagenome (GOLD analysis project Ga0070714, IMG submission 65450) | Corn, switchgrass and miscanthus rhizosphere microbial communities from Kellogg Biological Station, Michigan, USA - LAR L8-3 metaG | ecosystem: Host-associated > Plants > Roots > Rhizosphere ... | reverse complement strand
CGAGGTCGCGGTGCACGAGCGCGTCGTAGAACGCCTCAGCGTACCCGCGTGCGCTCGCGGTCCTGACCGGCCACACGGAGCCGACGAAGGCCCCGGCCCCGGCCGCCACGAAGTTGGCCGCCCAGGAGTCGATTCGGGTGTCGAGCACACCGCCGGTAGTCTGGCAGGCGTTGAAGAAGACCAGCGGGCGCGATACGGCGAGCGTGCCGCCCTTCGTCCCGGCCTTCGCCTTCTCCAGGCCCAGTGGGGTGAACGGGCCACCCACCATCGGCACGCTGTCCCAACGCCGCAGGCGCGCGGAGTTGTGGCAGGCGAGGTGCAGCAGCCCGAAGTCGCCCCGCACCAGCCGGTCGGCCAACGCGGCCAGTTCGCTGATCGCCGGCGTGAACCCCTCGCCGCCGAGGATGCGCCGCACCGCGTCGAGTTCCTCGTCGACGTCGCTCGGGGCGTTCGGGGGGACGACATACGCGGCCGGGCCGAGGTTCAACACCTTCTGCCGCGGGCCGCCGCTCAACCGCCGCATGACCGGCATCCGTTCAGCCAGGAATCCACCCGAGAGGGCGGGTCCCGGCGGGTGCAACACCTCCCACGGCACGGTATGGAGGTCGGATGCGACGGTGACCCAGTCGATCGAGTCGACGTGTTCGAGCAGCAGGTCCTCGATCGCCGAAGGGAGCGCGGCGTCCCACAGCCGCAGCCCCAAGTTCACGAGATGGTCGTAGGCGTTGCGACCCTGGTAGTCCCGGCGCGTAGCGAGTCGGCTCAGCTCTCCCCGGAGTATCGTCATGAGTTCGTCGCCGAGCATCCCGTCGGATTCGCCCAGCGTGATGCCATCGGCGAGCAACCGGTACTGGTAGTGGTTCGCGTGCTCGACTATGTCGAGCGTCAATTCCTTGCCGTCCCGGTACAGGTCGTCGACTGGCGCGCTGTGTGTCCGCACCGCCGTCGCGCCGGACAGACCGGCGCCGATCTCCACGGTCAGTTCACCGACCTGCCTGCCGCCAACGTAGACGCGGACGGCCGGCCGGTAGAAGCCCTGTTTTGGTGCCTTCAGCACGAACGCTACGCGCTCGGAATCCCGCTGGGCATCGTCCGGCGGCACCAGCAGGTCGTGGTGGAACAGGTCGTAGTCGCTGTGACCGAGCAGGCCGTTGGGCTGCAGAGTAAGCGTGACGTGCGCACCTTCCCTTGGCACGCCGAACGGCCGCAGGGCGGCGGATCTGCCCAGGGCCTGCCGGGTGATCGTGACCTCCAGCGTGAAGTACCGGTCGACGGGTACCTCCTCCGGGACGTCGACCGACACGAAGCGGGCGGGTTGGGTGTCCTGCTCGTCCAGGTGGGATTTGAGCCCGTCCGGTCTCGCCTGCCGGTGCCGCTCCGTCCACGGCCACACATCGGGTCGCCGCAGCACCCGGCGCAGGAACCGGGTGGACTCCACACTGGGATCGGCCAGCGCCCGGCGGAGCTGGTCGCGCAACCGGGCGCCGTCGTCCGGATCGGCCAGCACGTCCGTCAGGTCGGTGATCAGCAGCCGGGCCAGTTCCCGGATCGTCCGTTCGTCCACCAGCGACCCGATCAGGCGCCGGTGTAGGCGGGGGCGGCCCACACGTCGATGCCGGCCCACGGCCGGTCACCCGGTGCGGCGCCGAGATCGAGGAGCCCGGCCAGGAGAGTGTCGCCGGTCTGCGCCGGGAGCCACGGAGCACCGTCGTCGAGCGCGGCGTTCCATTCCTCCTCCAACTCGGCCGCGGTCGCGTCACGCAATGAGCGCTGTGCCTTCGCGAGCGCTACCGTGGGTGAACTGTCCCGCCAATTGCGGTAGAACGTGGTCATCAGCAGGGCGCTTGCGTGCTGGCCGGTGGCCCACATGGTTGCCACGACACCAGCCACGCCGGCCTGTACCAACCCGGTGGGCAGCCCGACGACCTCGTCCGGCAGGTCCGTGCCCGGCATTGATGTCTCGCACGCGGACAGCACAGCCAGCCGCAACCGCAGCCGCATGGGCAGGATGTGGTCGAGCTCCAGCCGGTGGTCGCCGGCCAGCAGCAGGTAGCTGCGCAGCGGCTCGTCCAGGTTGGCGCGGCCGTGGCAGCCGAAGTGCGCGACGTCGGCTGCCACCATGGCCTTGCTGATCGCTTCCACCGTGGCGTCGCGGTCCGCGAGGGACGCGGCGTCAGGGAACGCGCTCGCCGCGGCCGCCGCCTCCGATGTGGTGAACGGGAGCCGGTCGGCGGTGGTGACCCACGGATCGGCGACCGTGAGCATCCGGTCCCGAGGCAGCGCCGCGGCGCGCCTGCGGCACGTGGCAAGGGCACGAGCGTTGGCCGTGTAGGTGATGGCGGTGCGGTCGATCGCATACCGGCGGCCGGTGGGTGTCGTGTCGTCGTCCATCCAGGCTGCGTGCAGCGGCAGCAGTCCAAGCAGTCCGCACGGCACGACGGCGATCTCGGCGGACTCGCCGATCGCGTCCAGCACGGGAGCCATCGCCACGTCCCACAGCCAGCGGGTGATGTCGGACAGTGACGTGGTCCATCTGACCCGCAGTTCGGACTTGAGCTGATCGCGGCGGAACAGCTCGTATCGGTCGCGGTACTCCTCGACCCGGTTGCGGAGCTCCTCAGCGGTCAACGCCGGTAGGTCGAGGTCGGTCACCTCGGCGCCACGGACGATCAGCGCGAGGCCGCCCGGCTCCGCTGCCGCGAGATACACCAGCGGAATATCGGCCGCGACGCGCGCGACGTCCGCGAAATCCGGCTCCGCGAGAAAGTCCTCGAATCTCGCCACCCCGCGAATCTCGTCGATGACGTCGTCGAGCTCCTGACGCGCCCCACGAAGATCGCCAACAGAAGGATCCATCGCCGCGTTCTCCTCCGCTGTCGCCGACAGGCCAACCGACCTTATCTTGCGGCCTGCGGGGGATGCATGCCGCCATGGCCTGGCAACAACCGATCACGCAACAGTTCGTGCAACCCTGAGACGGGGCGAATCGAGTCGAGGAGGTATCGGAAATACTGACGCGAATAGCGCCGAGTTGTCGGGCAGAATGTCGCGCATGGGCTCCGAGCACACCGGCGATATCGCGGACCGGCGCCGGCTCGGCATCGCCGCCCTGGAGACATACCGGAGGGACGGCACCCCGGCCGATCTCGTCGCGGCGGTGGAGATACTCCGCGGTGCATTCGACGCTGCGACTGGGGCGGCGTTCGCGGCGGTCGGAGTGGATCTGGTCGAGGCGCTCGTCGACATGTACGACCGCGTCGGCCGACGCCCCGGCGACGACCACCTCGACCAGGCGATCGCGGTGCTGGAGCGCGTGGAGGTCGTGGCGGACCACAGAGGCAGGCTCCTGCTGGCACACGCGTTGCTCGAGCGCTACGAGCGCGACGGGGGCCTCGGGGACGTGCACCGGGCTGCCGCACTGCGGCGGGCGGCGGGCGGCGACGACACGCGGTCGGTACGCCTGGACGCCGCGATGAGCTACCTCGGGGTGAACGTCCCCGGACGGGTCGACGAAGCGTCTCTGAGCAGCACCGTCACGGTCCTGCGGGCGGACCTCACCGGCACGCCCGCGGAGCACCCGGAGCTGGCCGGTCGCCTGGTACACCTCGGCAACGCGCTGCTGCAGCGGTCCGAGTTGCCCGGCCACGAGGACGACCTCGACGAGGCTGTCATACATTTCACCGCCGCGGTGGTGGACGGCCCACGACGTGGCGTCGGCCGGCACCGGTGGCTGAGCAACCTGGGCAACGCGCTCGCCATCCGATTCGAACGGGACGGTGACCGGGTCGACCTGGACCGTTCGGTCGAACTCTTCCGGTCGTCCGTCGCCGTGTGCCCGCCCCAGTCGCCGGAACTGCCCTCCTGCCTGAGCAACCTCGCCAACTCGTTGCTCGACCGGTTCGAACAGGACGGCGACCCAAGCGACCTCACCGCAGGCATCGCCGAGCTCCGTGCCGCGGTCAAGCACACTCCGCCGCGGAGCCCGCAGCGCGGCGCCCGGCTCGGCAACCTGAGCAGTGGGCTCCGGCTCGTCTTCGATGCCACGGGTGAGCTGGACGACCTAATGGAGGCGATTGACACCGCACGCACGGCACTCGCGGTCGTGCCTGCGGAATCCACCGACATCCCGCGGCTGCGCACCAACCTCGGCAACGCCCTGATCGCCGCGCACGACATGGGCTCCCCCGCGACATTGGAACCGGCGATCGAGGCGTACACCCAGGCGATCGACTTGGCCGGGCCGCACGACCGGGAACGTCCGGTGTACGTCAACAACCTCGCGACCGCGCTGTGCGCCAGGGGTGGCGTGGTGTCGTTGCGGTCGGCCATCGCCCTGTTGGAGGAGGCGCTGGACGCGACGCCCCGTCCGGCGCCTCGATACGCCCTACAATTGAACAACCTGGCCAATGCGTTGACCGAACTATACGAGCTGACCGGCCGACGCCGGCTACTGTCCAGAGCGGCGCGTCTGTACCGTCGTGCGTTGCTACGCACTCCCCGCCATGCGCCGGAGTACGCCAGTTGGTCATACAACCTCGCCAGCACCACGGCGACCCGTCAGCAACTGCGCCGCGTCGGGTTCGGTGCCAGAAGGCTGCGTGCGCTGTACCGCCGTACCTGCGCGATCGCCGCGCAGACCTCGCCGGACACGCACCTGGCCGCGGCCCGCAGTTGGGCCCGGTGGGCCGAGCGCCGTGGTTCATGGGGCGAGGCTGCCGGAGCGTACCGGCAGGCGACGGCAGCGGTGCGTGCGCTCGTTGAGCTGCAATTGCTGTTGCCACAGAAGCACCAGTGGCTACGCGGGAGTCGGGACCTCACGGTGCGGTCCGCGTACGCCCACCTGCGCGCCGGCCAAACGCGGCAGGCCGTGTTGGAGGTCGAGCGCGGCCGCGCCCTGCAGCTGAGCGAGGTCCTCGAGCACGCGGCTCTGGCACGGTTCGCCGCACGTGCGGGTAGCCCGCTGGCGGACCGGATGCACCGGTTGGCGGCGCAGGGCCGCGCGTTGCGGCTGCGCCCGACGAACAGGCCGGCTGCGGATTTCGACTACGGCCGGTGGAACGACGACGCTGCGACCGACATCGACGCTCGTCGGCGCCTGCGCGCCGACGTCCGGCACACTGTGGCGGACATCCGCCGCTTGGCCGCAGCCGCGTCCGACAGAGGGCGCTGAGCGACCCTAGGTGCGGGTCACCGGAGACGGCAAACTATTTCCGTGCGCGTAGTTCTTCCGCGAGGAGCATCGCCCGGCCGTGGTCGACGGCGGTGACCGCTTTTGTCGGTGCACCAGCGCGGGCGTTGGCGTACGCGGCCTTAGCCGGCAGGCCGAGGGCGTCGATGAGCCAGCTTTCCTTGTCTGTCCGCATCCGCTGGACTCCGACCAAACGTGCCAGAATCGCCAGCGCGGTGTTGTACGCGTCCGCTGCCATTGCCCAGCGCTGGTTTCGGGCCTCCCAATCTCCGAGAACGATCGCGTTGGCGAGCGCCCGGCCCGGCAGGGACGCCATCGCTGAGCTGATCGCCTCGTCGAAGGCGCTTCGGGCCGCTGCGATGTCCGTTTCCGTCGCGGTGACGTCGGCTTTGGTGATGAGCGTTTCGGCGAGCCCGGCCAACAGTTCCGGGTGCGGAGCGGCGCCAAGTGGCGTGTCCTGAAGGGCTTGCCGCTGCGCGCCGAGTGCTGCGTCCAGATCCGCCGGATCGTTCGTCGCGCCGTAGCGGTTGAGGAGGTCCACACCAAGATTCCCCCGATACATGGCCATTGCGGCCGAACCGTCCGCCGTGATAACGATCGCTCGGTGGCGCAACTCGATGGCCCGGTCCAGCCACGTGCGCTGGCTCGTCAGCTGGTACCGCACCGACATGATGTTGGCGCAGCTGTTGAGCGCCGAGCCGCGCACGTCGGGGGAGTCGCAGGCGGCGGCCTCGGTCAGCAGCTCCGTCGCACGCGTCAGGTCGCCGGGTGCCCCTCTGCGCTCGTACCTCCGGAAGACCGCGATACCGAGGTTGAGCAGGCGTTCGTCCCGGATGTCCTGTGTCGTCGCCGTGCTCTCCAGCAGCTCGACCGTCCGATCGGCCAGAGCGATCCGTCCGGTGTGGCCGTGCAGTTCGTGGATCGCGGCGGCAAGGTTCGCCATCGCCGTGCCACGGCGGGAGTTCTCGTCCCTCGTCGTGGTCGAGAGCACGCTGACCGCCTCGGTCAGGAGGTTCTGCTGTCGGGTGTGGCGGTACACCTCGAACAACGCGCAGGCCTGGTTGACCACAGCTTTCTCGCGGTCCTCGCCCTGACTACCGGCGGCGATGTGGGCGTAGAGGTCCGCGGCGTTCCGATACGTGCCAACGTCGTTGGTGAGGTCAGCATGGGCGAGCATGCTCAGGCCCTGGTTGAGAGCAGCTGTCCAGTACATCCGTACGCGCGCTCCCGCCATCTCCCTGGCTTGCTCGTAGACGGCGATGGCTTGCTCGTAGAGCGCAGGATCCGCGACATGACGCGCCTTGCTCGCGAGCACCATGCCGAGGCTGTTGAGATAGCCCGCCCGCTCGATCGCCGAGCCGGTGTCGGCGGCTGCGGCCATTCGGAACGCGTCCGCCGCCGAGTCGAAGTCGGCCGTTTTGTGCGGGTGCCCTGCCTCCGCGCGGTTGTGGAAGATGAGGCCGCGGATGTGGACGGCAACATCGGTGCGCCGCTCGTGCCGTTCGAGGCCGGCGATCGCGAGTTCGGAGAGGGACAACGCGCGGTCGAGATCGACCTGGTCACGTGTGCGCTCGTACCGTTCGTTCAGCGCTCCCGCCAGGTTGGACTGGGTGCCGGGCAGGTTCGGGTCGTCGGGAGGCCACGTCGCTACCGCCTCCGTCAGCCAGGTGACTGCCCGATCGAAGTCGTCCGGTGCTGCAGCGGATGACCTCGATCTCAACTGGGCCGCCGCGGCCGCGAGGGTGAGCAGTCCGGCGCGCGTTCCGGCACTTGACGAAGCCCATGCCTGGGCGATGAAGACGGAGTCCGCGACGGCGAGGGCCTGGTCAAGCGGACCAGTGTCGCCACTCGCAGTGTGGGCCACCACGAGCGCTCTCATGCTCTCAGCTTCACTGTCCATAGTGGTCTGTTTCCATGATGCGGTGGCCGTCAATAAGGGCGATGACTATGGCGTCAGGGTCGTAGTCGGTAGGGATCGTCGTGGCTCCGACTCAGGTCCATACGGCGGACGTCATGAGTGGCGCGATCAATGTGGTCAACATCCGCATCGGGTCGTCCGGGGCCAGGTGTCTGCGATCATGCATATCGTCTGGGAACTGGTCCACGATGTGTTGCTGCTCGTCGATCGCGCGGTTCCAGTCGCCGTCGTCGGTCCGCGAGAACTGCGACAGCGGAGCAACCCGAAGATTTCCGCGATATGTCCCAGCCACCGACGAACGAGGCGGAACCAAGCTGATGGCGTCCCGGCATAGGTCGGCGGCACGGTCGAGGCCGGCGATATGGCCGATCTCGTCAAACACCTCGGTGCCCCAATGCCTCAGCCAGCAGTAGCGCTCGGCCGCGCTCCTGGACAACCACCGCAGCCTCTGCATGACCATTGCGCACGTATGCGTAGGCTGCCTGAGTCGACAGTCCCTGGGCTGAACGAAGCCATGTCTCCTTATGGTAGCGGCTGGTCTGACTAACAAACAGTTGCTCGACGGCACGCATACCGAAGTCGTACGCCTCCTTCGCCTCGATCCAAAGTCCGCGCACGCTCGTCCATCGACCCCAAGCCAATGCCGCGCCCAATGTCCACTCGGCCGCCAGCGTCAGCCCACTGCGGCATGCCTCGCGGTAGTGGTGCATGGCCGCATCGCGGTCGTGTCGCCGACGCGATAGTTCGTGTCGGTGAGCGAGACTATTCGCGCGGTTGTAATGGCGGCTGGGTAGGTCGGGATCGGTCGGTGGAGCAAGCGCAATAGCCTGACCGTACAGCTCGATCGATTGATCGAGGTAGCTCGCATCGCTGGTCGTGTCGAAGGTAGTAGTGAGGCAGTTGGCTAGATTATTCAGGCGAGACGGGTAGTATTTATCCTCCGGGCGGGTGATTTCGACCGCTTCGTATTGTATTTGCAACGATCGGTAGAGAAATTGTGTATCCCGACAGTGCTCAAACATGGTCAACAGGCAGTTGCCTTGATTGGTCAGCGCAATTGGAAATATACGTCCTCCCTTCGGTGACACGGCGACCGCCCGCTCATGCCACGCAAGCGAGTCCTTCAGATCTCCAATGTCACCGTGTGTTCGGAATCGATCACGTAGTAGCATGCCGCACATGCTGTGGCCCAACGCGGTCGAATTGGCGAAGGAGGATGATGACGTCTCACATATCAGTACATTGATGGCCGCGTCCAGGTCAGCCAGTCGGCCCGTTCCTTTGAATCTGCTGTGCAATGCGGCGGCCGTCGCAGTGGCCACCAGACGGCGATACGGCGCGTCGACTGCAAAGCCGAGCAAGGATGCACGCAGAAGCTCAATTCCCTCGTTGAGGTCGGCTAGTCGACTGTCTCGATCGTGCAACCACAGCAAACTACGTCCCAAGACATCTAGACATCGCGGCCGCAACCGCGACTCGTTGGGTGGCAGCTCAACGAGCAACTTTCGCAATATAGTAACCGCTCGCTGCGCATCCTCCTGACGGCCAGCTATTGCCGCACAGTTATAATAATAGATGCCGAGGTGATAGTGAAGGTCATGACTCCAGTTGGGCTGACCAGCAATGACGCGGTCGAGATGAACCCGCGCAGCATCGAGATCATTCGGGTCAGACTTCTCCGCTGCTCGCCAGCACAACGCGAGCGCGGCCCGGTCGTGACAGAACATCTGGAAATCCGACCCTGCGCCCGGAAAGTCCGGATGATCCATCAGGTTTGACCAGGCGCCGATAAGACCCTCCAAAGTATCCCAGCTCCCGTCACTCCACCACGTAGCGAGCAGGGCATCGGTCCGGTCCACGTATCGGCCCAGCGATGACGGCGGCTCAGGCATAGCCAGCCAGCCGAGTTGGCCGCCAATCCCCGTATCCATTCGCCAGAAACGGTCGGTTTCGCTCTCGTGCTTGTCCACAGCCTCTTATACCACATGCCCGCCACCAGGCCGTCAGGTGGTGTTCAACGTGCCGACATCATTCTGCGAGGGTCAAAGAAGTGGTACGATTCGATCGATGTCGCCTGAATCCTCCGCAAACGAGAGAATTTGAATTCCGGCGCTCTGCTCGGTGTCTTGGACTACGGCATAGGCGAACTTCGCGGCGAGCCACATGACGCCCGTAGCGACGGTGGAGAATGCTTGCCCGTCACGGGCATTGGTGGTGGTCCAGTCAGCATCAGTCGGCTACGCACTTCGCCCTTGTTTAGGTCCAGCTCCGTTTGGTTTGAAATCCTTGACGTTGCTGGCGAGGATGTGTTCGTGTTCGATCTCGGCGAGGATGGCGTCGTAACGTCCGGTTGCCGTGAGGTTGTCAAATATTCGGTGCAGGGTCTGTAGCGCGATGTCGAGCCAGTGTGGGTCGCTGGGCTTGTCGATGCTGAAATGCCAGGGAAACCTGCCCAGGGGAATGGGATCGGGGTCGCCTTGGTCGTCGTAGCCTGCGGCGAGGTCGATCCAGATCGGGGGACTCCCGGTTGCTGTGAGTGAGTACTCGTCCACGTCGTTGGCTGCGGCGGGTGTGAGCTGGCCACCGGTGCTGGACGTGACTTCGCGGAGCACGTCATCCCGGCTCGCGGAACTCCGCGGGCGGACGATCAGGCTGAGGGTATTGGACATCACAACCCCTGGTATCCGGGTGGCCAGGTCACCTTGGTGCCGTCCGCCGACAGTACCGTGACCTGCTGGATGACGCCCTTCGTCTTGGGTGGGACGGTGCCGGCGAAGAAGTCGCTGAGTTGTTTCTGAATCTGGGTGTTGCTCAGTGCGGACGTACGGGCGTCGACGAAGATTTCGTCGGCTTGGCCACCGTTGCTTTCGCTCTTCTTCAGGGCTTCGCGGATGGTTCGTGGTCCAGCGCCGGACACGGCCTTGAAGTCGACTGGTTGGCCGTCGACGAGGGCGTCGGTGTTCTTCTGCCCGGTGGAGTGGTCCTCGTAGATGGGCATCACGACGTGACCGTTGGACTGGAGGTAGTTGGCGATGGTTGTC
>Ga0070714_100004927_pt1 | contig 10147 bp, 12 predicted proteins | sample LARL83metaG_FD_65450 | JGI IMG/M metagenome (GOLD analysis project Ga0070714, IMG submission 65450) | Corn, switchgrass and miscanthus rhizosphere microbial communities from Kellogg Biological Station, Michigan, USA - LAR L8-3 metaG | ecosystem: Host-associated > Plants > Roots > Rhizosphere ... | reverse complement strand
TGGCAATCGGTGCCGCCGCATTGGCCTGGGTACTCCTGCGCCGCACTCGCGGGCACGATGGTGGCGGGCACGAGGACGCGGTCCGCGCCTACTTCGACGCGTGGTCGGATGGCGACGGTGAGGCGATACGCGATCTCGTCAGCGACGACTACCAGGCGCACGTCCGTACCCTCGAGGGTACGGATGAGCGCGACGCCGACGAGCTCATCTCGGTCGTGGAGAGCCACGCGGAGGCGTTCTCCGAGGTCGAGTACGACCTTCACGAGGTCATCTCCCACAACGGATCCGTCGCGGTGCGGGCGACGATGCACGCCTGTCACGAGGAGACTGGACGAGACGGGGAAATCGACGGAATCGCGATCCTGCGCTTCGATGGCGACCGGATCGCGGAGGAGTGGTCCAGTTGGGACTATCTCGACCTCGTGAACCAGCTGGGGCTCTCGGAAGGCTCGTAGCCGCGGTTTGCCGACTTTCCGGGCCGGGGATTTCGATTCCGCGGCCGCTGCAGGCCGAACCGATAGCGAAAGGGTGATCTGAAGTGGCCGTAATGCAACGCGAATCCTCGGCGGGGTACATCACACGAGCTCCACGCTCGAGCGGTCTCGCCGACGTTCTGGAGATCCTGCTCGATCGCGGTCTCGTCATCGACGCCTACGTGCGCGTCTCGCTCGTCGGCATCGAGCTCTTGACCGTCGACCTGCGCGTCGTGATCGCAAGCGTCGACACCTACCTGCGCTTCGCCGAAGCCGTGAACCGGCTCGACCTGCGCGCGGTCGACGATTCGAAAAGTGTGCCCGACCTCTTCGAGAAGGGCGGCGAGGAAGTGGCCGAGACGAAGACGAAGGGCGCCGTCGAGGGCGGCATGGACGCGATCAAGGAGAAGATCGGTCTCGGAGGCGGCGGCGACGATGACGACGACGAGGACGAAGGGCGCTCCCGCAGCCGCTCACGGGGTCGTAGCAACGACCGGTGAGCAGGCTCTACCTATACGGCATCACCCGCCCCCGCGAGGTGCCGGAGCGGCTCAGGGAGCAGAAGATCTTCCTGGTCGAGACGGACGAGCGGGCGGCCGTGGTGTCCGAGCTTGAGGAGGGCCCGGTCGAGGCTACGCGCCGCAACCTGCTCGCGCACGCCGACGTGGTGGAGCAGCTGCACGAGGAGGCCGTCGTCCTGCCGGCCCGCTTCGGGTACATCCTCGAGAGCCAGGAGGATGCGCTCGAGCTGCTTGCTCTGCCCGAGATCGAGCATCTGCTCGAGCTGCACGCCGGAACCTGCGAGCTTACGCTCAGGGGGAAGTACGAGGAGTCGGTGCTGGCCGAGGTCGGCGCCGCAATGCAGCCGCTGCGCGACGCCTACCGCGCCACGCCGTCGGTCGACGCCGGCATCGCGCTCGGCGAGGCGGTCGGAGAGGCGCTCGCCGTCCGCCGCGCCTACGACCAATCCCTCGTCCTCGACGGCCTCCGCCCGCTCGTCCTCGACGTCGTCGAGAGCGAGCCTGCGGGCGAGTTCGCGGCGTTCGATCTCGCTCTGCTCGTCGAACGCGGCGGGGTGGCAGCGGTCGAGAAGCAGATCGAGGACCTGTCCTCCCGCTTGTCCCCGCCGCTCCATTTCAGGCTCGTCGGGCCGCTGCCGCCGTACAGCTTCGTCCGGCTCGCGATGCCGGCGGTGGCGTGATGGGACTGATCGGCGGCCTGCTGACGCTTCCGCTCGCGCCGGTGCGCGGGCTCGTTTGGGTGTTCGAGCAAGTCGTCGACGAAGCCGAGGCGCAGCTCCACGACCCGGCCAGGATCCGCGCCGAGCTCGCCGAGGCCGAGGCTTCGCTCGAGCGCGGCGAGATGGACGAGGAAACCTACGAACAGCTCGAGCGTGAGCTCCTGGACAGGTTGCATGGCTGAGTCCGGGAAGAAGTTGTCGCCACCCCAGATCGTCGGCCGCGCGCGCGACCAGATCGAGGAGCTGTTCGGCAAGCCCGTCGAGGCCGTCTCCGCTTTCGAGCAGTCGAACGGTGACGGTAAGGGCTGGACCGTGACCCTGGAGCTGCTCGAGCTGGCGAGGATCCCCGACACCACGAGCCTGCTCGGCACCTACGAGGCGACGCTCGACGGGGACGGGAACCTGCTCGGCGCAAAGCGCGTGCGGCGGTATCCGCGTAACCAGTCCGATCCCGTTCAGCGAGGTGAGAGCCAATGAGCGCACTCGGGATGCGCGCCCAGTCCCCAAGCAGCACTTCTCTGGCCGATCTCCTCGAGCGGGTGCTCGACAAGGGGATCGTCATCGCCGGTGACGTGCAGGTGAACCTGCTCGACATCGAGCTGTTGACGCTCAAGCTGCGCCTGCTGATTGCCTCCGCAGACACGGCCAAGTCGATGGGCATCGACTGGTGGGAGTACGACCCGGCACTCAGCTCGCTCGCCCAGGACCGCCAGCTGGCGAAGGAGAACCGCGAGCTGCGCGAACGGCTCGAACGGCTCGAGCGCGCGATCGAAGAGAAGGGCCGATGAGCGCCCTCGACGACCTGGCGCGGATCCTCGCCGAGCGCGAGCTGGACGTCGGCGACGTGATCAGGCAGGCGGAATCCGACGCCCGCGCCGACGTCGCCGAGACCCTGCGTCGCCTCTTCGCCGACGACCTGCTCAGGCGGGTCGGCGAGCGGCTCGGCGGTACGCCGCTCGTGGCGCTGGCCGGAGTCGCCGACGGCCTGCGGCCGCTCGTGCTCGATCTCGAGCCCGGCGACCTGGACGACGAGGCCCGGCTCGAGCGGCTCGTGCGCGCGCACAACGAGCTCCTGCTCGGCGCGCTCGAGGACGGAGCCGTCGTCCCGTTCCGGTTCGGCACCACGTTCCCCGACCGCGCGGCGCTCGACGGCTGGCTCGAGCAGCATCGGGAGGCTCTCTCCGCCGAGCTCGAGCGGTTGCGGAACACCGCGGAGTGGAGTGTCGAGCCGCTCGGGCGAGTCCCCGACGTGGGCGCTGCCGAGTACCTCGGCGCGCGTCTCGCGACCACCGTGAAGCCCGGACTGCGCGAGCGTCTCGCCGCGGCGAGCGAGGAGGCTGCGGGCGACGCGTACCTCGTCGCCAAGGCGCGGCAGGACGAGTTCGGCGCCGCCGTCGCGGAGCTCGAGGCCGAGGGCTACGAGCTGCGGGTCACGGGCCCCTGGCCGCCGTACTCGTTCGCACGTCTGCCGTGAGCGACGGCCTCGTCGACCTGCTCGACTCGCTCGTCGACACGGGGGTCGCAGCGGGCGGCGACGTGACCATCTCCGTGGCGGGCATAGACCTGATCGCGCTGCGGCTGAAGGCGCTCCTCGCGTCGGTCGGGACGGAAGGCGCCGACGACCTCTCCTTCCCGCGCCGCGAGCGGCGGCGGCCCCGCCGCGCACTGCCGACACGGGTCGAGACGGACGAGAACTCGCTGCAGCGCGGCCTCGCCCAGCTCGTGCTCCTCCTGGTCGACATCCTCGGCGAGCTCCTCGAGCGCCAGGCCGTGCGGCGCATGGCGGCCGGCAGCCTCAGCGACGAGGAGGCCGAGAAGCTCGGTGCTGCGTTCCTGGCGCTGCACAAGCGCGTGGACGAGCTGTACGACGAGCTCGTCGGAGAGCCGGCCGAGCAGCCGATGCTCGGCGCGCTCCGCTAACGGAACTCGTCGATGTCCAGGCCGTCGTGGTGGTGGTGCCAGCCGTATTTCGCGATGTGGCCCCAGCAGTCCGGCCTGCTGCCGTCGGCGTCCGTGAACCCGTAGGCGTCGGCGAGCTGGCGCACGCTCGCGATCGTCCCGGCCCAGCGGTGGGCGTCGTCGGCCTGCGCGAGGGCTGCGACGCCTCGCGCGACGTAGGTCGGCGACTCTGAGATCGCGAATCCGGGCCGCTTCTCGACGGCGTCCCGCCAGTTCTCCTCGGTGACGGCGAAGTTCTCGAGCATCTTCTCGGAGCGGAGCCAGCCGGGCGTGACACCGACGACCGTGATCGGGCTGTCCTCGAGCTCGGCGCTGAGGCCGATCACGATCCGCTCGACGTTGGCCTTCACCAGGTCGTAGTAGAAGCCGACGTTGCGCCGGAACTCGGCGTTCGCCTCGGACGTGCCGTCGGTCATCTCGACCACGAGCCCACGCGTTCCGTGCTCGCCGGCCGTGCGCAACATGAGCGGGATCGCGGCACGGGACGTGATCAGGTGGGTGTGCACGCCCATCTGCAGCATCCGCAGGCCGCCGGCCCAGTCGTGCTCCCAGAGCGGCTTGTCCCACTCCGCGTACGGGTCGCCGCCGAAGATGTCGTTGACGAGAACGTCGAGCCGGCCGCGGTCTCGCTCGACGCCCGCGATCAGCTCGTCGACGCCGACGGGATCCTCGTGGTCGACGACGAGAGCGGTCCCGGCGCCGCCGGCGGCCTCCAGCAGCTCGCCGGTCTCCTCGATCGTCTCGGGCCGGCCGATCTCGGACGGCCCGGCGGCGCGGCTGCTGCGTCCGGTCGCGTAGACGAAGAAGCCGGCACGGGCGAGCTCGACGGCGATCGCGCGCCCGGCGCCGCGGGTCGCGCCCGCGACGAGCGCGACCCTGGGTTCAGATGCGCTACCGCTCAAGCGGCAGGATCATGCCGCAGCTCAGTGGCTCGGGCCACGGACGGTGAGGAAGATCGTGCCGCCGACCGTCTCGTAGATCGCGGCGCAGTGGAGCGAGTTGTCCTCGACCGAGTTCAGGTTGTACGTGAGTCCCTGGGCTGCAGTGCGGACCGACGCGACCGCGGCAGGCAGCGACTGGCACTCCCGCGTGATCGGGCGGAGCCTGTCTGCGAGCTTCTGGAACGCCGTCTCGTGCCCGGTCGGGACGTCGCCGGAGATCAGCGTGACCCTCGTGCTCGCCGGATCGACGTAGGCCGTGTTGGTGCACGAGCCCTGGTTCCGGACGCTCACCGTCCAGCCGGTGAAGCCGAACTCGGCGAGCTTCGCCCTGGTGAGGGCCGTCGCTGCCGCAGTGTCGAGGCAACTCGAGTTGAGGCCGTTGACGTAGTCGTCCAGCGAGTCCTGGAGCTGGATCAGATCGACGTCCTGCCCGGACACGAGCCGCTTCCAGCCCGCCTCCGGCTTCTGGCTGCGCGGGATCACGGTCACGCCGCCGCGGCCGTTGTCGTAGGCGACGAGCGCCGGGGCGGCGGTGTCGAACTCACGCCTGTAGTCGGCCGCGCAGTCCTGCGCGGGGTCGCCGGTCGTCGACGGGATGATCGCGTCGTTGTTGCCGATCAGGCACTGGACGCTCGTGGTCTCCCGCGCCGGGCCGGTGTCGAGCGCGACCCAGGTGGCGGCGGTGGCGATCGCCGCGAGCGCGACGATTGCCACGGCGAGGACGAGCCGGCGGCGCCGGTGGGTGGCCGGCCGCCGCGTTGATCCGCGGCCGTACGGCAGCTGCGTCAGGTCGGCGAGGAGCTCCTCGCGACCGGCCGCGCCGAAGAATGCCGCGGCGTCCGAGTCGGAGATCGGTGCGAGGCGCCTCAGGGAATCGATCGAGCTACGTCCACTCATGCTCTTGACCTCCGGAGAATCGGACTTCTGGCTGGGGCAGGGCGTCGCGCAGCCGTTTGCGCGCGCGGTGCAGGCGGAGCCGGACGGCGGCCCGGTTCGTGCCGAGCGCGACGGCGAGCTCTTCTGTCGTCAGGCCCTCCCAGGCGACGAGGGAGAGCAGCTCTCGGTCGGAGTCGCTGAGCGATGCGAATGCTCGCGCCAGCTCGCTCGGAGCCTCGTCCGGATACAGCGCCGTCCCGGGATCGACGTTTGCCGCCAGCCGCTCGCTCAGGGCGCTGCGCCTGCGCTCGCCGCGACGCTGGTTCGCCAGCACGCGGCGGGCGACCCCGAACAGCCAGGGCCGCAGCTCGTCGCCCTGCGGGCAGCGGTCGAAGCGACGCCACAGCGTGGCGAACGTCTCGGCGATCACCTCTGCCGCGTCCTCCGGCTCGCGGACCCGCCGCAGCGCATAACCGCAGATCGGCGCGTACAGCTCGCGGTACGCCGCCTCGTAGCGTTGGCGGCGCGCTCCGTCGGTCATCGAGCCATCCTGCACGACCTGAACATGTCCGGCTCGGCGCGCAGCGTTTCAGCGGGGTGAGAAGGGGGGCCGCTCGCGCAGCCCCCCTTCCGTCAATTGACCCGATCGTCCGGTCGATCCGTGTCGAAATCGAACCGAGCGATGATGCCCGGATCCTCCAACTCCTCGGCGGGGAGCTCGGGGGTCCGTGTCGCCACCCACGCGTAGTTGTGCTCCGGGTAGGCGACGACGTCGGGAAAGCCCCCGGCGCTCATGGCGAGGATCCGGGCCGGCTCGTCATGCGGGTTGCTGTAGGCATGCAGCCCGGCCCGTCCCTCGGGACAGAAAACGAAGTCGCCGGGGGCCAGCTCCTCCTCGCCGTCCGGCGTCCGGAACAGCGGACGGCCGCTGAGGACGAAGAACATCTCCTCGGCGCCGTAGTGCATGTGCCATCGCATGCCGGCCGCTCCCGGAGCCAGGTCCCAGAGAGTGGCACCCATGCGTGCACCGTCCGGACGCCAGAAGCTCCGGTGCACCAGCCCGGTCTCGGACCCACGCTCCCCCGAGTCCCAGGGAGAGTCGGCGAACAGGTTCTGCCGTTGCATCAGATCTACCTCCGTTGCGCTAGCGGTTACGGCAAGCCACCCGCACCGCTGCCGGCGGCCGGATGCCTCGCCACGAGCTGAAGAACCGCTAGTACGCCGCCGGATTCACGCGGCGATCGTAGATGATCGGTGCCCTCGCCAGGAGTAAGGTCGCGGGCGTGGCCGAAGCGCTCGACCGCCGCCTCGTCGCGGTGATGTTCACCGACATGGTCGGCTACACCGCGCTGCTCCAGGCGGACGAGCAGCTCGGCGTCGCCAAGCGCGAGCGGTACGTCGCCGCCCTCGAGCGCCACCACGACGAGCTCGGCGGGACGATCGTCCAGCGGCTCGGCGACGGCAGCATGAGCATGTTCCCGAGCGCGCTCGCCGCGGCGCAGGCGGCGGTGGCGATCCAGCGGGAGCTTGCCGCACAGGACGTCTCCGCACGGGTCGGGATCCACGTGGGCGAGGTGATCGTCGAGCCCGAGCGCCTCACCGGCGACGCCGTCAACATCGCGGCCCGGATCGAGTCGTTCGCGGTGCCGGGCGGCGTGATGCTCTCCGACGACGCATACGCGCAGCTCCGGAACCGGGACGACGTCTCGGTCGTGGCACTCGGCGAGTTCCGGTTCAAGAACGTCGGCAGGCCGTTCGAGCTCTACGCCGTCGCAGCAGAGGGGCTCGTGGTGCCCGATCCGGCGGCGCTCGAGGGGAAGGGGGAGCGGCTCGCACTGTCGCCCGGCAATCTGCCCGTGGCCACCACGCCCCTCGTCGGGCGTGCGGCGGATCTGGCGTTCATCGCCGACCTCGCCCGAGAGCACCGCGTGGTCACGATCACCGGCCCGGGCGGCGTCGGCAAGACCCGCGTGCTCGCCGAGCTGGGGCGGCTGCTCGCGTCGGAGTTCCTCGACGGCGTCGCGTTCGTCGGGGTCGCGGACGTGACCGACGCGACTGGCTTCGTCCCCGCGCTCGCCGAGGCGCTCGATGTCAAGGAAGCGGAAGGACGCACGCTGGGCGAGGGGATCGAGGCGCTGATCGGGAACAGGGCGGCGCTCCTGCTCCTCGACAACCTCGAGCAGATCGTCGGCGCTGCCGCGACGGAGGTCGCGCGCCTGATCGACTCCTGTCCCGAGCTGCGCGTGATCGCAACGAGCAGGACGCCGCTGCGGATCGCCGCCGAGCGGGACTACGCTCTGGCGCCGCTCGAGCTCGGCTCTGCGGTCTCGCTCTTCGTCGAGCGCGCCCCGTCGCTCGAGCTCACGCAGGCGAACGAAACGGTCGTCGCCGAGATCTGCAGGCGGCTGGACGGGCTGCCGCTCGCGCTCGAGCTCGCCGCCGCGCGGCTGCGGCTCTTGACGCCCGAGGCTCTGCTCGAGCGGCTCGAGCACGCTCTCGACCTGCTTGCCTCGGGCTCGCGCGACACTCCGGACCGGCAGCAGACCCTGCGCGCGACGATCGAGTGGAGCCACTCCCTGTTGGACGAGCAGGAACAGCGTCTCTTCCGCCGGCTGGCCGTGTTCGCCGGCGGCTGTGCGTTCGCGGACGTCGAGGCCGTCTGTGCGGATCCCGGCACGAGCTGCCTCGACCAGCTCGAGTCGCTGCTGGACAAGGCGCTCGTCCAGTTCGAGGCGCCGGGTGGCCGCCTCCGCATGCTGCAGACGATCGGCGAGTTCGCAGCCGAGAGGCTCGACGCCGCCGGGGAGACGAACGAGATCGCTGCGAGGCATGCCGAGCGGTACGCCCACGTCGCCCGCGAGATCCGAGACGGGGTCGAGGGAGATACGCAGGTCGCCTCCATCGAGCGCGGGATCGAGGAGGAGGCCAACCTCCAGGCGGCACTCGACACGTTCCGCGGCCTGGCGCAGGCCGGCGATCGCGACGCCTGCGAGGCCGGGCTGCTGCTGTGCGCCGACCTCTGGATGTACTGGCACGTCCGAGGCAAGAACCTCACTGCCTGGGACGAGGCCAGGTCGTTCCTCGACGCCGACGTCGCGCGTCTCCCGACCGTCGGCCGCGCAGGCGCCCTGCTCACGGCGGGGCTCGGGTCGTGGATGGGCGGGCAGATCGAGCGCGCGAAGGAGGAGTGGGAAGAGGCGTACGGAATCGCGACCGCCATCGACGCGCCGCGCGAGCTTTGCGTCGCGGCCGTTTGCCAGAGCACCCTCGGTTTGCTGGGCTACGACCCCGCTGACGCCTTTCGCTGGGCGGCTCACGGCATCGAGGAGAGCCGGGCGCACGAGCTGGACTTCACGCTCGCAATCGGCCTGATCTTCGAGGGGATGCTCAACGCCGTTGCAGGCAGTGCGGACGAGGCTGAGGCGAGGTTCTCGGAGGCGCTCGAGATCCAGCGCCGCCACGACGACTGGGAGGGGGCCGGCATGTCGCTCGGCGGGCTTGCCCAGCTCGCGGCCGGTCGCGGCGAGACGGAGCCGGCGCTCGACCTCTACCGGCAGTCGCTCGCCGCCTTCGAGACCATCGGTGACCGGGGCGAGGAGGCCCGCATCCTGTCGGAGATCGCGGGGACGCATCTCGCGCACGGGGACACCGGTCTGGCGCGGAGCTTCTTCTTCGAGGCGGTGCAGGCGCACACGGACATCGGCAGCGTCCGCGGGGTCGCGCAGTCGCTCGTCGGGCTCGCCGCGGTCGAAGCCGCCGAGAACCGCCCGGAGCGCTCCGCCCAGATCGCCGCCGCTGCCGAGGCGCACGCGAACGAGGAGGGAGTTGTCGTCGTCTACGGCGCCGAGACGCCGGGCGGCGACCTCGTCGAGCACGCGCGGGCTGCCCTCTCGGCGGACGAGCTCGCACGGGCCGCCGATTGCGGCCGCCGCCTGACCATCGAGGAGGCGCTCGCCCTGGCCAGGCCGGTTCGCGCAGCCGCGGTGTAGCGCGCCCAGCTCCCGGCGGCCACTACCATGCGAAACCTCGTGACGATTACGGATCGGCCAGGAGAAGATCTCGCCATTCACGGACTGCGTGTTGCCGGGCGGGTGCTCCGCAACCCGACCACGTCGCAGCTCTACACCGCCGCGCTCGATCGCGGCGAGGGCGTGCTCGCCGAGGACGGGCCGCTGGTCGTCGACACCGGCCGCTTCACCGGTCGCTCGCCGAAGGACAAGTTCGTCGTGCACGAGCCCGGCTCGGAGGACCGGATCTGGTGGAGTGACGTCAACGCCGAGATCTCGGAGGAGCACTTCGATGGGCTGCGCGCCAAGGTCGTCGCGCGGCTCGAGCGGCACGACGTCTACGTGATCGACGCCTTCTGCGGCGCCGACCCGAAGCACCGGCTCGCGGTGCGCGTCCTCACCTCGCACCCGTACCACGCGCTGTTCGCGCAGACGATGTTCATCGAGCCCGCCGAGTCCGACCTCGCCCGTTTCGAGCCGGACGTGCTCGTGCTCCACGAGCCGGAAGTCGAGGCCGACCCGGCGCACGACGGCACGCGCAGCGAGGTCTTCGTCTGCCTCCATCCGTCGCGCAAGGAGATCCTGATCGGGGGCACGTTCTACGGCGGCGAGATCAAGAAGTCCGTCTTCACGCTGATGAACGACCGGCTA
>Ga0070714_100004925_pt1 | contig 10150 bp, 7 predicted proteins | sample LARL83metaG_FD_65450 | JGI IMG/M metagenome (GOLD analysis project Ga0070714, IMG submission 65450) | Corn, switchgrass and miscanthus rhizosphere microbial communities from Kellogg Biological Station, Michigan, USA - LAR L8-3 metaG | ecosystem: Host-associated > Plants > Roots > Rhizosphere ... | reverse complement strand
CAATGTTCGAGTTCGCGGATGAGTTTCTGCTCCTGTTCGGCTTCTTCGACCTCGGCGAAACGATTGAGATTGGCGTGGGCCGACAATTCCGTGGGCGGCGAGCGGCGGGCGCGGAGAAAGAGAAACGCGAGTTCCTCCAGCCGCGCCTTGCCCTGCGCGGCCAGCAAACGCGGCCACCAGTCGGTGGAAGGGAAATCGCGGCGCGACAGCGACAGCTTCTCGAAGTAATCCTCGAGCAGCAACCAGGCGCGCTGCGAATCGGCGCACGTGGAAAAACTGTTCAGGAGTTCTTCGCGTTCGGCGACCGCCGATTTGGAATCGGACAGTTCCCGCCGAAGATCGGCGAGCGCCCCGTAAGTCTGCGAAAGGACTTTCTGGTGCGCATCGTATTTCGTGCTACCTGAGCGCGAGCCGTTTTTATTTCTGCTAAGAGCCTTTGCCATTCTGATTAAAAGCAAACACATCTGCCGGCTAAACCGGCAGGGTTTCTCCCGCGCGACCGCTCCGGCGCGCTGGAGACCCGTTAAAACAACTAGCGGCCTATCATCTCGACATAGATTGGCCGTTCTGGTCAATCAGAAAGCGAAAAAATTTTGAGTGTTCCGACCAGAAATCCGTGATTTTGCGGAGTGTGAGGGGGGCGAAAATCAAGGAATTATGAGGAATTCTGGGGAAAAAGGCCGTCACTGCGGTTGAAATCGAGTGCCTCACGCGAAGGACGCAAAAGGCGCAAAGGACAAAAGAGACGCAAGGGATCGGGAGGCGGTTTGCGGTGATACTCAACACGTTGCGACCTTTGTGATCTTTGCGTGAGTTCTCGGCTTCTTCCTGGAGGCACTCAGGCCCAATACCGGTAATTAACCTCCGGGAAAAGATTGTCGCGGGCCTCGATTTGGCCAAGCCACGCTTCGTCCAGCTTCCCGTTCGTCAACTGGTCATGCAACGCGATGAAACGGAACAGGTGATCTTTCACGCGTTTGCGCGCGTAATCGGGACTCGTGCCGGTGCGCAGGATGAAGGGCCAATCGCTCGATTGCGCCAGCAGGAGTTCGCGCGCGGCCTGCTGCAAGGCCCGCTCCTGCAGCGGGTTTGCCCCCGGAAAGGCGCGCGCCAGTTTCGTCATGCGCTCCTGCGCCACGTGCAGGTGTGGGTAAATCCATTCGTTCGTTTCGTTCAGCCACACCCGCCAATAGCCTTCTTCGCCCCAGCTGGACGCGGCGGGTTTGGCGATCTGGTGCGACGGAAATTCCTTCAAATATTCCCCGGGTGTGATGAGGGAAAAAACGTTTTGATCGTAATAAGCTTTGCGGACGAAATAATCCAAAAATTCGGGTCCTTCATACCACCAATGGCCGAACAACTCGGCGTCGTAGGGCGAGAGCACGAGCGGCGGGCGATCCATGATGGCGGCGAGGCGCTCGATTTGCGACCGGCGCGCTTCGAGAAAATGCTGCGCGTGGCCAGCGGCGGTTTGCAGCGCCACGACGCGGTTGTAAGCCTGTTTCTCAGGCGAATTTCCGGTGATGCGAAAATATTTGATGCCGGTAAATCCGCGCTGCTCCGGCGCGGGCAGGTGCGGCTTCACGTAATCGAGGTCCAGGTCAAACCCGATGTCGCGATAAAACTCGCGATAGTTCGCGTCGCCGGGGTAGCCCTCGTGCTTGCTCCAGACTTGCTTCGCCGAATCGAGGTCGCGGCCAAAGGCGGCGATGCCATTCGGCGTAAAAATCGGGGCGAACACGCCATAACGCGGTTTCGGGTTCGCGTGCAAAATCCCGTGCGTATCGGTAATGAACCAGCGAAGGTTTGCTTCCTGCAGGACTTTTTCCACGCCATCCACGTAGGCGCATTCCGGCAGCCAGATGCCGCGCGGGTCGCGGCCGAAACAACTTCGATAATGATCCCGCGCGACCAGGATTTGCGCGCGAAGGCTGGGCGGATGATTCGCGAGCAGCGGCAACAGCGCGTGGGTGGCGGCGCTGGTGATGATTTCCAGCCGGCCCGTGTCCTGGAATTTCGCGAAGGCGGCGACGAGGTTTTTATCGCAGGCGAAATAAAATTTGCGAATTTCCGTGAACCTCCGGTGATACAGTTGGGCCAGTGGGTTCAGCGCCTTATCCCAGTGCGTGCGATGCGTCTCTTTTTCGGCCAATTCGATGAGCTCGTCCAGGTGCCGCACGTAACGGGCTTGCAGCAACGGATCGAGCAGCATCGCGCATAACGTGGGGGTGAGGGTGAGCGTGAGCCGCGTTTCCATGCCGTCGCGCTGCCAGCGGTCCATCGTTTGCAACAGCGGCACGTAGGTTTCCGTGATGGCTTCGAACAGCCAGGTTTCCTCCAAGAACTTTTCGTGTTCCGGATGCCGGACGAAGGGCAAATGCGCGTGAAGGATGAGCGAGAGATACCCTTGCATGCTCATTTAGGAAAACATCGAACGCCGAACATCGAATGCCGAACGTCGAAGGTTGCAGGCGCAATGAATTTCGCGCTGTGGGTTCGGGTGCTTTCGCGGTGGGCTCATCGCTTTATCTCGCTCATTCGTCGTCGTCGTCGTCATCATCGGTCAATTGATCGGCTAGTGAATCGCTTCCGGCAAACAAAACGGTCCCCACCACCAGCAGCACGGCGCCAAGGAAGTAACGCCAGAGATTGACGTGAACGGGGCTGACGTGATGGCGCACCTGGACCTGATGATTGGCAAATTCAAGGCCGATTTCCAGCAAGCCAAAAACCATCAGGCCGACGGCGACGATTTGAATCAAGGTGCGGACCGCGCGTTTCATTGGGCAAACACCGGCGGCGTCGGAGTATCAAAGAGTTGTTTCACCGACGGGCGCACCAAAACAATGAGGCTGAAGACGCCGAGCACCGTGCCAAACGGCATAAACATGCAGGCGATTCCCGCTATGACGAGACAAAACACGTAATGTTTCCGCTGAGCCAGACATCGGCCCGCGTAGGCGAGGCAGCCGGCGAAGACCCATCCGAATAAAATAAAAACGACCGCAAAAATGACAAAGAAGAATCCAAAGAACGCCGGCGGCTGATTTTGTGAGGGGCCGAAGCTTTCGGGCCTGAAGATCATCACCAGGCCCATGATCAAATGGATAATCGGAAAACAGGCGAAGAACGCCACCATCCCGGCGCACACGTAATGGAAGATCGACAAAAGCCGAAGATGTTCCTCGTCCTGGTTCATTCGCTCAGAAATTCTCCAGCAGCAATTGCCGCAAAGACGGGTCCTGCGGATGCGCCCCCACGTGGCCGCGATATTCCGTGCTGCGGCTGAATTTCATTTCCGCCGCGCGGCCATCGGTCTGGTCGGCGGACACCGCCACGACCGGCATTTCATAATTCCCGTCCGGCAAGGCAAAGCGATAACTGAATGAGCCGTCGGGCCGAAGTTTAATCTTCCGTCCGCCGATCGAAACCGTCGCGTCTTTTTCCGTGGCGCCGTAAACAATCAATTCCGCGTTCACGTTGAACCAAAAACCTTTCGGCGGCTGCGCCGGGCCAGCGCCGGGGCTGGTTATGCCCGTCACGGCTTCGGACGGCGACGTGGGCGCGCTGATTTCGGCTGCGCTCATGGAGGCGAGCTCGTTGATAAATTGGCGGCGGATGAGTTCAGTAATTTCCAGGGAACCCATCCAGACGCGGCGCACGTGGTCCATGCTAATCACCTCGGCCAGCGCGCGTTCCTGCGCAGGGGTCCAGGCCGAAGGCGTCCAGCGGGCACGCGGAGGTTTGGCGGCTGCGGTTTTTGCGGGAGCCGCCGATCGGGCAGGCTCGGATTCCGCAGTCGGGGGCGGCACGTCGATGCGCGGCAATTCGGCGTGTCCTTCGGCGCGCAATTCCTGCAACGCTTGCGCCAGCGGCGCGTTTTCCTGCACGGCTTCCTTGACGAGCGAAAGCAATTTTTCCATCGGCACCTCAAACGGAATGGTGCCGAACTCGGCGGCCGTTTCGGTGGCCACCGCGTCGGGCGGCGTCAGCGTGGCGGCGGAAGTGGCCACCACGGTCCATTTATCCGCCGCGGAATAGTAGCCCAACTCAGCGACGTAACGTGTGTTCGCCCGGTCGACGTGGACGAACCAGTGGCGCGATTCCGGGTGAACATGAACCTGCGCGACCGGCTTGCCGCCGGGTTGATCAACATAGATGCGGACAATCAGATGGCCATCGCGCGAGAAGCCGTTGTAACGGCGTTGCTGATCGGCGCGCAGGTCCCAATGCGTGTAGAGCCAATGAGGATCGCGAGCGGCCAGCAAAATCTCGCCGGTGCCATACGATTCCGGCAATTCGCCTTCGGTCTGAAGTTTTTCCACCGGCGGCTTCGGTCCCAAGGCGTACCGGTGGCCGGGCCCGCTGACCGGAGCGACGGCGGGTTTGTCCCCTTCCAAGAGGATGGGCGGAATTTTTGCGGGAGCTTTCCGCGCCGGGCGGGTTGGCGGCTTTGATTTTGCGGAAGCAACGGGTGAAGCTGGTTTGGCAACCGGCGGTTTGGTTTCCGGGGCGGGACTCGACGGGGCGGGCGGCTTTGGTTCGCCATCCGGCTCGGCACTTGCCATGGATTTTTTGTTGCCGTTAGGCTTGGCCGGCGGTTTTGCGACTTCCACCACAAACTCAACTTCAACGACCGGACTGGCTTCCTCCGCCGGCTCCGCTTCGGTCGGGCTTTCGGTGGCTGGGGCGGCTTTCGCCGGCGCCAATGACTTCGCTTTGGCAACGGGTTGCGCGTGGATTTTGACTTTGGCTTTCGGCTCGGTTTTGGCGGATTTAGCGGTGGCGACCGTTTTGGCTTTAAGCACCGGCGCGGCCTCGCTGGAAGCCTTCACTTTGGCTGCGGGCTCAGCCGTGATTTTGGACGCCGCGGATTTCTTCGTTTTGGCGACAGGCTTGGATTCGACATCCGGTTTGGCTGGGGGCGTCGGTTCCAGCTTGGTTTCGACCGGCTTCGCTGCGGCCGCCGGCTTCTTTTTCACCTTCGGTTTAACCTCGGCTGTGGGCTCGGCTTGGGACTTAACTTGTTCCGGCGCCGTTTCTTGCGAAGTTTTCGCAATTTGCTTGCGCGGCTTGACGGTTTTCTTTGGCGTTTCCGCGGCGTCAGCTTTCGAAATCTTCGCACCCGATTTGGCCGGCGTGCGCCGCCGGGAAAGCGGCTGCGCGGCGCTATTTTTCTTTGGTTTCTTCATGGCAACGGTACTGCGATGGGTGGCGCGTTCGCTGGTGGAGATTAAGCCCGGTATTTCGGGGGCGCAACGGTAATTTGGTTTTTACGATCAGACGCATTTTTTGGGGTGCGAAGACGCTTGCAAAAAAGAGAAATCGGGTATTAGATTCGGCTCCAGAACGCTATGGGAGCTTCCAAATTACAGAAACAGCCGGGCCGGCCTTCTCCACGCATTTTTGTCGTGGACGACGAACCCGTCCTCCTTGAATTAGCGGAGAAAGTGCTGAGCGATCTGCAGTGCGAAATCCAGACGTTCAGCAACCCGGAAGTGGCCCTGCGGAAATTTTCCTCGGCCGAAAAACCACCCGACCTGCTCATTACCGATTTTGCCATGCACGAAATGGACGGGCTCGATTTGATTCGCGCCTGTCGGCGGCTGAATCCGAGGCAAAAGATCATCCTGATCAGCGGCACGGTGGATGAAAGCATTTTCGCCGGCAGCGAGGTTAAACCCGATCGGTTCCTCGCCAAACCCTATCAGCCCGCCGCCCTGACCCATCTGGTGCGGGAGCTTCTGGAACATTGACGATTGCAGGCCGGTCGGCGAGAGTGCGGCATAGACGAATCGTGATAAAATTCAACTAATCGCGTTATGAAAAAAATCCTCCTTCGTATCTGCATAGCCCTGGTTGTGCTGATTATCCTGATTGCGCTGGGTGTGCATTTCTTTCTCGATGGCGCGGTGAAGAAGGGAGTCGAAACGCTCGGGCCGAAAATGACCAAGGTGGACGTCAAGCTCGACAGTGTCCATATCTCGCTGCTTTCCGGTTCGGGCAAAATCAAGGGATTGGTGGTCGGCAATCCGGACCCTTACAAGACGCCGCACGCCATCAGTGTGGGCACAGCGAGCCTTTCGCTTAAACCCGGTTCGCTGCTCTCCGACAAGCTCATCATCACCTCCATCAATGTCGAGGCGCCGGAAATCACCTTTGAAGGCGGCTTGGGCGGAAACAACCTGAGCAAGATTTTAGCAAACGTGAACGAATCCACCGGCGGACCCGGCGGCACCAATGTTTCCGGCGCCACTCCCCAGGAGCAAAAGAAGGCGGGCAAAAAACTCGAGGTGGATGATTTCACGATCACCGGCGCGAAGCTGGACGCGAACATCACGGATTTAGGCGGGAAGACGGTGACCATTCCGTTGCCGACGATTCATTTGACCAACCTCGGCACCGGTCCGGATGGCATCACGGTGGCCGAATTGACCAAGCAGGTGATTGCTGCCATTGAACATGAATCTGTCAAAGCGGTGACCAGCTCCACGGCCAATCTCGGCAAAGCCGCCGAGAACCTGACGAAAGGCCTGGGCACGAACGCGGGCAGTTCCCTTACGAACGTCACGCACGGTCTGGGCAATTTCTTCAAGAAGAAATAAGTCGCGGATTGAGAAAAACGAGTTCTTGAATTCGGTACCGCCAGACGCGGCACCTTCCCTCCGCCGGCGCGCGGTGGACGACAGATCATTTCGGGTTCGATGAGGTGTTCACCCCATGTCGGAAAACCTACACCGGTATAGCCTTGTAGGAAATGACCACTGCCTTTGTATGCAAGAGTGCCCCGTAATCCTGTTGGCCGAAGACGATGAGGATTACGTGATTCTTATCAAACAGGTCTTCACCAAGGCGCACATTCCCAATCCCGTTCACGTGGTGCAGAACGGTGAAGAAGCGATTGCTTATCTCAAAGGCACGGGGCAGTACGCTAATCGCGACGAATTTCCTTTGCCGGATGTCCTTCTGCTGGACTTGAAAATGCCGCGCATCAACGGATTCGAAGTCCTCAAATGGGTGAGGCAGCAACCGGGGCTTTCGCGCCTTCGCATTTTGGTGCTAACGTCGTCGGATGAAATCCGGGACGTGAATGAAGCCTACCAATTGGGGGCCAATTCATTTTTAGTGAAGCCGTTCGACTTCAGCGATTTCACCCATCTCAGCCGGCTCATCGCGGATTTTTGGTTCAAGGCGAGCCGCGCGCCGGAAACGTTCCGTCCTCCGAAAAAGAATATCCGCCCGCCCGAGAGCGCCGAAGGCTGAGGCCGAGATTCTCGCAGTGCCCGATTTTCCGCCGCGGCGCGCAACGGAACCCCCATTTTCATTCATGCCCAGCGCAACGCGCCAGAATTTATTTCGGTTACGGATGATACAACCGGAAGAAAGTCTGTTGATCCGAGGCGGGCAGGGTGATCTCGATATTGTCACCGTTGGTTTGGAGAGTGACGGGAACATTCGTCCACGTGATGGGCGGGGTCAGACTGCCCGCCGCCTGCAACGAAAAGTCTCCCGCCCACACGGGCCACGATAGCCGGGAATGGGCGCCCTCGCTGGCCAAGCCGACAGTCGGCGGAGGATTGATGGCGATTGAATTTCCGAGATAGTCCGCGGTCAATTCCGCGGCGTTGGTATCGGAAATGGAGCGCAGCACGGGCTGATCCGCGAAGGTGATCGAATTGGTAGTGGGCGCCAGCGCCGTGAAGGTGACCCGGGCGATTTCATCCGTGCCCGGGGCGAAATGGCTCCCGCCCGCTGGCAGGCAAAGCACGATGGCAAGCTGGCCGGAGGCAGCCTGATTTGTGTTCACGAAAAGAGCCGCCGACGAGGCCGCGCTTCCCTTCACCGCGCCAAGGAAACTGAGCGCAGTGGGATCAAAATTCAGGCTGAAGGCCAGAGCGGATTCATTGCCCTGCGCCTGAAGGCTGACGGGCAATGTCATCGTTAAGCCTTTAACGGCGGACCCGTTGGCAACCACGACCTGCCGCGAACCTACGGAACCGGCCAGCGGTTTCGCAATCGCCGGGGCCGATGGTCCGGTGGGACCGCCAGCGACCGTTAGCGGATCCAAGCCGGCCGCGTAACGTCCTGCCTGCACCCAATCCGTCACTTTCAATTGGCCGTCGCCCAAAGTGTTCCGTGGCGCGCAATCCACTTTTTGAAATTCGGAACCATTCGTGATCGTGTCCAATCCGGCCACAAAGCGTCCGACCTGGACCCAGTCAAACAAATTGACGTTGCCATCACCCGTCGGAACCGGTGACGCATCGCCCTCCAGGGCAGTAGGCAACAAAGACACCGTGCCATTGACAAAGCTGCTGGCCAACGGCTGGCCTTGGGCATCGGACAGGAGCCGGGCAATCGGTTGATCGGTGAAGCTGATCGTGGTCACGACGGCTTGTGTTCCGGTCAAAATGGGGGTGTTAAAAGTGACGCGAGCCACTTCCTGAGTACCGGCGGCGAAGGTTTCGCCCGGTGGCAACGCTAATTGAATTCCAATTTCGCCATTCGAAGCCTGGCTGACATTCGGCAGGATCAAGGCATTGCTGGCGTCGCTTCCCAAAGCGATGTCCGAGTACGATAATCGGGCGGGATTGAAACCCAGACTGAAGCTCAACGCGTTTTCGTTTCCTTTGGCGACCAGAATAATGGGTACGTCAAAAGATGAGCCGCCGGACGCACTTGTGTCGGGCAACAGGACGATTGCATTGGGCAAAACGACGGTGAGCGTGGCATCCGCGCTGTTCGTGGAACCATACGCATTGGTGACGGTGACATGATACGTTCCCGCATTTCCCAACTGCACATTGGTAATCGTCAGGGTTGAAATCGTCGCTCCGGGAATGCTGTTCGAGCCCTGCCACCATTGGTAGTGAAGCGGCGCTGTCCCGCTGGCGGTCACTGAGAAGCTCACGGTGCTGCCGACATTCACGGTTTGATTGGTCGGCTGTTTGGTGATCACCGGCGCCGTGTTGGAGCTGCCTCCAGCTGGACTGTAAATAATTTGCAGCACGCCGCCACCGGTATCCATGACCGAGGCCGAAGTCCCATTTGGGTCAAACGTGAATGCTCTCGAAGTCGCGTCGATTCCACCAGCTACATTCAGGAAGTTCCCTTCATTGGGATTGCAGCCAGTGAAATTGCGGAAATCCATCAACAGATTTCCTTTCGAGGGATCATACGTAAACGGCGTCTGCAACGGCAGGCTGATATCAAAGGCTGTCGTCCCGTTGCTCAAAGTGATAAAATAAGTGCTGAGATGGAACGCTCCGTCAAAGACCACCGTGTCATCCGCGCCGATATTTTGAGCAAACGTCGAACTCAACTGATCCGCATTGCTCCGCGTCGTCGAGAGATGGATTTGTAAATTCGATATGGTTGTTGAAATGGGTCCACCCGCATCCTGGTCCGGACGCCAACGGATCTCACTGATCACAATCGGAAACGGCGGAAATTCCGATGCGTTATAAACCGTTTGTTCCCGAAGCACCGAATTAAATTCGCCACCGGAAGCGTGAATCTGTGTGTTCGTGCAGTAATTAGGCACCACCAACCCATTCGTCGACGGTCCCACTCCTGTAACGGTTAATACCGCATTGGAACTCGTGGTCGATCCACCCGCGTTGCTCACGACAACGTAATAGGTGCCCGCAGCGCTCGCCTGGACGTTGCTCAGCGTCAAACTGGAACTAGTGGCGCCGGAAATGGTTGCTGCTCCCTTCCACCATTGGTAAGACAGGGGCGCTGTTCCGGTAGCGGCCACCGAGAAGGTTACGTCGCTGCCCACATTCACCGTTTGGCTCACTGGTTGAGTCGTGATGACCGGCGCCTGGGCCGAGCCGGTCATGGTGTTCTGATACACAGACAGCGTGTTGTCATAGGCATTCGCGAAGACAATGTCGGGCCGGCCGTCGCCGTTCAAATCGCTGATTGCCACGCCCCACGCGTTATAGCCGGTCGCATAATCCACGCGCGGAGCCAGCGAGTTACTGGTGAAAGTGTGGGGGACCGCAAGATTCTCGAATAAGGACAACGCGCTGTTGAGTTCCGTAACCACGGCGATGTCCGTTTTGCCGTCGCCGTTCAAGTCGCCCAATGCGATGGTATGCCCCCAGCCCCCGAGCGGAAAATCAACCCGCGCTTCGAAAGAACT
>Ga0070714_100004924_pt1 | contig 10150 bp, 6 predicted proteins | sample LARL83metaG_FD_65450 | JGI IMG/M metagenome (GOLD analysis project Ga0070714, IMG submission 65450) | Corn, switchgrass and miscanthus rhizosphere microbial communities from Kellogg Biological Station, Michigan, USA - LAR L8-3 metaG | ecosystem: Host-associated > Plants > Roots > Rhizosphere ... | reverse complement strand
AGGTGGGTGGGGGGTGGGGGCGCGGGCGGGCGCGGGCCGGGCAGCCCAGTGTAGGGGGAAGGGGACGCGGGTGGGCCGGCGCTGCCGGTCCCGGTCGGCAGCGGCGCGGGCTGCACCGCCGCCACGCCGTGCTCGGCCAGCCACGCCGTGGCCGACGCCGCGTTGAGCGGCTTGCTGAAGTGCCAGCCCTGCGCGGCCTTGCAGCCCATGACCCGCAGCGCGGCCGCGACCTCAGCGGACTCCACGCCCTCGGCCACCGAGTCGATGTCGAGCGCCCGGACCAGGTCCACGATGGACTGGACGATCACCTCATCGTCGGGGGACAGCAGCAGCCGCCTGATGAACGACGAATCGATCTTCACCTCGCTCACCGGCAGCCGCTTGAGCCGGACCAGGGACGAGTAGCCGGTCCCGAAGTCGTCGAGGCTCAGCGCCACGCCGAGCGCGGCCAGCGTCTCCACGGCCGCCGCGGCGTAGGCAGGCTCGCTGGTGAGCACGCGCTCGTTGATCTCCAGCAGCAGCGCTTCCGGCGGCAGTTCGTAGCGCGCGAGCCCGCGGCCGATGGTTTCGGCGAGGCCGGTGTCGAGCAGGTCGCGCGCGGCCACGTTCAGCGACACCGGGACCGGCAGGCCCTCCTGCCGCCAGGCCGAGGCCTGGGCCAGCGCCCGGTCCACGACGTGGAACGTGAGATCCCGCATCAGGTAGGACTGCTCGACCAGCGGGATGAACTCCTCGGGCGCCATCAGCCCGCGCACCGGGTGCTGCCACCGGACCAGCGCCTCCATCCCGGCGGTCCGGCCGGTCTCCAGGATGACCTTGGGCTGGTAGTGCAGCTCGAGCTCGTCGCGGTCCATGCCGCGGCGCAGGTCGCCGAGCAGCGCCAGCCGGGCCGGGGAGTTGCGGTCGGAGTCGGCCACGTACCGCTCCACCCCGCTGCGGCGCTCCTTGGCCAGGTACATGGCGACGTCGGCGTGCTGCATCAGCAGCTCGAACCCGGTCGCGTCGTCGGGGTAGAGCGCGATGCCGACGCTGGCCTCGATCTCGAACGACATGCCCTCGAGGCGGATCGGCTCGGAGAGCGCGGAGCGCAGCCGGGTGGCCACCTCCCGGGCCGCGCCGACCTCGGGCACCGACGGCAGCAGCACCGCGAACTCGTCACCGCCCAGCCGGGCCACCAGGTCGCCCGGGCGCACGCTGTGCGTGAGCCGGTGGGCCACGATCCGCAGCAGGCGGTCGCCGACCGGGTGCCCGAGCGTGTCGTTGACCTCCTTGAAGCGGTCCAGGTCGAGCAGCAGGAACCCGGCCTTGGAGCCCGACCTGGCCGCGTCGGTCAGGGCCTCGCTGGTCTGCCTGATCAGCAGCTTGCGGTTGGACAGGCCGGTCAGCTCGTCGTGGTGGGCCTGATGCTCACGCTGCACGGACAGGGCCGCGTTCATGTAGATGGCCGCGAGGGGGAACGCGAACAGCAGCACCAGCCAGGCCGAATTCGCCGCCATCACGACCGCGACCAGCGGGGCCGCCGCGATCAGCACCAGGTTCACCAGGGCCTGGAACGGCAGCGCCGAGCGGAAGGTCCGCGGCAGCGACACCCGGGAGTGCAGCGCGATGGCCACGCCGACCAGGAGGAAGTTGGCCAGGAAGTAGGCCAGCCCGGCCAGCAGCACCAGGGGCAGCTCGGCGCCGGAGGGCACGTACGGCAGGGCGGGCGCCGGGTGAATCCCGGTCAGGGCCAGGGCCAGGCCCGCGGCCGCCATGCTCAGGGTGGTCTGGGCCGCGTTGAACAGGCACCGGTGCGCCGCCTTGCGCTGGACCAGGCCGACCACCAGGCAGGACGTGGTCCTGATCAGCACCGCGACCGGGAAGCCCCAGTACAGCAGGGCCGCGAAGCTGAAGGTGACCGAGGCGACCGGGGATTCCCAGCCGGTCCGGCCCTGGGACACCAGCGGCCGGATCTCGCCGACCACCACCAGCGCAGCAATCACCCAGAACAGGGGGTGGCGGACCAGGTCCGCCAGCCCGGACAGGTGCGCCAGCGCCCAGGCAAAGACCGCGAGACCAACCACCGTCACCGCGGTCATGTAGATCCACAGTGGCGAGCCGACCCGCGGGCCTATGTCCCTGGTGTCGTTCGGGTCCTTCATGGGCGTCCTCATCGGTACAACCGACTGTGCTGCGGTTCTCCCGTGCTCATCAGAAGCGTACGGCGAAAATCGTACTTCCCGAAGCCAATTGCATACTATCCGTTACAACATGTCAGGCCGTAGTCATCCAGTTACGGTTCACTTACGGGCTGGCGCTCATCCGTCAGCCCCGGGCGAGACGGCGGTCTCACGGGCCGCCGCAGGCCCCCGTTCCAGCAGCACGCCGAACCCGGCCTCGTCGAGCACGGGGACGCCCAGCGTGAGCGCCTTGTCGTGCTTGGATCCCGGGCTCGACCCCGCGATCAGGAAGCCGGTCTTCTTCGACACCGAGCCGCTCACCTTCCCGCCCAGGCGCTGCACCGCCTCGGCGGCCTCGTCCCTGGTGAGGCCGTCCAGCGTGCCGGTAATCACGACAGTAACCCCGGCCAGCGGCGCGGCGCTGCCAGACTCGCCGGCCGGTGCCGCGGCCCCGCCGCCGAGCCCCTCCTGAGCCAGTTCCACCCCGGCCGCACGCCATTTCTCCACGATCGCCGTGTGCCAGTCCACCGCGAACCAGTCCTGCACCGACGCGGCGATCGTGGGCCCGACGTCGTCCACGGCGGTGAGCTGCTCGGGCGAGGCGGCCGCGATCGCGTCGACCGAGCCGAACGCGACGGCCAGGGCGCGGGCCGCGGTCGGCCCGATGTGCCGGATCGACAGCGCGACCAGGATCCGCCACAGCGGCCTGTGCCGCGCCTCCTCCAGGTTGTGCAGCAGCTTGACCGCGTTGACGGTCAGCGTGCCCTGCTTGTTCACGAAGAACGGGCAGGTGGCCAGCGACTCGGCGGTCAGCGAGAACACGTCGCCCTCGTCGGCCACCAGCCCGCCGTCCAGCAGCGCCATGGCCGCCTCGTAGCCGAGCACCTCGATGTCCAGGGCGCCGCGGCTGGCCAGGTGGAACAGCCGCTCCCGCAGCTGCGCCGCGCAGGACCTGGCGTTCGGGCAGCGCCAGTCCACGCTGACCTTCCCGCCCTCCTCACCCTCCCGCACCAGCGTGGTGCCGCATTCCGGGCACTCGGTGGGGAAGTCGAACGCGCGCTCGGTACCGGAGCGCAGGTCCAGGACCGGCGCGACCACCTCGGGAATCACGTCGCCGGCCTTGCGCAGCACCACCATGTCGCCGATCAGCACGCCCTTGCGGTCCAGCTCGTCGGCGTTGTGCAGGGTGGCGCGGTCCACGGTGGAGCCGCTGACCTTGACCGGCTCCATCACCGCGAACGGCGTCACCCGCCCGGTCCGGCCCACGTTGACCCGGATGTCCAGCAGCCGGGTGGTGACCTCCTCGGGCGGGTACTTGTAGGCGATCGCCCAGCGCGGCGCCCGGCTGGTCGCGCCGAGCGCCCGCTGCGTCTCCAGCCGGTCGAGCTTGACCACCACGCCGTCGATCTCGTACGCCGGGTCGTGCCGGTGCTCGGCGTAGTAGCCGATGTACTCGCGGACCTGGTCCAGGCTGTCCACGACCCGGTACACCTCGCTGACCGGCAGGCCCCACTCGCGCATCTGCTCGTACCAGCCCGACTGCGTGGTCGGCGCGGTGTCCGGCACCGCCTCGTCCTCGGGTGCGGGCATGCCGCTCTCCGCGCCGCCGGCCCCGGGCACGGCCAGCCCGTGCACGATCAGGCTGAGCGGGCGGGTCGCGGTGACCCGCGGGTCCTTCTGCCGCAGCGAGCCGGCCGCGGTGTTGCGCGGGTTCACGTACAGCGGCTTGCCCGCCTCGGCCTGCCGCTCGTTCAGCTGGTGGAACGCCTCCACCGGCAGGTACACCTCGCCGCGCACCTCCAGGGTCTCCGGCCAGCCAGAACCGGCCAGCCGGGCCGGGGCCGCGGCGATCGTCCTGATGTTCGGCGTGACGTCCTCGCCGGTCACCCCGTCGCCCCGGGTCGCGCCGCGGACCAGCTTCCCGTCCCGGTAGACCAGGGCGACCGCCAGCCCGTCGATCTTGAGCTCGCACAGGTAGGGGCCCACGGCGGTATCGGGCCCGGCCAGCCGCTCGGTGCGGGCCGACCAGGCGTCGAGCTCCTCGGGGGAGAACGCGTTGTCCAGGCTGAGCAGCCGCTCCAGGTGCTCGACCGGGGCGAAGTCCGTGGAGATCACGTCCCCGACCTTCTGGGTCGGGGAGTCCGGGGTGCGCAGGTCGGGGAACTGCTCCTCGAGCCCGACCAGCTCGCGGTAGAGCGCGTCGTACTGGGCGTCGGAGATGACCGGCGAATCGAGCACGTGGTAACGGTGCAGGTGCTCGGTGATCTCCACGGCCAGCGCGGCGTGCCGGTGCCGGGCGGCCGCGTCCGCTTCGGCGGGCGCGTCCGCCTCGGCGGCGGTGGCCAGGTTCGGTTCGGTCACTGTGCCCCCTCTTCAATCAGCTCCGGCATCAGGCGCGCCGCTTCCCGGCAGCGGGAGAGCGCGGCCCGGGCGGCAGACGGTGACGCCGCGGCCAGGCCGCAGGCCGGGGTGAGCACCACCTGCTCGGCCAGCGTCGCGGCCCGAAGCCCGATCCGGCGCCATATCTCAATCACCCCCGCGGCCGCGTCCTTGGGCGGCGGGGATGAGGCCGTGGCGGAGCGTTCGGCCCATGTTTTCTCGACGCCAACCAGGATCCCCAGGCCCGCCTCGGCCACCTCGGCCAGCCCGTCCTCGTCCATCCGGCCCAGCAGGCCCAGATCGAAGCCAACTCCCTGCGCCCCCGCGTCCTTGATCACCCCAAACGGGATGCCGGCGGCGCAGCAGTGAATCAGGCCGAAGGCCGTCGTGGCGCGTAGCACCGAACGCAGGTTATCGCAGGTCACTGACGCGTCGACGGCTCCGACGCGGTTCAGCCCGCTGGCCGTGGGCACCGATCCGGCCAGCACCGCGGGCAGCGCGGGCTCGTCGAGCTGCAGCACCACCGTGGCCCCCGGGATCCGGCTGCGGACCTCGGCCAGGTGCGCGGCGACCCCCTCGGCCAGCGAGGCGGTGAGGTCGGCCACCGCGCCGGGGTCGGCCAGCGCCGGGTTCTGGCTGCGGCTCAGCCCGATCGTGGCGGCCAGGGTCCACGGGCCACACACCTGCACCTTGAACGGCCCGGTCCAGGCGTCAGCGGCTTCCTGGGCCGCGTCCAGGTCCGTGGCCAGCAGCCCGGCCGCCCGGCGCTGGTCCCGGCCGGGCCGGTCGGCGAGCTTCCACCCGCCCGGCGTGGTCTCCACCGGAAGGTCGACCAGCAGCGCCGCGGTCCGGCCGGTCAGGTCGGCCCCGGGGCCGCGGGCCGGCAGCTCGGGCAGGTACGGGAGATCGGGCAGTTCGCCGAGGACCACGGCGATGGCCTCGGCCGGGTCGGTGCCCGGCATCGACCCGATCCCGGTCGCCGAGCCGGCCGGCCAGGGGAATGGCTGCGGAACCACGCTGTCCTGCACGGTGCCGAGCTTAGTGTTCGGCACCGTCATCACCCCAGGGGTCACCGCGCCTGGGTCAGCACCATCAGGGCACCGGGGCGGGTGACCGGCGGGATGTGCCGCTGATCGTGGCCGAGCCGAGCACGGTGTCGCCGTCGTAGAGCACGGCCGCCTGGCCCCGGGCGACGCCCCGGGCGGGCTGGCTCAGCCCGATGCGCAGGGTGCCGCCGTCCATCCAGGCCGTGGCCGGGTAGGTCTCGCCGTGCGCGCGGAGCTGGACCAGGCAGCCGAGCGGGCCGGCCGGCTCCGGGCAGCCGGTCCAGACCGCGTGCTGGGCGTCGATGCCGGTCACGTCGAGCGCGGCCGCCGGGCCGACGGTCACCGTGTTCGACACCGGCTCGATGTCCAGCACGTACCGCGGGCGGCCGTCCGGCGACGGCGTGCCGATGCGCAGCCCCCGGCGCTGGCCCACGGTGAACGCGTAGCTGCCGTCGTGGCGGCCGAGCACGGTGCCGCCGTCGTCCACGATCGCGCCGGGTGCGGAGCCGAGCTGGCCCTGCAGGAACTTGCCGGTGTCGCCGTCGGCGATGAAGCAGATGTCGTGGCTGTCCGGCTTGTCCGCGACGGCCAGGCCGCGCTCGGCCGCCTCGCGGCGTACCTGGTCCTTGGTCGTGTCGCCGAGCGGGAACATGGCCCGGGCCAGCTGCTCGCTGGTCAGCACGGCGAGCACGTAGGACTGGTCCTTGGCCTGGTCCACGCTCCGCCTCAGCCGCGGGCCACCGCCGGCGGGCACCAGCCGGGCGTGGTGGCCGGTGCAGACCGCGTCAAAGCCGAGCGCGACCGCGCGGTCGAGCACGGCGGTGAACTTGATCTTCTCGTTGCAGCGCAGACAGGGGTTGGGCGTGTTGCCGCGGGCGTACTCGTCGACGAAGTCCTGCACCACGTCGCGGTGAAACCGCTCGGCCAGATCCCAGACGTAGAACGGGATGCCGATCACGTCCGCGGCGCGGCGGGCGTCCCGCGCGTCCTCCAGCGTGCAGCAGCCGCGCGCGCCGGTCCGGTAGGACCGCGGGTTCGCGGACAGCGCGAGATGAACGCCGGTCACGTCGTGGCCAGCCGCGGCGGCCCGGGCGGCGGCCACCGCGGAGTCGACGCCGCCGGACATGGCGGCGAGCACACGCAGTCGAGTCATCGCGATTAGAGGGTATGCGCCAGCGGCGGTCCTGGCCGCATCGGCCAGGATGGCGTTCCATGACGCAGCCAGGCCCGGCCGGGAGCACCAGGACCCTCAGCGACAGCGACTTCACGGCGCCGATCGGGGACCGCTACTTCGAGGACTACACGCCGGGCGCCGTCTACGAGTACGGCTCGATCACGGTCAGCGAGGCCGAGATCCTGGACTTTGCCCGGGCGTTCGACCCGCAGCCGATCCACGCCGACCCGGCGGCCGCCGCCCGGGGGCCGTTCGGCGGCCTGATCGCCAGCGGGTGGCACACCACCTCGGTCATGATGCGGCTGTTCGCCGACCACTACCTGTCCCGGGTGGCCAGCCTGGCCTCCCCCGGCATCGACGAGATCCGCTGGCCCGCGCCGGTGCGGCCGGGCGACACGCTGCGGCTGCGGGTCACCGTGGCCGAGGCGCGCCGCTCCCGCTCCAAGCCCGACCGCGGCCTGGTCCGGACCCACGCCGAGCTGATCAACCAGGACGGCGTGACCGTGCTCACGCTCACCGCGATGAACCTGCTCGGGGCCCGGGAGCCGGCCCCGCCGGGCTGACGCGGCTAGCGGGCGGCGCGGCGGGCCCGGTCGACGGCCTCGCCGATGACCGCGCCGAGCGCGTCCACGTCGGACTGGGTGCTCGAGTGGCCCAGCGAGAACCGCAGCGAACCGCGGGCCCTGGCCTCGTCGGTGCCCATGGCCAGCAGCACGTGACTGGGCTGCGCCACCCCGGCGGTGCAGGCCGACCCGGTGGAGCAGGCGATGCCCTTGGCGTCGAGCAGCATCAGCAGCGCGTCGCCCTCGCAGCCGGGGAACGAGAAGTGAGCGTTGCCGGGCAGCCGGTGCGGCCCGGGCGGCGCGCCGTTCAGCACGGCGTCCGGCACCGCGGCCAGGACCTGCGCGATCAGGTCGTCCCGCAGCCCGGCCAGGCGCTTGGCCTCGTCGCTGCGGCGCGCGGTGGCCAGCTCGACCGCGACCGCGAAGGCCCGGATCGCGGGGGCGTCCAGGGTGCCCGAGCGCACGTCACGCTCCTGGCCGCCGCCGTGCAGCACCGGCACCAGGTCGGCGCCCCTGGCCAGCAGCAGCGCGCCGACGCCGACCGGCCCGCCGATCTTGTGCGCGGTGATGGTGAGCGCGGTGGCCCCGCTCCCGGCGAGATTCACCGGCAGCTGGCCCGCCGCCTGGACCGCGTCGCTGTGCAGCGGGATCCCGTGCTCGCGGGCCACGGCGGCCAGCTCCGCGACCGGCTGGACGGTGCCGACCTCGTTGTTGACCCACATCACGCTGATCAGGCTCACGGCCTCGGGGCCGGCCTCGATGGCCTCGCACAGCGCCGCCGGGCTGACCAGGCCGGCGCCGTCCGTGGGCACCCAGCCCACGACGCCCCCCTCGTGCTGGTCCAGCCACTCCACGGTGTCGATGACCGCGTGATGCTCGATGGCGGGGGCGAGTATCCGGGTCCGCCGGGGATCCTCGGCCCGCCGGGTCCAGAACAGGCCCTTAACCGCCAGGTTGTCCGCTTCTGTGCCGCCGCTGGTGAACACCACCTCGCTGGGCCGGGCGCCGTAGGCGGCCGCGATCTGCTCCCGCGACTCCTCGACCACCCGGCGCGCCCGGCGGCCCGCGTTGTGCAGCGACGAGGGGTTGCCGACCTGGGCGAGTTCCTCGGTCATCGCCTCGAGGGCCTCGGGCAGCATCGGCGTCGTCGCAGCGTGATCAAGGTACACGGGCGAAGCCGGCAGGCGCGGCCGGCCGCCGCCGGCATCGAGGTATCCCATATTGTCCCAGCCTAGCCGCGGTCGGCTACCTGGTCTCGGCCCGGCGGGCGGTCACTAGTCCCCGGACCGCTTCTGGATTTCCTCGGTCAGCTGCGGCACCACCTGGAACAGGTCCCCGACCACGCCGAAGTCGGCGAGCTCGAAGATCGGGGCCTCGGGGTCCTTGTTGATAACCATGATCGTCTTTGACGTCTGCATGCCGGCCCGGTGCTGGATGGCCCCGGAAATGCCGACGGCCAGGTACAGCTGCGGGGAGACGGTCTTCCCGGTCTGGCCCACCTGGAACTGGTGCGGGTACCAGCCCGCGTCGGTGGCGGCGCGGGACGCGCCCACCGCGGCGCCCAGCGTGTCGGCGAGCTTCTCGATCAGCGCGAAGTTCTCCGCGCTGCCCACGCCACGGCCGCCGGAGACCACGATCGACGCCTCGGTGAGCTCGGGCCGCTCGCCGCGCTCCTGCACCACCCGCTCGGTGACCTGGGCGGTCTTCGCGGCGTCGCTGACCTCGACGCTGACGTTCTCGGCCTCGGCGGGGCCGTCAGCGGGCTCGGGCGCGATGGCGTTGGGCCGCACGGCCACGATCGGCATGCCGGCGCGGACCTTGGACTGGACGATGATGGCGCCGCCGAAGATCGACTGCTCGGCGACCAGGCCCTCGTCCAGGCCGACCGCGTCGGTGATCAGCCCGGAGCCGGTCTTGACCGCGAGCCGCGCGGCGACCTCCCGGCCCTCGGCGGTGCTGGCCACCAGCACCGCGGCCGGGGACTTGTCCGCGACCAGGGAGGCGAGCAGCTCCGCCTTGGGCGCGGCCACGTAGTCGTCGAACTCCTCGCCCGCCGCGACGTACACCTTCGCGGCGCCGTACTCGGCCAGCCGGGCCCGGCCGGCGTCGGCGCCCGGGCCGGTCCAGACCACGGCGGGTTCCCCGAACCGGCGGGCCAGGGTCAGCAGCTCGGTGGTGACCTTCTTCACCGACTCGCCGGAATGCTCGGCGAGCACCAGGATCTCAGCCATGTGCGGCGGCCCCTCCTCAGATGAACTTCTGCGCGGCGAGGAACTCGGCGGCCTTGGCCCCGCCGTCGCCGTCGTCCTTGACCACGGTCCCGGCCTGCCGGGGCGGGCGGTCGGCGAAGCTGACCACCTCGGTCGCGGCCGAGGCCAGGCCGACCTGGCCGGGGTCGATCCCGATGTCGGCCAGGCTCAGCGTCTCGACCGGCTTCTTCTTGGCCGCCATGATTCCCTTGAACGACGGGTACCGCGGCTCGTTGATCTTCTCCACGACGCTGATCACCGCGGGCAGGCTGCCCTGGACCCGGTCGTAGCCGTAGTCGGCCTGGCGGTTGATGGAGATGGCCGTCCCGTCGATCTCCACCTTGCTGGCGTACGACATCTGCGGCACGCCGAGCCGCTCGGACAGCATCGCGGCCATCACGCCCATCCGGGCGTCGGTGGACTCTGACCCGAGGATCACGATGTCGAACCCGATCCGGCCGAGCACCGCGGCCAGAGCGGCCGAGGTGGCCAGCGCGTCCGACCCGGCCAGGGCGTCATCGACCAGGTGCACGGCCTTGTCGGCGCCCATGGACAGCGCCTTGCGGATGGCCTCGGTGGC
>Ga0070714_100004921_pt1 | contig 10151 bp, 8 predicted proteins | sample LARL83metaG_FD_65450 | JGI IMG/M metagenome (GOLD analysis project Ga0070714, IMG submission 65450) | Corn, switchgrass and miscanthus rhizosphere microbial communities from Kellogg Biological Station, Michigan, USA - LAR L8-3 metaG | ecosystem: Host-associated > Plants > Roots > Rhizosphere ... | reverse complement strand
GCCGGGAAGCGCGCGAGCGCCGTGGCCGCCTGCGCGCGGGTGAGGGCGTAGTCCGCGCTCGTGGCCGCGGTAGCCAGCGCGCGCCCGGCTGTGGAATCGGAGCCGCGACGACTCAACTCCCGTATCGCCCACCACCGATTCCAGAGATCCGGGTCGTGCGCGACCTGGGTCGCGAGCCACGCGGTGGGCTCGGGAAAGTCCAGCGCCTTCACGATCGTGTTTCCCTCGTCGAACACCACCATCGTCGGCGCAGCAGGCAGGGAGTCGATCACGATGGTCTGCGCTCGCGCGTCGAGCTGCGCGCGCTTTTCGACGTTGCCGCGCGCGGTGCCCACGAGCACCGTCACGGGCGCGTGAAAGACGGCTGCCATGGGAGGCCACGTGGAGTCCGCGCCGGCGGTGTCGGGTTGCGTCTGGCGTACGTCGAGCGAGAGTGCGCGGCGTGTCGAGTCATACGCCGCGCGCACCGCGAACCGCGGATAGCCGGGGCGATACATCCACTCGCTCCAGAACTGCGCGAGGTTCTCGCCCGTCGCGTCGAGGATCGCGCGTCTGAAGTCCTCCGTGACCGCGCTGCCGAACTGATGGCGCGTGAGAAAGAGATGCATCGATGCCCAGAAGCGCTCGTCGCCGAGCCGGCGTCTGAGCATCCGCAGCACGAGCGCACCCTTCGGATAGATGTTGTTCGAGCCCTTCGTCACCAGCGGCATCGAGTGCTCCGCGTCGATCGCCGTGAAGTGCAGGTACTCGTCCAGATAGAAATCGTCGCTCGCATGCCTGCCGAGCTTCGACTCCCAGTACGCACCGTTCATGAACTCCGCGAAGCCCTCGTTGAGCCAGAGGTGCGACCAGTTCTCGGTGGTCTCATCGTCGCCGAACCACTGGTGCGCGAGCTCGTGCGGGATCAGCAGCCAGCGGTACCAGGGACGGTCGGCGTAGGCGCGTCTGTCCGGGAGCCAGTCCACCAGCTCGGTCGCGCTGACCATCTCCTCGCCGCCGAAGAAATCGGCCACCGTCACCTGCGCGTATTTCGACCACGGGTAGCGCACGCCCGTCAGCTTCGTGTAGGTCTCGATGATGTCGGGTGTGAAGCTGAACAGCGGACGCGCGAGCGCGCTGTCCTCGTGATAGACATAGTAGTCGACCGGCATGCCGCGCCACCGATCGTGGATGCGCGCGTAGGGCCCGACCGTCATCGAGATGAGATACGTGGACGCCGAGAGCGCCTGGTGCCAGTGCGTGGTGTGCGTGCCGTCCCGGTGCCTCACATCGCTCATGAGCCTGCCGTTGGACACGACGGTCATCCGTGCGGGCACCGTCGCGATCAGCTCCCAGCTCTCCTTGTCGTTCGGGTAGTCGTAGGTGGGGAACCATGCGCTGTTGCCCGTCGTCTCGCCCATGCTCCAGAGCTGCTGCGGCCTGTGCGGACGCCCATCGGCGTGGATGAACGTCAGCCCGTGGCCGTTGTCGATCGTCGCGTGATAGTCGAGCGTGAAACGCGTGGTGTCGCCGAAGGGCAGCGGCTTCGCGAGGTACACGATGAGCGTATCGCCCACGTGTGCGGTGCGCAGCGTCCGGCCCGCGGCATCGCTCGCCCGGCGAATCGCGATGCCGGCTGCGGCATCGAGGATCACCGAGTCGAGCGCGGGCCGCCTGGCTGCGAGCGTCGTCACCACCTGTCCGTTCAGCGAGGCCGAGTCCCAGCTGATGTCCCTGATCTCGATGCGCTGATGCACCAGATCGTAGTCGTGTGACCTCGTTTCGATGTTCCCCGGCACCCATGTTGCGGGCACCTGCGCACGAAGCGCGAGAGCCGGGCCGAGGAGGAGCAGGGGGAATGCAGCGAGACGCATGATGTTCGGAATCTTCGCTCCTGCTCGACAGCGCGCAATCGCAGCCATCCCGTTCTCCCGTTTCTTTCGTAGCTTTCCTCGTGTGCGCCCGGCGCACTCGTTCGCACCCGACTACGCATTTTCCCGGCGGCCAGCGCGCCTCCGGCACAGGTGAGTCAGCATGAGCAACACGACTACGGCGCCCGCACCCTCGGCCACGACGACACCGGCAAGCCTGCACGTTTCCGCGCCGGGCTCGGAGCTGAGCGTCGACCTTCCGGTGAACGAAGGCGCGATTCGCGCCACGGACCTGAGAAAGATCCCGACCGAGAGTGGCGCGTTGATGAGCTACGATCCCGCGTTCCTCAACACGGCGTCGTGCAAGAGCGCGATCACGTACATCGACGGCGATGCGGGGATCCTCCGCTATCGCGGCTACCCGATCGAGCAGCTCGCCGGCAAGGCGTCGTTCCTCGAGGTGGCGTGGCTGCTCCGTCACGGCGAGCTCCCCACTCAGAGCGAGTACGACTCCTGGGTGCACGACATCACGTTCCACACGTACGTGCACGAGAACGTGAAGACCTTTCTGCAGGGCTTCCGCTACGACGCGCACCCGATGTCGATGCTGTGCAGTGCCGTCGCGGCGCTCTCCTCGTTCTATCCGAGCGCGAAGAACATCTACGATCCCGAGGAGCGCAACCTCGCGATCATTCGGCTGATCGCGAAGCTTCCGACGCTCGCGGCGTTCGCGTACCGGCACATCAAGGGGCTGCCGTTCGTCTATCCGGACAACGATCTCTCCTACGTCGAGAACTTCCTGAGCATGGTCGCGCGGATGAGCGAGCCGCAGTACGAGGCGCGCCCCGTGTTCACGCGCGCCACGGAGATCCTCTTCATCCTGCACGCGGATCACGAGCAGAACTGCTCCACCAACGCCGTCCGTGCCGTGGGCTCCTCACACGTCGATCCATTCTCGGCCGTCGCGGCGGGGATCGCGGCGCTCTACGGGCCGCTGCACGGCGGCGCGAACGAGGCCGTGCTCCGGATGATCCAGGACATCGGACACGTGAAGAACGTGCCCGCGTTCATCGAAGAGGTGAAGAGCGGGAAGGGGAGCAGCCGTCTCATGGGCTTCGGCCACCGCGTGTACAAGAGCTACGATCCGCGCGCGCGCATCGTGAAGTCGCTGGCCGACGAGGTGTTCGCCGAGGTGGGCGTGGACAAGGACCTGGAGATCGCGCTCGAGCTCGAGCGCATTGCGCTCTCGGACGACTACTTCATCTCGCGCAAGCTCTACCCCAACGTCGATTTCTACACGGGGATGATCTATCGCTCGATGAAGTTCCCGATGGACTTCTTCACCGTGCTCTTCGCGATCGCGCGCACGGCGGGGTGGCTCGCGCAGTGGGAGGAGATGCTCCTGGACAAGGAGCAGAAGATCGCGCGGCCGCGACAGATCTACATCGGCCCGGGCGAGCGGGACTACAGGAGCACGCTCAGGTACTGATCTCGAGCGTTCTCGCCGCCACGGCCGATAACCCGAAGAGCGTTGAGCTGATCGCGCGAGTGTGATGCTGCGGGCGCGCCTTCAGGTCGTGCAGTCCACACTCGCCGGCGGGACGTTGTCGCACTCGATCGACTCGGCCATCCCGTGCGCGATTGGGCCGCAGGCGGTGGTCTGCGCGGATCTGGCCGCCTCCTTTTCCGTTTCGGCGGATGCGTGCGCGCAATTCCGTGCGTTCCGGTAGCTCACGCACACGTTGCACTTCGCCTTCTGCGCTGCGAGCGTGGACCACAACAGGATGGCGGCGAGGACGACGATGGCGAACACGGTCAGACGGGTAGCGGGCTTCATGTGTGGCTCCGATGAGATGCGCGCGGTGAGTGGATAGCATACTCGAAAGTGCCCGCGATGTCATGTCGTGCGATGCACCTGCGCACTGTCAGCGATCCGCTGGCTCCGTTAAGCTTCCGTGATGTCCTTCTCAGCACTCGGTCTCGACGCTGCTCTCGTGCGCAGCGTGAAAGAGCTTGGCTTCACACGCCCAACACCGATTCAGCACGACTCGATTCCGCCCGCACTCGAGGGCCGCGACGTACTCGCGTGCGCGATGACGGGAAGCGGCAAGACTGCCGCATTTCTTCTGCCGATCATGCACCGCATCATGGGGAAGACGCGCGGAGTCACGCGCGCCCTCGTGATCACGCCCACGCGCGAGCTCGCCGCGCAGATCGAGCAGCATCTGCGCGAGCTCGCCACCCACACGCCGATCGAAGGCGCCGCGATCTTCGGCGGCGTGGGCATGGGACCGCAGGAGCACGCCTTCCGCAGCGGCGTCGACATCCTGATCGCGACGCCGGGACGGCTGCTCGACCACTTCCGTCATCCGTACGCGAAGCTCGACAAGCTCGAGGTGCTCGTGCTCGATGAGGCGGACCGGATGCTCGACATGGGATTCCTCCCCGACATCCGGCGCGTGCTCAAGCATCTCCCGACGAAGCGACAGACACTCTTCTTCTCCGCGACGATGCCGCCGCCGATCGTGACGCTCACGAAGGAGATGCTGCATTCGCCGGCGACGATCAACCTCGAGCGTCGCTCGCAGCCCGCGATCGGAATCACGCAGGCCGTGTATCCGGTGTCGCAGGAGGCGAAGCCCGCGCTGCTCCGCGAGCTGCTCAATCGCAACGCCATCGGGAACGCGATCGTGTTCACGCGTACCAAGCACCGTGCGAACCGGCTGTTCGAGAGCTGCGAGAAGGCCGGCATTTCCGTCGCGCGCATCCACGGCAACCGGTCGCAGTCGCAGCGCACCGACGCGCTCGAGGGCTTCAAGTCGGGGCGCTATCGGGTGCTGGTGGCCACGGACATCGCGGCCCGCGGCATCGACGTCGAGGCACTGGGTCACGTCATCAACTTCGACGTGCCGGCGATGCCCGAGGACTACATCCATCGCGTGGGACGGACGGCGCGCGCCGAGCTCACGGGCGAGGCGTACACGTTCGTGTCGCCGGAGGAGGAGCGGGATCTGGGCGCGATCGAGCGCGCGGTGGGCAAGCGCCTGCCTCGCGTCGTGCTCCCCGACTTCGACTACAAGCAGCGTCCGGTGGAGCGCTTCGAGGTGCCGATCGGCGAGCGGATCGCCGCGATCCGGAGCCGGAAGGCGGACGATCGCGCGCGCGCCAAGGCCAAGCTGGAGCGCCGGAACGGCGGGGCGAGCACCGGGAGCAGCACTCCGCCCCCGCGGCCGCACCCCTCGCGCGGGCCCTCGGCCTCGGCCCGAAGCGACGGGCAGGGTGCCGGCAGCGGCCCTCGGCGCCCGTCGGGAGGCGGGGGCAGGCGTTCGGGAGGCGCAGGGGGCGGCCGAGGCCAGGGCGGCTCCGGACGGGGCGGGGGCCAGTCGTCCCGGGGCTAACGCGTGGGGATGCCCGCGACGCCTGTTTGTGAACTTCGCATCCGCTGGCGCGTCATTGCTTTACGGGTGATGGCGCACTATGCTTCAAGCTTGTCTCACATCTCCTTTTTATGAGGATCTCACGTGGTTGAAGTGATCATCGGCGAGAACGACCGGTTGGATTGGGCGCTCAAGCAGTTCCAGCGCAAAGTGATTCGCGCAGGCGTGTTGAAGGACGTTCGCAAGAAGCGCTTTTACGTGAAGCCCAGCGAAGCCCGGCAGAAGAAGGCCGTCGCGGCGCGGCAGCGTAGCGCGCGGGCAGAGCGCAAAGCGCGCTAGTCGCGACCGCCATGTCGAAGCAAGACGCGATCGAGCTCGAGGGGACGGTGATGGAAGTGTTGCCCAACGCAACCTTCCGCGTTGCCGTGAACGAACAGCACAACGTGCTCACCACCCTGGGCGGCAACATGCGCCGGTTCCGCATCCGCGTGCTCGCGGGCGACCGTGTGCGCATCGAGGTCTCTCCCTACGACCTCACCCGCGGCAGAATCATCTACCGCCACAAGAACTAGCGCGACTCGCTCGGCCGGCGCTACGGCGCGGGCTTCCAGACGGGCGACTGAGCCTGATCAAACTCCTGTAGGGTCGAGCCGACCTCCGTGATCGCTAGCACCCGCGATCCATCTGCATTCATTCGATAGATCTCGATGGGGCCGTTCGGTGCGGAGTCCGTACCGAAGCGCTCGAATGCGAGCTGCCGCCCATCCGGTGACCATGTCGGTTCATCAACGTCGCCGGTAGTGAGCGCGAGTTTGTGTGAGCCGTCCGCCTGCATGACAAAGATCCGCGAGCTCGAAAAATTCTGGACGTCGAGGTTCACGAAGACGATCCGCGACCCGTCCGGCGACCACTCCGGCATGAAATCGGTGCCGAATGAGAGCCGTTGCTGCGCGGTGCCATCCGCATTCGCGACGTAGATGGAATATCCGACCGAGTCGTCTTCTTCCATGAACGCGATCTTCGCCCCGTCCGGCGACCACGACGGCCAGTGCTGATTGTGCGAACTCGGAATGAATCGATGCGCATGTGCGCCGTTCGCGTCGGCGATCATGATGACTCTCTCCGAACTGGACGCGGAGGCATACGCGCCGAACGCGATCGAGTGTCCATCCTGCGACCAGTGCAGCTCGTTCGGAAATCCGAATGCGGAGTTCGTGAGCAACGATCGCTGATTGCTGCCATCGGAATTCATGATCCAGATGCCGGCCGGAGCTCGGCTAGTCTCGAAGGTGATCGCCGATCCGTCGGGCGACCACCTGGGGTTTTTATCTTCGAAGTTCGCGGACGTCAGTCGCTGTTTGTGGCTACCGTCGGCGTGCATGAGGAAGATGCTGGTGCCGCGAGCGTCGGTGGCGGTCACGGAATTGCCGGAGTCCGACACGAACGCGATCAGGCGAGAGTCGATGAGAGGGGTGTTCGCAGAGGTACTGCTGTCGCTGCACGCACCGGCGAAAATCGCTAGCGCGAATGCACAAGTGCGACGCATGCTCCGTCCCATCACCAGCTGGTATACGCTCATGGATTGAGGCTCGGCCACTGAAGGAATGTGCGGCGCATTGTATCGAGAAGACCTTCGGTGTCCACGCCTGTGAAGGCGATTCGGCCCATCCAGTCATCGTCCGGTCGAGCGGAATAGAATATAGCTCTCCGGCATCACCCCGCGAGCGCGTCCATCGCCGCATCCGCCACCGCCGGCAGCCCGAGCGTGAACACGCTCCCTCCGCCTTCCCGATCCTGGTACGTCAGCGTGCCGCCCTGCGCCATCGCCAGGCGCAGCGCGATCGAGAGTCCGAGCCCCGCGCTGCCCGCGTCCGGCGTGCTCCGCTCCGGCCGGTAGAACGGCTCGAAGATGCGCTCGCGCTCTGCCGCCGGAACGCCGGGGCCGCGATCCGCCACCGAGATCTCGATCATGTTCCCCGCGCGCGAGAGCTCGATGTCGACTGGCTGCGTGCGCGGCGAATACTTGTGCGCATTCTCGAGCAGATTGACCACGATGCGCAGCGCGTGCACGAAATCGAAGCGGCCCACGAGCACGGGCTCCGACCACGCGATCGACGTGCGCAGCTCGCGGCCCGCGAAAGCTCCGGACACCTGCTGAATCGCCGCACCCACCAGGTCCTCTGCCGCATTGAGCTCGGCGCGCACCGGCAGCTCGCCCGCGTTCAGGCGCGACAGATCCAGGAGATCGGCCACCATGCGATTGAGGCGGTCGGCCTGCTGCTCGATCGTCGCGGCGCGATCGTCGCCGTCGCCGGCGATGTCGTGCGCGAGCGCCTTGATGGTCGTGAGCGGCGTGCGCAGATCATGCGACACCGATGCGAGCAGCGCGTCCTTCAGCCGGTCCGCCTCCCGCAGCGCCTCCGCGCGCTCCGCTTCGGCCACGAGCTGCACGCGCTCGAGGCCGAGCGCCGCGTAGTAGGCGAGTGCGGAGAGGAATCGCCGCGCGCCGGCGTCGAGGGCGATCGGCTCCCGATGCCGGAGCGCGAGCATTCCGATCGAGCGCGCATGCACCTCGAGCGGAACGACGATCGTGCGCGGATCCGGATGCTGCGCGCCCGAGTGCGCAGGTGGCGGACCACTCACGACGCCGGTACCCGCGCGTGCCGCGAGCTCCGGCTCCCGCATGTCATCCTCGCGCACCCAGATCTCGCACGTGTCCGTCCCGATCGTGTCACGGACGACGGTCGCGATCGCAGTGAGTGCCTGCGACGCGCTCCCCGTGCTCAGCGTCTCCGCGCCGAGCGCCGCGAGCCGATCGATCTCCTCCGCGCGCCGGCTCGCCTCCCGCGCCTTCTCGTTCGCGCGCGCGAGCAGCTGCGTCGCGACCATCGCCGCCGCCATGAAGGCGATGAGCACCAGCCAGTCCGGGCGCTTCGAGATCTCGAAACGCCCGTACGGCGGCTGGAAATAGAAATCGATCGAGACGAAGGCGAGCGCCGCGAGCGTGAAGCCGAGCGCGCGTCCTCCGCCCGAGCTCCCTCCGAGAATGATGAGGAGATACACGAGCGCGACGTGCGCCTCGGTAATCTCTCCCTGCACGCCCACCATCACGTAGGTGGCGAACAGGAACATCGCCGTCCAGACGAGCGCCGATGTCCATCGGCGTTCGGCCAGGCGCATCATTCAGCGCGGGAGCTCGAAGCGATATCCGACGCCTGGCTCGGTGACGATGAGCTGCGGTCGCACCGGATCCGTTTCGATCTTGCGACGCAGATTCGCGACGTGCACGCGAAGATACTGCTGCGGATCGCCGAAGGCGCGACCCCAGACGGCATTGAAGATCTGCTGGTGCGTCAGCGTGCGGCCCGCCTGCGTCGCGAAGGTGCGGAGCAGCTCCCATTCGATCGGCGTGAGGTGGATCGTCTCGTTGCCGCGGCGCAGCACGCGTGCGGTGAAATCCGCGACGAGTGAGCCGATCTGCATCGGCTGCACCGAGGCGGCGATCTGCGATGCCTGCGCGCGCCGGAGATTCGCCCGGATGCGCGCCGCGAACTCGAGATTGCTGAACGGCTTCGTGATGTAGTCGTCCGCGCCCGAGTCGAGCAGCGATGCTTTCTCCTGATCGGAGTGGCGAGCGGAGAGCACGACGATCGGCGCCGCGGACCACGAGCGGAGCGAGCGGCACACATCGATGCCGGCCATGTCGGGCAGTCCCAGATCGAGCACCACCAGCGTCGGCCGCTCGGCGTTCGCCATCGCCAGCCCTTCTGCACCATCGCCCGCTTCCAGAATGGAGGACACCTCGTTCACAAGCGCGTTCTTCACGACTCGACGTATCTGCGGCTCGTCGTCGATGACAAGTATTGTGTCAGCAAGCATGTATTTGGCCTGAGGGTTGAGGGCGAGAACCAATATTGCGTTGGACGAGCCGATGTAAAGCGGGAGTGGAATGATCCGTATCGAATGCTACCCGGCGGCCCCGAACTGGCTCCCCGGGCCTATCCGACCGGACAGGGTACACAGCGCCCTGGCGCCTTAGACTTCCACCCCGCACCAAGTGAGTACGCGCTGGTGTCCAATTCGCTGCATGCATGCCACAGCCGCGTCACCGCGGAGCACCGCCACACCGTCATCCGGATTCCGTCCGGTGAATCCAAAGGGAGCTTGCGATGAGCAATGTCAGTTTCGCCGCCGAGGCGAGCCAGCTGGAGTCGAAGTGGGCCAGCGACCCGCGCTGGAACGGGGTCGAGCGCACGTACACCGCCGAGGATGTGGTTCGCCTCCGCGGCTCGGTGAAGGTCGAGTTCTCGCTCGCCAGGCGCGGAGCGGCGAAGCTGTGGGAGCTGCTGCACAGCAAGGAATACGTGCACACGTTCGGCGCGCTCACGGGCGCCCAGGCCGTGCAGATGGTGAAGGCGGGGCTGCAGGCGATCTACATGAGCGGATGGCAGGTGGCCGCGGACGGCAATCTCGCCGCGCAGACGTATCCCGATCAGAGCATCTATCCCTCCAATAGCGTGCCCGCGCTCGTGCGCCGGATCAACAACGCACTGATGCGGGCCGACCAGATCGAGTGGAGTGAAGGGAAGACGGATCGCGACTGGCTCGTGCCGATCGTCGCCGACGCCGAGGCGGGCTTCGGAGGGCCGATCCACGCCTTCGAGCTCATGAAGTCGATGATCGACGCCGGCGCCAGCGGCGTGCACTTCGAGGATCAGCTCGCGGCCGAGAAGAAGTGCGGACACATGGGCGGCAAGGTGCTCATTCCCACGGCGTCGTTCGTGCGCACCCTCAACGCGGCGCGCCTCGCCACGGATGTGCTCGATGTCCCGACGGTGATCGTCGCCCGCACCGATGCGCTCGCGGCCACGCTGATCACCAGCGACATCGACGAAGCGGACCGGGCCTTCACCACCGGCGAGCG
>Ga0070714_100004919_pt1 | contig 10152 bp, 10 predicted proteins | sample LARL83metaG_FD_65450 | JGI IMG/M metagenome (GOLD analysis project Ga0070714, IMG submission 65450) | Corn, switchgrass and miscanthus rhizosphere microbial communities from Kellogg Biological Station, Michigan, USA - LAR L8-3 metaG | ecosystem: Host-associated > Plants > Roots > Rhizosphere ... | reverse complement strand
CGGGCTGTGGCATTGGACTTCTCCTCAGTCACGGCACCGGGACTGTCCCGGTGGCACCTCCGACTCTCCCGGCCAAGGCTGGCGTCGCGCGTCCGCCGCCAGTTGGCGAGGCTGTCACCGATATCGCAGTCGCAGGAGAAGCAGCCGACGGCGACGCGGCGGTCGCGATGTCCCGCGAGCTCGCTCCCGACGTCGTCTTGATGGACATCAGGATGCCGGGCACCGACGGGGTCCAGGCGACGCGCGCGATCACCCAGGATCGCGCGCCCGGCAGCCGGCCGCGGGTGCTCGTGGTCACCACCTTCAACCTCGACCATTACGTGTACCAGGCACTCAAGGCAGGCGCATCGGGCTTCATGCTGAAGGATGACCCGCCCGAACGGCTGGCCGCGGCGGTCCGCACCGTGGCCGCCGGCGACGCGCTGCTGGCACCAGCACTGCTACGGCGGCTGCTCGACGAGTACATCAGCCGTCCCGAGCCGGGACACGTCTCGCCACCCCCTCAGCTCACCGCACGCGAGGTGGAGGTACTGCAGCTGATCGGCCGCGGCCGGTCCAACACCGAAATCGCCGCGGGGCTGTTCCTCTCCGAGACCACCGTGAAGACACACGTCACCCGCATCTTCACCAAACTGGGCCTGCGAGATCGCGCCCAGGCAGTTGTCCTCGCGTACGAGACTGGCCTGGTCACGCCGCACAGGTGACGAATCCCGTGTCCGGCGGCGGTGTCTTCCGGTGTGCGGCGGCCGTTCCCCCTTTCCAGTTCGAGCACGGCAGTTACCCTCGCGCCATGCCTCCAGCAAGTGGCACGCCGAATCGAATGATCTGCGCCAACACGCACACCGCGTCGCTGGCAGGCCATCGGGCGCCTGATTCGGCAGGCGCTCTCCTCGTGAAGGAGACGTCGATCCGCGGCCACTTCCAGCAGGGGCTGGCACGTGGCAAATGCCGCAAGCCTGGGTCCCGTGTTGAACGTCCCGGCAGAACCTCGGACCTGGCTGGGTTGCCGTCGTAAGCACCGGGAAGGCGCGGGCACCTGTCGTGCCCGCGTCCGATGGGCTGACCTTGCCGCTTGACTCGTGTAAAGTAAGAAAGTAGGAGAGTCTTACCGTGAGGACGGGTGTTATGGGAGTGCCTGCCGCTAAGGTCGAACCGCAGCCCCGCGTCAGCGCCAGGGCGAGGGTCCGCGCCAAGGCGCAACTGACGCTGCCTGAAGACATCAGGCGTGCCCTGCACATAGGCGAGGGGGATGAGGTTGAGTTCTCCCTTCACGATGACGGCACGGTCACCGTCCGCGGCTTCGTGTCCATCCCGACCGACCAGGCCTGGTTCTTCACCCCGGAATGGCTGGCCGGAGAGCAGGAAGCGGACAACGAGATCGCTGCCAACCGGGGAACGGTACACGAATCTGCCGACGCCATGTTCGCGCACCTGGACAACCTCGGCGAAGCGGATGAGTGATGCCGACATTTGAGACCCTTCCCCGCTTCGAGCGGGACTGGAAGAACCTCACAACGCAGCACCGGGCCACCTTCCACAAGGTCATCAAGGAAGCCTTCGTCCCAGACCTCATCGTCCCGGACCGCCCCTTCCGCTCAGGCCTGCGCGTGAAAGGCGTGACCGCGCACCCTGGCATATTCGAGATGACATGGGACAGCGACGGACGAGCGACCTTCAGCTACGGGACTGAACGCGTCCCCGGCCAGGTGCACATCATCTGGCGGCGCATAGGGACCCACGCTATCTTCACCCCGCCGCCCGGGCCCTGAGCAGCCACTTCGCTGCGTCCCCCTCCCAGCGGGGAATTTCTCGTACTAGCGGGCAACGCAGACCGAGCGCGGCATAACGTGCGCTGTCTATAGGGAAGCATCTCACGCTGCGTGGTCGATGCTGTTCCGTGGCCGAGCGCACAGCCGCCGTTCTGATCGGCAACCAGGCTGCTGAGATGGTCGTCCGACGGCACGCCGCGACCCTCGAGCTGCATTCGGCGGGGGCGCGGTGTAGACGCTGAAGAAGCCGTTGCGTGCCGTTACCTTCCGCGCGAGCCCGCGGATGCGGTCCGGACGGCCGGGCTGTCGCCGCCGCGTCAGGCGGGTGAGGCAGTCGGGAGTCCCGCTGCGGCTGCGGCGTCGAGCAGGCGCTTGTCGTAGGTGACGAAGGCGGTCAGCGCGGGGCGTGCGTGCAGGGCGGTGCCGAGGTGGATGGCGTCCAGGCTGCGGACGGTGGCGGGGCGGGCGGTCTGGGCCAGGATCCGGATGGGCGGGTCGAGGGGGATCAGGTCGATGAGGTCAAGGACGGCGGGGAGCCGGGAGGCGGCGGCGGGCGCGTAGCGGACGAGCGCCCGGAAGGACTCGATCTCGGTGAGCACGGAACTGATCCACCCGGTCTCGGCCCGCTCGTCGAGCCAGGCGCGCAGGGCGGCCGATTCTGCCTCGGCGTGGACGAGCTTGACGACGGCCGCGGAGTCCAGGTAGATCATCAGCGCTCGCCGGCGCGGTCGCGGGCCAGTTCTTCGGCGACGTTGACGCCGTCGGGATCGCCGAGTTCCATCCGCAGGACCTCCCGCCGCATCCGCGCGGCCCGTTCCCTGCGGCCGGCTGCCTCCAGGACGGCTTGCCGGATGGCGGCAGAGCGTGAGATGCCGTCGCGGGTCAGCACGTCGAGGGCGTGCTCGGTTTCGTCGTCGGTGCGGATGGTGATCGTGTCGGCCATACCACAACTGTAAGACGAAATGTCTTACAGTTGCAAGCCCTGCAGTTCGCGGGGGTCCTGGGTCCAGCCGGGTCAGCTCACTTGCCGCCAAGGGGATCGCCGTGAGCACGCAACATGACAGCCGCTGATGGCGATCAGGACGCGAGAGCCGCCGATCTGCTCGCCAGTCAGCATGTGAGCGTGACTCTTCCCGCTGCGGCATAACGGGACGTTCTGTGGTGCTGGTGCGTCGGCGCCCGTGAGCGTTCCAGGCCGAGAACGCGGCGCAGGCCGCAGTCGGCGTACCCGAACAGGCAGTGCAGTATGCTCGCCGCCAGCCTGGTGGTCAGGGCACCGGTGCAGCACACGGGGCACGCCAGGACTGCGGGTGCGATCCGGGGTGTGCGCCTGCAGGCATCACGGTCCCGGGTCGACTCCGTACCGGCGCGCCAGTTCCGTAACTGTCAGCGCACGGCCGGTGAGGGACATCACGGACGCGTCTGCTGCCAGGGCGGCTACCACCCGGCCGACGCCCTCGGGTGACTGCGAGCCGGTGAGGTCCAGGTGCTCGGCGAACTGCATCACGCCTTCGGTGCGGACCAGTCCCGGGTACAACGCGACCGAGGCCACCCGGTCGGCGGACAGGGCCGTCGCGGTGGCGAGCGCCAGCCGGTCGCTGGCCGCCTTCGCGATACTGTAGGCGGCCCCGTACTGGTCCTGGTGCCGTGCGCCGGCTTCCATGGACACCGTCACCACCAGGCTGCCCGGGGTGGCCCGCAGCAGCCCGGCGCACAACGCCGTGGTCACGTAGTGGGCCCGGACGCCGCCGTCGAACATCGCGTCCCATAGCTCTAGCGGCTGGTCCCAGAACGGCGCGTTCCACTCCTCCCAGGCGCCGGCGTTCAGCCGCTCGTACCCGCTCCAGACGTTGTTGACCAGAAGGCCGAGCACGCCGGACTCCGACGTCATGCGGCTGACTACGGCACGGACCTGCTCATCATCACGGTGATCACAAACCGCGGCGATACCCCGGCCCCCGGCCCTCGTCACCGCATCGGCGGTCTGCTCGACGGTACCCGGCAGATGCGATGCCGGCCGGCTTGCCCGGCTGGACCTGCCGGTGACCCACACCGTCCATCCCGCTGCCCCCAGGGCGACCGCAATCCCTCGGCCGACACCCCGGCTCGCGCCGGTCACCAATGCCACCCTCGCATCCATGCAACCATCCTCCGGAATTCGCTGGCGCAGCCTGCCTGGCCCACGGACGGCTGTCCGGCTCCAGCTACATCGAACCCGCCCGGGGACATCGGCGTCTACCAGGGCACGTCCTGTCACGGCGCCGCGATCCATACCCATTGCCGCTAAGACCAGTCAGCGACCTGACTCCGCGAGTAGCAGCACCGGGTCTCCGCGCGCAGAACTGGACGAAACGCGCTCAGCAAACAGGGGCAGGGGCGATGAGAAATCAGAGCGCCAGATTCGGCGTTCGGCGTGGCCGTTGCGAGGATGGAGGCAGTCTTCGCTTGCTTCCTGTGGCGGTTGCGGCGGTCGCAGGGCCAGGACGTGGTGGGCGTGGCCGGGGACGGATGCTGAAGGTCTGCGCGTGTCGGCTCGCCTTTGCGTATCGTGCAATCTATATTGCATCTTATGCAAAGGTCTTCGCCGCCGCTGCTGCTGCCGTTGCTGCGCTCCAGGCTGCAGGCGGAGATCTTGACCCTCGTGCTGCTGGGGCCGGACCAGGAGTGGTCGCTGACCGGGCTGGCGTCGCGCACGGGGGCATCGGTCTCGTCGGTCCAGCGGGAGATCACCCGGGCGGAGCAGGCCGGGGTAGTCCAGTCCCGGCGGCTTGGCAGCGCGCGGCTGGTCACGGCAGCGGACTCGCCGCTGACGGCGCCTTTGACGGAACTGCTGCTGCGCTCGTTCGGGCCGCGCCAGGTCCTGGCCGAGGAACTCGACGGCATCGCGGGAATCGAGGAGGCCTACCTGTTCGGCTCGTGGGCCGCGCGGTACGCGGGCGAGGCCGGCCGGCCGCCGGCGGACCTGGACGTCCTGGTGATCGGCGCCCCGGACCGGGACGAGCTCGACGACGCCGCCCAGCGGGCCGCCGGCCGCCTGGCCCGGGAGGTCAGCGTCACGATCCGGTCGCCGGCCTGGTGGCGGGAGGGGACCGACGGCTTCCACACCGACGTCACCCGCCGCCCGCTGGTTCCCCTGTTCAGCGAGGAACGTGCGGAGGTGGACCTAGCTCCACCCTGTAATTGGGGACTTAGCGCTACTGTGCCATAACGGGATACTCAGTAACTTACTCGACATGATGTCGAGTAAGGGCACGTCATGAGCGTCCGCTACGCGATGCTCGCGCTGCTCAGCGAGGGTCCCAGGTACGGCTTGCAGCTGCGCGATGAGTTCGAGGCGCGCACCGGCGAGGTCTGGCCGCTGAACGTGGGGCAGGTCTACCAGACGTTGCAGCGGCTGGAGCGTGACGGGCTCGTGGAGTCCGACGGGACCAGCGACCAGGGACCGCAGAACCATTTCCGGATCACCGCCGAAGGCGAGCGGGAGCTAGCCGCCTGGCTGCGCACGCCGCCGGACCTCAGCTCGCCGCCACGCGACGAGCTCGTGATGAAGGTGCTGGTGGCGCTCTACGTGCCAAGTGCCGACGTGCACGCGGTGATCCAGGCGCACCGGCGCTACGTGGTCGAGCTCATGCAGCGCTGGACCCGGATCAGGGAAGACGACGCCGGCGACTTCAACACGGCGCTGGCGATCGACGCCGAGCTGTTCCGGCTCGACTCGGTGGTCAGGTGGCTGGACGCCGCCGAGGCCCGCGTCAACCGCGCGGCCGGCGACGAGGCGATGGCCTGGGCGGACCGGGCGAGCACGCGAAACCAAACCCGAGCGCCGCTGCCACGGCACCGGCGGGAAACTGGAGTACGGCGATGAACATGCTGGAGTTGCACGGCGTGTCGAAGTCCTACGGGCAGGGCGGCGCCGAGGTGCACGCCCTGCGGGAGGTCAGCCTGACGGCGGCCGAAGGCGAGCTGGTCGCGGTGATGGGACCGAGCGGCTCGGGCAAGAGCACGCTGCTGACCATCGCGGGAACGCTGGAGGAGCCGACCTCCGGCGAGGTGCTGATCGCCGGGCAGCCGGTCAGCAAGCTGTCCCGCAACGCCAGGGCGCGGATGCGGCGGCGCGTGATCGGCTACGTATTCCAGGACTTCAACCTGCTGCCCGGGCTGACCGCGGGGGAGAACGTCTCGCTGCCGCTTGAGCTTGACGGCCTGTCCGCCCGCAAGGCGCGCGGCCCGGCCTTGCGCGGCCTGGAGCGGCTCGGCCTGGGCGAGCGGGCCGCGCACTACCCCGACCAGCTCTCCGGCGGGGAACGACAGCGGGTCGCGATCGCGCGCTCAATGGCGGGGATGAGGAAGCTGCTGCTCGCCGACGAGCCCTCGGGCGCGCTGGACTCGGTCAACGCGCAGGCGGTGATGCGCCTGCTGCTTGACGCGTGCAAGGAAGGCGGGATGGCCGCCGTGGTGGTGACCCACGACGCGCAGCTCGCGTCCTGGGCGGACCGGGTGGTGTTCCTGCGCGACGGCCGGGTGACCGACGAGACCCTCGCGGCGCCGGGCCCGGAGTCCCTGCTAGCGCCGGAGCGGAAGCAATGAGCGCCACGACGACGGAACGACCCGCGCACCGGATGCAGAACGGCGGGGTGCCTGGCCGCCGCGCGGTCATCCGGTGGGCGGTCAGGCTGCTGCGCCGCGAATGGCGGCAGCAGCTGCTGATCCTCGGGCTGATCACCGTGGCGGTCGCCGCGACCGTCGTGGCCTCCGCCGTCGCGACCAACACGCCCGCCCCGGCCGCCGGGGTGCTCGGCACCGCGCAGGACGCCGCCTCGATCGCCGGGTCACCTGCACAGATCAACGCGCAGGTCAACGACCTTGAGCGCCGCTGGGGCAGCGTCGATGTGATCGCGAACGAGAGCGTGCAGATCCCCGGCACCCGCAGCACCTTCGAGTTGCGGGCCCAGGATTACCGCGGTCCGTTCGGTGGCCCGCTCTTGAGCCTGGTCAGCGGTCAGTACCCCACCACCGCGAGCCAGATCGCGGTGACCAGCGGGGTCGCGAGCGACTACCGCCTGAGGATCGGCAGCAGCTGGACCGTGAACGGCACCGCCAGGACGGTGACCGGGATCGTCAGGAACCCGGAGAGCCTGCTCGACGAGTTCGCCCTCGTCATCCCCGGCCAGGTGACCAACCCGGACAACGTGACCGTGCTGTTCGACGCCCCCGGCCAGACCGCGGCGAGCCTCAGCACCAGCACCATGAACGTGACGACCGCGCAGACGGTGGCGAACACCAACGAGATCAACCCGCAGACGATCTCGATCGCCGCGGCCGTGCTCGGCATGCTGCTGATCGCGCTCGTCGGCGTCGGCGGCTTCACCGTGCTCGCGCAGCGCAGGCTGCGGGCGATCGGCATGCTCGCCGCCCAGGGCGCGACCCAGCGGCACATCCGGCTGGTCGTGCGGGCCAACGGCGCCGCCACCGGCATCGTCGGCGCGGTCTTGGGCGCGGTGCTCGGCTTCCTGGCCTGGCTGGCCTACCGGCCGCAGGCCGAGAACAGCGCGCACCATGTCATGGGGGCGTTCCAGCTGCCGTGGGCGGTCATCGGCATCTCCATGGTGCTGGCGATCATCGCGACCTACTTCGCCGCCTCCCGGCCGGCGAAGGCGATCGCGCGGGTCCCCGTGGTGGCCGCGCTGGCCGGACGGCCGCCCGCACCGAAGAAGACCCGCCACCTGGCGATCCCGGTCGGCATCTGCTTCCTGGTCGCCGCGTTCCTGCTGCTCGGCGCGGCCGGCGCCACGGTTGCCGGCGACTCGGGCAAGGGCACTCAGACGCTGGAGCTCGCCGTCGGCTTCATCGCGCTGACCGTCGCCATCGTGCTGCTCGGCCCGGCCTGCCTGTCCGCGGTCGCCGCCGCCGGGAAGCTGAGCCCGCTCGGTATCAGGCTCGCGCTGCGGGACCTCGCGCGCTACCGGGCCCGGTCCGGCCCGGCGCTGGCGGCGATCAGCCTCAGCACGCTGATCGCGGTCATCATCTGCGTGGCGAGCGCCGCCAGGTTCGCGAACAACCTCGACTACGCCGGCCCGAACCTCACCTCCAGCCAGCTCATCCTGTACAACCCCGCCAACGCCAACGCCCGCTCGGTCCCTGCTAGCGCGACCGCGGCGCAGATCGCGGCGGCGCCCAAGGCCGCGCGGGACATCGCCGCCGCGCTCGGCACGACTAGCGTGGTCGAGCTCGATGCGGTCAATGCGAACCTGAACCACGCCGCGAACGGCCGCTCCTGGTCCGGTCCCATTTACGTGGCGACGCCGCAGCTGCTGAGCGCGTTCGGCATCAAGCAGTCGCAGCTCAACCCGGACGCGGATGTCCTCACGATGCGGCCAGGACTGTCGACAACGAGCCTGATGCAGCTCACCTACGGCGACGGTCCCGGGAACGGTGGCGGAAACGGTCCGGGAAACGGCCCTGACGGCAGCAACCAGTGGCCCTGCCCGGCAGGAAGCTGCCTTGCCAACCCGGTCATCCAGGAGGTCAGCCAGCTCCCGTCCGGCACCTCCGCGCCGAACACGGTGATCACCGAGCACGCGATCACCACGCTGCACCTGCACGTCCAAAGCGGCGTCGACGCCGATGGCTGGCTCATTCAGGTGCCGAACGGCCTCACCGCGGTCCAGGTGACCAACGCCCAGCGGATCGCCGCGGCAGCCGGCCTCGGCATTGAGACCCGTAACAGCATCCCGTCGCTCGCGCAGATCATCGACGCGGCCACGCTGTTCGGGATCGTGCTCGCGATCGGCATCCTGGGCATGAGCGTCGGCCTGGTCCGCAGCGAGGCGGCCCGTGACCTGCGCACGCTCTCCGCGGCCGGGGCGAGCGGCGTCACGCGCCGCACGATCACGGCCGCGACCGCGGGCACGCTCGGCCTCACCGGCGCCGTGATCGGGATCATCGGCGGCTACCTCGCGGCGATCGGCTTCTTCCGCAGCAACTCGCTCGACGGCCTGTCGTCGCTGCAAAGCATCCCGGTGACCAACCTGCTGGTGATCCTGGTGGGCATGCCGCTGGTCGCGACGGTCCTCGGCTGGCTGCTGGCCGGCCGCGACCCGGCCGGCCTCGCCCGCCAGCCGCTCGAGTAACCGTTCCTAGTGAGATAGCAGGAGATGGGCTGACGCCACGCGCACTCGCCTTGCGCGTCGTGCGGGGGTTCACCGCCCGGCGAGCTCCTCCACCACCGGCGCCAGCGCATCCAGGTCGTCGATGAGGAACGAGCTGATGCCAAAGCGCTCGCGCAGGTCCAGGAACTTGCGGGTCAGGTCCCTGAGGCTGCCGATGAACACATGCGGCGAGTCCAGTATCTCCTCGACCGTCAGCTCGACTCCGGTCTGTTCACGGAGACGGTCGGCGCGGCGGCGCGCCTCGGCGCGCGGGTCGTCGGTGACGACCATCGGCCCGCCAGAGGGGTAGGTGTTGAGCTCCAGTTCGCCGAAACGGTCCCCGGCGGCCTCGCGGATCCAGCCGATCTTCTCCTCGGTCGCCGCGGCAGTCAGGCTCCGGGCGTCGACGCGGGGCTGAGCACCCTGCACCAGCCGCGGCGCCACACCGACGATCTGGGCTTCGCGCGCGGCGAGGGTGAGCAGGCGCCTGCCGCCGCCGCCCAGGAAGATCGGCGGGTGCGGGCGCTGCGCCGGCTTGGGCGCGCCGTCATGCTCGCTGATGGTGTAGTGCTCGCCAGAAAAGGAGAACGGCCCTTCGGCGAAGCAGCCTTTCAGGATCGTGATCGCCTCGGCCAGGCGATTGATCCGGTCACCGACCGGTTCGAATGGGATGCCGATGGCGTCGTGCTCGGGCTTGTTCCAGCCCGCGCCCAGGCCGATCTCCAAACGGCCGCCAGACAGCGCGTCAACAGTGGCGAGGTCCTGGGCCAGCACGGCCGGATGGCGCAGGCAGACGTTGAGCACGAAGGTGCCCACCCGCAGCCGCTCGGTCACCGCCGCGACCATGGCCAGCAGCGGCATCGGAGCGTACTGCCCGATGAGATGGTCCGGCAGGACGAACGCGGAGCAGCCAACGGCCTCAGCCTTGCGGGCCAGCGCGGTCAGCTCGGCGAAGCCGACGGTCTCATCGACGGTGGCGAGGAAGCGGAAGGGGCGCATGCCAGCATCCTTCCCGATGAACCGGGTGTTGTGTCTTGCTTGCCCGCCCGGACATCATGGCCTCCCGACGCAACAGACCTCACTGCCGCCCTGCGGGCGGCACAAGCCGGCCGGCTGCCCAACTTAGGCCTGGCCCGCGGCCTGCGCGGCGGCCACCGCCGGGGCCAGCAGCGCCCGGATGGCGGGCACCAGGTAGCCGACCAGTTCGTCCCGGGAGAGCTCGGCCAGGGCGCCGG
>Ga0070714_100004918_pt1 | contig 10152 bp, 8 predicted proteins | sample LARL83metaG_FD_65450 | JGI IMG/M metagenome (GOLD analysis project Ga0070714, IMG submission 65450) | Corn, switchgrass and miscanthus rhizosphere microbial communities from Kellogg Biological Station, Michigan, USA - LAR L8-3 metaG | ecosystem: Host-associated > Plants > Roots > Rhizosphere ... | reverse complement strand
ACTGCATTCCCGTCCTCCGCCCATCCATCCCTTTGACCTGGCGCAGGAGGATCAAGATACTGATTTGTCCAGCTCCGGCGGACAACTCTCGCCGCGCAGTTCGGGTTAGACCGAGTACACGAACACGACCCCGACCGGGCGCGCAGCACGGCGAGATCCGCACCTCAGACCCATAGCCGACCCGCCGCTCGCCAGCGTGCAGCAGCTGTTTGATATTATATCCATACTCTCAGAGGGCCACGCTTCGCCGGTCGTTCCCGGTGTGTGTGCCCACCGGCTGGATGGCGTGACGGCCGTTAGAACGCGCTCGCCTCGCAGGGGGACGCCGGGCCTACTGCGTCGTCGGCGAAGTCCGGGAACGGGCGCGGGTCGTCGATCGGGGCGAAGCGGCCGTCGACGCGCTCGTAGACCCAGGCCGGTCCGTGGTCCAGCAGCCGGTCGAGCGCGGAGAGCAGCCGGTGGACATCCTCGAGGGCGGAGCCCACGCCGAAGGAGGCACGGACAGCGCCGTCCGGGCCGAGGCGCGCGAGCAGCGGGTGGGCGCAGAAGCGCCCGTCGCGCACACCGATCGCGTGTTCGGCCGAGAGATACGCCGCGACCAGGCCCGCGTCGTAGCCCGCGACCGTGAAGGCGACGACGCCGATCGCGTCCGCGCTGTCGTCCCAGATCCGCAGCAGGTTGATCTCGGGGCGGCGGGCGAGGCCGGAGAGCAGGCTCTCGCGCAGGGCTGATTCGTGGGACTCGAGCGTCGCATCGCCGAGGGCGGCCAACGTTACGCAGGCCTTGGCGAGAGCGGCGGCGCCGAGCACGTTGGGAGTGCCTGCCTCGTGGCGCGCCGGGGCGGGAGCCCAGACGGTGTCCGTGGTGGTGACCTCACGCACCGCGCCGCCGCCGGCCAGATAGGCGGGCGCAGCGTCGAGCCAGTCGCGGCGGCCGACCAGCGCGCCCGAACCGTAGGGCGCGTACAGCTTGTGTCCGGAAAAGGCGATGTAGTCGAGGTCTGACTCGATGAGTGAGATCCGGCGGTGCGGGGCCAGTTGCGCCGCGTCCACGGCGATGCGTGCGCCATGCTGATGCGCGATGCGCGCGATCTGCTCGACCGGAAGCAGTTCCCCGGTGACGTTGGACGCTCCCGTGACCGCCACCAAAGCGATCGGCGTCGCGGCGAGCGCGACGTCGAGGGCGGTCAGGGTGTCGCGGATGGTCGGAGCGGCGGCGAGCACCGTATGCCCGCGCCGCTGCCAGGGCAGCAGGTTCGCATGGTGTTCGACGTCGAGGTGGAGCACCCCGCCGTCCTCCGGCACCGCGCAGGCCAGCAGGTTGAGCGCGTCAGTCGTGTTGCGCGTGAATACCACGACGTCGTCGGCCCGTGCGCCGACGAAGCGGGCGACACAGGACCGTGAGTTCTCGAGCAGAGCAGTGGAGACCTGGGACGCGTATCCGGCTCCGCGATGAACGGAGGCGTAATACGGCAGGGCCGTGGCCAGATGCTCGGCGACGGCGCTGAGGGCCGGAGCCGAAGCGGCGTAGTCGAGGTTGGCATAGGGCAGTGTGCCGCCGGTGACCAGGGGCACCGGCAGCTGCGCGCCTACGACGGAGCACAGGGGCTGGGTCGCCGCAGAGCGGCCCGCGGGGATCGCGGTGGCAACGGCGGCCCTGGCAGTGTCGGAAGCAGTGCCGGACGCGGTGCCGGAAGCCGTGGCGGGGACGGTTGCGAGAGCAGCGGCGGGAGTGAGAGCGGGGTCCTGGTGGGCGAGCGTCTGCGGCATGTCGGACGTCATCCTTCACGGGTCCTGGGACCCGCGTTGTGAGGCACGACGGCCTACGTCCGGAGCGGATCCGCGCTTGCCGCGCGCCTACCGCGCGGCCCGGTCTCCATCCGGGGCACCCCATCGCGGTGGAAGGGTTGCCGGCCAGCAAGCCGGGGCTTAGCGCTGGCGCTCATGACCTTGTGCCGGAGGCTAGCACGAGACCGCCTCCGGCGCGCAACCGCAATCCGGCCCATGAACTGACTGTGCATGAGCCGGGCGGGCGAATTCACAGGCCCAAAGCTTCCAGGTCCGCCCCGACGACCGACTCGTCGCCCTCGACCGCGACGACGAGGTCCGCCGGGCGCAGGGCGGCGCGCACGGCGGTGTCGACCTCGTCGAGGGTGACCTCGAGCAGGCGCGCGTGCTCCGTGGTCACGTAGTCCTCGGGCAGGCCGTGGCGGACCATCTCGACCAGGCGGGAGCCGACCGCTCCGGCGGTCTGCAGACCGATGGGCGTGGCCCCGGCCAAGTAGGCGCGAGTCTTGTCCAACTCGGCGACGGTCACCCCTTCGGCGATGAACTCGTCTATCACCCGCAGGACGTCGCGCACGGCTTCGGCGGTCGCATCGGTGCGCACCTCGGCCGAGAACGTGAACAGGCCGAGCGGCCTGCCGAAGTCGAAACCGGCGTGCGCCCCGTACGTGTAGCCCTTCACCTCGCGTAGCTCGTGATTGAGCCGGGAGGTGAACGAGCCGCCGAGGACGGTCGAGCCGATGCGCAGCGCCACGACATCGATGCCGTGGTCGGCCACCTTGGACCGGGTCGGCGTCGGGTGCCCGATGCGCAGGGTGGACTGTACCGCGCCGGGGCGGTCGGCGACGGCCAGGCGCTTGGGCGCGGCCTTCGGGGTCGGGTCCGGCAGGGCTGCCGCGTCGGAGGCGGGGAAGTCGGCGAACACGGCGCGGCCGAGAGCTTCCACGTCGAGGCGGTCGAGGTCGCCCGCGATCAGGAGGGTGCCGGCGTGGCGCAGCCAGGTCGCGTGGAATGCGCGGACCGCCTCGGCGTCGAGCGCGGCGACGCTCTCCGGATCGCCGCCGGCCAGGCGGCCGTAGCGGACCTCTTCGCCGTAGAGCGCCCCGCGCATCGCCGCCTGGGCTCGCGGCCCTGGGCGGGCGAAGGACTCGCGCTTGGCCGCGACCAGGTCCGAGAGGTACCGCTCGACATCCGTATCGGTGAACGCGGGCGTACGCAGCGCCTCGGCCAGCAGTTCCGCACCGGCCGCTGCCTCCCGCACGGGCAGGTCGAGGGACAGGCGCACCGTTTCCCAGCCGGTGTCCACCGACCAGCTGCCGCCCAGCGACTCCACCGCGGTGCCGAACTCGTCCGCGCTGTGCTTGAGCGTGCCCTCGTCGAGCAGGCCCGCGGTGGCCCGGGCCAGGCCGTCCAGGCCCTCCGGCTCACGCAGCGCGCCGCCGTCGAGCAGCGCGGAGATCCACGCGATCGGCTGGCCGGGCAGGTGCGCGGCCAGGATGCGGCCGGCGCCGACGTTGAACGTGCGCACCTCGGGGAACGCGTACGCGCGCGGCGAGACGAACTCGGGGCGCGGGGCCAGCAGGGTCTCCGACATCTCTCAGCGCTCCGTCGTCTTGTTCAGGGCCGTCTCGTTCAGCGTCGTCTCATTCGGGGCCGTCTCGGTGGGCTCGGCGTCGTCGTCCGCGGGCACGTAGGCGAGCGTGATCCGGTTGTCTGGGGCGAACACGCGTGCCGCGGCCTCCTGGACCTGCGTCGCGTCCACCGCCAGCAGTTCCGGCAGTCGGTCGGCCACGGCGGCCGCGTCGCCGAACAGCGTGGCGTGCTTGCCGAGCTGGTCGGCGCGCGAGCCGACGGTGGCCAGCTCCCGGGACCAGTCGGCGGCCAGCATCGAGCGGGCGCGGTCCAGCTCCTCCTCGGTGACCCCCTCGGCGGCCACGCTCTCGCAGACCTCGAAGAACGCCGCCTCCAGCTCCGGCAGCTCGACCCCGTCGCGCGGCGTGGCCATGCCGGTGATCATCGAGGCGTGCCAGGCCCGCTGCCAGGCACCGAGGTAGCCGCTCTCCGCCTGCGCCAGCCGCCGCTCGGTGACCAGCTCGCGGAACAGCCTGCTGCCGCGGCCTCGGCCGAGCACCACGCTCAGCACGTCGTCGGCCGCCGAACCCGGGGCCGCGAACTGCGCGGCCCGGAACGAGAAGAACACCCGGGGCAGCGGCACCGGCTCGACCACCTCGACCCGCTCGCTCCTGCCGAACGCCGCGGGCAGCTCCGGGGCCTCGGGCGGCTGCGGCCGCGGCCGGGACTTGAGCGCGCCGAAATAGCGCTCCGCCAGCGCGCGCACCTCCTCGGCCGTCGTGTCGCCCACCACGGTCAGCACCGCGTTGTCGGGGGAGTAGTAGGACTCGTAGAAGGCGGTGAAGTCGGACAGCTGCGCGCTGTCCAGCTCCGCCATCGAACCGATCGTCGAGTGGTGGTACGGGTGTCCCTCGGGATACGACAGCTCGCCGAGCAGTTCGTGCCAGCGCCCGTACGGCACATTGTCGTAGCGTTGCCGCCGCTCGTTCTTGACCACCTCGCGCTGGTTGTCCAGGGTCTCCTGGGTCAGCGCGAGCGCGCCCATCCGATCCGCCTCCAGCCACAGCGCGGTGGCCAGCGCGGCGGACGGCACGGTCTGGTAGTAGTTGGTCCGGTCCGAACTCGTCGTCGCGTTGATCGCCGAGCCGCCGACCGCCTGCAGCACCCCGAAGTGCTCGCCCTTGGCGACCTGCGCCGAGCCCTCGAACATGAGGTGCTCGAAGAGGTGCGCGAACCCGTGCTTGCCGGACGGCTCGTGCCGCGAGCCCACGTTGTACCAGACGTTCACCGCGACGATCGGCGTGCCCGGATCCGGGCAGACCACGATCCGCAGCCCGTTGTCGAGGGAGAACTGCTCCACCGGCCAGCCGAACCCGCCCGCCGCCGGCGCCCGTACGCCGCTGGCCGCAGTCGCGTCGGCGGTGGTCGTGTGCGCCAAGTCCGCCACCCGTACCCCCTCGTTCCAAGGTCCCGTGAGCCTCCTGGCCCTCGTGACGTCAGCATAAAGGCACCGCGCCGGGAACGGCGGCGCGACAGTTGCCCGCTGTTCGCGACGCGCCGACCAGCTCCGGGTCGGCTCCCTGACCCGATTGACGCGGCGGGTCGGCGGGAAAGCGCCTGAATGGGCAGGTGCCACGGAGAGCGGGTGAGGCTGCGGTGACAAGGGCTGGCGATGGCGATGCGCACGCGGCCGAAGGCCGTAAGCGCGGCACGCTGCTGCCGCGGTGGATCGAGGCGTTCTTCATCACGGCCGCTGTGGTGCTGATCCCGTGGATCGTCGTCCTGTTCACGACGACGCATCAGGAGGTGGTGACGAGGCACTGGCGGTTGGTGTGGGGCGGCTTCGACTGCTTCCTCGTGCTCGGCTTCGCCCTGACGGCGTATCGGATCGCCACCCGTTCGCCACGCGGGGCGATCACCGCTGCCGCTACGGGCACGATGCTGTTCGTCGACGCCTGGTTCGACGTGCTCACCTCGCGCCGTCCGGTCGATCAGCTCATCGCGGTGCTGATGGCGGTGTTCGCGGAGCTCCCGTGCGGACTGATCTGCTTCTACGTCGCGCGTCGGATCATCGGCTTGTTCGAGGACTCGATCCCGGTGCTGCGTGCAGCCGGGTTCCGGGTCGTCGGCGGACGGTTGGTCCCGCCCGTCGACGTGGTGGCCGACAGCTCGGGCGGCCCGGAGAGCAGCGACATGATCAGTGATGTAAAACGCTGATACCTGCGGCGCCGCAGCCGCGGCCGCGACGGCAGCGCCGCCGACCCGGGGCCGGGCGGATCAGAACACGGACTTGGCCGACCAGTGCGCCAGCAGCGAGAAGTCGCCGAGGATCTCCAGCGCCGGGTCTCCGGCCTTGCGGCGGCCGTAGAGGAACAGCGCCAGGTCCTGCGCCGTGCCGCGCACCGCCGCCGCGCCCTTGACGTGCGCGTGCGACCAGCGGAAGCCGTGCGGCTCCAGGGTGATCAGCCACTCGCCCGGCAGGCTGGTGCCTTCCAGGTCGGTGGCGTGCAGGTGGATCGTCTCGCCGTCGCCGTGCAGGTCGCGTACCGCGGGGCGGAACGCCTTCACGAACGGCAGATTCTCGAGGAACTCGTCCACCGCGTCGACGGCCACCGCCGGCTCGATCCGTCCGCCGGCCACGTGCGCGGCAGCCTCGGCGTCGGTGCGGTGGATCGTGGTCTCGTGCAGCATCCGGCGGATCCAGAAGCCGGCGTGCTTGTCCTCGCCCCAGGAGTACATCGGCGCGTCGGGGTTGACGGCGCGCAGGGCGGCGACCAGTTCTGCGCCGTTGCGCGTGAACCAGGCGGGCGTCGCCGACCAGTCCTCGGGGAGCACGGTGTCACTCGGACGGCGCTCGATGCGCACCGGAGTGAGTTTGGCGACCATCCCTCCCGCCCACTGGTGGGCGTTCGCCACGTGAAGGACCAGATCGGCCAGCGTCCAGTCGCCGCAGCCGGGCACCGGGGCCTTCGGGTCGGTGTCCGCGATCAACTCGGCGAAACGGCGGATCTCGCCGTCGATCAGGTCGATCGCAGTCTCGCTGCGGACGGTGCGGCGGCGGGGCGACGGGGCGAGGGTGGGCACCGGTGGCTCCTTAGGGTGATCGATCGTGCAGGGACGGGCTGCATGGGTACGGCGGCGCCCTCGCACGGCGTCGCCGGGTGTGGTCTTCTACGCCTCGTAGGCGGGAAGGATCGATTGGGCACGGTCTGTCAGAGGGTGGTAAGGCTGTTTGTCCCCGGCCTCGGGGTTCCGCATGCCTTCCGGGAGGTATTCCTTACAGCTTGCGGCCAACTCGCGCTGAACGCCACGTGACTTCCGTCTCGTAGCTCCCCGTGGCCTCGGGGGTTTCTCCGCGTGGCCCGCACGATCGTGCCGCCGCGTCCACTAGGTTGGATAAGCGGTTCAGGTGATCTTAAGTATCGGGTTTGTCCGGCTCAGCCGGCGCGCAAGGCGGCGAGGGAGTCTGCGGTGGGATGGGGCCTGGCGGCGGCGCTCGTGGCATCGCTGTGTTACGGCGTCGCCTCGGTGCTCCAGGCCGTGGGGGCGCGGCGGGTCGAGCGCGCGGAGCAGATCGACCACCGGTTGCTCGTGCGCGTCCTCGGCTCGCTGCCGTTCCTGGCCGGGACCGGGCTGGACGCGGTCGGGCTCTGCTTCAACCTCTTCGCTCTTCGAACCCTGACGCTGTTCACCGTGCAGGCGGTGGTGAACACCAATCTCGCCGTCACCGCGGTGGTCTCCGTGCTGCTGCTGCACGTCAGCCTCGAGCGCCGCGACGAGATCGCGGTCGGCGCGGTGATCTGCGGGCTGGTGCTGCTCGGGCTGGCATCGGGGCCGGAGGGCGCCGGCAGGTTCGACTCGGCGCACCGCTGGGGGCTGCTGACGGCCTCGCTGCTGCTCGCGGTCGCCGCGATGGTGGTCGCGAACGTGTTCAACAAGGTGCACCCGGCGGTGCTCGGCGCGCTGGCCGGGTTCCTGTTCGGGCTGTTCGGGATCTCGGTGCGGGTGCTGCCGTCGCTCAACCCGGCGCGGCTGGTGTCCGATCCGGCGACATACTCGGCGGTGATCGCCTCGGTGACCGGGTTCCTGTTCTTCGCGGCGGCGCTGCAGCGCGGTTCGGTCACGGCGGCGACCGCGGCTCTGGTGGTGGGGGAGACGACCGTGCCGGCGCTGGTCGGCCTGGTGCTGCTGGGCGACACGACGCGGCACGGTTTCGCCCCGGTCGGCGCGGCCGGGTTCCTGCTGGCGGTCGGCGGCGCGCTGGCGCTGTCACGGTACGGCGAGCTGTCGGAGGCCAAGCCGGCCGCGGCCTGAGCCGTCGGAGAGCGGGGGAGCAGGGGCACCCATTAACAGGCCCGCACGGATGAATCGGCCCGATGATATGACCCAGCGGTCTGACTCGGTCGCCTGACTCAGTGGCTTGACTCCGTGACTTGACTCCGTGACCTGACCTCGTGATCTGGCTCGGTGATTCAATCCGGCGATCTGACCCGGCGGTTCATTTCGGCGATCTGACCCGGCGATTTGATGTGATGATCTGACTCGGAGTCAGGAGGCGTCGGAGGGCTCGTTCTCGCGCAGCTCGGCCTCGGTCTCGGCGTCCTTGCGGGCCTGGCGGCGGCGGTTGAACAGGACGATGCCGACGATCGCCACCACGGCCGCGCCGAAGAGGGCGTAGCTGACCACGTTCGTGTAGCGCTCGATGCGCTGCCAGGCCGTGCCCGCCAGGTAGCCGATCAGGATGAACGCGGTGGCCCAGGTCACGCCGCCGAACGCGTTCCACAGCAGGAAGCTGCGGTACTCCATCTTGGCCGTGCCGCAGAGGCTGGGCACCAGGGCGCGCAGGACCGCGGTCCAGCGGCCGATGAAGACCGCGCGGCCGCCGAGGCGGTTGATCAGGTTCTTGCCCTGGACGATGTGCGCGGGCTTGACGAAGCGCTTGGGCGCCTTGTCCAGCAGCGTGTCGCCCCACTTCTTGCCCACCTCGTAGCCGACCGAGTCGCCGAGGATCGCGCCGACGATGGCCGCGGCGAACACGGCGGCGATCGGGGCCCGTCCCTCGTAGGCCAGGAAGCCGCCGACCACCACGGCCGTCTCGCCGGGCAGGATGAAGCCCAGGAAGACCGAGGCCTCGAGCGCGGGCAGCAGGAACACCAGCGCCAGCGCCGCGCCGGTCGGCAGCTTCAGGAGCTGGTCGACTATCCAGCCGATCACGGGTCAGTCCCCCAGGTGCGCGAGCAGCGAGTCGTGGAGCAGGCCGTTGGAGGTGCAGGCCGAGCCCGCGCCGGGCGACGGGTCGCCCTCGGTCGAGGTGAACCGGCCGCCGGCCTCGGTGACGATCACCGCGACCGCGGCCATGTCCCAGAGCGAGACCTCGGGCTCGGCGGCCAGGTCGACGCAGCCCTCGGCGACCATCATGTGCGACCAGAAGTCCCCGTAGGCGCGGGTGCGCCAGCAGGCCCGCGCGAGGGTCAGGAAGCCGTCGAGCTTGCCGTCCTCCTCCCAGGAGATCACCGAGGAGTAGGCGAAGGATGCGTCTTCCAGCTCCCTGACCTGCGAGACGGACAGGCGCACGGCCGAGGAGAGCGAACGCCCGGTGTACGCCCCGCCGCCCTGCGACGCCCACCAGCGGCGGCCGAGCGCGGGCGCGGAGACCACGCCGACGACCGGCCGGGGACCCTCCATGAGCGAGATCAGCGTGGCCCACACCGGCACGCCGCGCACGTAGTTCTTCGTGCCGTCGATCGGGTCGATGACCCAGCGGCGGCGGGTCGTGCCGCTGTTGCCCGGCGTGTCCCCGTACTCCTCGCCGATCACCGAGTCGCGCGGGCGCGAACGGGACAGGGTGGTGCGCAGCAGCTCCTCGGTGGCCTTGTCCGCGTCGCTGACCGGGGTGAGGTCCGGCTTGGTCTCGACTTTCAGGTCCAGCGCCTTGAACCGCTGCATGGTCAGCGAGTCGGCCTGGTCCGCCAGGACGTGCGCCAGCCTCAAGTCGTCGTCATAGCCCGTCACGCCCCCAACCTACCGGTTCGGGGGCGTGACGGGTCGTTTGCGGACGCCGGGTGTGGCCGGTGTCAGGGATGGGCCGCGTCCTATGACAGGCGCCGTCAGTGGCACGCGCCGTCGTCGGTCCAGACGCCCTGGGCGTTGTTGCCGGGGACGTCGCCCTGGGTCCACCACTTGGCGGTCCAGTTGTGGCCGCCGTACGAGACGATCGTGTTGCCCGTGTACGCGGTCGTGGAGACCCACGCGGCGGCGCAGGCCCCGGCGTTCGGGGGCGGCGGCGGGGTGGGGGCGCTGGTCGGGGCCCACTGCGCGAACTGGGTGTCGTACTTGGTGAAGTCGTAAGCGTTCTGCGTCACCGAGCTGCACTCGCCGGAGGTGGCGCCGTTGTCGTCCGCCGGGTTGCACTGCCGGTCCCGGTTGACCGACCAGAACGTGTACCGGGACATGTTCCTGCTCTTGGCGAACGAGAGCATCGAGGCGAAGTCGGCCTGGTGGAAGTACTCGCCGCTGTCGGTGCGCCCGTTCATCGCCGAGATGCCCTCGTGGTTCCACGCGGCCGCGCTGCTCCAGCCGAAGGTCGCGGTCAGCTGCGCGTTGAACGCGGTCAGCGCGCTCTGCTGCGAGGACGCGCCGTTGAAGCCGCCGTCGAAGGGCATCAGGGAGTAGTCCGCGGGCACGAAGCTCAGCGCCTTGGCCTCGTTGAGCAGTTGCTGCCCGAACCAGTTCGCGCCGCCGCCCGTCGCGGGGATGGTGACGGTCACCAGCAGGCCGGAGTTGTTGCTCTGCAGCG
>Ga0070714_100004916_pt1 | contig 10153 bp, 17 predicted proteins | sample LARL83metaG_FD_65450 | JGI IMG/M metagenome (GOLD analysis project Ga0070714, IMG submission 65450) | Corn, switchgrass and miscanthus rhizosphere microbial communities from Kellogg Biological Station, Michigan, USA - LAR L8-3 metaG | ecosystem: Host-associated > Plants > Roots > Rhizosphere ... | reverse complement strand
CATGGCCGTTCGATGACAGTCTTCGAAGAGCTACGAGCCGCCAGGCGAGCGGTGCGGCAGGCGGTAGCGGCCGAGCGCCGTGGCCTTGCCGGCCAGGTGCAGGTGACGCTGCAGTGCGGTCAGTGTTCTCGGCGGCTCGATCTGGTGGCATCACCGGGGACGGCTATCAGAGCCTCGGCGCCCAGCCCGGGTACAGCGAGGTTGCCGGGCCTTCCCGCGAAGGCGACAACCTGCGGGACCGGTTGCTTGGCCCGGCCGGCGAGCGGGTGCGGTACCGGTGCCGCTGCGGGGCGGACTGGCCGGCGCGCCGGGACCGGCTTGGCCGTGCCGTGCGGGCTGCCGCGGCCCGGGACCGCAGGCACCGCGTAGTCGTGATCCCTGCTGACCTATAGATCCCCGAAGTTCAGCAGACGGGGCTTCGTCGGCAGCCATCACTAGCCTGGTAACCTCTGGCATTTAAGATCTCTAGGAGCCCCCCGGGCTGGCTGTTGAGTACCCGGGGCTCACTCTCCGTCCCGGCACGAGGCGAAGCTAGGTAGCGGTCACTTTTTTCCTGGGCTTGACGCCCTGCCTGGTGGCCTCGGCCGCGGCGAGAGGATGCAGGCCGTTGCGGATATGCCTGTCAGTGGTCCGGGCGGCTTCTGCGGGGCGCCTGGGCGCGGGCAGCGGGGTGCGGGCGAGTATCTTGCTGGCCCGTTTGTAGGCGGTCATTACTGGCCCCGTCGTAGGCGCCGGTCCGGGGCGATGCCCGCGTGCTGAAGCTGCCCGCGGTTGATCACTTCCACGGTCTCAGCGGGGCTCAGGTGCGCGACGTGCTCAGGGTCGGCGCGTCTGGTCCCGGCCTTCACTTCCGCCAGTTCGGCCGCGAACGCTTCCGCGCGTGCCGCGTTGTCCTGCCCTTGCCGGCGGGTCAGTTCCTGCTGGACAGCGGTCACCTGTTCCGCCAGCTGGGAAGTGGACAGTGCGCTCAGGTCGGTAGTGGTCATGAGTGTTCTCCTCGCCAGTAAGCCTCACGCTCGGGCAGGCTCAGCTCGTGCAGCTCGCCTTTGTTGATCTTCCGTTGCAGATGGCCGCCCGGGTCCCGGCCGAGCGGGATCACAACGCCGTTCTCGCCGCGGATCAGACGCACGGCAGGATCGTGCTGGCGTGTTTCCCGGTGTGCGTCATCTATCGCGGTTATCTCACCGTCCGGGTGGTCGTGCCTGATCGGGGTGAGGACCTGGTTACGCACCACGAGCACTGCGTTTGTGGCGCCAGTGCCGCCCGCGTAGACGTGGGCGCTGCTTGGACTGGGAACCGAACCCGGCCTGAGTGGTTCAGGCTTGAGCGCGGCGCCCCGGGCGATCAGTTCGGTCAGGCCCGCATTCCAGTCCCTGACCCGCTTGGCGATCTGCTTGCGCAGGTCCTCAATCGAGGCGAGGTCGGTCAACGTGGAGTCTCGCAGGTCCTTCAGCAGCGCCGCGTGCTTGACCGCTTCCTGCCCCACGGCGTCCAGCTGACGGATACGTTCGGCCTGCGAGTGGCGTTCGGCTTTCCGCTGGGTCAGCGCCACCCGCAGTCGTGCGAACCGGGCGGCTTCCCTGTCGCTGACGGCCTGGCCGTGCTCCACGGTCCCGGCTATTGCGTTCTTTTCTGACTCGGCCGCTGTCCGCTCGGCTTCCTCGGCTGCCTGCCGGGCCTGCTCAATGTCAGCTGCGGTCACCACGGGTACGTCCCGCGCGGCCGTGACCGTGCTCACGTCACCGCCCGCCAGTTCGCGCACTACGTCTTCGCTCAGATCGGTCATGCAGCCCGCCTCCAGTCCGTCACAGCATCTAGCTCGATCCACCACATCCGTGCCCCGAACCTGCGGGCCCGCAGGGCGCCAGTCCTGCACAACCGGCGCACATGACCCGGACTTACGCCCATCAGCCTCGCTGCCTCGGTCACAGTCACCGTCGCCCTTTCAGGAGGCGGGCCCGGGAAGGAATCGGGCCCGCCCGGCGTGATAGTCGCATTTCCAGGTGCGGTAACGCACCGCGCCAAGATCGACCAGGTTTCCGCGGTTCTGGGGGCGAACTTCGCGCCATCGGCCGCGGCGCCACGCTCTGCGAGGTCAAGCAGGCAGCGAAGTGCCCGCTTATCGAGTGTGACCGGCTGCACGGCGGGCTCCTCGTGGATCGGATCGTGTCCGGCCCGCCCGCCTGGAGCGGCATAGCCTTGCTGGAATGCTAACGGCGGTAGTGCAGCGGTGGATTGACGCGCGCAAGGCTGCCGGTATCCGCAACGGCACGCTGATCTGCACTCTGGCGGGCGGGCAGGTCAGCGACAAGTACGTCCGTGCGCTGCTGGGGCGCCTGGCCACAGCCGCGGGCATCGACAAGCGGGTACATCCCCATGGGTTGCGGCACAGCCACGCCACCGAACTGGCGGCCGAGGGCGTGCCAATCAACGTGATCTCGCGCCAGCTGGGGCATTCCAGCTCGGCGGTCACCGCCCGCTACCTTGACCACGTTGCCCCGGCCGAGGTGGTCGCCACGATGCAGCGCCGGACCTGGGATGCGCCAGCGTAGGGAGCGCTCAGCGGATACCCGACAGGAGACGCGCGGACGTGAACACAGCGTCCCTCCTTACCCTTTGTGACCTGCGGCTTTGTTCCGGCGTGCGTCTCGCTCGCGCTGCTGGCTGTGTAGACGCTCGTAGACGGTCCGGTAGACGCTTGGCGTAGACACTAGGGCGGCCCCGGCTCGGCATTCCGGCGCCCTCGGCTGACTACGCACCAGACACCTTCGGCGATGTATGGCGGCACCTCGAATTCAACCTCGTGTCGGCTAGCGTCGGGGCCCTCCACCACGAAGGTGAAGATGCTCCTCCTTCGGCCCGACGCTAGGGGGTAGTTCTTTGCTCTGGCTTCCACGGCGCGAGGCGGCAGGTCCCTGCCCATCAGCAGCCGGCCTGCTCGGTTCTCCTCTTCAAGCTGATAGATCCAGTCGGCACCCTGGTCGATCGCGGTCTGGTGTTCCTCGCAAAGGCTCACGTCGTAAGGACCGCTCTCCGGAGTGCCGGCATTGAACTGGGACCGGCCGGGGTTGCCGCAACGCAGTACATCGCAGTCCATTTCGCTGACATTACCGGCGCGGTGTCCCCATCGTTGGCTACCTGGAACGCGAAGGCCCCGGATGTGGTGACCGGGGCCTCGCGGTGGTGCGGTTGTCAGGCTGACATCAGAAGACGGTCTGCCTCGTCGGCCGGTGCCACGCGCATCACGCTGTGGGCGGCCTCCCATCCTGTGCTTCGGTCACCGATCGCGTGGATGGCTGCGCGGAGGGTGGAGAGGATCTTGGTGCCGGCGGCGGCAGGGTCGGCCGTGTCAGCCGTCATGGACACGGTGACGCGCCGCTCCGCAAGGGATGCTGTCACGTCCATGTCCTCGATCTCGGGGTCGCTGGCGTCGAGGTCGTAGAGTGCGTCTGCGAGGGCGTCGAAGCGTGCCTCATCGAGGGGCCCGCTGCCGAGCAGTTGTAGCTCTGCGTAGAACTTCACTGCGTCGCCTCCTCGCTGCTGTCCCGGTCCCAGCATGTGCTGCTTGAGAGCTTGTGCCGGAGGTTCGTCTCGTACCGTGCCCCGGATGGGGTCAGGTGAACCGTCTTGCGGCACTTGCATAGGTTGGGGCACCAGAGCTTGAAATACAGCTTGCCCTTGGTGACACGCCAGCCCTTCTGTTCTGCCTCACGGAGAAGGGTCTCCAGCTCCTTGACTGGGTGTCTCGGCCTGCTCACCTGGCTGCCTGCCTGTTTAGTGTACGTGGGCTGCTCGGGGATGGTAGCGGATGCCGCGGGTGAACACCCGGCAAAGCTGAGCAGGCGGCGAGGCTGGTCATATCAGCGCCTCCTGCTGGAACATCTCGCGGTACTCGGCGGGCAGGTGCGCGTCGCACCAGTAGGTCGTGGAGCTGTGCGCCGGGCGCTTGATGGCTTCGCGGACTTTCCAGATGGTGGGGTGCTTCAGGTCGTCTGCGCCGTGGAAGTCGTTGAACGGGCCGGCGTGCATGTCGTAGACCCTGAATAGCGACTGGCAGACCTGCTGCTTGGCGAAGCCGATGTTGGAGGGCCAGTAGGTGGGGTGCAGCGAGACGGTCACGACCTGACGGGCGCGGCGCGTCTTGCGGCTGTGCGGGGGAAGACGAACCGTTCAACTGAACGGCTCTCCACACGCTCAGCGTCGGCGCGCTGGATTGTCTCCAGGTCGTGCATGGCTTGGATGCGGGCCTGCATATCGGGATCCAGGCGCTCGAGGTATTCCGGCAGCGAGGCGGGGCGTTGGTCGGTGGTCATGCTGTCTCTCTCCTTGGTGCTGGGTTTGTCGCGTGCCCGCGGGCCGGGGGTGGTGGGTCATCGCACCAGGCGCAGAGCCCGGAGGGCATTGGCTGGGCGTATCCCGCGAACAGGTAGCCGCAGCCCGGGCAGTTGCCGTGACCCTTGCATTGGCTGACCGGTTCTTGGCAGGAGGGGCAGCAGTGCTCGGCCTTGCCGTTGCTGGCGCCGTCGTGGCTGCGCCTGTCCGCGATGATCTTGTTAATGACGGCATGGGGGTCCCGGCCGTCGGCCAGCATCCCCGTGATGGTGGACATCTCCACGGCGTCAGGGCCGAGCAGTCCCTCAAGTTCGGTTTCGAGGGCTTCAAGATCATCCCTGTCGCTGGTGACCCTGATTTTGCCGTTGCGGTTTGGGGAGGGATTTTCGGCAGGCGAAGCGCGCAGCGCTGCGCCCGTACGTAGTACGGAACTGGTGTGTTCTTCCCTGGTGGTACTTCCTGGTGCGGTTCCCCCACTGACCCTTTCTGGGGCCTGTTTTGACCCTTTAGGAGTCCCAGATTGACCCTTTACGGCGCTAAAGGGTTCCCCCACTGACCCTTTAGACACCCCCCTAAAGGGTTCCCCTGCTGACCCTTTAGGGGAGCTGTCGGCGGGCCGTGTGGCCTTGAGCCAGTCCTCAAACGACGGCTTCGAGTAGCGGTCAAGTTCGTCGTGGAGGGTGAGCCAGTAGACGCTGGCGTTCCCGCGGCCCGTACTCTTGCTCTCGCAGTAGATGAGCCCCATCGCCTCAAGGCTGGCCAGAGTAGTCACCACGGTCCCGCGTGAGACCTCAGCCGCCCACTGGAGCCGCGAGAGGCCCGGCCGCGCGTTCTTGCCGTCCGCCTTGTCCGCGGACAGCGCGAGGGCAGCGGCGACAGCTCTCCCCTTGGGGCCGAGCGATATGTCCTGGATCGCTTTCAGCCACACCACGGGCTTGGCCGTGGTCCAGCCGGGTCGGGCTGTCATCAGACCGACCCCCTGAACGCGGTGCGGAACGGGTGCGCTTCCCTGCGCTCGCGGTGTTCCCGCAATGGGTGCATGGCGCCGCAGTTGTCGCACCAGAACCGCTCATCTGCGAGCAGGGCCCAGAGCCGCCGGCCGCGTTCGGCATCGCCTTTAACGCCGCGGACACAGGAGCCGGGGCGCTGCCAGTAACGGTTAGCGGTACTGCCGCTCCACTTACCGCTCATGGCCCTGGGTCCGGCCGTAGTGCCGGGTTACACTAATGCTCAAGGTGATGCCCCAATCTGTGAATGTCTGGGGCGGGCGAGTCGTTGGTGGTGGTGTGGCGGGCCCCTGGAGTGAAGGCCGGGGGCCTGTTTTCATGTCTGGTGGTGGTGCCCGCCTGGGCCGCCGGCGCTAGCCGTGGGGCTGGGTCAGGCAGCGTCGCTGGGCTGGTCGACGGCGTCGCGGGCACGGCGGGCCCCGGCTGACCGCCTGGCCAGCTGGCCCATGTCTGCGCGGAGCCTGAGAGCGGCGCCGCGAGCAGCCTGCTCGGCCGTGAGGGAGGGGTTCTCCTTGAGCACCGCGGCGACATACTTGGCCATGCGGGCCATGGTTGCCGGGACTGTCATCTCGTTTGGGTCCTCAGCCGTCCGGCCGGCCCGGGCCGTGAGGCCGGCGAGGCTTGACCTGTTGTATGCGCCTGCGCGATGTGACATAGAGTTGGCACCGCCTTCTAGCAGAGGGTGGCGGTGGCCCGGTCTAGCCGTGACAAGTTCGGCCGGGCCGCCGCGCTGGGGTGGACGTGCGTTGCAACAGAAAGCCTAAAGCTATGCAGGGCATGGTCACGGACATCCGTGTCGCGGGGCCTACTCGGGGACACTGCAAGATAAAGAACCTTGAGACGCGTCACCGTGCACTACTGGGTAGTTGGCGCGCACACAATGCCTGAACAGCGCGCTTTGCGGTGCGTTCGCCCGGCCGCCGCATACACCCCGGGCCGTTACCTGAGCGTTATTACAGGCGCGTAGTTCAGAAGTCGCCCGGACAGCCGGTGTCAGAGCCGGTCACCGGGTGACAGGCGGGCATGCGCGGCCCGGGCCCGTTCGGCCGCGAGGTCCTCGGTGTAGAGCCGTACCATCGCCGTGGTGCGCCAGCCGGCGATGCGGGCCACATCAAGCTCCTGCATGCCGAGCGCGAGCATGCTGTGGGCGGCCGTGCGGCGGAACATGTGCGGGCCGATCTTCCCCAGGCCGGCCTCCTTTCCGCGGCGCTCCAGCATGTCCTGGATCCCGGCGGAGCCGAAGTGGGAAACGTCCCTTCCCTTGAGTCCCAGCCACAACCACGGGCTCTCCGCCTGCGGGTGCCGCGCCCGGGCGCGCAGGTACCGGTCGAGCGCCGCGGCGGTCTTGCGCCCGATCGGCAGGTAATGTTCGTCGCCGCCCTTGAGCACCACCCGGATGATCCGGTGCGGCAAATCCACGTCCTCCAGCTGGATGGCCGCCAGGCCGGACACCCGGACGCCGGAGTCGATCAGGATACGCAGGATCGCCGTGTCCCGCCGGGCCTCGAAGTCCTGACCGCTGCAGGCCTTAAGGAGCTTCGCCAGGTCCTCATCGGGCAGAATCGGCTTCACCTTCCTGGTGACCATGGGCGGGTCCACGCGGGGCATCGGGTCGGGTGCCAGCCGCTCACCTTCCTTGGAGAGCCACTTGAAGAACACCCGGAGGTTGCGGAAGTGCTGGTGCGCGGATACTGCGGAGGTGCGTTCGCCCTCGGCCGCCAGGAACGCCCGGATGTGCGGGGCGTCCACGCCTTCGGAGTCGGCCGGGAGCTTGTTCTCGGCCAGGTACCTGGTGAACTGGGCGCCGGTCCTGGCATAGACCTCGACGGTTCGCTCGCTGAGTCCCGGGCGATCACCTAGGTTGAAGATGAATGATTCGAACAGCTTCGCCAGCGGCGCACCGGAGCGAATCTTGGTCATCCTCATCTCCCACAAGCAGATCGTCTTTAAGCGACGCACGTACTGTGATAGCGTACACCGCGATGACGAAACCGCAGGCAGATAGGCGGTTTGCGCGGGGCTATAGCTCAGCTGGAAGAGCACCTGCTTTGCAAGCAGGGGGTCAGGGGTTCGAGTCCCCTTAGCTCCACTTCTTAGCTCCCACTCCTACCAGGCAAAACACCGTCTCCGTGAGGCGCTTCGACGGTGCCGTGCCCGCTGCGTCCCGATCGATTCATGACGTCCGGCTCATTGGCGGCCTGCTCGGAGACCTCGGTGAAGGTCATGTCTTTTTAAGCGATCCTTCCGGTCAAGCACTCTCGGAAGCATCCGCCTTGGCGGATCGGCTGCCGGTGTTTTCGTGTTCGAGGGTGGCGGCCCAGCTGGCCAAAAAAGGCGTAGCCGATCGTCGGATGGGCTGCCGGGCGCGGCGGTGAAGGTGTACAGGTGCCAGCCGGGATCGGCGGGCAGGTCGAGTCCCTCGTAGCAGAGCTCGACGTCGCCGACGACGGGACGGTGCAGGAGTTGGCGGCCGCCAGCCCCGACCTGCCCGGAGCCTTCCAGCTGGTGGTACAAGTTCAGATTAACGGTGGATTCAATCCCGGAACGAGCGACTGTGCTCTGCTGACTTATAGCTGACATTCGGCACATCTGGGTCATTCAGGCGAACCTCGGTGACGTTCGCACAGACCCAGCGCTCGCCGAGCGCGCGGGCGACAGCGATGCGGTGGTGACCGTCGAGCACGTAGTACTGGCCGCCGCATCGGTACAGGTCCACAGGGTCCATTCCGCGGCCGGACCGGATCTCGGCGGCTATCCGCTCAAAGCGCGTGCGCGGCACCTCCGAGGTGGGCCGGAAATGACTGTCGAAGCAGCTTGACCTCGTGGGCTCGACCGTTCCAATGATCTGCTCGATCGGCACCATTGCCTCAGCACCCGCCCCCAGGCGGCCTACGCGCTCATACTCCAGCCGCCGCCTACCTGAGCCTGCTGCGCCCGGGATGGTCGTGACCTCATCCAGCACCGGCAAGCAGCTGGATGGACGACCGTGCAGCCACCTGACCAGTTTGGCCCAGTTCGCCCGCCGCCGGACCCGATCGAAATCATCCCGGGCGTCTTGGTGAGCCAATCCCGTGCGCATGGTCGAGTCCTGAGAAACAGCTATGGCCACCGGGTGACCCTTCGATGCCACCCGGCCCGATCCCTGCATTTCCATGAATAGGCCCAACAGCCAACTGTGACCAGGGGCGTTAGATCTATCACTCCGGGCCGTAAGGCCTAGTGTTGGTCAAGGCGGGCAGGATGACGCTCGGCCCGTCACTGGGAGCCAACGTGGGAGCCACCCAGACGAACCACTTCCCGCGGCAGGCGGACGGCCCCGGACAGACGGCTGGCGGATATGCCAGCTCGCGGACCGATCTAGACGACGCTGAACGCCTGACAGGTGCCTGCGGATCAGAAGCTTGGGGGTCGAGTCCCTCCGAGCGCTCCAGCCAAACCGCAGGTCAGGGTCTTGCTTCCGAGTGTGAGGCGAGGTCCCAAATCGCTGGGCTTGTTAGGAAATGCTGGAAGCCGATATCACGGCGGCGCTCTCCAGAAGTTCTCGAAACTCGGCGCAGAAGCGGGCAGCAGGCGCGCCGTCCACCACGCTGTGGTCGATTACCACAGTCAGGTCCAGGACGTCGCGGACCGTGACCTGGCCATTGACGACGCGCGGGCGCTGGCTCATCCCGCCGACGATGACCTCCAGGGACATCAAGGTCAAGGACGTGAGGCCGAAACCTCCGCCACCTGCGAACATGCCCACAGCCGTCACAGCGACGGTACCGATGCGCTGCCGGGCAGCGACTGATCTGGCCATCACGGCGTACATGGCCGGGATCACGCCCGGGATCCGGGCCGCGGCCGGTCCGGCTCGTTCCAGCCACCTGCCGCTGCTACTGGCCGATGGGTGGCGCTTGATGTGGTGCAGCTCGGCGGTGAGGTCGGGTACCCCGCGGACGTCAGCATCGCGCAGGAGATGGGGAATGGCGAACGGCCCTTGTGGCGTGGCGATCTCCACCATCGTGCCCACATCAACGTGGCGGTGGGTCACCAGCTGCCCTCGCCAGTTCCGGTAAGCATGCACGGCCGGGTGCGCGGCGGCAGCACGGGCCACGCTGGCCACCACGAACGCGGTCAGCGACCAGGGTGGATCGTGCCCGGTTAGCAGCCGCTTCGCTGTGGTGACATCCGCATCAACCAGTCCGTACATCGGCATCTTGCTTCGGCCAGCGCGCATAGCCGCAGTGACCAGCCGCCGGTTGGAGGGAAAAGGCCGCACCTCAACCCGGCGCGGACGTCCAGCCGCCACCAGTAAAGTCTGACATTGCCGCGGCAGTTGGCGCACCCGACCACTGGGCCGTGCCCGTGGCGTGCCCGATCGAACGGTGATCATCGGTGAATCACGTTCGCTCACGAGCACCCCACGTTGGCGCTCACCTGCGACAGAGCAGGTCAGGCAGCCAGAGGCACGTTCTTTGCAAGCAGGGGGGCAGGGGTTGGAGTCCCCTTAGCTCCACAGGTCAGAAGTAAAATTCGAACAGCCGGGCCAGAGTACAGCAGCAAAGTACAGCAACCGGGACCGCGCGAAACGCCGCACACGCGTTCGAGTCGGGTTTCGCGTTCGCGGGGGCTGCGGCCTAAAGCACTGGAGGTTCAGGGCCTGTGCTGGGCCCCGAGCTGCTGAGCAGGAAGAACGCGTTCGGCATGGCTGCCCAGACTGTCGGGCTGCTAGTGGGCAGCGTCCTGAATCTGCCATTTCAAGGCTGCTCTTGCCGCTTATGCAGAGGGTCAATGAATGGAAACTATTTCCGTCACCCGCGGTCAGATTTCCC
>Ga0070714_100004915_pt1 | contig 10154 bp, 8 predicted proteins | sample LARL83metaG_FD_65450 | JGI IMG/M metagenome (GOLD analysis project Ga0070714, IMG submission 65450) | Corn, switchgrass and miscanthus rhizosphere microbial communities from Kellogg Biological Station, Michigan, USA - LAR L8-3 metaG | ecosystem: Host-associated > Plants > Roots > Rhizosphere ... | reverse complement strand
CGCTGTGCGCGGCGTGGAACTCGTCGGCGCGCCCGGGCAGACCGTACTCCCATCCGATGACCTCGCGGATCGCGGCCACGTCGGCGAGCAGCTCGTGCAGCCGCCGCTTGCGCACGACGTCCGGCTCCTCGATCCAGATCACCGAGCCCTGCGTCTGGATCTGCGACAGCGCGGTCAGGTGGGCGGCCGCGAAGCCGACCAGGACGACCGGCCCCTCCCGCTTCTCGGCGCGCGTCACCGTGCCCGCTCCACGAAGTACCAGTCCTCCGGATTCATCAGCCCGTACGGGTTGATCGGCGTGAAGCCGCGCAGGTCCGAGGCGAACTCCAGCAGCCGCCACGGGCAGTTCGGCAGGAAGAGCACCGGCACCTGCTCGCTGATGTAGTCCTGGTAGCGGTACATCGCCTCGGGGTCGTCGGACGCGACGCTCGCCTCGATCAGCTCGTCGGCGCGCGCGTCCGCGTAGTTGCTGTAGTTGCTGGCCGCCCCGCTCTTGAACAGGTTCTCGCCGGTCGGATGGATGTACACCCAGCCGCCGTTCCAGGTGGAGATCTCCCACAGCCGCGGGTGCTCCGGCGTCGAGGGCCCGGGGCCGTCCTCGGCCACCAGCACCGAGCCGTAGACCGGCTCGAGCCGCAGCTCGATCCCGGCCTCGGCGGCGTCGGCCGCGAACCGCTCCATGAACCGGACGAAGGTCGGGCGGCCCTCGGCGTAGCGCAGCAGGAGGCTGAGTTTCGTCCCGGCCGGGATGCCCTCCCCGGCCTCGCCCGGCCCGGTCCCGGGGCGGACGCACACGGCGGGGAACACGTCGACGTCCCAGCCGTTCGCGGCCAGCAGCTCGCGAGCCCGGTCCAGGTCGAAGGGCCAGGCCCCGCGGCCGTCGGCCATCCGCGGCGAGACCAGGCCGTTGCGCGGCAGCAGCGGGACCGGTCCGCTCTGGGACCAGCCGTAGCCCCGGTAGATCTCGCGCACCGCGAAGTCCTGGTCCAGGCTGCTCTGCAGCGCCTGGCGGATGTACGGCTGGTGGATCATCCGGCCGGCCACGGTGGGGTTGTTGAAGTTCAGCGCCATCAGCCGCAGGTTGAACGAGATGTCGGGGACCAGCGTGTAGCGCTCGCCGAGCGGGTTGGGGCCGCCGACGGTCGGGTCGCCGTCCGGCTGCACGCCGAGCTCCGGCGGCAGGAACCCGACGTGGACCGCGTCCGGACCGTCCGGCCCGGCCTTGAGCAGCTCGTACACCTCGTCGTCGGAGCTCGTCGGGATCTGCCGGAACTCGTCGAGGTGCGGCTTGTTCGGCCCGCTGTAGTGCTCGTTCGGGACGAGCGTGACGACGCCGTCGAGCGTGTAGCTCTTCAGCCGCCACGGCCCGTTGACGACGCTCCACACCGGGCTGCCGGCCCAGCGCACCCGGTCCTGGTTGCCCTCGGCGACCATGTCGCCGTTCTCGGCCAGCAGGTATTCGTACACCGCCTCGACCTGGTCGGCGTGCGTGGACGCGTCGGCCGGCCCGTCCGCGGTCCGGTCCCAGGCCCTGGGCATCGGGATGATCATCGTGAGCTGATTCAGCAGCACCCAGTGCTTCGAGTACCGCTTGTCGAAGGTGAAGCGCACGGCGTCGTGCGCGACCTTCTCGTAGGAGACGAGGTTGTCCGGGAAGAAGCCCTCGACGTAGTTCCCGTAGCGCGGGCCCTTGCGGGAGAGCATGTTCATCCAGAACATCACGTTGTCCGCGCACACCGTCTCGCCGTTGGACCACTTCCACGGCTTGATCCGCACGGTGACCGTCCGGCCGTCGGCCTCCCAGACCGGCTCGCGGCCGAGGCTCAGGTCGAAGTCGATCCCCGTCCCGCCGTCCTTGCCGAACCAGTACAGCGGGCGGTACATCAGCGCCTGGAACTCGTAGACGCTGCGCGTCCCGAACCGCTCGGGCGGGGTGAACGGGAAGATGACCGCGGGCGGGAACCCCGGCGAGCACGCCCACGTGACCACACCGCCCCGCAGGGGTCTTTCCGCGGACGGCGCGGTCTCCCGCGCCGACAGCTGGTCCAACATGATCTCTCCTTCGTGCTCAGGGTCCTGCGATCGGGTTCAGGCGGGCGTGGGTTCGAGGACCTCGGCCGGCCGCTCCAGCAGGGACATGGGCTTGGCCAGGCTGAGATAGGTGCCGAGCAGGATCGCGCCCTGCACGGCCGCGAGCGCCCAGAACGCGTACGGCACGGTGGTGTGGTCCGCGTAGGCGGACAGCGCCAGGTTCGCCGCGATGCCCGCCGCCAGCCCGGCCGCGTTGGTGCCGCCGAAGATCCGGCCGACCCGCTCCTCGGGGCTGGCCCGCATCAGCAGGGTGCGCGCGGAGATCCGGCCCTGGGCGAAGAAGAACCCCGCGATCGGGATGCACACCATCAGCACGATGTAGTTCAGCGGCTGGAGGCAGAACAGCACGAGCATCCCGGCCATGCCGGACACCGCCAGCCGCAGCCCCTTGACCCGTTTGCTGATCCACGGATAACAGGCGGCCCCGGTGAGGAAGCCGACGCCGGCCAGCGCGTCGGATACCCCGATCAGCCAGGGCCCCTTGTGGAAGGTGTGCAGGATCACCGCGGCCAGCAGGGTGTTGGCGACCAGCAGGCCGATGTTCCAGTTGGCGTACAGGACCGCGAGCCGCTTGACCGGCGGGGCCGCCGGCAGAAGGTCCGCCGCGTCGTCGTCCTGCGCGTCGGCTTCGTCCTCGGGCATTGATTCGGCGGCGGCCGCCGGTTTGGGGCCGATCAGGTAGGTGAGCACCGCCGACGCGATGAAGGTGCCCGCGTTGAAGACCAGCAGCGGCGTCGCGCCGAACGCGACGGTCAGGAAGCCGGCCAGCGAGGAGGCGAGCAGCATGCCCGCGTTGGTGGCCATCTCGAAGTGGCTGTTGAACCGGTCCAGGCGCGAGTCCAGCACCCGCTCCTTGACCAGCGCGTTGCTGGCCGGCATGAACAGCGCCGCGGTCACCGCCAGCAGGAAGTTCGCCAGATAGGACCCGAGCGTGGCCGGGCCGTGCAGCCACAGCCAGACCGGGAGGGCGAACGCGGACAGCGCGCTGATCAGGTCGGCCGCCACCGACAGCATCCTGCGGTCCATCTTGTCGGCCAGGCGGCCGAAGGCCAGCGAGAAGACGACCTGCGGGATCGACACGGCGATGAAGAGCCAGCCCACGGACAGGGTGGTGTGCCCGGCCCGGAAGACCAGGACCGTGGCGGCGGTGAGCTGGAAGGAGTCGCCCGCCGTGGTGATGAAGGTCGCCGGGACCAGGAGCCGTTCGGCGCGTCGCGACCGATGGACGTCTTCCGTGTCCGTGGCGAGGGCGCTGGCGGGGGCACCGAGGGACATCAGCGGCCTCACACCGTGCTCATGGCGTTCGAGGGCGCGTCGGCGCTGTTCTCGGGCACGACGCGCAGCGCGAGGCCGGGCACGTGGAACGCCGTGGTCTGCGACACCTCGAACTCGCAAGCCGCGATGCGCAGGTCGAAGCCGCCGGCCTGCGCGGCGCGGGCGGCCAGATCGATCAGGATCGGGGAGGCGCAGCAGACCAGCGCGCGCAGCTGCAGGAACAGGTCGCCGAGCCGCAGCCGCAGCTGCTCCCGGTCGAGCATCTCCTCCGAGGCCCGCTGCGCGTGCGCGCGCAACCGCTCGACGTACTGCGCCACCAGGTCCGCGGCCCGGCTCAGGCTGAAGCTCTCCAGCTCGTAGCACAGGCTGAACCGGTCCACCATCGCGGCGGCGCGCGCCGGGGTCTCGGGCGAGACCGGCAGGGGCCCGTCGCCGGCGCCGGCCTCGGCGGCCAGCTTGGCGAGCAGGGCGGCCAGCTCGTTCCACGGCTCGACCAGGCGCCTGCCCACGATCTGGTCCATCGCCGCCCGGCTGAAGTTCGTCCGGGCGTGTTCGGGCGCCGAGAGGTTCAGGTAGTAGCGCACGATGTCCCGCGGCACCTCGGCCACCAGGTCCCGCGCCCACACCACGTGGCCCTTGCTGGTGGAGAACTTCTCGTTCTCCAGCTCGTAGAACTCGTTGACCAGGAAGGTGTCGGTCAGCGCGTACCGGCCCTCGTGCGCCATCAGCTCCGCCACGTGCACCACGGCCCAGACGTACAGCGGGTCGAAGCCCATGAAGACGATCGGCCGGGCGCCGTGCTCCGCGCGCCACGCGTCGTCGTTGGCCGGCGGGTCGAAGCCGGTCTGCCGCTGCGAGTAGGCGGTGCAGTACATCGAGGCGGGCATGCCCTCGACCCAGGCGTTGAGCGTCTGGCCCGGCGTCTCCGGGAACGGCGCGGGCAGCCCCCACTCGACCGGGTAGGTGATCGGGTAGTCGGGCAGCGGGCGGGCGAGCAGTTCCCGCATCAGCGTCACGAGGTGCGGCCGCCAGCTGGGCGCCTTCTCCTCGTAGTACGCGCGCAGCTGCTCGCGGTACTCCTCCACCGGGAAGACCAGGATCTCGACCTCGCGGAAGCTGATCTGCTCGCCGGGATCGAGGATCGAGTACGGCTCGATCAGCCCGTCGAAGTCGATCGGGTGGCCGCAGCCCTCGCAGAAGCCGCCGCGGCTGTCGGCCAGGCAGGTCGGGCAGTCACCGCCGATGAAGCCCTCGACCAGGAAGCCCCGGCTGCGCTCGCCGAAGGGCAGCCGCACCTTGCGCAGCCGGAACTTCCCCTTGGCGTGCAGGCGGTTCACGTAGTCGTAGACCGTCGCCTTGTATCCCTCGTCGGTCGGCGAGAAGCCGTCGAGGTCGATGCCCATCCCGTCGAAGGTGCTCTTGATCAGCGCGGCCGACTGCGCGACCAGCTCCGGCGGCGTCGTGCCGAGCCGGGCGGCGGTGGTGACGGTGTACGTCTGGTAGTCGTCGGTGCAGGAGGCGAACACGGCCTCGCGGCCGACCGCGCGCAGATAGCGCACGTGCACGTCCGCACCTACGTAGGGCCCTGCGACGTGCCCGACGTGCAGGTCGCCGTTGGCCGTGGGCGGCCCGCAGATCACCAGCGACGTGCGCGCGTCTGTGTTTGTGCCCTTAGTCGACACGGCTGCTCGGAACCTCTCCCTCGTGGCGGTCCAGGAAGACCGCCGACATGTCGGTGTCCCACCACACGGCGTAGAACTCGAAGTCCTGCGCGCCGGTGTTGATCACCCGGTGCTCGCTGTGCGGGGCGTGGTACTCGATGTCGCCGGCCCGGAAGGGGCGCTGCTCGCCCTCGGTCTCCATGACGCCCTCGCCGGCCATGGCGATGAAGAGCTCGTACTCGTGGTGGGAGTGGACCCCGGTCGCGCCGCCCGCCGGGACGACCACCCAGGCGCCCTCGAACGGCGCGTTCATCGCCTTCCAGGGCAGGAGCCGCTCCCCGAACGCGCCGTTCTCGAACGGCATCTCATCGCGTCGCAGCGATCGCAGTTCCATCTCTCGGCCCTTCCTTTCTCAGTGTTCGATCCTCGGGGCTCATGCTCAGCCCGCGGACGCGACCGCGGTCGGGATCTGTGCGGTGGGCAGCTGCGCCTGCGCCGGGGCGTCCGCGTGGGCGGCGCGATGGGTGAGGATGCTCTGGACGATGTCGCCGGCCCGCGAGGCCAGGACGCTGAGCAGGGAGTCGGCGATGCCGTGCGTCGCCTCGTTGACGCCCTGTAGGTAGCAGGCCGCGGTGCTCGGCTCCGCCACGGCCATCCGGTAGTCGCGGGAGACTTTGACCTCTGATACGCCGGCCTGCTCGGCCAGCCTGCGGACCAGCCGCGGCATCTCCGGGGAGAAGCCGGTGCCGAGCAGCACGAGGTCGCAGCGCAGCTCCCGCGTGGTGCCGGTGCGCCAGTCGGTCAGGCCCAGGACGACCTCGTCGCCCTCCTGCCGGGCGGAGGCGATGTCGTGCATGGGGTGCATCGCCAGCCGGGAGCGCCCGGAGAACCGGTCCAGGTAGAACTGGTTGTAAAGGGTCTCCATCGTGTCGGGGGCCAGGCCCGCGTAGTTGGTGTGCCGCATCATGGCGAGCATCTGGCGGCGGGCCTCGTGCCGCGCCTCGAAGAACTTGTCCACGAAGGAGCCGAAGAACAGCTCGTTGTTGAACTTGCTCGACTCGTACATGTTCATGCCGATCGAGCGCATCACCAGGGACGGCCGGCACTCCGGCAGGTCCGACTGCACCGCGAGGAACAGCTCGGCCGCGCTCTGCCCCGCGCCGACGACGGCGACCCGGTACGGCAGGTCCTTGTCCAGCTTGGCCACCCGCGGCAGGTATTCGGTGCTGTGGATGATCCGCTCCGGCGAGATGCCGCGCAGCGCTTCGGGGATGCGCGCGTCCCGGCCGACCCCGACCACCAGATAGCGGCTGCGGATCGTGTCGCCGTCGGCCGTCCTGGCCTGCCAGCCGGTGAGCGTGCCGCCGGTCCAGACCGGGTCGAGGCCCACGCATTCCAGCCCGAGCTTCACCTCCACCAGGGACAGCGACCGGGCCGTCCACTTCAGGTAGTCGGCCAGCTCGATCCGGTAGGGCGCGAAGCTGCCCATGTTCACGAAATGGTCGAGCCGGCCGGTGTCGTGCAGGTAGCTGAGGAAGGAGAAGCGGCTGCGCGGGTTGCGCAGGGTCACCAGGTCCTTGAGGAAGGAGACCTGCGACCGGGCCTCGGGCAGCAGCATCCCGCGCTGCCACGAGACCTCCTCGTCCCGCTCCAGGAGCAGCGTTTCGCGCGCCAGGCCGGGCGCCAGCTCCTCGAGGGCGACCGCGAGCGCCAGGTTCGACGGTCCGGCTCCGATTGCCAACAGCTCGACTTCACGTGTGGTCATAGAGGTGTGCTCCGTCAGGTTGGGGGTGCTCGACGATCGGCCGGGTGCGTGCGGGCCGGCGCTCAGCCGGCCGTCGCCGCCGCCGGGATCTTGGGTCGCGCCGTCAGCCGGACCTCGGCGAGCGCCTTGTCCAGCAGCACTGCGCATTCGGCCGGATCGGCGCCGGAACAGATCACGTACGCGTGCCTCGAGGCGTACTGCGCCGGCGGCAGCGCGAGGAATTCGCCGGGTTCGGCCAGCGCGCCGGAGGCCAGGACACCGGAGGTCAGGGCACCGGAGGCCGGGACGCCGTTGTCCGCTGCCGGTTCGGGCATGGGTTCGGGCACGGATACGTCGTCCACGACGCAGTCCGACGGCGGGTAGGCGAACCGGACGCCGACGCAGCGGCCGCGGGAGCCGCGCGCGATGCGGGGGCGTCGGCCCAGCGCCAGCTCGACGGCGACGGCGCCGGGCTCGATCCCCGTCGCGTACCGGCCGAGCAGCGGGATCAGGTCGCCGCCGAGGCGTCCGTTGATCTCGACGATCACCGGCCCGCGCGTGGTCAGCTTCACCTCGGTGTGGGTGACGCCGTACCGGAAGCCGATCGCCCGGTGCGCGGCGGCGAGCGTGGCGAGCAGTTCGGGGTCGGCCAGCAGCGGGTCGGCGGCGTCGACGACGTGTCCGAGCTCTTCGAAGAACGGCGCCATGCCCACCGTCTTGCGGGCGACGAACAGCGGCTGGTAGTCGCCGTCCGCGACGGCTGCGTCGATGCTGATCTCCGGACCGGCCAGGTACTCCTCCACCAGGGCGCCTCCCGCGTACGCGGGCGACCCGTGCAGGCTGGCCTCCGCGGCGACGCGGAACGCCTCGCGCGCGGCCGGCTCGTCGTCGGCGAGCATGACGCCGATGCTGGCGCCCCCGGCGCGCGGCTTGACCACGACCGGGTAGCCGAAGCGCTCGGCCGCCGCGACGGCGTCCGCCTCGTCGCGGACGTATGCGAACCCCGGCTGGGGCAGTCCGGCCGCCGTGAGGAGGCGGCGGGTCAGGGGCTTGTCGCGGCAGCCTTCGATGCCTGCGACGCCTGCGCCGGGAAGGCCGAGCGCGTGCGCCAGGCGCGCGGTCTCCACGATCAGCGCCTCGTCCCAGGAGAGCGCGCCCAGGATCGGCGTCGTCTCCGCCAGCCTGCGCGCGGCCGCCAGCATCGTGCCGGGGCCGAAGTCCTCCAGGACGGTGCAGCCGCGCACGTGCTCGCGCTGCCAGGTGGGTTCGGTGGCGCAGAAGAGCCAGAGCGGGTGCCGGGACGCGGCCGAGGCCAGCAGGTACTCGCGGTACGGGCGCCAGCCGCACCCGATCAGCAGCACCACGCCTTCAGGGTTCGAAGACGGGCCTTCAGCTTCCGCGGCACGCATCGAGGACTCCCCTTTCCCGGGGCTCGGACTGCTGGGACTGCCGAGGCGGCTCAGGGCCTCCTCGACGGCCACTACAGTCCGATCCCGAGTTGACCGGAACACTCGGCGGGCGCAGAACAATCAACGGCGCGCGGCCGGACGGTCAGGGGGAGAGGCAGTGACCTGCGATATCTCGGTTCAATCCGTCACCAGTGCCGCCGCGGCACTAGCGGGGAGCAGGGCCCTTGTTCGCGGCGAGGAACTCCTCGCGCACCTTTTTCGGCACGGTGCCGCGCCAGGAGTTGACGATCAGGTCCCACAGCTCGTCGCGCTCGATCATCGCCAGGCGGACGCGGACCCAGTTGTAACGCATGTCGGAGGCCATCGGCATGAGGAACTTCTCCGGCTCGCAGGCGACCAGCGCCTCGCGCTCCTCGCGCGGATAGCCGAAGCCCAGCACCTCCTCGTCCGGGGAGAGGGAGAGGAAGACGATCCGCCCGACCCGGAACTTCACCCGGTCCTGCACCAGCGCCTCGTAGGCGCGGGGCAGCGACAGGGCGATCTCGCGCACGTCCTGCGCAGTGACCATTCGACTCACTCTTCTTGGGGCCGGATGCCCTGGCCGGGCATGGTGATGGTGACGTAGAGGTATTCGTCGAGCAGCTTCGCCAGCGAGACGGCCGGGCGGCCGACCGCCCCGGGCAGCGCCTCGGCGGCCAAACCGGATTCGGCGACGACCGCCCGAGCCCACGCCCGGCCCAGCCGCAGGTGCCGGCCGAAGGCGGCGCCATCACGGTCGCCGTGCAGGCGCACCGCGATCGCCGCATCCCACGGCATGATCGCGCGGGGGCGCAGGGCGTAGAGGGCCTTCGCCGCGGCGGTCGGGCCGAGCGTGCGCCGGGTCCGCCCGGCGGACAGCTCGATCGCGGCCAGCTGCGCGTACGCGTTCGCCGCCGCGTCCACGGCGCCGTCCGTCAAATCGGCCAAATCCGCCGACGGCAACGCGTGCCCCCACACCTGCCACCAGGCCGCGACACCGGAGTCGAACAACGCCGGCTCGCCCTCGCGCGGGTAGCGGATGCGGCAGCCCCAGGCGTTCAGGAAGCGCAGCAGCAGGACGCGGTGATCGGCCTGCGCGAGGTCGAGGGCCGGCTTCGTCGCGGCGAGCAGGTGCAGCCAGGCGGTGTCAGCGCTGGCGAAGCCGTTGAACACCGCGGCCGTCCGCCGCAGCCCGGCCAGGCCCGGGGCCGCGCCGAGCCCCGAACCTTCAGGAAATCCCGCTGCTCTCGACACACCGCGGGACGCTATCAGCGGCCGGCGACACCCGTCCGCGGGCTTCGAACAAATTTTGATTGTTCGGACTCTGTGATCCTTCCGGTCAACGGGGCGCGCGGGATCTACTGACGCTAGAGCGAGTCGAGCGGTCAACGATCCGACCCCGAGCTGTGGGACGTGGTGACAATATGCTGATTCTATCGATCAAAGAAGGGCATGACGGCGGGATCGCGGCGATCGAGGACGGAACGCTGCTGTTCGCGCTGGAAGCCGAGAAGGACAACTATCCGCGCTACGAGCGGGTGACCGGCGAACTGGTGGCGCGCGCCGCCGGAATGCTGGACCGGGCTCCGGACGTCGTCGCGCTGGGCGGATGGATCAAAGGCGAGCACGCCGTCGAGCCGCCGTCCCGCACCGGGTATTTCGGCGTCGGCGACGGATCGGTCTCGGACGAGCCCGGCAGGTTCTTCGGCAAGGACGTCAGGTACTTCTCCTCCACCCACGAGCGCTCGCACATCTACAGCTCGCTCGGGATGAGCGAGAACGGCGACGGCCGCGCGCACTACGCGCTGGTGTGGGAGGGCACCATCGGCGACTTCTACCGTGTCGACGAGCGCGGGCACGCCACCCACCTCCAGCACGTCCTGGCCGACCCCGGCGCCAAATACGCGTACCTGTTCGCCCTGGCCGACCCGTCGTTCCCGATGGGCACCGGCCACT
>Ga0070714_100004914_pt1 | contig 10154 bp, 7 predicted proteins | sample LARL83metaG_FD_65450 | JGI IMG/M metagenome (GOLD analysis project Ga0070714, IMG submission 65450) | Corn, switchgrass and miscanthus rhizosphere microbial communities from Kellogg Biological Station, Michigan, USA - LAR L8-3 metaG | ecosystem: Host-associated > Plants > Roots > Rhizosphere ... | reverse complement strand
GCCTGAGCTGCATGGCGAAAAGCCTAGGCGAACATACGTTCGCACGCCAGCTCGCGGCACTTCGCTCCGAGCCCGCGGAGGATGCCGAGCAGGTGACGCAGGCCCTGCCCGGCGAGCCGCTGCGGGTGCTCGAGGAGCGGGGCGAGTGGGCCTGCGTGGAGACCGCGTACGCATACCCGGGCTGGGTGCGACACGAGGACCTCGCGGGAGAGCCCGACGCCGACTGGCTGCGCGCGACCGCGGCCGATCCGCTCGAGCACGCGCGCACGCTGCTCGGCGCGCCGTACGAGTGGGGCGGCATGACCGCCGCCGGGATCGACTGCTCCGGGCTCGTCCACATGTCCTTTCGAGCCTGCGGCCGCCTCGTGCCGCGGGACGCGGACCAGCAGGAAGAGGCGGGCCAGAGACTGCCGGAGGCAGACCTCCGCACCGGAGACCTGATCACGTACGGCCCGCCCGCCGCAGCCGACCACATCGCGTTCTGGGTCGGCGCCGGGCGCATCCTCCACTCGACGCAACGAGACGGAGTCGACGGAGTCGTCGAGGAGGAGGAGCCCACAGAGCTGCGCGAGCGACGGCGCGCGCTCCTGCGACTGGGGGCCGGCGAGCGCTAGATTTCGCCGCCCACGTGGAGCCGACCGCTTTTCCGGGGAGAGTGGGCGCGGTCACTGCGGCGCTTCCGCTCCTCGCGCTCGTCCTCGCCGCAGGCTGCGGCGGATCCGGCAACGCCGCGCCAAATCGCCCCGCCTCGACCGCGAAGCGGCCGGCGACGACGGCGCACACGACGACAGCCGCCGCGCCGAAGCCGACCCAGGCCGCCGCGAATCCGCACGAGTTCCCCGAGTTCCGGGTCGCGATGGACGAGGCGACCGACTATCTCGACCCGGGTCTCTCGGACACGACCGAGGGCTGGGGCGTGATGTGGAACGTCTACCTCCCGCTGCTCGGCTACCGCCACGTCAGCGGGCCGCTCGGCGCCCGGCTCGTTCCGTACCTCGCGACCACGCTGCCCCGCATCGCCCGCGACCGCCGCACGTACCGCCTCACCCTGCGCGCCGGGCTGAGCTACTCGAACGGCACGCCCGTCAAGGCGAGCGATTTCAAGCAGACGATCGAGCGGGACTTCAAGCTCGACTCGGTCGGCGCTCCCTTCTTCCGGAACATCGTCGGCGCGGACGCGTTCGCAGCCCATCCGGCGAAGACGAAGGGCGGCATCCGCGGCATCGTCGTCGACGACGCGACCGGCACGATCGTCATCCACCTCAAGGCGCCGCAGGCCGACTTCTCGAACGTCCTCGCCTCGGAGTTCGCGGCGCCCCTGCCGGCAGACGCGCCGGCCGCGGACACCTCGCTCCATCCACTGCCGGCAACGGGCCCGTACGTGATCAAGAGCTATCAGCCGAAGTTCGGCATCGTCGAGGAGAGGAACCCGTACTTCCAGGCGTGGCGGTTTCACGGCGCGGTGCCCGCGGGCAATCCCGACCGCGTCACTTGGGACATCGTCCCGACGGCTTCGATCGCGCTCCGCCGTGTGCTCACCGGCAAGGACGACTGGATGAGCTACTTCCAGGTCCCGAGCAAGCGGCTCCCGGCGCTCGAGAAGAAGCACGAGTCGCACCTGAAGGTCTTCACCCCGCCCAACCTCATGTACTTCTTCATGAACACGCGGGTGCCGCCGTTCACGAGCCGCAAGGTCCGACAGGCGGTGAACTACGCGATCTCGCGCCGCTGGCTGAGGCGTCTCGCCGGCGGGCTCGCCGACATGAGCGAGAACGTCCTGCCGCCGGGCTACCCCTCGTTCCGGCCGCACACCCTCTATCGGCACGACCTGCGCAAGGCGATTCGGCTCGTGCACGAGTCCGGCTACTGGCACTGGCGCAAGAAGGTCTTCGTCTGGAACCACGACGTCACCGCGGATCTGCCCTACACCGAGTACCTCGTGGCCGTGCTGCATCAGCTCGGCTTCCGCGCGGCCCCCAAGCTCGTGACCGCCGGCAGCTACTGGACCACGATCGGCAACCGGAAGACGCGGGCGCAGATCGGCTTCGCGAACTTCGTCGAGGACTATCCGCATCCGCTCGACTGGTTCCGGCTTCTCGACGGGCGGATGATCACGCCGACGCACAACTCGAATTACGCGAGCTTCGACGTCGGCTGGGTCGATCGCGAGATCGCGAAGCTGACGCGTCCGACGAAGCTGACACGCCCGCTCGACCGTCGTTGGGCCCGTCTCGACCGGGGAGTCATGAGGCTCGCGCCGTGGGCTCCGTTCCTCAACCAAGAAGGTACGGACTTCTTTAGCGAGCGTGTCGATCTTGGCTGTTACGTCAATAACGTCCTATACGAGTTCGACTACGCGAGCATCTGTGTCAGCAAGAAATAGTGCGGATTGATAAGACTTCGCTGTGGGCCGTTCGGCCTATGCGCAGGGCCAGCAGGCCCAGCAACATCTGTGCTCGCTACCCAGGAGGTGTAAGAGAGTGAGGACGAAGCGAGTGAGATCCGTCGCGGTCGCGGCGGTGGTCGCGGCGGTGCTCGCGTTGGTAGTGAGCGCGTGCGGCGGCAGCGGCGGCGGTGGCTCGGCGAGTTCGACGAGCGCGAGCCAAGGAAAGACATTCCCGCAGCTGAAGGTCGTCTGGGGGACGACGGACTACATGGATCCGGGCCTCTCCTACCGGCTCGAGTCGTGGCAGATCTTCCAGGACGTCTACCTCGGACTGCTCGCGAAGCAGTACCAGACGTGCGGCGTGGGCTCGGGCTGCACGAAGATCATTCCTGCGATCGCCCAGAGCCTGCCGACCGTGAACAGCAACGGCACCGACTACAAGTTCACGCTCCGCAAGGGCCTGAAGTACTCGAACGGCCAGCCGATCAAGGCGAGCGACTTCAAGAACACGATCATCCGCGACTTCAAGCTGAACTCGCCGGGAATCGGGTTCTTCTCCAACATCGTCGGGAGCGCCGCCTGCGAGGGGAACCCCGGCAAGTGCTCGCAGATCTCGGGGATCATCACGAACGACAGCGCCGGCACGGTCGAGATCAAGCTGAGCAAGCCGCAGTCGGACTTCGAGTACATCCTCACGACGTTCTTCGCGGCGATGGTGCCGTCGTCGACGCCGCAGAAGGACACCGAGAGTCCGCCTCCCGCGGCGGACGGGCCGTACTACATCTCGGCCTACAAGCCGAGCCGCTCGTTCACCGTGCTGCGGAACCCGCACTACACGCCGATCCCGGGCATCCCGACGGGCAACCCGGACAAGATCACGGGGATCATGACCAATGACCTCGCGCAGTCCGCGCAGTACATCGAGTCGGGCGCCTACGACTACGACGAGAACACGCTCCCGACCGACCGGCTGAAGCAGCTGCAGTCGAAGTACGGCTCGCAGATCAAGCTCTGGCGGACGCCGTCGACGTACTACTTCTTCATGAACCAGCGGACGCCGCCGTTCAACAAGCTGCAGGCGCGGCAGGCCGTCAACTACGCCATCAACCGGCAGACGCTGGTCAACCTCCGCGGCGGTCTCGGTGTGCCTACGTGGAACTTCCTGCCGCCGACGTATCCGCAGTACAAGAAGATCACCCCGACGCCCTATCCGTACAACCTCTCCAAGGCGAAGCAGCTGGTCCAGCAGTCGGGGACCGCGGGCATGACCGTGGGCGTCTACACGATCTCCGACGACGCGATCGACAAGGCGCAGGGCGAGTACCTCGCCAGCCAGCTCGACAAGATCGGCTGGAAGACGAAGCTGCACGAGCTCGCCGGCGCGAACTACTTCGTCATCGTCGGCAACCAGGCGACGAAGGCGCAGATCGGCTGGACGGACTGGTTCGAGGACTACCCCTACCCGACCGACTGGTTCGACGTCCTCCAGAACGGCGCCAACATCCACCAGACGCACAACAACAACAACTCGAATGTCAACTTCAAGTCGACGAACGCCACGATCGACCGTCTCGGGCACTTGCCTCCGGCGAAGGCCTTCTCGTCGAGCACGACCGCTGACTGGGCCGCGCTCGACAAGACGATGATGGTGAAGTACGCGACCGAGGCTCCGTTCCTGAACGGTGTCATCACGTCGTTCTTCTCCTCGAAGATGGACCCGAGCTGCGACATCTTCACCGACTTGTTCGACGACATGGCACAGACCTGCACGAAGTAACGAGATAGCGGTCGGCGCGGCGGCGGCGACGCCGCCGCGCCGGCTCCTGCCGACCCAAACCGCATCCGTGGCGACCACCGGCCAAGAGGAGTTCACTCTCGACACAGCCGCCGAGCTGGCTGCGGACGAGGGTGGGTCGAAGATCGAGGGCAAGAGCCCGTGGGCGCTCGCGGGCCGCCGCCTCCGCCGCAACTACGTGTCGCTCTGCTTCCTCGGCGTCTTCATCCTCGTCGTGCTCGTCTGCCTGCTCGCCCCGCTCTACACGAGCCACGTCTCACACGTGCACCCGAACGACGAGAACGCGGGCGGCTTCATCCACGAGAACGGCAAGAAGGTCCCCGTGATCTCGCACGGCGGCACGAAGTTCGGGAAGAACGGCGAGGTCAAGCTGACGGCCGGAGGCATCCCGATCGGCCCGCAGTGGGGCGCGTCAGGCGGCCCGTACTTCTTCGGCGCCGACCAGCTCGGGCGCGACGTGGGCACCCGGCTTCTCTACGGCGGGCGCAACTCGCTGCAGATCGGGCTCAGCTCGGCGGCGATCGCCACGGTGCTCTCGATCATCCTCGCGCTGCTCGCCGCCTACTTCGGCGGCATTCCCGACTGGATCATCTCGCGCTTCTTCGACCTGATCTGGGCTTTCCCGGTGATCCTGCTGGGGATCGCGCTCGGCACCGCCCTCAACATCAACGGCTTCCACCACTTCGGCCTCAACATTCCCGCCGGCAGTCTCTGGATCCCGACCGCGGTCATTGCGTTCGTGTTCATCCCGTACATCGGGAGGCCGTTGCGAGGGCAGGTGCTGGCGCTGCGCAACCGCGAATTCGTCGAGGCGGCGACCGCGCAAGGCGCGAGCTCGGCGCGAATCATGTTCCTGGAGCTGTTGCCGAACATCGCATCGTCGGTGCTGGTGCTCTTCACGCTGATCGTCGCGAACGCGATCCTGACCGAGGTCGGCCTCTCGTTCCTCGGCGCCGGCGTGCAGGCTCCCAACGCCTCGTGGGGGACGATGATCGCCGACGGTCAGGACGTGCTTTCGAGCGACCCGTGGCTCAGCCTCTTGCCGGGCATCGCGATCACGATCACCGTCATCTCCCTCAACGTCTTCGGCGACGGGCTGCGCGACGCCCTCGACCCGCGGGCGAAGGTGAGGATCGAGCATTGAGGGGGGCTCGGGGCTAGATGGTGGCGTTCCTCATCCGGCGTTCGGTCGGGATGATCCTCGTCCTGATCGCCGTCAGCCTCGTCACGTACCTCATTTTCTTCAAGATCCCCGGCGGCGACCCAGCCATCCGTATCGCCGGCCGCACCGCAACGCAGGCGAACATCGAAGCGATCCGGATCAAGCTCGGGCTCAACCACCACGGTTTCTTCGGCTTTTTCCAGCAGTGGTACTCGATGATGAAGCAGCTGCTCAGCGGCCAGCTCATCTCGTACTACGACGGGACGAACGTGGTCCAGCAGATCAAGGAAGGAATCCCTGCAACGTTCTCGCTCTGCATCGGCGCCGGGCTCATCTGGCTCGGCTTCGGGGTTCTGGTGGGGACGATCTCTGCGGTCAGCGCCGGCCGGTTCTCCGACCGGGCAATCACCGCCCTCGCGTTGGTCGGCATTTCGCTTCCCGTCGCGTGGCTCGGCTTGATCCTCCGGTACCTGTTCGCCGAAGGGGGAGTGTCGACCGTGATGCCCGACGGCGGCTACGTGCCGCTGACCAGCAACCCTGCGCAGTGGTTCTTCCACCTGCTGATGCCGTGGTTCACGCTCGCCGTCCTCTTCATCGGCTTCTACGGCCGGGTTCTGCGCTCGAACATCCTCGACACGATCAACGAGGACTTCGTCCGGACGGCCAAAGCGAAGGGGCTCTCGTCTCGCCGGATCCTCCTCAAGCACACGCTGCGCGCGTCGCTCATTCCCATCGTGACCCTGTTCGGGCTCGACTTCGCCGCCGTGCTCGGCGGCGGGGCGATCATCACCGAGACGGTCTACCAGATCCACGGCGTCGGCTACTACGCGGCCCAGTCGATCTCGACTCAGGATCTGCCGCCGCTGATGGGCGTGACCCTCTACGGCGCTGCGTTCATCGTCGTCTTCTCGACGCTCGTCGACGTTGCGTACGCGTATCTGGATCCGAGGATCCGTCTCACGTAGTGCGCCCCTCGGCCCCATCCACCGGCGCCCGGCCCGCGATCACGCGGCGCGCTGCGGCGTCCTCGGTCGCGCCCATAGTCTCGACTACGCGCGCTCCCTGCGTCCTTGCATCGCTTGGTGCTCGTGACCCGGGCATCCGGCGCTGGAACCGAGGAGCGCACTGATGGCCGAGACCCTGCTCGAGGTCAACGATCTCAAGGTCCGGTTCGCCACCGAGGACGGGATCGTGCGTGCGGTCGACGGGCTCTCGTTCGAGCTCGAGCGCGGCAAGGTGCTCGGGATCGTGGGCGAGTCGGGCTCGGGCAAGAGCGTGACCGCGATGACGCTCATGGGCCTCACGCGCGGCGTGAACGCGCGCTTCGACGGCGAGGTCCTCTACAAGGGAACCGATCTACTCAAGGTCTCGGACCGCGACATGCAGAACTATCGCGGCAACGAGCTCGGGATGATCTTCCAGGACCCGATGACCTCGCTGAACCCCGTCTACAGGATCGGCGAGCAGATCGTCGAGGCGATCCAGTCCCACGAGAAAGTCGACAAGCGCACGGCCCGGTCGCGCACGGTCGAGCTGCTGCGGCAGGTCGGGATCCCGAACCCGGACTCGCGCGTCGACAACTTCCCGCACGAGTTCTCGGGCGGGATGCGGCAGCGCGCGATGATCGCGATGGCGCTCTCGTGCAACCCGTCGATTCTCATCGCCGACGAGCCCACGACGGCTCTGGACGTGACGATCCAGGCGCAGATCGTCGAGTTGATCAATCGCCTAAAGGACGACTTCGACTCGGCGGTCATCTTCATCACCCACGACCTGGGCGTGATCGCCGACATCGCCGACGAGATCATCGTCATGTACGCGGGGCGTGTCGTCGAGCGTGGCTCGAAGCGCGACGTCTTCTACGACCCGCAGATGCCGTACACGTGGGGCCTGCTCGGGTCGATCCCGCGCCTCGACCGGCCGCGGCCCGAGCGCCTGCACACGATCGAGGGCGCGCCTCCGTCGCTGATCAACCTGCCGGACGGTTGCAAATTCCGCCCGCGGTGTCCGCACGCATTCGAGAAGTGCAAGCAGGAGCCGGGGCTCGAGAACCGCGTCGGCACCCCGGGACATCTCGACCGTTGCTGGCTCGACGTGGAGTTCAAGCGCGCCCATCGTGACGAGACGATCTCGCCCGGGTCGGAGGAGGCGGCATGACGGTTCTCGAGCAGGCGGGCGAGTCGGGCGAGACGCCTCTGCTCGAGGTCCGGCACGTCAAGAAGTACTTCCCCATTCGGAAAGGCGTCCTGCAGCGCGAGGTGGCGAGGGTGCATGCCGTCGACGACGTGAGCTTTGCCGTGCGCGAAGGGGAGACGCTCGGGCTCGTCGGCGAGTCGGGTTGCGGCAAGTCGACCCTGGGCCGCACCATCGTGCGGCTGCTCGAACCGACCGACGGGCAGATCATCTTCCGAGGGACGCCGATCGAGCGTTTCGGGACGCGGCGCATGCGGCCCTTGCGGCGCGAGATGCAGATGGTCTTCCAGGATCCGTACGCGTCCCTGAACCCACGCAAGCGCGTGGGCACGATCGTCTCCGACCCGATGCGCATCCACAATCTCGGCAGCCGGGCCGAGCAGAAGAAGCGCGTCGGGGAGATCCTCGAGACCGTCGGCCTCTCGCCGGAGCACTACAACCGCTTCCCGCACGAGTTCTCCGGCGGCCAGCGGCAGCGGATCGGAATCGCCCGGGCCCTCGCCCTGCGCCCGAAGCTGATCGTCGCGGACGAGCCGGTCTCCGCCCTCGACGTCTCGATCCAGTCGCAGATGCTGAACCTGCTCGACGATCTGCAGAACGAGCTTCAGCTCACCTACATCTTCATCGCGCACGATCTCGGCGTCGTCCGCCACGTGAGCGACCGGATCGCGGTGATGTATCTCGGCAAGATCGTCGAGCTCTCGCCGGCGGAGGAGCTCTATACGCGGCCGATCATGCCGTACACGGAGGCGTTGCTCTCGGCGGTGCCGATCCCCGACCCCGATCTCGCCGAGAAGCGGGAGCGGATCGTGCTCGAGGGAGACGTCCCGAGCCCGATCAATCCGCCGAGCGGGTGCCGCTTCCATCCTCGCTGTCGCTATGCGACGGACATCTGTCGGGAGGTGGAGCCGCCTCTGGTCGATTATGGCAACGCGCACCTTGCCGCTTGTCATCACCCGCTCAACGTCGACCAGGCGACGCTGCAACAGGTCGGAGTCGCCGAGCAACACACGCCGGCCGCCGCGGACGAGACCGCGCTGCCGCAGGACACGTCAGGCCGCTCAAACCCCTCTGCTACGCCGAATCCGGACTGACACCCGTTCGAGGTAGGCCGAGGCGCTAAAGCGGCTCGAATAGCGCGCCGATACTCGGAGCGTGGATGCTGCGGAGCGCAAGGAGATCCTCAGTCGCTACTTGACGCATTCGCGCCGCTTCGAGGAAGTCGCGGCGCGGCGGCGCACTGCCGGCGGCGCCGACGTGATCCCGCTCCAGAACCCGCTTCGCGAGCTCGAGCAGGAGCCGACGACGCGGGAGGTGGAGGTGCTACAGCTCATCTCCGACGGCCTGGTGAACCGGGAAATCGGCCAGAAGCTGTTCCTCTCGGAGGAAACGGTGAAGTCGCACGTGCGGCACCTGCTGGCCAAACTGCAGGCACGTTCCCGTGCGCACGCGGTCGCCGTGGGCTTCCGCCGCGGAATCATCGGCTAAGCAAGCTTTTTGTCCACAGCTGTGGACAAAGGAAAAACGAAGCGCCGGGTGAAGATCACCCGGCGCTCGTGAATCTGTCTATCCGTCTGCCAGTCTTTACCGGGATCCCCCGCGCGGGGGATGAACGGAGACTGTGGATAACGGACGATCCGACGGCTCTACCAGTTCTTCGCGATGCCGGCGATGGATGCACGGCGGAAAAAGGAACGCATTGAGAACTCCGATCGATCGGGGACTGACGGCTCCGCCAGCCTATACCCCTTTTGGGGGATACGCAAGGCTGGACCGGCTGGTCAAAAGTCTTGATAGCGCCGATCGCCGGTCGGCAGCGTGGGCATGCGCGCTGACCTCAACCTCAATCGGGGCATTTACGGCGCTCTGGCTCGACGGCTATCGGTTCCCCCACATATGGGCGCTACTCGTCCTGGGCGGGATCGCTGCCGCAGCGGAACGCCAAACTGTCGCAATGGGCAATCGCACCGAGATGTCAGTCGCCACGCTGCCACTTGTCTTCGGCGCTATTGCGTTCGGCCCGCTTGGAGGGTTTGTAGTGGGAGCCCTCTCGACTGCCCCTGACCTACGTACGTCGCCGCTCAAATGGAGCGTCTATACACCGATCCGCGCGTTGGAGACCGCGGTCGCCGGGCTACTCGTCGCGACGGTTGTTCCGCAGCCCAGCCACCTAGGCGAATATCTCTTGGCCAGCCTGATCGGTTCGATGGTCTTTCTGGCGGAGGACGGCTTCTTTACCGCTGCCACCGGGTTTGTCCGCGGCATCAACCCGGTGCCACACCTCCAGACCCTCGCGTCCCTTTATTGGATCACGGTCCCGCTGTATGTCCCTGTCCTGGCGCTCTTCGTGTACGCCTACCACACCTATTCGCTGGAACTGGTACTCGTCTTCTTCGTTCCAACGCTTGCTGCGCAACGACTTCTTCAGCTCTACCGGCATGAGCAGGAAGCGACACACCGGCTCGCGACGGCGAACGATCAACTTCGCCGGGCAAGCCTCTCGTTCGCTACTGCCCTTGTTGCGACGCTCGATGCTAGGGACCAGTACACGGCAGGTCACTCAGCAGCTGTCGCGATCTACGCGAGAGACATCGCGCAGCGGATGGGATTGCCTGAGG
>Ga0070714_100004913_pt1 | contig 10156 bp, 6 predicted proteins | sample LARL83metaG_FD_65450 | JGI IMG/M metagenome (GOLD analysis project Ga0070714, IMG submission 65450) | Corn, switchgrass and miscanthus rhizosphere microbial communities from Kellogg Biological Station, Michigan, USA - LAR L8-3 metaG | ecosystem: Host-associated > Plants > Roots > Rhizosphere ... | reverse complement strand
CACGACCAGCACATGCGAGCCGGCGTCCCGCTTGAGCAAGCAGAAGCGAGCAAGACGCCCAGACGTGAAATCAAAGGGACCGAGCGCCGAGGCCCGGGCGCGAGCCTGGATGACATCCTCGACTTCATCCGCCGGGAGTCCGCTCAGATCCTCGAACTCAAGCAGGCCGTCCGCATCCGGCATGACGACCTGCCACGGCGCGCCGTCGGCGTAGACGTACCCGGTACGCAGGATCTCGTGACGGCGGACGACATCGGTAATGGCACGCGCCAGCAGGTCAACATCCAGCTCTCCGGTCAGGCGAAGGCCTCGGACGATGTGGTACGCGGGAGAACCCGGCGCGAGCTGGTCGAGGAACCACATCTGCATCTGCACCGGCGCCAGCGGCACCCGCTCCATCCCTGGCGGGCGCTTGCGGATACGCGGCCCGGCCCGCAGCGAGTTCCTCTCTTTTCCTGCCGGATTCACAGTAAGTCACCTTTCGACTATGCCTAATTTGGGCAATTGAAGGCATGCGGAAGCCACTAATTGCCCAAGGTCAAAGACAGGTAACGTTAAAGAGCCGCTTCGTGCTGAAGCAGTTAAACGTGCGTCGACGACGAACGGCAGATGCTTATCCTGAGACGCCTCCCCTGATCCCCTGTGGGTACTTAGATTTCTCTCTACGCGCCGCTCTCGACCTTGTCAATCCTGGCCCGGCATGTTCGACTTGGGTAGGAACCGCTCGTCACACGCTGCTTCACGGCAACCCCGCAAGACTCCGCAAGAACCAGCGGTACCGGTCGATAGGCCAGGTCATCCACTCAACAGGAATGGAGGACGGGAATGATGGACTACCCGATATGGCACGGCTCCATTCCGATGGAGGTCTTTATCGAACACAAACTCCGCGCCGAGCGTCTCCTGGTTGAGGGAAGCGGAATCCGGGTTCGCGATCAGACGGGCCGCTGGTATATCGACGCCAGATCATCGTGCTGGAATCTCGGCCTCGGGTATAGCGCCGAGAGGGTAAAGGAAGCAATCCGGCAGCAGCTCGATAAACTTCCCAATGCCAATATTCTCTCGTATGACCGCCCGGCGCAAGTGACCCTCGATTATGCGAAAGCCCTCCGGGACGCGATCGCATCGCCAACGCTCAAATATGTCCGGTTTGGAAATACCGGATCACAGATGACGGAAACCGCGGTCATGCTGAGCCGGCTGGCACGGGTCATCGGGAACGAGCCGGAACGTAACATTGTCCTGGCCTTCGAGGGAAGTTATCACGGCCTGGGAATCGGCGGCTGCGCGCTGAGCGGTATAACGGCGCCCATCGACTTCTGCGGACCGCTCGCCCCCGGCGTGCACCACGTCCCCGCGCAGGGCAGCTGGACTAGCAACATAAAACAAGCCCTCGATGAGCTTTCGGCGGAGCGCGTCACCGCGGTTATCTTCGAGCCGCAGATGGGAAGCATGGGAGTAATCCCCGAGCCCGATGATCTGCGCGCGCTGGCCGGCCTGTGCCGCGATGCCGGCGTGCATCTCATCGCCGATGAGGTCACCACCGGATGCGGCCGGACCGGCGCCATGTCCCGCACCCTGGACCTTGGCATCGAGCCCGACATGCTGGTGCTCGGCAAGAACCTCACTTCCGGCTACGTGCCGATCGCCGTGCTGATGGTCTCGGCCGCGCTGTACGGACTCGCGGCCAACCCCGACCCGCCGCGGTTCCTGCCCGCAGGCTCGGCGACCGACGGCCACCCGGTGGCATGCGCGGCCGGCCTGGCCGTTCTCGGCACCTATCAGCGCGACGATATCCTCGGCCGGGTACGGCAGACCGGATCCTTGCTGCGGGAGCGGCTCGAAACCGTGCACGCCAAGTGGATAGCCGAAGGATCCGTGGCGGGCGCCGGACTGATGATCCACTTCCCGCTGCTGCGCGACGGCGCACCGTGGACGTTCCCGGCCATGGGGGCATTCCGCACCGAATGCGAGAACAACGGGCTGCTCATCTCGGCCAGCATGCGAGGGATGTGGGTGGTACCGCCGCTCACCGCCACCGAGGATGACTGCGCCGAGATCGCCTCGATCTTCGATCAGGTGCTGGCGCAAGGAGACGCCGCATGAGCGCCAAGCGCAAGCCACTTGATCCCGTGGATGCCACCGAGCTGGTACTCGAGCAGATGCGTGCCGTCCTGGACAACTCCGAGTTCGGCGAGGACGATCACTTCTTCGACTGGGGCGGCGATTCCATCCTGGCCGCGCAAGTGATGCAGCGGCTCAACAACGAGACGGGACTCGATCTGGCCACGTCCCTGCTGTTCGCGTTCCCCACCGCGGCCGAACTCAGCGAGGCGGTCATCGAGGAAAGCCAGGAAGACCAGGCGAGCCAGGAGAGCCAGGAGAGCCAGGTTTAATGACCGCCCCGCACGTGGAGTTCGTGCCTGGCGAGTGGGCGCTGTGGCCCGACATCGCGGTCCGGTCAGCGGGTTTCCCCGCCGATGACGTGCTACGGCTCGTTTCGCCGCGGGCGGCACAGCTCGCCGACGCGCTGCTGGATCGCGTGGCTAACGGTCAGGCCGGCGAACCCGACTGGGCGGAGTTCCGCCGCTCGTTCGCCGCGGCGGCAGCCGACGTGGAGCGGGATATCCAGGTCATCGCGGGCCTGCCGGCGTTCCAGTGCGCGGTTGCCTGGCAGAACCACCCGGTGTTCAAGCTGGCCGTGCTCCCGCTGCTGCGCCGCCGGCCCGGCGCCGACCCGCGTACCAGCAAGCACCGCCAGCGCGAGGACCTGGTCGCCAGCTACTGGCAGCGGTACTGCGTCAAGAATGACTCGATCGGATTCTTCGGCCCGGTCGGCTGGACCACGCTGGCCCCGGACGGCCCCACGTCTTTCCGGCCGGCCAGCCGTCTGCTGGCGAGCCGGGAGATATTCTTCGAGGCGTGGGCGATCGACCGGGTCGCCTCGGCCATCGCCGAGCACGGCGGCATGGCCGACTGGCTGGCACCTCGGCGGGCCTCGTTCATTCGCGTCGAGGTCGGTACGAGCACGGTGTTCGTGCCCGGCCGGCGCGGCACCCAGATCGAGCCCGCGATCGCCGAATGCCTGCTGCGCTGTGACGGGACGCTGGCCGCCACCCACATCGCGACGGAACTGGTCAAGGCCGGGCACGCCCGCGACGAGGCGGAGGCCTTCCAGATCCTCGCCGGCCTCCGCAAGCGACGGTGGATCACCTGGACGCTGGCCGTGGCGGCGAGCCCGCATCCAGAGCGGGAGCTTCGTGAGCGGCTCGCGGACATTGGATCTCCCGCGCTCCGCGCCTGGGCACTCGGCCGCCTCACCGCGCTCGAAGAAGCCGCCGGTCACGTCGGGGCGGCGGGCGATGACCCCACCAAACTGGTCGCGGCGCTCGACCGGCTGGACGCGACGTTCGTCGAGCTGACCGGCACCGCCCCCACGCGAAACCAGGGCAAGGCCTACGGCGGCCGGACCCTGGTGTATCACGATTCCCGCCGCGAGTTGCACCTGCGGTTCGGCGGCGAACTGGTGCGGGCTCTCGCGCCGCTCGACCTGATCCTGACCAGCGTGCGCTGGCTGACCGACCGGGTGGGCACGCTGTTCCGGCGCGAGATCCGCGCCATCTATGATCAGCTGGCCGCCAAGAACAGCGGCCAGGTCACGCTCGCGGCGCTGTGGTTCGAGTCCATGTCGTTCCTGCACGGTCCCGGCCGCGACCGGCTGGCGGGTATCAGCGCCGGATTCCGTGACCAGTGGGCGGACATCCTGCGCATGCCGGACGGGAACCCACGCATCCGGTACGACGCGGACCGGCTCCGGCCGGCCGTGCGGGAGCGGTTCGCCGCGGCCAGGTCCGGGTGGGAACGCGCGCGCTATGTCAGCCCTGACCTCATGCTGGTCGCCGCGGATACCGACGCGATCCGGCGCGGCGATTTCGAGATCGTGCTCGGTGAACTGCACCTCGCGATCATTTCTTACGGGCACAACTGCTTCGTCACGCAGCATCCGGAACCCGGCCGGCTGCTCGCCGCCATCGACGCCGAGCACGGCGGGCCGCGGCTGGTCCCGGCGCCACCGAAGGACAATCCGCCGCGCCTGACCGTCCGGACCCATTCCGCGCTGATCGGTGACCGTGACTACGTGGTCGAGCTGTTCCATCAGACCGCCGATCCGCGCCGGCCACGGCTGCTGCGCGGCGGAGACCTGCTCGTGGAATGCCGTGATGACATCCTGCTCGTCCGGGTACCGTCGGGCGAAATCATTGATGTCATGGAGCCGTTCGCCGACATGCTGACGGATATGATGATCGACATTTTCTCGATGTTCCCCGAACGCGATCACTCGCCGCGGGTGAATTTCGACAAGCTGATCGTCAGCAGGGAGGCGTGGCGATTCTCGGCCGCCGATCTGACATTCACCGATAAAAAGGACGAGGCGACGCGTTTCCTCGCGGTCCGTTCCTGGCAGCGGACGCAGGCGCTGCCGCGGCGGGTTTTCGTCAGGTCACCGCAGGAGCTGAAACCGTTCTTCGTCGATTTCGACAGTCCCGCGTACGTGAACCTTCTGGTCAAGGCGGTGCGCCGGCTCCGTCTGCCCGGCGCCGTGAAACCCGGCGCCGTGCGGCCCGGCGGCTCGGACCGGATCACCGTCACCGAAATGCTGCCCGATATCGACCAGCTCTGGCTGACCGACGCCAATGCGCGGAGGTACACCGCCGAACTGCGCATGGCCGCTGTTGACCTGCGCGGGGCGGCCGGCCCGACGCCATGCCCATGAAACGGCTCGGCGCACTGGCCGAGCGTGACTTCAGGAATCTGTATTTTGCGCGTGGCTTCTCGCTGATCGGCGACGGTATCGTGCCGGTCGCGCTGGCGTTCGGTGTCCTGGAGACAGAAAACTCCGCGACCGCCCTCGGCGCGGTCCTCGCCGCGCGATCGCTCACCCTGGTGACCTTCCTGCTCATCGGCGGTGTCATCGCGGACCGGCTGCCGCGCCGGAGCCTGCTGATCGGCTCCGACCTGCTCCGCATGGCCGCGCAGGCGGCCACCGCCGCCATCCTCATTTCGCGTACCGCGAAGGTGTGGGAGATCGCGGCCTTGGCGGTGGTCTACGGATTCGGCAACGCGTTCTTCCTGCCCACCTCGACGGGGATCATCCCGCAGACCGTGTCGCCGGGACGCTTGCAGCAGGCCAACGCGCTCATCTCGCTCACGCAGAACTCCTGCACGATCGCCGGACCGGTGCTGGCCAGCTTGATCATCGTCACGGCCGGCGCCGGCTGGGCGTTCGCCATCGACGCCGTCACGTTCGGGATCAGCGCCTTCTTCATCGCCCGCCTGCCATCGGTCCGCCAGACCGCGCAGCCGGGCGGCAGGTTCTTCGGCGAGCTCCGCGAAGGGTGGCGGGCGTTCCGGAGCCGCCGCTGGCTGCTCCTCGACGGTACCTTCTCAGCGCTCGGCGGCTTCGCGGTGATCGCCCCGTTCCTCACCCTGGGCCCCGTCGTGGCGAAGAACCAGCTCAACGGATCCGTCTCCTGGGCCGCCATCGTCGCCGCCTTCGGCGCCGGCTCGGTACTCGGCGGTATCGGGCTGCTGCGCGCGGTCCCGGCACGGCCGCTGCTGGCCGCGATGATTCCGCCGGTGCTGCTCGCCCTGCCGACCGGGCTGCTCGCCATACCGGCGCCGACCGCCGCCATCGCCGCCGGCGCCTTCGCCGGCGGATTCGGTCTGGCGATCTTCAACACACTGTTCGAAACCACGGTTCAGCAGAACATCCCGCCCAGCCTGCTGTCCCGCGTGGCCGCCATCGACTGGATGCTGTCCGCGTCGCTGCTCCCCCTCGGCCAGGCACTGGCCGGCCCGGTGTCGGCCGTTGTCGGGATCAGGGCCATCTTCGTGTTCTCGGCCGCCTGGATCGTCGTCTCCACCGTGGCCATCCTGTCGGTGCGAGACATTCGCGAGTTCCGCGGCGCGGTCACGGTTTCCGGTGACACCAAGGCGGATGCTCCGCTGGACGTTACGTCCGGTCCAGATTCATCTTGATCCCGCGATACAACCAGACGATATCCAGCACCTTGTGGTAATTGTCCTGCTCCGGGTGAGCCGCCAGTTCGGCGCCCACGACGTCAGCGAACTCCGCCTCGCCGGCTCCGCCGCGGATCAGCGCGCTCCATGCGAGCAGCCGCTGGCGCAGCCGCACCAGATGCTCCGCGGGATCCGCCACGACGCCGAAATGCGTCAGCGCCAGGCGGCTTGGTCCCCTTTTCTCAAGCTCGTCAATGCTCCGGTACCAGGCCGCCAGATCGAACTCCGGCGGCGATGTGGGCGGGCTTACGTAAGTGGCGGGCGGAATACGCACGCCGGCCGCATCGCCGGCGAACAGGTTCCCGCTTTCGTCGAGGTAGGCGACATGGTGAGCGCAATGCCCCGGGGTGGGGACGCACTCGAGGCCGAGGATTGTTCCCTCGGCACGGCGCAAGTTGGTTTCCGGAACGCCGGTGACCTCTCCCCACAGGACGTCGAAACGACGGCCGTAGATCCCTCGCGCGCCGTTTTCCAGCGCCACCGGGTATGCCAGATGCACCAGTCCGGCCTCCCCCACGTAGACCCGCAGCCCAGGGTTTTCTCGCACGAGATAGCCGGCCGCGCCCGCGTGATCAAGGTGCACATGAGTCACGAACAGATGCCGGATGTCCGCCAGGCGCAGGCCGCGTGCCTTGAGCCCGGACTCGAGCGCGTCGATCGTGGCGGTCGGACCGCAGTCGATAAGCGCGAGGCCGTCGCGTGTGCCGGTGACGTATGCCGCCACGGTCTGGGCGTAGCCGCAATGAAGCAGGTCGATCGGCTCGACGTCCATACGAGAATCCTAAATTACACGGACCGGATAAAGCGGATGAGCGTTTCGCTGACCTCCTCGGGGCGCTCCTGCTGAATCCAGTGGCCCGCGCCGGCCAGGACGATGTGCTCGCGCAGGTCGGTGAGAACGTCCGTCAGGTCGCCGGCGGGCATGAACTTCGCGACCAGGTCGTCCGAGCCGGTCAGGAACAGCGACGGGCAGTCGATCGTGCGCCCGGCGAGATGCTCGGTGAGTGCCCAGTTGCGGTCGATGTTCCGGTAATAGTTCAGCCCGCCGGTGAAGCCGGTTTGCTCGAATGCCCGGACGAATACCGCGAACTCCTCCTCCGCCAGGAACGGCCGGGGTGCCAGCGGCCCGTCCGACCATGCCGAGACGCGGATGTCGTCGGCGAGCAAGGTGCGGCGCACATCGCGGTCAAGGACGGCCTCCGCGGTACCGGGCTGCTGGAACCACACCATGTAGAAGTCGTCGCCCAGCCGGTTGCGCAGGATCAGCATGGGCGGGACCGGCGGCCGCGGCGCGATCGGCACGCTCAGCCCGGCGACGGCCCGCACGCGTCCGGGATGGGCAAGCGCAAGCTGCCAGACCACGGCCGCGCCCCAGTCGTGGCCGACGAAGACCGCTTCGCTCTCGCCGGCGTCGTCCAGCAGGCCGGTCAGGTCGCCGGCGACCGTGAGGATGTCGTAGGCGGCCGAATCGGCCGGCCTGGAGCTGCCGCCGTAGCCGCGCATGTCCGGGACCAGCACCCGGTAGCCGGCCGCGGCCAGCGCGAAGACCTGATGCCGCCACGAGAAGCCGAGTTCGGGGAAGCCATGGCACAGCACGACGGCGGGCCCCTCGCCGTACTCGGTGACGTTGAGCTCGATTCCATTGGTGGCTACCCGCCTGGATGGCAGCTCTGCCCAGTCTGAGACTGTCTTATATCTCATAACGACAGTGGTACCTCCCGTCCTTCATCCAGTGCTCTCCAGTCTCGCTTACCCGAACCGCGGTGTCAGGGCCCGCGGCGCCAGGACCGGACCGCGGGTGAACACGCGTTGATGTAGTCGACGAAAACGGACTTGAACCGCGGCCGGCTTGAGTCCGTTAATAATAGGAAAGCGAGGGTTTGACGGGGTGGAGTCCTTGTGCGAGTACGTTTGCTGGGGCCGGTGGATGTTGTCAAGGACGGGGAGCCGCGGGTAGTCAGCGGCGCGCGGCGCAAAGCGGTGCTGGCCACGCTGGCACTGCACGACCGCGAGGTGGTCAGCGTCGGCCGTCTGGTGGATGTCGTCTGGGGCGAAGCCGCGCCGCCGAACGCGACGAACTCGCTCCAGGCCCACGTCTCCTACCTGCGCGGTGTCCTGGAGAACAGGGCGGCGATCCGGGCGCATCCACCTGGGTACGTGTACGACCTCGGGGCGGAGAGCACCGATGTGCAGGTCGCGGAGCGGCTCCTCCGGCAGGGAACGCAATCAGCCGATCCGGCCCGCGCCGTCCGGCAGCTGGCGGCCGCGCTGGCGTTGTGGCGCGGAGAGGCTCTGGCGGATCTGACTGACCTCGCCGGGCTTGAGGATCAGGCCCGGCGCCTGGGCTCGCTCTGCCTGCAGGTCAAGCGCGCTCTGGCCGATGCCCGGCTGGCGGCGGGTGAGCATTTGCAGCTGGTGCCCAGCCTGGAGGAGATGGCGGCCGAGCACCCGCTGGACGAGCGCATCCACGCCCAGCTGATGCAGGCGCTGTACCGCAGCGGGAGGCAAGGCGATGCGCTTGCCGTTTACCGCCGGCTGCGGCAGACCCTCGGCGAGCAGCTGGGCATCGACCCGAGCCAGCTGCTACGTGATCTGGAAACGGCAATCCTCCAGCAGGATCCGTCCTTGGACGCGCCCATGGCGGCCGATACGCCGACGGGAGTCCTCACGCTGTCGCAGACGCCGGTTCCGGTAACGTCCGTTCCGGTTACGCCGGTTCCGGCGCAGCTGCCTTCGGCGGTGGCGGCCTTCGCCGGACGCGGCGCGGAGCTGGACAGCCTCGCTGCGATCCTGCCCGCGAAGACCAGGGCGCCAGTGGCGGCCATATCCGGGCCTCCCGGAGTGGGCAAGACCGCACTGGCGGTGTGCTGGGCGCATCGGGTCGCTGAGCGGTTCCCGGACGGGCAGCTGTACGTTGATCTGCGCGGATTCGACCCGGCCCGGGCGCCGCTGGATCCAGGTGAGGTGCTGCGCGGATTCCTTGACGCGCTCGGTGTGCACGCGCACCGCATCCCCCGCGGCTTTGACGCCCAGCTCGGGCTGTTCCGCAGCGTGCTGGCCACCAAGCGCGTGCTGGTGCTGCTGGACAATGCCCGCGACGCGGACCAGGTCCGGCCGCTGCTGCCGGGTTCGTCCGGCTGCATGACGGTCGTCACCAGCCGCACACAGCTCACGCCCCTGGTCGCGATGCACGGGGCGCTGCCGCTGACCCTGGAACTGCTCACCCCCGAGCAGTCACGTGACCTGCTCGAACGCCGGCTTGGCGCGAGCCGGGTGGCGGCCGAGCAGGCAGCAGCCGAACAGGTCATCGCGCGGTGCGCGGGCCTGCCGCTCGCGCTGGCCATCGTGGCCGCCCACGCCGAGGTAACCGCCACGCCGCTGTCGGTCCTGGCCGGACAGCTCCAGGATTTTGATGGCATGCTTGACAGCCTCACCGCCGGCGACGGGAGCACCGACCTGCGTGCGGTCTTCTCGTGGTCCACCAGCGCACTGACGCCGCAGGCCGCCGTGCTGTACCGGCTCCTAGGTCTGCATCCAGGCCCGGACCTTACCGTGGCGGCCGCGGCCAGCATCGCCGGAAAGCCGCTGGAGCGCACCCGGCTCGGACTCGGTGAACTCGTCCGCGCCAGCCTGCTCACCGAGCACCTGCCAGGCCGGTTCACCTCCCACGACCTGCTGCGCGCCTATGCCGCAGAACAAGCCCGCAGCCGGTGCACCGGCCAGGACCAGCACGCGGCCGTGCTCCGCATGCTCGACCACTACCTGCACAGCGCCCAGGAAGCGGCCCGGCTGCTGTACGGGCCGTGGAACCACGTTTCGCTGCCCAGCGCGCAGGACGGCGTGACCGCCGAGCGGTTCGCGGACGAGCAGCAGGCAATCGCCTGGCTGCAGGCTGAGTACCAGGTCCTGCTCAGCAGCATCGAATTCGCCGCGAACGCTGGCTTCGGCACGTATGCCTGGCAGCTGGCTTTCAGCATCGGCACCTACTTCGAGATGAGCGGTCACTGGCGAGACTGGACGCATGCGGCCCGGGTCGCCCTCACCGCGGCAGAGCACACCGGAGACACCAGCGGGC
>Ga0070714_100004910_pt1 | contig 10158 bp, 13 predicted proteins | sample LARL83metaG_FD_65450 | JGI IMG/M metagenome (GOLD analysis project Ga0070714, IMG submission 65450) | Corn, switchgrass and miscanthus rhizosphere microbial communities from Kellogg Biological Station, Michigan, USA - LAR L8-3 metaG | ecosystem: Host-associated > Plants > Roots > Rhizosphere ... | reverse complement strand
ATCTTCGCCGCGGCGACTTGCTTCATCGCCTTGGTGATCTGCTGCGTGTTCTTCAGCGACCGGATGCGGTCGCGGAGATCGCGGACGGACGGCATGCGTTGGTCGCCTAAAATCCCTTGTTGAAGGCTTCGATCGCCGCGATGAGCTGCTTCTCGCAATCGGCGGAGAGCGCGTTGGTCGTGCGGATCGTGTCGCTGACCTCGGCGTGCCGCTCGTGCAGATACCCGACGAAACGCTTCTCCCAATCGGCCACGCGGTCGGTCGGGATGTTGTCGAGGTAGCCGCGCGTCGCCGCGAAGATCACCGCGACCTGGTCTTCGACCGGCTGCGGATCGAGCTGGCGCTGCACCAGCACCTGCGTCATCTTGTCGCCGCGGTTGAGCTGTTGCTGCGTCGCTTTGTCGAGATCGGAGGCGAGCTTGGCGAACGCCGCCAGCTCGCGGTATTGCGCGAGGTCGAGCTTGAGCCGGCCGGCGACCGCTTTCATCGCCTTGGTCTGCGCGGACGAGCCGACGCGCGAAACCGAGATGCCGACGTCGACGGCCGGGCGGATCCCTTGGAAGAACAAACCGTTCTGCAGGTAGATCTGTCCGTCGGTGATCGAGATGACGTTGGTCGGGATATAGGCCGAGACGTCGCCGGCCTGCGTCTCGATGATCGGCAGCGCGGTCATCGAACCCGCGCCTTTCTCGTCGGAAAGCTTCGCCGCACGCTCCAACAGGCGCGAATGCAGGAAGAAGATGTCGCCCGGATACGCCTCGCGGCCCGGCGGACGGCGCAGCAGCAGCGAGACTTCGCGGTACGCTTGCGCGTGACGGGTGAGATCGTCGTAGATGATGAGGACGTCTTTGCCCTCGTACATGAAGTACTCGGCCATCGCGCAACCCGCGAACGGCGCGATCCACTTCAGCGAGGCCGGCTCGGCGGCCGAGACGGTGACGATGGTGGTGTAGTCCATCGCGTTGTGGCGCTCGAGCGTCTGCAGCAGCGAAGCGATCGTCGACGTCTTCTGTCCGATTGCGACGTAGATGCAGATGACGTTCTGCCCTTTTTGATTGATGATCGTGTCGACCGCGATCGCCGTCTTGCCGGTACCGCGGTCGCCGATGATCAACTCGCGTTGACCCTTGCCGATCGGGATCAGCGCGTCGATCGCGCGGATACCGGTCTGCAGCGGCTGTTTGACGGACTGGCGCTCGATGACGGTCGGCGCCGTGTTCTCGATCGTGCGGTACTGATTGGTCGCGATCGGGCCTTTGCCGTCGACCGGGACGCCGAGCGGGTTGACGACTCGTCCGAGCACGCCGTCACCGACCGGGACCGACGCGATACGGCCGGTCCGGCGAACCTTGTCGCCTTCCTTGATGTCGGTGTCGGGACCCATGATCGCAACGCCGACGCTGTCCTCTTCGAGGTTGAGGACGATGCCGTTGAGGCCGTTAGGGAACTCGACCAGCTCCGACGCCTGCGCGTTGTCGAGACCGTAGATACGGGCGATGTTGTCGCCCACCTCGATCACGGTGCCGATCTCGGCCTCGTTCGTGCCCGTCGCGTAGGTCGCGATGCGCTGTTTGATGATTCCGGCGATTTCGTCGGCGTTGATCATGACGTTCCTTACTACTGTTTCGCGGTCCGGCTAGTTGGTGCTGAGGAGGCGGGCGATGTCGTCGAGCCGGCCGGCGATCGTGCCGTCGGCGCGCTTGTCGCCCATGGTGATGCGGACGCCGCCGATCAGCGACGGATCGACCGTCTGCGTAACGTCGAACTGAGTGTGGTAGGCGGTCGCGAGCCGCTTCACCAACGCATCGAGCTCGCCCGGCGAGAGTTCACGCGCGCTCGTGACGAGCAGCGTCTGCGCGCCGCGCGACTCACGTTCGAGGATGTCGTACTGGCGCACGATCTCCTCGACCAACGACTCGCGGCGCTTGCGGATCAAGAGCAGGATGGTATGAAGAGCGATCGGGTCGAGCCGTGAGAACGCCTGAGCGACGACCTCGGTCTTCTCGGCCCGATCGACGACCGGGCTGCGAAAGAACTTCAGCACCGACTCGTCGGCCGCGAGCGCGGCGACGAAGGTGTGCAGGTCGCGCTGCACGGCGGTCGTCTTGTTCGCCTCCTCGGCGAGGCCGAATACCGCCGTCGCGTAGCGGCGCGCGAGCGTCTCGTTCGGCATCAGCCGTTCCCCTGCACGAGATCGTCGAGGGTCTCGTTCACCAAGCGGGCGTTGGCGGCGGCATCGATCCGGCCGCCGGCCTGCGCGCGCGCTTTCACGAGCGCCTTCTCGATGAACTCCGCCCGCAACCGGTCGCGGCCGGCCAACCGGGCGCGTTCGAGCTCGCCCTCCGCGTTGCGCACGACGCGATCGGCCTCCGCCTTCGCTTCGGCCAACGTATGCGCGCGGTCGCGCGCCGAGGCCAGCTCGATCCGGGCGCGTATCTCGGCCGCATCGGCTTCCGCGTTGCCGATCTCCATGTGGGCCGCCGCGACGTCGGCGCGCAGCCGTTCGCGCCTTGCCGATGCCTCGGCCAGCTCCGCGTTCTTCGCCGCTTGATACGCTTTGACGCCCGGCGCGACGTACTTGTTCCACATCACCACGGCGACGATGACGAACACGACCGCGCCCGCGATCTGCGACCACTGGGCGAGCATTTCGAGGCTCATGCAACACCCCCGAGTGCGCGCGCCAGCATCTCGTCGGCCAGCGCGTTGACGATGCGCCGTTCCTCTGCGCGAGCCGCCTCGAGCTCCTGCCCGACGTCGGCCTGCGCCTGCGCGACGATGTCGTCGGCCCGCGCGTGCGCTGCAACGACGATCGTGTCACCCTCGGCGCCGGCGGCGACGCGGGCGCGCGCGATCGCCTCTTCCGCTTCACGGCGCGCGGCGGCGCGGCGATCCTCGGCTTGGCCGCGAAGCGTCTTGGCCTCGAGCTGGAGCTGTTCGATGTCGTGCTTCAACCCGTCGATATACGCCCGGCGCTTGGCGATCGCAGCCCCGACGGGCTTGAAAAAGATCGCGTTGAGAATCACCAGGAAGACGATGAAATTGAAGAGCTGGACGAACAGCGTGCCGTCGGGGAGCGCAATCATTGAGGCGAGGAGACGGCCTAGGAAGCCGCCGGCGTAGCCGACGGGTGGCGACGGGCGGATCGGCCGAAGGCCGAACGCGACGGATTCACGGTACGGGAATCCACTAATGGCCGCCGAGCAGCTTGGTTACGAGGGGACCGACGCCGCCGCCGACCGCGAAGAACAGATAGAACCCGAGCACCAACGCGATGATCGGGAACGCTTCCAGAATGCCGACGCCCAGGAAGAAGAACGTGAAGATGTTGCCGCGGGCTTCGGGCTGACGCGCGATCGACTCGACGGCCTTCGAGGCGACGATACCGTCACCGACGGCGGACCCCAGCGCGACGGCCGCGACGATGACCGCGAAACCGAGGATCAGGACTGCGGCTACGACGGAATCAGGACTCACGATAGACCTTTCACGAGATTTGGAGCGGGCCGAACCCGCACTTCAGTGGCCTTCCTCGGCCGTGGCCAAGGAGAGATAGACGATGCTCAGGAGGGTGAAGACGAACGCTTGAATCGTGCCGATCAGGAAGTTGAAGAACTCGATCCCGATCGGCGCGACGGACGCGAGCACCGAGATGTTGACCGGCCCGACCGAGACGTTCGAGACGATGATCGTCGCGATGACGAACAGCAGCAGCTCGCCGGCCAGGATGTTGAACGCGAGACGCATCGCCAGGACGACCGGGCGCGCGACCTCTTCGATCAAGTTGATGGGGAACAGGAAGAAATACGGTTTGAAGAGGTGCGCATAGGCGCGGATCCCGCTCTTGCGAATCGCCAAGAACTGGATCCCGAAGAAAACGCACAGCGCGAACGCGGCGGTGGTATTCAGGTCGGAGGTCGGTGAACCGCCGAACGGCAGGCCGAGCGCCTTGATGAACAGGACTCCGAACTCGTTGAGGATCCAGATGAAGAGGAAGATCCCGACGAAGATCGGGACGAACATCTCGCCCTTGGGCCCCAACGTTCCGATCGCGAGGTCGGACAGGAAGGCGATGATCCCCTCGAACGTGGCCTGCGTCTTGCGCACGGTATTCGAAGTGTACGACCGCCCCAGCCATGCGAAGAAGGCGATCGCGATGATCATCGCGACCCACGTCGTGAGGATGGTGTCGGCGTGAACCGGGCCGAGCACCGGCCAAACCCAGATCTGATGCTCGCCGATTTTCTCGTGCACTAGCGTCCTTGTTCGAGAGATCTGCGATACGCCATGGCGTAGAGCGCGAGAGGCGTGAAGAACCCGGCGAAGTACAGCCCGATCGTCCAGAGCTGACCGAACCGGAGCGCGACTGCCACCGGAAGAATGCCGACTGCGAAGATACGAATCTGACTGTTGATGGCGAAGATCGCGCGCGAGCTTCGACCTTCCAGCAGCCGCTCGTTGCCGCGCATCGTCGCCAACATATTGAGGACGCCGAGCACCCCGCCCAACGCCAGCTCGAGGCCGGCTACCGGATTCCGCCACGTCGCGATGACGACGAGCGGAGCGAGGAACAACGACGTCCGGACCGAGATCAGCCTTTTGCGGGCGTGATACGCCTGCAGGTCGGCCATCGTGTCGGCGCCGCCAATATTGGGCCCGCCGGGGTGGCTGCCCTCCTCGACTTTTCCGGCATCGATGCTCACGGCGACTTGAGCAGCGGGCGCAAGGCGATGACGATGACGCCGATCCCGACCGCCAAGCCTACAAATAATCCGACCGGCATCAGCCAACCCATGCCGGTCACCTTACCCACCAGCAATCCCACCAGCAGCCCGGCCACGACGGTGCCGCTGAACGCGGCCGCCGCCCCGACCAGCCGCAGGGTCACGCGCTGCCGGGACCCGGGCTGAACTCGTCGGGGGCCGGGCCGCCGCGCAAGATGTTGAGCAGCCAAGCGACGATGCGTCCCGCCGCTCGCCCGTCACCGTACGGGTTCGAGGCATGCGCCATCCGCTGATAGAGGGTGGTATCGGTCAGCAGCCGGCGCGTCTCATCCACGATGTCGGCGTACTCCGAGCCGATCAGCCGCAGCGTGCCGCCTTCGAGCCCCTCCGGGCGCTCCGTCTCACGGCGCATCACCAGTACCGGCTTCCCTAAGGTCGGCGCCTCTTCTTGAAGCCCACCCGAGTCGGTCAGCACGAAGCGTGACGCCGAGACGGCTGCCACGGTCTCGGCGTAATTCATCGGCTCGACCAGACGAATCCCCGGAACCCCTTCGAGCACGTCGTACACCACCGGCCGCACCGCCGGGGAGGGATGGACCGGCCAGACGATCTGCGGCCGCTCGGGAAATTCGGCGATCGTCCCGACCGCGCGAGCGATATCGCGCATCGCGGCGTGGTTTTCTCGCCGGTGCGCGGTCACGAAGATGATCGGACGTGAGGGGTCCAGGCCGTTGAGCGACGGCGTCGCAACGCCCCGCTCGCGCACCCGCCGGTCGGTTTCGATGAACGCGTCGATGACGGTGTTGCCGGTGACGCGGACGTACGCGTGATCGGTCCGCTCCGAGAGCAGGTTCGCCTTCGCGCGCGAGGTCGGCGCGAAATGAAAATGCGTCAGCACGCCGGTGATGCGCCGATTCGCCTCTTCCGGAAAGGGCTCGAGGATCGTCGAGGTGCGCAGTCCGGCCTCGACGTGACCGACCGGGATCTTCTGATAGAAGGCGGCCAGCGCGGCGGCGCTCGAGGTGGTCGTGTCGCCGTGCACGAGCACGACGTCGGGCCGCGTCTCGATCAGCGCGCGCTCCATCCCGATCAAGACGCGCGTGGTGATGTCGGTCAGCGACTGCGTCTTGGTCATGATGTCGAGATCGACGTCGGGGATGATGTCGAACAGGTGCAGCACTTCGTCGAGCATCTCGCGGTGCTGCGCCGTGACACAGACGATCGGTTCGACGTCGGGCCGCGCCGCGCGCAGCGCGTGCACGACCGGCGCCATCTTGATCGTATCGGGTCGCGTCCCCATCACGGTCATGACGCGCAGCGGCCGGAGTTCCGAACTCACGCGAGCTTCAATGCGCCGACGCCGCCGGAGAGAGCCAGTGCCACGAGCCCGAGCACGATGCACAACCCATAGATCAAGAGGACCGCTTGGCGCACGTTGAGCCCGAAGCGGAAGATCAGCTGATGGTGGAAATGCCCGCGGTCGGCTTCGTAGATTTTCTTGCCGGCCCGCGTGCGGCGCACGATCGCCGCCGCCGTGTCGATAACCGGCAGTCCGAGTACGATCAGCGGTACCAGCAGCGAAATCGTGAAGACGACCTTACTCGCGCCCAAGATCGAGACCGTCGCGAAGACGTAGCCGATGAACAATGCGCCCGAATCGCCCAAGATGATCTTGGCCGGATTGAAGTTGTAGGGCAAGAACCCGAGCGCGCTACCGACCAGCGCGGCCAGGATCAGCGCGATCTCCGGATGCGTCTGCGTCAAGGCGATGATCAGCAAGAACATCCCGGCAATTGCGGTCACGCCTGAGAGCAAGCCATCCAAACCGTCGATGAAGTTGATCGCGTTCATCATCCCGAGGTACCACACCAGCGTGAGCGGGATGTTGACCCACAGCGGTAAGAAGAAAATGTCGCCGTGATGAAACGGGTTGCGCACGAACCCGATCGAGAAGCCGTACAACATCGAGATCAGCGCCACGATCACTTGCGCGAACAACTTCGCGCGCGGGCTCATCCCCATCACGTCGTCCCAGATCCCGACCATTAGGATCAGGGTGCCGCCGAAGATCAGCCCGACGACGCTCTGCACGACGTCGTGGACTTTGCCGACGTCGTTGAGCTGGTGCGTGTTGATCAAATAGCCGAGCGCGGAGAACAGCGCGAACGCGAATCCGACGTAGACGGCGATCCCGCCGATCCGCGGTTTCGGCTGCTCGTGCATCCGCCGCTCGCCCGTTGCGTCGAGCATCCCGACGTTGAGCGCGAGCCGGCGCACGTACGGCGTGGTGAACAGCGCCGAACCGAACGCGATCACCAGCACGGCGGTGACGAGTAAAGCGGTCACGAACGCGCTCGCGCCGGATCCGGACGATAGCGGACCAAGTCGACGCGCGCTTCGTGGAGCAGCGCCTCCGCGATCGCGTCGGGATACGCGTCGGCGTAGACGATCCGCTCGACCCCGGCGCTGATGAGCAGCTTCGAGCACCCCGCGCAGGGCTGGTGCGTGCAGTAGGCCGTGGCGCCGGCCAGTCCGACGCCGTGCAAAGCACCTTGGACGATCGCGTTCGCCTCGGCGTGCGTCGCCCGCAGACAGTGCCCGTCGACGAGCATGCAACCGGCGTCGGTACAATGCGCGATCCCACGCGGCGCACCGTTGTAGCCGGTGGTCAGGATCCGCTTGTCCCGGGTCAGCACCGCCCCGACGCTCGCCCGCGGGCACGTCGCCCGCGTCGCGACCGTCCGCGCGATCTGCATGAAATACTCATCCCACCCGGGACGTGCGGAATTGCCAATCGCTCGAACCCGGGAAATCCGCTCGTCCTCGTGCACCGAGGTCCGCACATTCGCCGCCCCCTCGAGTCCAACCGCTCGACCGGGGCCGCGCATCGTGGGACGCGTCAGCCCGGTCGTGGCGGCTACGAACGGCCGACGCAGGCGGCGGCGCGAGTGAGCAGGAGGACGCGTTCGCGGCCGTTTTGGGTCAGCTCGGCGGCGCGGCGGAACTCCGTTTCGGCTTCTTTGAGGCGACCGAGCTTGGCGAGGAGGTCGGCGCGGACCGCCGGCAAGAGGTGGTAGCCTGCGAGCGACGGTTCGGTCGCGAGCCCATCGACCAACGCGAGACCTTCGGCGGGGCCGAATGCCATCGCGATCGCGACCGCGCGGTTCAACTCCACGATCGGTGAGGGCGCGAGTTGAGCGAGCGCGTCGTACAGCGCCGCGATCCTGGCCCAGTCGGTGGCTTCCGGCGTCCCGGCGCGGGCGTGACAGGCGGCGATCGCAGCCTGCAGCGCGTACGGGCCGAGCGCGCCGTCGAGTTGCTCCGCGCGTTCGAGCGCCGCGAGGCCGCGACGTATCAGCACGTGGTTCCAACGGCCTCGGTCTTGTTCGAGCAGCAGGACCGGTTCGCCGGATGCATTGACGCGCGCGCCGGTGCGCGACGCCTGAATCTCCATCAGCGCGACCAGACCGTGTACCTCCGGCTCCTGCGGGACGAGTTCGGCCAAGATGCGGCCCAACCGTAAGGCGTCCTCGCACAGCGCAGGTCGCATCCAATCGTCGCCGGCCGTCGCCGAGTAGCCCTCGTTGAACACGAGATAGATCACTTCGAGCACCGACGCCAAGCGGACCGCGCGGTCAGGTCCGTGCGGAACCTCGAACGGAACGCGCGCTTCCGACAACGTGCGCTTCGCGCGCACGATCCGCTGCGCGACCGTCGAGGCGGGGACGAGAAAAGCGCGCGCGATTTCCTCGGTCGTCAGGCCGCCGAGCAGACGCAGCGTTAGCGCGACGCGCGCGTCGGTCGAGAGCACCGGATGACAGGCGATGAAGACCAGGCGCAACAGGTCGTCGCCGATGTCGTCGTCGAGGGCGGCGTCGAGGTCCGGCTCGGCCGTGGCGCGTCGCGCGTCGATCGCGCGGCCGAGTTCTTCGTGCTTGCGGTCGAGCATCGACTTGCGACGCATCACGTCGATCGCCCGATGCTTCGCCGTCGCCATGAGCCAGGCGCCCGGATTGTCCGGGACGCCTGACTGCGGCCAACGCTCGAGCGCCGCCACCAGCGCGTCATGCGCGAGTTCTTCCGCGGTGCCGACGTCACGCACGATCCGCGTCAGCCCGGCGATGAGCCGGGCCGACTCGATTCGCCAGACCGCGTCGATCGCGCGATGCGTCGCCGACGCCGTCACGGCGGCGAACCCGCACGCAACGGCATCCTACGCGAAGCTATCTTTCGGCATACCCTTGCTGCGCGCGCAGGCGTTCCTCGCTCTCGCGCAGTTCGGGGGTCAACTCGTCGCCGAAGTCAGACGCTTCGAACACTTGCCGGATTTCGATCTCGGCCTCGCCATCGTGCGGATTGGGGCAGCGCTTGATCCACTCGATCGCTTCTTCTTTCGACTTCACTTGCAGCAGCCAGAATCCGGCGATCAGCTCTTTGGTCTCGGTGAACGGCCCGTCGATCACGGTCCGCTTGTCGCCCGAGAACCGGACGCGCGCGCCCTTCGAACTCGGTTGGAGTCCCTCGCCGGCCAGCATCACCCCGGCCTTGACCAACTCCTCGTTGAATTTTCCCATCGCGGTCAGCAGCGCTGCGGACGGCATCACTCCCGCCTCGGACTCGGCCGTCGATTTCACTATCGCCATGAATCGCATCGTCGTCTCTCCTTCAGCTACGAACCGAGGCCTGCCGGACATCGGGACCGGCCGTGAATCCTGGCTCTATACCGGCGTCGAACGAGCCCCGGCCGGATCGACAAACCGGCCGAAATATTTTCGTTGTTAAAGCTTAGCCATCTAAACTTTAATAGTGGGCGTTTCTATTATAGGTTGACGCCCGGTGTGCCGCGGCTCGCCCGATCGGGCTTTGGCGGCGTCGAGGGCGACCGGCCGGTCAGCGGGGCAGGGCGGCGGCGGTGCTGCTGGGGACGCTGCTGGTCGAACCGAACATCCGGTCTCCGGCGTCGCCGAGGCCCGGCACGATGTATCCGTGATCGTTGAGCCGCTCGTCGACCGCCGCCGCCACGATCCGTGCGCCCGGATGCTCGCGCGCGAGAGTCGCGAGCCCCTCGGGCGCGGCGATGATACACACGAAGACCGGCGCCGTCGCGCCGCGTTGCGCCAGCATCGCAAGCGCCGCCGAACCGGAGTGCCCGGTGGCGAGCATGGGGTCGAGCACGAAGACGTCGCGCGTTGCGAGATCGTCGGGCAGGTTCGCGTAATACGGAATCGCCGCCAGCGTCGCCGGATCGCGGTAGAAACCCAGGTGCGCAACCACCGCGTCGTCGACGACCGCCAGAAATCCGGGCAAGAGGCCGAGTCCGGCGCGCAAGATCGGCGCGACGACCGGACGTGTCGCGATCCGGCGGACTTTGGCGAGCGCGACCGGCGTTTGCAGTTCGATCTCGGTCTGCGGCAGCGACCTGGTCGCTTCATAA
>Ga0070714_100004909_pt1 | contig 10158 bp, 5 predicted proteins | sample LARL83metaG_FD_65450 | JGI IMG/M metagenome (GOLD analysis project Ga0070714, IMG submission 65450) | Corn, switchgrass and miscanthus rhizosphere microbial communities from Kellogg Biological Station, Michigan, USA - LAR L8-3 metaG | ecosystem: Host-associated > Plants > Roots > Rhizosphere ... | reverse complement strand
CCGCTGGCCAACCGGGCCACCATCGGCAACATGAGCCCCGAGTTCGGCTCCACCTGCGCGATCTTCCCGATCGACCAGGAGACCGTGACCTATCTGAAGCTCACCGGCCGCACCGAGCAGCAGCTCGCGCTGGTCGAGACCTACGCCAAGGAGCAGGGCCTCTGGCACGACCCGGCCAGCGAGCCGAAGTACTCCGAGTACGTCGAGCTGGACCTGTCCACCATCGTGCCCTCCATCGCCGGCCCCAAGCGCCCGCAGGACCGCGTCGCGCTGGCCGAGGCCAAGGCGAAGTACCGCGCCGCCGTGCGCGACTACGTCAAGGACGCCGACGAGTCCGGCCTCGAGTCCTTCCCGGCCTCCGACTCCCCGGCCGCGGCGAACGGGATCTCCAAGCCCGCCAGGGTGACCGCGCCCGACGGCGCCGAGTACGAGCTGGACCACGGCGCGGTGGTGATCGCCTCGATCACCTCCTGCACCAACACCTCCAACCCCTCGGTGATGATCGGCGCGGCGCTGCTGGCGAAGAAGGCGGTGGAGAAGGGCCTGCGCGCCAGGCCGTGGGTCAAGACCACCCTCGCCCCCGGCTCGAAGGTGGTCACCGACTACTACGAGCGGGCCGGCCTGACCCCGTACCTGGACAAGCTCGGCTTCAACCTGGTCGGCTACGGCTGCACCACCTGCATCGGCAACTCCGGCCCGCTGCCCGAGCACGTCTCGGCCGCGGTCAACGCGGCGGACCTGGCCGCGGTCGCGGTGCTCTCCGGCAACCGCAACTTCGAGGGCCGGATCAACCCGGACGTGAAGATGAACTACCTCGCCTCGCCGCCGCTGGTGATCGCCTACGCCATCGCCGGCACCATGGACTTCGACTTCGAGCGCGAGGCGCTCGGCGCCGACCAGGACGGCAAGCCGGTCTACCTGCGCGACGTGTGGCCCAGCCCGGCCGAGGTGCAGGAGGTCATCGGCTCGGCGGTCTCGGCCGAGATGTTCGCGGACGACTACTCCGACGTCTTCGCCGGGGACGAGCGCTGGCGCTCCCTGCCGACGCCCACCGGCGACATCTTCGAGTGGGACGCCGAATCCACCTACGTGCGCAAGCCGCCGTACTTCGAGGGCATGCCCGAGACCCCGGCCCCGGTGCGGGACATCTCCGGCGCGCGGGTGCTGGCCAAGCTCGGCGACTCGGTCACCACCGACCACATCTCCCCGGCCGGCTCCATCAAGGCCGACTCCCCGGCCGGGAAGTACCTGGCCGAGCACGGCGTGGAGCGCCGGGACTTCAACTCCTACGGCTCCCGGCGCGGCAACCACGAGGTGATGATCCGCGGCACCTTCGCCAACATCCGGCTGCGCAACCAGCTGCTCGACGGCGTGGAGGGCGGCTACACGAAGAACCTGCTGACCGGCGAGCAGACCACCATCTACGACGCGTCGGCGGCCTACCAGGAGGCGGGCGTCCCGCTGGTGGTGCTGGCGGGCAAGGAGTACGGCTCCGGCTCCTCGCGCGACTGGGCGGCCAAGGGCACCGCGCTGCTGGGCGTCAAGGCGGTCATCGCCGAGTCCTACGAGCGCATCCACCGCTCGAACCTGATCGGCATGGGCGTGCTGCCGCTGCAGTACCCGGCCGGCCAGAACGCCGCGTCCCTGGGCCTGACCGGCGAGGAGGAGATCTCCGTCACCGGCATCACCGCGCTCAACGACGGCGGCGTCCCGCGCACGGTCAAGGTCAAGGCCGGGGACGCCGAGTTCGACGCGGTGGTCCGCATCGACACCCCCGGAGAGGCCGACTACTACCGCAACGGCGGCATCATGCAGTACGTGCTGCGCAATCTGATCAAGGCCTGACCGCTCCCTGATCGTCTGACAGCGCGTCACTTCCGGGCCCGGCGGCGCGAAAACGAGGGTTTCCCCGCTATCCCCGCCGGGCCGGCGGCCGATACCTTCGCTGCGGGTCGCAGGTCCGACCTGGCAGACCTCTGATGTGCACGCCCGCTACCGGATAGGGCGTGGGCCGGCCGGTGCCCCGGACACAATCCCGGGTACCGGCCGTGTCCGGTTCCGCACCCGGCGTCCCCGCGGGATTGTTGTGGCGATCGACATATCTGCCTACCAACCCTCGTCTTTGCGGGCAGCCTGGGCAGATCCCGCCCCGACCGCACCGAAGCGAGCATCGGGGGCATCCCGCCCCGGGGCGCGCACGGCCCTGAAACAACGAATCCTGACACGCTCGCCGCTGCTCCCGGCGCCCCCAAGGCGTCTTCCATGCGCTCCCTCGGCGCCCTCGCGCGGGGACCCGGACAGCTTTTGTAAAGCTCAGGCGGGTAGCGCCCCGGCGGCGATCGGATTGCGGCGCGGTAACGGGCGCCCGGCGCACGCCGGTCCGGGTCTCGATTCGGCAACGTACGGCGCGGGCCTCTGACCACGGTCGAATGCGGCGCGCCCGCCTGTTCGAATTGTTGCCGACGCCGCACGGAGCCCGGCTCTTGAGCACGTCGCCGGGTAGACCACGGGTTCGCTCAGCGCTACACTGGTCTAGACCACGCCGGAAATGCCCGGATCCGTGTGAACGGCGTGTATCCTGCGACCGCGGAATGCGTTTCCCAATCGTTACTCCGTTCAACAAAATCACCGGGCCGCCCCCTTCCCAACGGCGGGCGGACCAAATACGTTGCCGGTCACAACATTCCTTGAACGCCGAGCCACCGGGCACCCTTGTCACCGGGCCGGCACTGAGAAAGGACCTGAAGCGCGATGATGCGTAAGGCCGTCCTCACCGCCACCGTCGGCGCCGCTGCTCTGGCGTTCGGCGTTGCCGCGTGTTCCAGCTCCTCGTCGCCGAGCGCCTCCTCCTCGGGCGGCGCGAACAACGCGGCCAAGCCGAAGGTCGGCGTGATCATGCCGGAGAGCGGCACCACGTCCGCCCGGTGGGTCAACGCGGACACCCCGGCGATCCAGGCCGAATGCACGAAGAAGAACCTGGACTGCGACGTCCAGAACGCCAACGCGAGCACCGACCAAGAGAAGACCATCGCCGACAAGATGATCAACGTCGACAAGGTGCAGGTCCTCATCCTGGGCTCGATCGACGCCGCGACCGCCAAGGGCATCGTCACCGAGGCGCACGCGGCCGGCGTCAAGGTCATCGACTACGACCGGCTCAACGTCGGCGCGGGCTCGGACTACTACATCTCCTTCGACAACACCAAGGTCGGCGCCCTGCAGGGCAACGCCCTGGTCTCCGCGGTCTCCGCCGCCAAGATCACCAACCCGACCGTCGCGGTGGTCAACGGCTCGACCACGGACAACAACGCCAAGCTCTTCAACACCGGCTACATGGGCGTGCTCAACCCGCTGATCACCGCCGGCACCTGGAAGAAGGCCGGCGAGCAGTGGATCGACAAGTGGACCGACTCCATCGCCGGCACCACCTTCAGCACCATGTACAACTCCAACAAGAACATCAACGTCGTCATGGTCGCCAACGACGGCATGGCGGACGCGATCATCTCCGACCTGAAGAACCTCGGCATCAACGGCAGGGTCGTGGTCTCCGGCCAGGATGCCACCGCCGTCGGCCTGCAGCACATCATGGACGGCGACCAGGCCTTCTCGATCTACAAGCCGGTCGCCCAGGAGGCCGTCCCGGCCGTGGACCTGGCCGCTGAGCTGGCCGCCGGCACCGCCCCGACCGAGACCTTCTCGGACGTGCAGGACACCGTCCTCAACAAGCCGATCAAGTCGCTGCTGGCCACCCCGATCGTCATCACCAAGTCGAACATCGACATGCCGATCAAGGGCGGCGACGTGAAGTTCTCCGACGTGTGCACCAGCGCTTACACCGCGAAGTGCGCGTCGGCGGGCATCACCCAGCCGTAGCCCGCGGGCTTTCCCGGTTCCGTGCGGCGGCCCCGCCTGGGCCGCCGCACGGAACCGGGAGCTTGTTGGGGGGCCTCTCGGGTGGTATCGCAATGACAGGATTTCGCAGTCGGGGCGGGTTGAAGAGATGAGGTTGAGGTGAGCGGAAACGAGCCGATCCTGCAGATGCGCGGGATCAACAAGTCCTTCGGCCCGGTCAGCGTCCTGAAAGGCGTGGACTTCGAGGCCCGCGCCGGCGAGGTGACGGCCCTGGTCGGCGACAACGGCGCGGGCAAGTCGACGCTGGTCAAGTGCATCGGTGGCACCTACTCCATCGACGACGGCGACTACCTGTTCGAGGGCCGGCCGGTCAAGGTGCACGGCCCGCGCGACTCCTCGGCGCTCGGCATCGAGATCGTGTACCAGGACCTGGCGCTGTGCGAGAACCTCGACATCGTCCAGAACATGTTCCTCGGCCGCGAGCGGCTCAACGGCGTGCGCACCCTGGACGAGCCCGCCATGGAACGGCTGGCCGGGCAGACCCTCGCCTCCCTGTCCGTGCGCACCGTCAAGTCCGTGCGCCAGAAGGTCGCCAGCCTCTCCGGCGGCCAGCGGCAGACCGTGGCCATCGCCAAGGCCGTGCTGTGGAACTCCAAGGTGGTCATCCTCGACGAGCCGACCGCCGCCCTCGGCGTCGCGCAGACCGCGGAGGTGCTGCGGCTGGTGCGCAACCTGGCCGACAAGGGCCTGGCGGTCATCCTCATCTCGCACAACATGAACGACGTGCTGCAGGTCTCCGACAACGTCGCCGCGCTCTACCTCGGCCAGATGGCCGCGCAGGTCCAGCGCTCCGAGCTGACCCACACGCAGATCGTCGAGCTGATCACCGCGGGCCGCTCCGGCAACCTCGGGCTGCCGCTGGCGACCACCCTGAGCACGAACGGAGTGGCGGCATGAGCGAGACCCTCGAACGGCCCGGCACCGACGCGGCGGAGGTCTCCGCGGTCGTCCCGGCCTCCCTCGGCGACACGTTCCGCGCCTATGTGGCGAACGTGCGCTCCGGCGAGATCGGGTCGCTGCCCGCCGTCATCGGCATCCTGGCCCTGTACCTGTTCTTCACCATCGCCCAGTCGAACTTCGCCTCGACCAGCAACCTCTACAACATCGTGCGCGAGGGCAGCCCGCCCGCCGTGCTGGCCATGGGCCTGGTGTTCGTGCTGCTGCTCGGCGAGATCGACCTGTCCGCCGGCGTGGTCGGCTCCGCCGCCGCGATCTTCGGCGTGGTGCTCTCGGTCAAGCACGGCATCGCCTGGCCGGTCGCGATCCTCGCCGCCGGCGCCTTCGGCGCCGTGTGCGGGCTGGTCCTCGGCTGGCTGCGGGCCCGCGTCGGCATCCCGTCCTTCGTGGTCACCCTCGCCGCGTTCATCGCCTTCCAGGGCGTCGAGATCCTGGTGATGAACTCCAGCACCGGCAACCTGAGCATCAACGACGCGACTCTCAACAAGCTGAACAACGGCCGGCTGACCCCGACGCAGGGCTGGATCTTCCTGGTCGTCTGCGTGATCGGCTACGGCCTGGTCAAGTACGTCCAGCGCGCGTCGCGCACGCGCCAGGGCCTGGCCGTCGAGCCGTTCTCCGTGTTCGGGCTGCGGATCGGCGCGCTCGCCGCGGGCGGCGCCCTCATCATCTACCTGCTCAACGTGGACGAGGCCGTGTCCTGGCAGCAGCGCGAGGGCATCCACACCTGGGGCGTGCCGCTCTCGGTGCCGATCATCGTCGCGCTGCTCGCGATCCTGACCTTCGTGCTGTCCAAGACCCGCTACGGCCGGCACGTCTACGCGGTCGGCGGCAGCAACGAGGCCGCCCGCAGGGCCGGCATCCCGGTCACCGCGATCCGCACCTCGGTGTTCGTGATCTGCTCCACCATGGCCGCGTTCTCCGGCATGCTGCTGGCCTCGACCAGCCGCAGCGTGAACGTCGCCAACGGCGGCGGCAACACGCTGCTGCTGGCGGTCGCGGCGGCGGTCATCGGCGGCACCTCGCTGATGGGCGGGCGCGGCCGGGTCGTGGACGGCGCGCTGGGCGCCATCGCCCTGGCGATCCTGATCAACGGCATGTCGGACCTGCTCCAGGGCGGCAACGCGGCGGCCTGGCAGTACATCGTCGAAGGCATCGTGCTGCTCGCCGCGGCCGGTGTGGACGCCGTGTCCCGTCACGCGGGCCGGTCGACCAGCTAGCCGCGCACGCCGCAGCCAGCCGCGAACGGTCAGTCGGACGCGTCGGACGGGAGGCAACGGTCATGACTGTGAGGTACCGCCTTGCCTGAGCGCCGTAACTCAGCCATGGTCGCCGGGCCGGCCGGGGCCACGCAGGACGAGGTGCGCCGCCACAACGTCTCGACGCTGCTGCGGTACGTGCACGTGCACGGACCCACCTCGCGCGCCGAGCTGACCGCCGCGATGCAGCTCAACCGCTCGACGATCGGCGCGCTGACCGCCGACCTGACCAGCGCCGGCCTGGTGCGCGAGGAGCTTCCCGCGCGCGGGGCCGGCGCGGGGGCCGGGCGGCCGTCTCTGGTGGTCGTGCCGCGTTCGGAGCGGGTGTACGTGCTCGCCTTCGACATCGGCGTGGACTACCTCATCGCCGCGCGCGTGGGCCTGGGCGGCGCGGTGCTCGACCGGCGCGAGCTCTACCGCCCGCGCGGCGACTACGCCCTCGACGACGTCGCGGCGCACCTGGGCCGCTTCACCGGCGAGATGCTCGGCCGCGCCGCCGCCGACGCCGTGTGCGTCGGGATCGGCGCGGCCATCGCAGGCGTCGTACGCGACGAGGACGGCCTGGTGCGCTTCGCCCCGAACCTCGGCTGGGTCGACGCCCCGCTGGGCGGGACCCTGGCCTCGGTGGTGGCCGCGCACGGCATCCACGCCCCGGTCGCGGTCGGCAACGACGCGGACCTGGGCGCGCTGGCCGAGCACGTGCGCGGCGCCGCCGCCGGAGCCACCGACGCGGTCTACCTGACCGGCGAGGTGGGCGTCGGCGCCGGGATCATCGTCGGCGGCCAGCCGCTGCGCGGGGCCGGCGGCTACGGCGGCGAGCTCGGGCACATGGTGGTCAACCCGGCCGGCCGGCTGTGCCGCTGCGGCGCGCGCGGCTGCTGGGAGACCGAGATCGGCGAGAAGGCCATCCTCGACGCGGCCGGGCACCCCGACGGCCCGCGCTCCACCGTCCCGGCCGTGGTGTCCGCGGCGGCCGGCGGCGACCCGCGCGCGGCCGCCGCGATACGGCACGTGGGCGAATGGCTCGGCATCGGCGTCGGCAACCTGGTGAACATCTTCAACCCCGAGGTCGTCGTCTTCGGCGGCCTGCTGCGCGACATCCTGCCCGCGGTCGAGCAGCAGCTGCGCACGACCCTGCGCACCTCCGGGCTGGTGGCCCCGCGCGAGCAGGTGCGCCTGATGGCCCCCGGCCTCGGCCCCGACTCCACCCTGGTCGGCGCGGCCGAACGCGCCTTCGGGCCGCTGCTCAACGACCCGCCCGGCGCGCTGGCGCCGCTGCTCGCCGCCGCGGCGACGCCCCCGTCAGACGCCTGGTAGGCCGCGGCGAAGGCGGGTTCACAGGCTGTTCGTGAACCCCGTGAAGAACATGTGTAGGCGCCCGCACCCGGCCGGGACCGTGACCGCTCGGCGATTAGACTCGGAGCCTCATCCCATCGGCCGGTGCTCCCGCGGGCGCCGGCGCGCGGGCTACGGGACGATGAGGTCCGGGCTTCGCCACTCGGGGAACCGTCAGACATCAAGGAGGCACCCGTGTCGCTGCCGGGCAGTACGAGCTCCGACTCCGAGACTCTGCTGAGCACCCTGCACCACCCGCGGGACCTGGACCGGTTGAACCGCGCCCAGCTGGACCGGCTCGCCCGGGAGATCCGCGACTTCCTGATCGAGAACGTCACCCGGACCGGCGGGCACCTCGGCCCCAACCTCGGCGTGGTCGAGCTGACCCTCGCGCTGCACCGGGTCTTCGACTCCCCGCGCGACACCATCGTCTGGGACACCGGCCACCAGACGTACGTGCACAAGATCGTCACCGGCCGCCGCGAGTTCGGCAAGCTGCGCCAGGAGGGCGGCCTGTCCGGCTACCCGAACCGCGGCGAGTCCGAGCACGACGTGGTCGAGAACTCGCACGCCTCCACCGCCCTGTCCTACGCCGACGGCGTCGCCAAGGCGTACCAGGTGCGCGGCCAGACCGACCGGCGGGTCGTCGCGGTCATCGGCGACGGCGCGCTGACCGGCGGCATGGCCTGGGAGGCGCTGAACAACATCGCCTGCGTCAAGGACCGCCCGGTCGTGATCGTGGTCAACGACAACGAGCGCTCCTACTCGCCGACCATCGGCGGCCTGGCCGAGCACCTGGCCACCCTGCGCACCACCCAGGGCTACGAGAAGTTCCTGTCCTGGGGCAAGCGGACGCTGCCGAAGACCCCGGTGGTCGGCGGCGCGATCTACGAGACGCTGCACGGGATGAAGAAGGGCATCAAGGACATCGTCGCCCCGCAGGGCATGTTCGAGGACCTGGGCCTGAAGTACATCGGGCCGATCGACGGGCACGACGTCGAGGAGGTCGAGACCGCGCTGCGCCGGGCCAAGGGCTTCGGCGGGCCCGTCATCGTGCACTGCATCACGCGCAAGGGCGAGGGCTACCGGCTGGCCCGCGAGAACGAGCGCGACCAGTTCCACCAGGTCGGCGTGATCAACCCGGAGACCGGGCTGCCGTACCAGGAACAGGGCGCCACCTGGACCGATGTGTTCGCCGACGAGATGGTCAAGGTCGGCAACGACCGGCCGGACGTGGTCGGCATCACCGCGGCGATGCTGCACTCGGTCGGCCTGCACAAGTTCGCCAAGGCGTACCCCGAGCGCATCTTCGACGTCGGCATCGCCGAGCAGCACGCCGCCACCTCGGCGGCGGGTCTGGCCTTCGGCGGCATGCACCCGGTCGTGGCCGTGTACGCGACCTTCCTCAACCGCTGCTTCGACCAGGTGCTGATGGACTGCGCGCTGCACCGGGCCGGGGTCACCTTCGTGCTCGACCGCGCCGGAGTCACCGGCGACGACGGCGCGAGCCACAACGGCATGTGGGACATGTCGATCCTCCAGGTCGTCCCCGGGCTGCGCATCGCCGCCCCGCGCGACCCGGGTCAGGTGCGGTCGCAGCTGCGTGAGGCCCTGGACGTGGCCGACGCGCCGACGGTGGTGCGCTTCTCCAAGGGCGCGGCCGGACCGGAGATCGAGGCCGTGGACCGCCTCGGCACGATGGACCTGCTGCGCGCGCCCAAGGACCCCCAAGTGCTGATCGTCACCGCCGGCCCGCTGGCCGCCCAGGGCCTCGACGCCGCGCGCATACTCGCCGCCGAGGGCGTCGAGGCCACGGTCGTGGACCCGCGCTGGGTCAAGCCGCTCGACCCGGCGCTGGCCGAGCTGGCCCGCGCGCACCGCGCCGTGGTCACCGTCGAGGACAACGGAAGGGTCGGCGGGGTCGGCGCCGCGGTCAGCCAGGCGTTGCAGGACGCGGGCCTGGCGCTGCCGGTGCGCGTGCTGGGCATCCCGCAGGAGTTCCTGCACCACGCCAAGCGCCCGGCCATCCTCGAGCGCATCGGGCTGACCGCCGAAGGCATCGCCGCAGCCGCGCGCACCGCCCTCGGAACCGCCTGAGCACCCGAATCTGGCCACACCAACCGCACCGACGGATCCACCTGACGACTCGTCGGATCCAGGCTCCGAAAACGCGGGGCGGCGGCAATCCGTGACGGGTTGCAGCCGCCCCGCCGCAATGTCGCAGGCAGGCGACAGTTCTCGCGCCGAACAGGTGACCGGCTGGTCAGCGGACGTCCCGGGTGCAAAGATTGGCGACTTGTGGACGTCAATCACACTCAAAGCGCCGAAACGGGCGAAACGGTCGTTGTCGGCGCGGGGCCGGCGGGGCTGACCGCGGCCTACGACCTGACCCGGCACGGCCTGCCGGTCCGCGTGTTCGAGGCGGACGGCGTGGTGGGGGGCATCTCGCAGACCGTGCAGCGCGATGGTTGGCGTTTCGACATCGGGGGGCACCGGTTCTTCACGAAGGTCGCGCGGGTCGAGGCGCTCTGGCACGAGATCCTGCCGGACGAGGACTTCCTCCTGCGGCCGCGGATGAGCCGGATCTACTACCGCGGCAAGCTGTTCGACTACCCGCTGAAGGCGGGCAACGCGCTCAAGGGCCTGGGCGTGTTCGAGGCCCTGCGCTGCCTCGGCTCGTACGCCTGGGCGC
>Ga0070714_100004907_pt1 | contig 10160 bp, 11 predicted proteins | sample LARL83metaG_FD_65450 | JGI IMG/M metagenome (GOLD analysis project Ga0070714, IMG submission 65450) | Corn, switchgrass and miscanthus rhizosphere microbial communities from Kellogg Biological Station, Michigan, USA - LAR L8-3 metaG | ecosystem: Host-associated > Plants > Roots > Rhizosphere ... | reverse complement strand
AGATCTCCTCGCCGAGCTCGTTGACGCGGTGTTGCAGCGCCTCCGGCTCGATCAGCACTTCGGTGACTGCCCGCTCCAGCTCAGTCGCGTTCACACTCGACGTCCGGGTGGTCGACGATGCCGGGCACTGCGACCACCTCGTCCCCGCGCACGACGAGCGGCCAGGCCTCACGCTCGCTGCGGGGAATCTTGGCGTCCACGAATACGTCCTGAATCTTCTTTTGACGGCCGGCGAGCCGGTCGCCGGCTCGCCATCCTCGTACCTTAAGCCCTTCGGCGCGCGAGCGGATGCGCCAGGAGCCCCACCGCACTTCACCGTCCAGGTCGACGGGACCGCGCTCGAGCCACAGCCGGTCGTATTCGCGCACCGCCATCACGCCCCCACCGAGATCGACGCGCCGCGAGCCCGCTGGAGCCGCGAGCAGCTCTGCCAGCTGCGGGGGCAGCGTCTCGCGCGTGTCGAGCGCACGGAGGACGTTCGCATCCGCCTGCGGATGCAGGCGCCGGAGCAGCGGGAGGATCTCGTCGCGGATGAGGCCGCGCTTCGTGTCGGCGTTCGAGGGGTCGATACGGAACGGGAGGTGCTCGGCCTTGCAGTACGCCGAGGTCTCGGTGCGCCAGACGCTGAGCAGCGGGTGGACGACCCCGTCCGGCCGCGCGGGCGCCATGCCGGTCGCCGTTCCTCGCGAGACGAGGCGGTAGAGGATCGTCTCCACCTGGTCGGAGGCGGTGTGTCCGGTGGCGCGCAGCCGGTCCCGCGCGACGGCGTAGCGCTGCTCGCGCAGCTCGGCCTCGCTCAACCCGTTGCCGTCGAGCTCGACCACTTCCGCGCCGAGCACCTCGGCGCAGAAGCGTGCGTCCTCGTCCGACTCGGCGCCGCGCAGCTTGTGGTTGACGTGCACGGCCGAGACGCGGTGGCCGAGCGCTCCGAGCACGTGCCACAGGCAGGTCGAGTCCGCGCCGCCGGAGACGAGGACGGTCACCTCGTCGCCGCGCTCGATCAGGTCGTGCGCGCGGATGAAGGCCTCGACGCGCTCGCGGACGTCCACGCGTGAAGTATCCGCCTAAAAGATGAGCGAGCGGTACGTCCCCGTGCGGCGCATGCCAATCGCCTCGTACACGTGGATGGCGACGTCGTTCTCCGGCCGGACGAAGAGGCACACGGCGGGCACGCGCGCGAGCAGCGACCGGCAGAGGTCGCGCATTCCGCGCTGCGCGTTCCCGCGGTTCCGCGCCTGTGGGTCGACCCACACCTGCTGCAGCTGGACGGCCGACGGGGTCCACGCCGAGGCCTCGGCCTTGAAGAGGATGACTCCGTCCGCGAGCCAGATCCACGAGCGGCCGTCCTCGATCTGCATGCGCGTGCGCCAGCGGAAACCGTCGGGGTCGCGGCGCATCGGATCGATCCCGATCTCCTCACTGTGGGCTGCGGCGCACGCCGGAACGAGCAGGTCGAGGTCGTCGAGCGTCGCCGCGCGCAACCCGGTCTCCCCGGCCGCAGGCGGGTCGTCGATGACGTAGACCGGTTGGCCGGGCCGGTCGTCGCGCGGCCGCGGCATCGAAGGGCCGGCGTCGGCCCAGAGCTCGTCGACCGCCTGCTCCTCGCCGATGATCATCCGCGGCTGCCCGCGCACGACGGCGCCGGCGAACGCACCGCAACCCGTGCCCGACGGAACGACGTTCGCGCCGACGTGACAGAGCGCGGACAAGCGGCCGGCGGCGGCGAATGCGGAGAAGCGACCGAGCCCGCGACGCGCAATGTCCTCGAGGAAGACGCGTTCGATCGGATCCTCGGCGCAGAAGACGAGGATCTCGTCGAGCGTCGGATCGACGGCGACCACGTCCACGATCATCCCACGGGTTAGGGTTGCCGACATGCCAATTCACATTCGCGCCGAGCCCGGCGACTACGCCGAAGCCGTCCTCGTACCGGGTGATCCCCTCCGCGCCAAGTACATCGCGGAGACGTATCTCGACGACGTCGTCCAGACGAACGCCGAGCGCGGCATGCTCGGCTTCCGCGGCAGGTGGGAGGGCAAGCCCGTCTCCGTGCAAGCGACGGGCATGGGGTGCCCTTCGGCGGCGATCGTGATCGAGGAGCTCGTGATGCTCGGCTGCAAGAAGATCCTCCGCGTCGGCACGTGCGGAGGGCTTCAACCGGACCACAAGCTCGGCGACATGATCGTCGCCATCAGCGCAGTGCCACAGGACGGGACGACGAACACGTACGTCCACGAGCCGCATTGCCCGACCGCGGATTTCGGGCTCGTCCATGCAGCCGTGCACGCGGCGAAGGAGATGGGACAGCCCGTTCGCGTCGGGCCCGTCGTGTCGAGCGATGTGTTCTACAACCCGGATCAGGGTCAGTACCAGCGCTGGTCCGACCGCGGCATCCTCGGGGTCGAGATGGAGGCGGCGATCCTGTTCACGCTCGGGGCGCTGCGCAAAGTGCAGGCCGGATGCCTCCTCACCGTGAGCGACATCGTCGTCGAGGGCGAGTTCACGCGCATCAGCGACGACGAGCTGCGCGCAGCCGTCGACCGGATGACGCGCGTCGGCCTCGCCACGGTCACTTCCGCTTAGGCGCTCGCTTGCGACGCCGACCAGAAGAGGAGGCGCCGATTCATTCGGCGTCTCCGCTTAGCACCGTCTTTCTCGTCAACCCGGCGTCCAGCAATGGTGCGACGGGGAAGCGCTGGCCGGAGCTCGCGCACCGCGCGTCCGTCCTCGGGCTGAACGGGGAGACGTTCCTGTCGGAGCGCGCGGGCCACATCATCGAGCTCGCCGAGCGCGCCGCGCGGGAGGGAGCCGACCTCGTCGTCGCCGTCGGCGGCGACGGCACGCTGAACGAGACGGTCAACGGGCTCATGCGCGCGGGCGGAAGCACCGAGCTGGCGACGATCCCCCTCGGAACGGGAATGGACTTCGTACGGACGTACGGCATTCCGACGCGCTTCGACGACGCGGTGCGTACTGCCCTCGGGACGACGACGCGCACGATCGATGTCGGGCTCGTCTCGTATCGCACCTGGGCGGGCGAGGATGCAGAGCGATACCTCGTCAACGTCGGCAGCGTCGGCATGAGCGCGGCAGTCGCGCAGCGGGCGAACGGCATGTCGAAGGCGCTCGGCGGAAAGGCGACGTTCTTCTATGCGCTCGTCCGAGTGTTCCTGGACTGGCAGAACACCGTGGTCGACGTGGAGCTCGACGGCGAGCCGCGGTCGGCGCGCATGCACGACGTCATCGTCGCCAATGGGCGCTTCCACGGGGGTGCGATGAAGCTCGCACCGGACGCGCAGCCCGACGACGGGCTCTTCGACGTCGTCCTCATCGGCGACGTGACGAAGCTCGACTTCGCGACGACGGCGCCGAAGATCTACAGCGGCAGCTATCTGGCGCATCCGAAGGTCGACCTGGAGCGCGCGCGGATCGTCGCGGTCGACGCCGCAGAGCGGCTTCCGATCGAGCTCGACGGCGAGCAAGTGGGAACGACGCCTGTGCGCTTCGAGGTCGTACCGGGCGCACTGCGGGTGCGTGTCCCGGGCTAGCGCGCTCGCTCTCGCGGCCGGATTCGCCGTGCTCGCCGTGCTCGTTGCGGGAGGCGAGCTGAGCTCGGTCGACCAGTGGGCGGTCGATCACGCGATGCCGGGCGCGGCCTTCGCAGGCAAGCCGACGTTTGCCGACGCGGTGATCCCGTTGTGGGGCGTGCACTGGCACGGCGTCGTGCATGTCGTCTCCGAGCTCGTGACGTTGCCTGCGTCGTTCACGCCCGCGACGCTGCTCGTCGCCGCCGCCTGTCTCGCGGTTCGCGGCCGAGCCGCCCTTGTGTTCGGATCGGCGTTCGCCGCGGGGAACGCGATCGAGGTGGTCGTGAAGGGAACGCTGACGCGGCCGGCGCTGCACGCACACGGCGAGCACTTGTCGGGCTTCGACGCTTCCTACCCCAGCGGTCACACGATGCGGACGGTGCTCGTGGCCGTCGCGGTTGCGTGGGCCTGGCCGCGCCTCAGGCTCATCGCCGGCGCGTGGGCGGTGTCGTCGCTCGTGCTGATCGAGCTCGGCGGCCAGCACGTGCCGTCCGACATCGCCGGCGGCCTGCTGCTCGCGGGCGCGCTCCTGGCTACGGCTTGGTCGTTGCGCCGCGGCGCGAGGTGGACGAGCCGGCGTCCTTCGCCAGTCTGTCGACCTTCTTCTCCAGCGCCGTGAGCCGAGTCTCGAGCTGGTCGAGACCACGCACGCGCCGCTGAAGCTCGTCGACCCGGTCTCGGAGCGACGTGATGGTGCCCACGACCCGATCGCCGCCGGGCGCTTCCTGCAGCCGGTGCATCGCCTCTTCGCTCAGCTCCGAGAGCTTGCCGAGAAGGTCGGTGCGCTTCTCATCCGCCACGGCGCACAGTCTACGGAACGTCGAGTCGTTACGCTGCCCGGTCGATGCGACGGCTCGCGCTTGCGCTCGCGCTCGTCTTCGCCGCACCTGCGGCCGCCGCGACGATCCACGCGCCCAAGGGCGGCGGCGTCATCCTCGGCACGCCCGCGCCCGACCGCATCGTCGGCGGCGCCGGAAACGACTTCATCCAGGCGGCATGGGGCGGCGCGGATCGGGTCGACTGCGGCGGCGGCTTCAACGTCGTCTCGGCCGATCTCGGCGACACCGTCGCCGCCGACTGTCAGGTCGTCTCGCGGCGTCTTTCGGTCGACACGTCGACGAACGCCGCGAGTCAGCACGAGACGGCGGTGGAGCCCGCGGCGGCGGCGGCCGGGGCGACCGTCGTCGCGGCCTACCAGGTCGGTCGCTTCGCGAACGGCGGGGCATCGAACATCGGCTTCGCGGTCTCGCGCGACTCCGGCCGCACGTGGACGCGCGGACTCCTCCCCTCCGTGACCGTCGAGTCCGTCCCGCCCGGGCCCGAGCACGCTGCGTCGGACCCGACGGTCGCGTACGACGCGGCCCACAACGTCTGGTTGATCGCCTCGTTGACGCTCGAGCAGGGCGGCACGCGGGTGATGGTCGCGCGGTCGACCGACGGGGACCATTGGTCCGCGCCGGTAACGGCGGCTGCCGGCCAGGCGCTCGACAAGGAGTGGCTCGCGTGCGACAACGGCTCGTCGAGCCCGTTTCGCGGGCGCTGCTACGTCCTGTACACGGACGACGAGAAGAACTGGACGGTCAGCCAGTCGAGCGACGACGGCGGCGCGACCTGGTCGGCACCGGTCCGCGCCTCCAGCGTGCTGATCGGAGCGCAGCCCGCGGTCCTCGCCGACGGCGCGCTCGTGACGATCGCCGGCGCCTACGCGGGAGAGCAAGCGCTCACCGGCTCGATCGAGAGCCTGCGCTCGACCGATGGCGGCGCGACGTTCACGCGCACGACCTTGGCGCAGCTCACCTCGGCGAACAACTCTCCGATGCGGGCCATCTCGCTTCCGTCGCTCGCGATCGACGGCGGCAGCACGCTGTACGCGTCGTGGGCGGACTGCCGCTTCCGTCCCTCGTGCAGCGCAAACGACATCGTCGTCTCGAGCTCGACCGACGGTGTCGCGTGGACGGCTCCGGTCCGCGTGCCGGTCGCGCCTCCGACGTCGACGCTCGACGCGATGATCCCCGGGCTTGCGGCCGACCCTTCGCGGCCCGGGCATCTCGCGCTCGCGTATGCGTACTTCACGCCGCATTCGTGCGCGCGCGGGAGTTGCACCCTTGCTATCGCCTTCGTGCAGTCGCCGGACGGGGGCGCGAGCTGGACGAAGCCGCTCCAACTCGACGCCGAGCCGATCCGCATGACCTGGCTCGCGCTCGCCGAGGGGCACATGGTCGGCGACTACTTCGCCACTGCGTACACCGCCGACCGCGTGGTGCCGGTATTCACGCTCGCGATCGCACCGACAGGATCGCGGCTGCACGAAGCGATCTTCGCGAGCTCAATCGTTCCGGTCGGATAGCGCGCGGGCGAGCGCGCCGAGCGTCTCCCCCGCGCCGGCATCGATGCAGACCTCCGCGTCGTCGTCGAACTGCGTCGCGCCGCGGTTGACGATCGCGAGTACGCCTCCCGCGGCCGTCGTCTCCAGCGGTAGGCCTGCGACCGGGTACACCTCGAGCGACGAGCCGACGACGAGCAGGACTCCCGCCTCCGCCGCAAGAGCGATCGCGCGGTCGATCGCGGCCTGGGGCAAGAGCTCGCCGAAGAGGACGACGTCCGGCTTCAGCACGTGGCCGCTCGGGCACGTCGGCAGCGGAAGCGCGGCGAGCGCCTCCTCGGACGGGACCGTCGTGCCGCAGGCCGCGCAGCTCGCCGTGCGGATCGAGCCGTGCACCTCGACGACGTGGCGCGAGCCGGCGCGCGCGTGGAGCCCGTCGACGTTCTGCGTGATGACGGCGTCGATCCAGCCGCGGCGCTCGAGATCGGCCAGCGCATGATGGCCCGCGTTCGGCTCGGCTTCGGCGAGCGCGGCGAGGCGCATGCGGTAGAAGTCCCACACCTTGGCAGGGTCGGCGAGGAACGCGTCGATGGTCGCGTACTCCATCGGGTCGTAGGTCTGCCAGATGCCCTGCGCGGAGCGGAAGTCGGGAATGCCGGACTCGGTGCTGATGCCGGCGCCCGTCAAGACGACGCACGGCTGGTGCGCGCGCAGCAGCTCGGCGAGGCGCTCGACCGACACGCGTTCATCGTAGAGTGGCCGCGTGGAGGGCTTTTCGTTCTCGACGCGAGTCCGTGTGCGCTTCGCGGATACCGACGCGCAGGGAATCGCGCACAACGCGGCGTACCCGGTGTGGTTCGAGGTGGCCCGGGTCGAGTATCTGCGTGCGTTCGCGGGGGGTTACCAGGCGCTACGCGACCATGGGATCGAGGCGCTCGTGCTCGAGTCCTTCTGCCGGTATCGCGTTCCGGCGGTGTTCGACGACGAGCTCGACGTCCATGCGCGCTGCCTCGGCCTGCGCGGCGCGCGTTTTCGGTACGAGTACGCGATCGTGCGCGTCGACGGGACCGCGATCGCGGATGGTTGGACGGCGCACGCGTGCGTCGACGCGAAGACGATGCGACCGACGCGCGTTCCCGGCTGGCTCGCGGACGCTATCCGGATGGCTGAGGCGTAACCGGCGAAGTCGCCGGCTTCTTCTTCTTCGGGCCTACGCGCAGCAACTCGGGCGCGGCCCGGTACGACGAGTACCAGACGTCGTGGTACAGGAGCTTGCCGTCGGCGGCGTAGACGTCGCGCGTGACACTCGTGGTCAGCGCAGGCTCGCCGGGGTCGTCGATGATCCGGTCGCCCGGCTTCAGCGTCTTGTCGACGGTCTTCTTCACCTTGACCTTGCCGTGCGCGACGAGCGGCGCGGTCGCGCTGTCCACCTTGCGACCGGTGGGCGTGCCGTACAGGCTGACCGTGAGTGACGACGATCCGACGAAGGTCCGGAGCAGGAGCCAATGGCCTGTGTCGTTGACGAAGCGCAGGTCGACATCGGGGTAGTCGACGGTCGCATCGCGCCCCTGCGGATAGTGGCTGATGTAGAGAGCGTGATTCGTCCTAGCCGTGATCTTCACACCCGCCTCGAACGCGGCATTGAAGACTGTGGTCGAGACCTGGCAGACGCCGCCGCCGAGGCCCGTGGTGAGCTCGCCGTTCACGATGACGGGTGCGACCAGGAAGCCCTTCGCCGCAGTGCGCTCTCCAGTCGTCTTGTTGAAGGAAAACTCGGCACCCGGCGCGATCAACTTGTCGTCGACGAGGCGCGCGACGAGCTGCACGTTGTGGATGCGGTTCGGGACGCCGCCGTACTCGGTCGTGAAGCTCGACACGAGCCCGACGACGCCCATTGCCCGCGCGGCGGCGGTCGTCAGCTTCGCTGGGGCTGTCACGACCGGCAGCTCGGCGACGCGTCGCTCCGGCCGGCGTCGGAGGGCGGCGGCCAGGACGGCGTCGGCGGCCCCGACCGCGTCGAGCTGCTCGCCGGGGTGATCCGGCGCGACGTCCACGGTCGTCCCGTGGACCACGAATCTGGCGTCGACGGGCAGCTTCTCGACATGCTTGCCGAGCTTCCTCAGCCACACGTCCGCCGCAGGGCCGCCGATGCTCAACGCAACGTGGCCGCTCGTCGGAAGCGAGAGGAGCGGCGCGATGTCGGCCGGCTTGAGCAGGAACCGCTTCCGCCCGGCCGTGAGCCGGATCGGAGCGGAGAGCGCGAGACGCACCTCACGTGCGGCGCGCTCGAGGCCAAGCGCACGGACGTGAGGCTGCGTGATCCGCGTCGGCAGCTGGACGGGCTGCGCGCGACGGTCGAGCGAGGCGAGCTCGTGCACGAGCACGTTCGCCGCAGCGGTGCGGTCGATCTGTCGCCCGGTGCGCGCGGGGACGACGACGACGCTCGTGCCGCGCAGGGTCAGCGCAGCGTCACGAGGCGGCCGGTCGACGGCCTGTGCGATCCGGCCGATCTCGTAGTCGAGCGCCCCCCTGAGGACGCCGATCGGTGGTGTGACGTCGGCGCCGAAGACGTCGACGCCGATGCGTTTGAAGCCGCGGATCGGAGCGAAGCCCGCGCCCTGCCGCCGGGCGCTGTCGACCGCCGCGCGCCAGTCGGGCTCGACCCCGAGCTCAACCGGCCGGATGCGGAATCGCCGTCCCCCGGCGGCGAAGAGGACGGAGCGCGAAGAGACCGCCGCGGATTTCCGTTCGAGGAGAGCCCGGGCGTCCGAGACCCGCATCCCGCCGACGTCGACGCCGTCGATGCGGACACCGTTGGCGATCGTCGTCGGGGAGCCCGCGAAGACGAGGCCGAGCACGACGCCGGCCGCGATGAGGGCAAGCAGAGACACGCCGATCCTCCTGCGCATCCGCGCGATGGTATCCGGCCTTCGCGCGAACCGATACGAAGTCGCCACGGACGCGTATCGGCTCGCGAAATAGGCTCGAAGCAGGCGGGTAGGAGGGAAGGGGTCGGGTCCCGGATTACCCGCGCGTGTACCTCTAACGTGCCGGGGGCGGCGTCAGAAGACGAAGAGCTCGACGCCGCCGCTGACATTCAGCTCGACGCCGGTCACGTAGGCGGCCAGGTCGGAGCAGAGGAAGGCGACGACGTTCGCGATCTCCTGCGGCTCGCCCGGCCGCCGCAGCGCCGTCCGCCGCACGATCCGCTCGTTCATCGCCGCGTTCGCGAGCTCGAACGCTTCCGTCCCGATGACACCGGGCACGATCGCGTTGCACGTGATCCCGTGCCGCCCGCCCTCCATGGCGAGCGTCTTCGTGAGTCCGAGCAGCCCCGCCTTCGTCGTCGAGTAGCTCGCCTGCCCGAACCCGCCGAGCGTGCCGGCCACCGACGCCATGTTCACGATGCGGCCCCACCCCCGCTCCTTCATGTGCGGCCACGCCGCCTGCGCGCAGTTGAACGCCCCGGTGAGGTTGACGCGCAGGTCGCGCTCCCACAGCTCCGACGACTGGTCGTGGAACTGCGCGACGTGGTCGAGCGTCCCCGCGTTGTTCACGAGGATGTCGACCGAGCCGAGCTCGTCAACGGCGCGCGCGACCGCCGCATCGACCTCCGTGCGGTCGGTCACGTCGCAGCGCACGGCGAGTCCCCGCCTTCCCATCGCCTCGATGTCGCGGACCGTCTCCTCGGTGTGGACGAGGCCCTGCTGCCGCGCGACCGTCGCGAGGGCGCCGTAGCGGTCAGTCTCCTCGGACAGCGCCGACTCCACGAGCAGGTCGGCGACGACGACGTCGGCCCCTGCGCGTGCGAGCGTCAGCGCGTCGGCGCGTCCAAGGCCGCGTGAGCCGCCGGTGACGAACGCGACTCGACCGGAGAGGTCGATCTCAATCGGCACGCGGCAAGAATATTTCCTTCGCGATCACGAGCCGCTGGATCTGCGACGTCCCCTCATAGATCTGGAAGAGCTTCGCGTCGCGCATGAGCTTCTCGACCGGGTACTCCTTGATGTAGCCGTATCCGCCGAACACCTGCACGGCATCGGTTGCGACCTTCATCGCCGTGTCAGCCGCGAAGCGCTTCGCGAACGACGAGTAGAGCGTCGCCTTGCGGCCGTATCCCTGGTCGAGCATCCACGCGGCCTGCCAGCTGAGCAGGCGGGCGGCCTCGATCTCCGTCGCCATGTCGGCGATCATGAAATTGACGCCCTGGTGCATCGCGATGGGCATGTCGAACGTGACGCGCGACTTCG
>Ga0070714_100004904_pt1 | contig 10162 bp, 8 predicted proteins | sample LARL83metaG_FD_65450 | JGI IMG/M metagenome (GOLD analysis project Ga0070714, IMG submission 65450) | Corn, switchgrass and miscanthus rhizosphere microbial communities from Kellogg Biological Station, Michigan, USA - LAR L8-3 metaG | ecosystem: Host-associated > Plants > Roots > Rhizosphere ... | reverse complement strand
GAGCGGGTGGATGAACTGGGGATCGGCTAGCGGCCTTGCAAAAAGTCAGCGAAAAGTCTCCACCCGCGGCAGATTCCTGAAGTACAGTGCCCATCAACTGGCGCGCCAGAATATTCACGATGCGAAGGCCCAGGGTCTTAGACTTCTGCCAATCCAAGCCCGGAGGCAGCCCGATCCCGTTGTCGGCGACCCTCATAGTGACGCGATTGTCGTCCGAGCAACGCAGTGCGATCAGGAGTTCGCCCGGGCGCTGGTCGGGGAAGGCGTACTTTAAACAGTTCGACACAAGTTCGTTCAGGATCAGGCCGCATGGAATAGCTTGGCTCAATTCCAGAGAGACTGGCTCGAGTTCGAGGCGCAAGCCCACCGGGCTGGAATTGGCCGCGTAGGCGTTGAACAACTCGCGCGCCAACGCTTCTACATACTGCCGGAGGTCCAATTGATCGATGTCATCTGTAATGTACAGGCGCTCGTGAATCATGGCCATGGATTCCACTCGATGCCGGCTCTCCAGAAGAACCTCTTTTAGAGAAGGGTCGGTAAGCAGCTCGGCTTGCATGTTCAAAAGGCTGGAGATGATTTGCAAGTTGTTTTTGACGCGATGATGGACTTCCTGGAGGAGCACCTCCTTAGCCGCCAAAGCGGTCGCCAGAGCTCTTTCGGTCTGCATGCGCTCGGTAATGTCGACTGAGACTCCGCCGAGCAACCGGCACCCAGTCGCGTCAGCAAATGGAAATCGATACGTCAGCAGGTGACGAACCGGTTGTCGGGAGGGCAGTTCTTCCACCACCTGGGACGGTTCGCCCCGCTCCAGAACGGAGAGATCCAAGGCGCGCATTCTAGCGGCGTCAGCGGCCGGCCAAAGCTCGTGATCCAGTTTCCCCTGGCACTCAGACAGAGTAGTGTCCCAGGCTCGTTCACAAGTGTTGTTGATATAAAGGACACGGCCGTCCGGATCTTTGATGAATGCCAGAGCCGGATTATTGTTCATAAAAGAGTAAAAACGGGTGTCACTCGCATGAAGAGCACGTTCTGCGCGGTGCTTGTCATCACGCACCTGCTTCTCCGCTAACGCACGCCTCACGGCGGGTCCCAGGCGCATGAGACGATCTTTCAAAAGATAATCGGTGGCGCCCTGCCGCATGATCGCGACCGCGAGATCTTCGCCGATGGCGCCCGAAACCACGATGAATGGGATGTCAATATCGAGATCCTGCAGCAGTTCCAGGGCGCGGGGCGCCTCCAGCTGCGGCACGCGGTAGTCCGCCAGGATGACATCGAGTGGCGATTGGAGCCGAGCCAGATACTCAGCTTCCGTTTCCAGCCGTTCCCAGGCGGGCGCAAATCCACTTCTTCGCAGTTCTTGTAACATCAGTTCCACGTCTTCGGCCCGGTCTTCGAGGAGTAAGACGCGGATGGGAAGAGCGGTGGCGGGATCGTTCATGCCGTTACTTCCCCTCCGGATTCCTCCACCCGAAGGCTCTCATCCGGACTCGGTTCGCACGCTGGGGCCTGGGCTAGCGTGAAATAGAAAGTCGCACCCTGATTGACCGCGGCCTCGGCCCAAACACGGCCGCCGTGTCGGTGGACAATTCGCTGGACAATAGCCAGCCCGACACCGGCTCCCTCGTATTCCCCGACGCGGTGCAGCCGCTCAAACACGCCGAATAGCTTATCAGCGTAACGCATGTCGAACCCCACACCGTTGTCTCGAACATAATACGCCGTGGAATCGGCGGCCGCTATTTCTATGTGGGCGTTCTCCCGTGTGCGACTGTATTTGAGGGCATTAGAAAGAAGATTGACGAAGACCTGCTTCAGTAACAGAGGATCGCCCTCGCAAACGGGAAGATTGCCTACGGTGATTTCGACACGTCTACCGGTTTGTTCCAGACGAAGGTCCTCCAACACCTGGCGAACGAGATCGGCAGGCGCAACAGTCCGCTTGCGAAGGGGTTGGCGTCCGAGATGGGAAAAGGCCAGTAAACCATCGATGAGGTCTCCCATTTGCAAGGCATTGTCGCGGGCGACCTGGAGATAGTGTTGAGCTTCATTGGGAAGTTGGGGTCCGTAGTCTTCCAGCAGGATTCGCGAAAACCCGTCGACAGCGCGCAGCGGCGCACGCAAGTCGTGAGAAACCGAATAGGCGAAAGCCTCCAGCTCCTGGTTGGCAGTTTCGAGTTCGGCTGTGCGCTCAACCACGCGCTTTTCCAACTTCTCGTTGAGCTTGCGCACTTCCTCCTCAGCTAGTACGCGGTCGGTGATGTCTGCGCAGGTCCCGACCCATTCGCGAATGGTACCGTCCCGCTCCAGGACCGGGACGCCGTGGACGGCCATGTGGCGATATTCGCCGTCGTGCCGCCGGAGGCGAAACTCCGTATGGTAGAGGCTCCGACTGCTGACCGATCGTGACCATAGGTCGGCGGTTCGTTCGCGGTCGACGGGATGAAGAGCGTCGATCCATCCCTGGCCCTTGAGTTCCTCGGATGTCTGGCCGGTGAATTCGCGCCACATCGGAAGGTCTTCTCTCATTTCACCTTGGGGGTCGGTGTTCCATACGATTTGAGAGGTGGCCAGGGTAAGAGAGCGGTAACGTTGTTCGCTCATACCGAGGGCTCTTTCGGCTAACTTGCTGTCGGTCATGTCGCGACCAATCACCGAAGCACCTACAATTCTTTGCTGGGCATCTCGAATCGGGGACACGGTCAAGGACACAAAGATTCGCATGCCATCTTTTCTCACGCGCTCCGTCTCATAGTGGTCGATCTTTGCTCCCCGTCTCAAATCGTCGATCAACATGGGAAGCTCATAAGGGCGCTCGTTGGGAATTATGAGGGAGATGTGCCGGCCTACCATCTCCTCGGATGTATATCCGTAAATTCGTTCCGCGCCGGCATTCCAAGTAACTATGATCCCGTCCAGGTTCTTGCTGATGATGGCGTCATCGGAGCGCTCCACAATGGATGTGAACAGCCTTGACTTCTCTTCGCCAGATTTGCGCTGAGTTGTATCGGTAATAAAAAGCGACAGTCCTGCCGGCGAGGGATAGCAGCGGACTTCGAACCACGCGTCACAAGGTCCGGGATAAAAGGCCTCGACTTGTACGGTGACATTTTCGCTCATTGCTCTGCGACAGGCCACGCCAAAGCGAGAGTCCGACGCTTGCGGCCACAGCTCCCAGACGCTTTTACCGAGCGGTTCTCCCGATTTCCGTCCCATCATCTTCGCGGCGGTGGCATTCATGTAGGTGCAGCGCCACTCGTGATTCAACGCGATGAAGCCGTCGGAAATGCTTTCCAGGAACACGCTGGTATTGCGATGGGACTCGGAGAGTCGAGCTCGGTCCCGTTTGAGGCCTTCGGCTAAAACGCTGATTACCACGCCCGTTGCGAAGAAGGCCCCGAGGCGTTGCAAAACCGGCCAATCATTCGCGGCGAAGAAACTCAGTGCGGGTGAAAAGTAGAAAATTTCGAGGACACAAAGCGTCGTCGTGAGAAGACCGGGACCGAAGCCGCCGAGCAAGGCGCTCATCAAGACCAAAGGAGCATACGTGATGAATGGCAACGTGCTGGTCAGATGGAAAGGGGCACGCGCCACCTGAGCCGCAATCGCCAGCAGGATCGCGGCCAAGTAGCGATGCCTCGCCAGCCGGAGGGGAGCGAAAAGACTATCTTGCATCTCAATCCTCCGAAGGTTCGTTCCGGATCTCCGGCTTTTGATTCAGCAGCAGCCAATAGAGCCCAAGGTGACGTACGGCTTCGGTGAAATGCGCAAAATCGATCGGCTTGACGATATAACTGTTTACGCCCAGCTCGTAACACTTCAAAAGATCCCGCTCCTCACGCGAGGAAGTGAGGACTACCACCGGGATAAGTTTTGTGCGGGGATCGGCCTTGACTCTGGCGAGGAGTTCCAGCCCATTCACTTTGGGCAATTTCAAATCCATGAGGATCAGCTTGGGAATACTCCTGGGAAGGTCCGGCGCTTCTGCCAGATCGCCAAAGATATAATCCATCGCTTCTGCCCCGTCATGAACGACTTTGATTCGATTGGCGAAGTTGTTTTTCTTGAGAACGTGGACCGTCAATTCGACATCGCTGGGGTTGTCATCCACCAGCAATAGCTCTATTGGCTGTTCCATTGTGATACCTCAACTAGCGGCCAGAACCCAGGCATCGGCGCCTACGACATCGTTGGCCCACTCCAGGAGGTCCCACTTGGTGAGATAACGCTTTGCCGAGGCATGTCCCTCGTCCCGGTATCCGTCGAAGATTCGCAAGTGAATCCCGGGCTTGTTATGCACAAGCGTTCCAACCAGGTCGGCCTTGCGTTCATCTTCTTTGGCGGGATTGGCCAGCACTAATCGAATAGCCTGCTCGCTGGATTCGGCCATGCGCAGAGCTTCGTCGCAGGTGCCCGCTTCCAGCACCTTGTAGCCATGCAGCTCGAAATGCGTGTGCAGTACGCGCCGGGACTCAGGGTTCGCGTCGATCAGAAGCATCACCGGCTTTTCAGGTTGCTCGAGCGGCAGTCCAGCGGCAGCGACCCTAACCGAGGGCAGGTAGACTTCGAAGGTAACATTGCTCTTCTCCAGCATGCGGGCGCTGATCAATCCTCCCATTCGTTTGATCAGGCCGTAAACAAACGGCAGGCCATCCCAGTTGCCATCCCAGGACGGATCGAATACACGCTCCAGGGCAGTGGCGTCCTCTGTGGTGCTGGTGTAGTGGATGCGGATGCCAAACCAATCTTCGAGCCCTTCGAGTTGCGTTCCAGTAGCGGTGATGGCAATACCGTGACTGGGGTCCATCCATTGGTGCGCATGCTGCAGGATGAGATCGAGCGCTCTGGTAAGTTCGTGGGAGTCGGCTTGAACCGGTCGAGAGTCCTCGGCCAGCTCGAGAGTAAAGCCAGGTAAAGCATCTTTCCACACGGCCTCGAGCCGTTTGAGAACCTCGTTGACCTTGACCATGCGCGGCGCGATTTCTTTCTCCTGGGCGAAGGTGCGCAGGCGGCTGGTGACAGCAAAAGCTTCCCTGGCGGCGCTCTCAATGGTTGCGAGCGAGGAACGCAGCAAACAGGCAGGCGGCAAGGATTGCAGCAGCTGCGTGCTTTCGTCCGCGACCGCGCTCAACTCCAGTTGAAGCTGGACGGAAATTCCATCCGCGAACCGCGAAAGCGCCTGATGCTTCTTGTCCTCGGAGGCTTGCTCCTCTTCGAACTTGCGCGGCGTTACGTCTTGAATTACGATTACTACTCCTTCAATACGACCTTCTTGAATCCGAGGCGTCACGGTTCCTTCGATCGCGCGCCGCGTCTCAGAGGCGCCTTGCAACCAGATATCGGCAGGCAAAGCGACTGGTCCGCCTTGCAGCATAGCGATTGGTACCAGATCCTCCACCTTTCGTCCATCCCGGTAGACGAACTGAAGCAATTCGGCGGAAGGAAGACCGAGGGCATTATCGACTTCGCAGCCGGTCAACTGCTCCGCACCGGGGTTCAGATAGCAAACGCGGCCCGAGCCGTTAGTAACCACTACCGCGTTGGGAACCGGCGAAAAACTCGCGCTAAGCCAGTCCCTTTGCTCACGCAGATACCGCTCCTGGCGATGTTTGGAGATAGCCATTTCAATCGAGCCCCGCAGACTAGCCGAGGCGATAGGCTTTTTGATGTATCCGAAGGCCTGCGTCTGGCTGGCTCGCTGCAAGGTCTCCGGGTCTTCATAGGCGGTCAAATATACCACCGGAATATCGAACTCCTGCCGGACTTTGTCGGCGACCTGTATCCCGTCCAGCTCTCCGGCAAGCCGGATGTCCATCAAGACCAGGTCCGGCGACTCGGCGCGAACCAGATGTAATGCTTCACCGGCCGTCGCAGCGATGCCCGGCACCTGGTAGCCTTCCCGCTCCAGGCGTCCTTGTAAGTCGGCCGCGATCAGGCCCTCATCTTCTACGATGACGATTTTGCGCTCGCAAGATTCCATCACGTCTCCTAATGTATTGAGGTCCACGGCAGGACCTGTCTGGTCGCTAACAGGCGGCGGTTGCGACTAAAATCTCGGCGTTCAAATAAGTGCGGCGACGGTCGAAGTCTTCTCTCTCATTTTGAGGATAAGCGCATGGCACGGATAAGGCTTCGGTCGTTTAGGTTGATCTTATTGAAAATACAAGAGATTATGGCTGAAGCAGGTTTGAGACTCGAACCTCGGAGGCGGTTGCTATGGTACCCACGTTCGAAGAAATTTGGCAGGCTCGGCCGGCTGAATCAAGAAAGGAGCCGCACCCGGCGGTACCAGCCAGGTTTCACCCTCCCGAAACGGCTCTTGCCCGATGTGGCCACTACCGCTAAGAAAAATCAACAGGTGAAAACGGCTGGATTCGGGAGAATATTGCAGGGGCGAGGTGGTTTTGGCCCGCTCGGTGTGAAAATATTTGCAATCGATCGGCAGTGGAACGGGTCCGACGGTGGAGGCTTCAGTCGAAGCGACCTGGACGGCTTTGTCCAGATGCAATTCCCGCGGCCGGCCATAGTCGTAGAGGCGGTAGGTGATGTCGGAGTATTGTTGGATCTCGCACAGCGCGAGCCCTCCCCCAATCGCATGGACCGTTCCGGCGGGAACATAAAATGCATCGCCGGCTGTCACGTCGATCCAATTGAGCAGATGTTCGATCTCGCCGCTTAGCGCGGACTCCCGCAAGCGTTCGCGACTGATGGATCGCCGGAAGCCAGTGGCGATTCGTGCGCCGGGGTCGGCACGGAGCACGTACCACATCTCGGTTTTTCCGCGCGACTTTTCGTGCGCCGCCGCGAACTCGTCGTCCGGATGGACTTGAACCGAGAGACGATCGCTGGTGAAGACGAATTTAACTAAGAGCGGAAGATCGGCTTCAAACCAGACCTCACCGATTTTCTTTGCCGAATCGGGATACCAAGGTAAGAGCTCGGTTGTTCCCCAAACCTTTTCGAGGAATCGGGTGGGGAGCCGGACCGGTTGGTTACTGCTCACGGATGAATTGATCGATGCGGTCGAGCCCGCGCTCGAGTTCTTTCATCGACGTGGCGTAAGAAATCCGGACATGCTCGTTGGTTCCGAAGGCCTCGCCCGGAACGACGGCGACATGCGCTTGGGCGAGCAGCTTTTCGGAGAACTGCATCGCCGACGAGATGCCGTTACGGAACCCAACCGACACGTTCGGGTAGGCATAGAACGCGCCCCGCGGCTCGGCGATCTTGACTCCCTTGATTGCCCGCAGCCGGTTGACCACGAAATCGCGCCGCTTGCGATATTCCGCCAGCATGATGCCGATGGATTCCTGCGGACCGCGCAGCGCTTCGATGGCCCCTTTCTGCGCAATCGACGTCGGATTCGATGTAGTGTGGCTCTGCAGCTTCATCATGGCGTCGATGATGGGTTTGGGCGCTAGCGCGAAACCGATGCGCCACCCGGTCATGGCGTAGGTCTTGGACAACGATCCCGCGACGACCACGTGTTCCTTGGCGCCCGGCATGGACGCGATCGAGAACGGCTCGCTGTCATAGAGAAAGCGGCAATAGCATTCGTCGGTCATCAAGCGGATGCCCCGCTTAACAGCCAAATGATAAATGCGCTCGAACTCTTCGCGACTCAGCACCGCGCCGCTCGGATTGGAGGGCGAGTTGATAATCAGGAGCTTGGTCTTATTGGTGATATGCGGCGCAATGGAATCGGCTGTGAACGTGAAGCCCTGGTCTTCGTCGGTGGGAACAAAAACGCATTGGCCGCCGGCGTAGTTGACGACATCTTTGTACGTGACCCAGTACGGCACCGGGATGATGACCTCGTCGCCATGGCCGATCGTTACTTGCATCAGGTTGAAGATGGCGTGTTTGCCGCCCACCGACATGATGCACTCGCCGGGAGCGTAATCGGTTCCATAATCTTCGCGATGGCGCGCGCAGACGGCCTGTTTTAGCTCAACCGTTCCGCCCGTGGGCGTGTACTTGGTGAAGTTGGCATCGATGGCCGCGATGGCGGCGCGTTTGATGTTTTCAGGCGTGGGAAAATCCGGCTCGCCCGCGCCAAAGTCGACCACATCGACGCCCTCGCGGCGCAGACGGTCGGCATCGGCCGCAACTTTCATGGTGGACGATTCGCTGATGCGCCCAACTCGTTCGGTCAAGTCCAAAGTAGCTTGCATGGAAGGATTCAAGGTTCTCCTAGAAGTCTTTTTCTTAGTCTACCTTCAATCGAGGGGGGAACGAGGCCCGCGATATTTCCGCCCAGCCGGATCACTTCTTTGACCAGGCGCGAGCTGATGAAGGAGTGCGCTTCACCGGCCATCAGGAACACGGTTTCGATCTCCGGCTTGAGCCGCCGATTCATGAGCGCCATCTGCAGTTCGTACTCGTAATCCGACACGGCGCGAATTCCACGCAGGATGACGCTGGCGCCGCACTCGGCCGCGTAATCCACCAGCAGGCCGTCGAAGGAGCCCACTTCCACGTTGGGAAGGCTGCAGGTCACTTCGTTCAGCATCTCGATCCGATCCGCAACGCTGAACAGGACCTTCTTTTCTTCATTGCGCAGAATGCCGACGATGAGCTTGTCGAACAAGGCGGAGCCCCGCTGGATCAGGTCCAGGTGGCCGTTGGTGATCGGGTCGAAGGTGCCGGGATAGAGCGCCACTACGGTTGCGGGTTTCGTTCGCACGGGAAGGTTAGTTTACCAGATTGCGATCATGTCACTGATAGCGGAGCAGCTTGAATTTGACTTCGATGGAGCAGGCGGATGGGATCGCATAGGGTGAGAAACCGGCGGCGGTATTGTACAAGGTCCCGGTCGAAAAGTTCCCCGCCCTAAATGCAAACGTTGGCACTGCTGCCGCGCTTGAACTTCCGTCGGAGATCGCGATGATCGGCCCGACCGCGAATCCAGCGGCCGCCACGACCTTTTGGGCCTGAGTCTGCGCGTCGGCCACGAGATCTTTCGTGGGGCAAGACTGCGACTGATACGCTTGCGGCGAGACGTAGGCGCCCTGAAATTGGAACGTCAGCGACAAGCCGCTATTGTTCTTGACCATCGATTGCTGCAATGTGACGAGCGATGCGATCGTTGCGCTTATCTTGGTGAGGGGCGTCGGGAGAGTGAACGACCATTGAAGTGAAGCCCGGTTGTCATTTCCACCGTACATGCTGGAGAGATTGGAAGCCGTAATGCCTAAACCCAATAAGGCAGCTACGATCTGATCCAAGCTGCTGGTCGGGTCCGCTGAGACCGTGATGTAAAACGAAACCTGGTCCGGCGCCAGGTTCACGGATCGCGAGGCCTGGATAGTAATGGTGTCGGTTTCGAGCTGGCCACAAGCCAGGGAAGCAGTCGCCAGTAAGAGAGTGGTCAGGAGAAATTCTCGCATGGCACTAATACCGCAATAGCTTGAACTTGACTTCGAGGGAACAGCCCGAGGGCGCCGTATTATACTCGAGCAAGACGCTGGCCAGGCCAACGGAAAACACCGCATTTTGGACATATGCGGGAGTCGTTGCTGAACTTCCGTCAGAGATCTTTATCATCGGACCGACCGCGAACCCCGCGGCCGCTGCCACGTTTTGGGCCTGCGCTTGTGCGTCGGCAACGAGATCTTTCGTGGAGCAGGGCTGCGACTGATACGCCTGTTGCGACACGTAGGCGCCTTGCATTTGGAACGTCAGTGACATGCCGCTGTTGTTCTTGATCATCGACTGCTGCAATGCGATGAGCGATGCGATGGTCGCGTTCACCTTTGTTAAAGGCGTCGGCAGCGCGAACGACCACTGAAGAGAGCCCCGGTTATCATTCGGGCCGTACATGCCGGAGAAATTGGAAGCTGTAATGCCTAAACCCGATAATGCCGTCACGATTTGGTCCAAGCTGCTGGTAGGGCCGGCACTTACCGTAACGTAAAAGGAAACCTGGTCCGGAGTCAGGTTCACGGATCGCGAGGCCTGGACAGTAATGGTGTCGGTTTCGAGCTGGCCAAAAGCCAGGTGGGCTCCCGCCAACCAGAGTGCTGTTAGCCAAACCTTTCGCATCATTGATACCGCAGCAATGCGAATCTCACCGTCAAGAGGCAGGCAGCGCCGGTCGGGCTGGACATTGCCAGAATGTTACCGACGCTGACTCCAGCTCCATCGGCCAGCTTCTGCG
>Ga0070714_100004902_pt1 | contig 10163 bp, 7 predicted proteins | sample LARL83metaG_FD_65450 | JGI IMG/M metagenome (GOLD analysis project Ga0070714, IMG submission 65450) | Corn, switchgrass and miscanthus rhizosphere microbial communities from Kellogg Biological Station, Michigan, USA - LAR L8-3 metaG | ecosystem: Host-associated > Plants > Roots > Rhizosphere ... | reverse complement strand
TACCAACGGAAAATATTCGCTCTGCTAGGCTGGAGAGAACTAAGCCAGTACGGCTCCAGCTACGGAGTGAAGTCGAACTTCGCAAAGTACATGCCGATGGTAATAAAGACATTCGCGGATTTTGAGGTCGCGTTCCCTGCAAGCTCCTATCTTCAAGCGTTCAGGTATCAGATTGCCCAGAGTTACTGGAGCCAGAAAGATTGGGTTTCCACTCGGGAGTGGCTTAACAAGATCATCGAATCGGGAAAAGGGCAGCCCAGCTTCTACACGGAGGCTGCACGCGCACGCCTGAGCAAGGTTGAGCATTAGGGACCTTGGATGCGCTCGCTTAATACTCCCGGAGAGCGTAGAGGGGGCTACGTCTAAGAGTTGAGCGAGCCGAAGTTGTGGCAGCGTGCCACCCTCGATTACTCCTCCAAAAACGCGCTTAGCGCCGCTAACGTTCTGTTGGACAGAGAGCCAACCCGCTAATGTGACGCTGAGTCGCGAGAGCATAACCGCGTACGACCAATTCGCGCAGACCGCGAGTCGCCAGCCCCCGGCCCCCCCTGGGTGAACATCTCGCTCCCTCTCTCTTACCCCCGGCACTGTTTGACGTGCCGTTTTTGCCGGGTTAGTCTGAAAGTGTGCCACTTCCGATCAGCCGCTACCGGGTCTCCAACTATTATTTGTGGGCCGGACTGGTAGCAGTCGCGTTGGCCGCCTTCTCCGCCTGGTTGTCAATCAGCCGTCCGGTTTGTTGGATCGCCACCCTCCTGCTGATCGCGAGCGCCGCCCTGGTGCTTTACCTCGCCACTCGTCCGTCGATCGAGATCTACGAGAGTCACCTGAAGATCGGGTTGGCCGCGATTCCTTGGAAACACATCCGCCGTTTGGATCGAAGCTCCAATATTCCGCTGATGGTCCGATTGACCCTTTCAGACAAGACCCACATCCTGGTGATCTATCCCGGCGATAAAAACTCCGCCAGCGGCCTGCTGCAGAACCTGCGCCGCTACTCCCGCGAAGCTCTCATCGACGGTGTGCCGTATCGCCAGTTTTGGGGCGAGGCCACGCCGGCTGCTCCACCGAAGAAGCAACTGCCGGCCCCGCGAACGCCACTGCTGCTACCGGACGACGAAGCCGAAGTGGAGCGGATGTTCCAGCAGCTGAAATCGATGGGACGCCTCGAAGAGAAGACCGAGGACAAGTAGCTTCGGAGTGAAAGGCCGCTTCCGATGGTTCCTGGTTGCCGTCGTCCTGATTTTATTTGCCGTCGCCACCCGCTCTCTCTGGCTTAGCGCTTTGGGCGGATACCTGATCCGCGACGAAGCTCCGTCTCAAGCCGATGTCATTGTGGTTCTGGCCGGCGATTTTTTGGGCAACCGCATTCTCACCGCAGCCGATCTAGTGCGCCGTGGACTGGCTCCCAAGGCCCTGGTCAGCGGCCCTGGCGGCATGTATGGCGTTCACGAGTCGGACGTGGCGATCGCATTCGTCGTACGCCATGGCTTCCCTGAATCTTACTTTCTTCCTTTTCCCAACGAAACAAGATCGACTGCGGAGGAAGCCGATGCGGTGATTCCTGAACTGCGAAAACTGCATGCCCGCAGGATCGAGATCGTAACCAGCAATTTCCATACCCGCCGGGCCGGGAACATCTATCGATCGCGCGCCGGGGACATGGAATTCCACTTGATCGCGGCTCCGGATCCCTACTTCAGCGCCGGCGGGTGGTGGAAGAATCGCGAAGGGCGCAAGATTTTTCTGGTTGAATGGGAGAAGACCGTCGCCACCTGGCTCGGCATGTGATCGCGGAAGCTAAAATGCGAACCATCCTCAAAACCGCGGGTCCGTATCTGTGGCGCTACCGCCGCGGCCTGGGGCTCGGAATGGGCGCGTTGCTGATCAAGGATCTTCTGGCGGCCGCGCTACCGCTGGTCATCCGCAGCGGTGTGGATTCGCTCACCCGCGGCTTCCGCATCGGGCTGGTGTTCCAATTCGCGGCGCTCCTGGTGGGCCTATCGCTCATCAAAGGCATTTTTCAATACTGGATGCGCGTCATCCTCATCGGGATCTCACGCGACGTCGAGTACGATCTCCGCAACGATCTGTTCTCTCACTTGGTGACGCTTTCGTCGGATTTTTATGGGCGCTTCCGCACCGGCGACATCATGGCGCGCGCCACCAACGATCTGAATGCCGTGCGCATGATGCTGGGCCCGGGAATTATGTATTGGACCGAAACCATGTTCACCGCCATCTTGACCATCGCCGTAATGCTATCGGTGGATTGGAAGCTGACGCTGATCTCCCTGATTCCCGCGCCGCTGGTGAGCGTGGTCGTGATTCTCTTCGGACAACGCATTCACCATCGCTTCGAAATCATCCAGAAGATGTTTTCCGATATCAGCAGCCGAGTTCAAGAGACTCTTTCCGGGGTGCGTGTGATTCGCGCCTATGCACAGGAAGCCGCGGAGATGCGCAAGTTCGAGACGCTAAATCAGGATTACATCGCTCAGAACATCCGTCTGGCCCGGCTTTCCGCGCTATTTATGCCGCTGCTTCAGGCGCTGGTGGGGCTTTCGTTTCTGATCGTGCTGCTGGCGGGCGGCTATCGGTTGCTGCAGCATCGGATTTCGCTCGGCAGTTTCGTGATGTTCAACACCTACATGGGCATGCTGGTGTGGCCGATGATCGCGCTCGGGTGGGTGGTGAATCTGATGCAAAGAGGGACGGCATCCTGGGGGCGGATCATGGAGTTGATGAACGAGCAACCGAGTATCGGGAGGCGCGAGTCTGCCGTCGCTGTGCCTCCCCGGCCGGTCGCCGGCGGCTTGCGGTTTGACTGCGTCGAAGTCCGCTATCCTACCGGCGCCGCGCTGACAAATGTGGACCTCGAAATTCCGGCCGGCTCGACGGTCGCAATCGTCGGTCACACCGGGAGCGGCAAGAGCACGCTGGTGAGCCTGATTCCGCGGCTCATCGATCCCACGCACGGCGCGGTTTATCTGGATGGCGTCGACTTGAAAGATCTCGACCCGGAATGGCTGCGACGCCAGATTGGTTTCGTCCCGCAAGAGACGTTCTTGTTCAGCGCCACACTGGGCCAGAACATCGCCTGGGGCGTGGAAGAAGCCACGGAAATGGATATTGCTCGCGCCGCCGAGCTGGCCGGCCTGGGACCCGACATCGCTAGCTTTCCAGCCGGATTCGAAACCATGATCGGCGAGCGCGGACTCACGCTCTCCGGCGGCCAGAAGCAGCGCGTGGCCATTGCGCGGGCCTTGCTCCGCGATCCGCGCATCCTGATTCTGGACGATGCGCTCTCAAGCGTCGACACACTCACGGAAGAAAGCATCCTGACGGGTCTCGCGGATGTCATGCGTGACCGCACCACCATTCTGATTTCACATCGCGTGTCGACGGTCCAGACCGCCGGCCGGATCTTCGTAATCGAGCACGGTCAGATAGCCGAACAAGGCACGCACGCCGAACTGATCACCAGCGGCGGCTACTACGCCGATCTCTATCAAAAGCAGTTGCTGGAAGAGGAGCTGGAGGCGATTTGAGGTGGAACATCGCTCCGCCCGAATTCGTATCATTAACCGAGGTGAGCTATGACTAGGACCTTTTTGTTGGCAATATCCACGGCCATCGCAATTTCAGGGGCCGCTTTCGCCGATGACTGGTCCAAGACGTTCCAGATCTCGGGCCGCCCTGAGCTGCGCGTTAACGTCAACGATGGTTCGGTGACCATTCGAACCTGGGACCGGAAAGAGATCGAGGCTCGCGTCACCACGGTGCGCTGGAAAATTCCCTCGGACGTTCAGGTGGTGGAGCATCAAAGCGGCGATCGCGTGGAACTCGAGGTACGCATGCCGCACCGCATGTTCACGCTCAATTTTGGCCAGCGTTCCTCCATACAGGTTGAGCTGCGCGTGCCGCGCGAAATCCGGTCTGACATTCGCACTGGGGACGGCAGCATCACTGCGGAGAATCTGAGAGGAGAGACGCGTTTATCCACTGGAGACGGACGGATCGAGGCCACTTCGCTGGATGGAACACTGGACGCTCAAACGGGGGATGGCAGGATCATCATCCGAGGTCGCTTCGACATGCTGAACCTGCACACCGGCGACGGGAGCATCGAAGCAGAAGTCAACAACGGCTCGCGGATCACCTCCGAGTGGAGTGTGCGCACGGGCGACGGGCACGTTACTCTGCGCTTGCCGGCCACTTTGTCCGCCGACCTGGACGTGCACACCGGCGATGGACACATACAATCGGATCTTCCGGTCACCGTGTCCGGTTCTCGAAATGAGCACGAACTGCGCGGCAAGCTGAATGCCGGCGGTCCACCGCTGATCGTGCGGACCAACGACGGGTCCATTCGCTTGGAGAGGATGTAGCACAGGCATTCCTGCTTGTGTTTTAGCGCTTTAACACCTGCGCCGCGATCTCGCCTTTAGCCAAACGCACGCCAATCTCGGATCCTACCGGCGCGTCGGCGGGCGCTTTCACGATCCGGCCAGCTGCATTGGTCACCAACGCGTAGCCGCGCTCCAAAATCTTCAGCGGACTGAGCTGGGTCAGGTGCGCGGTCAGAGGATCCAGGCGGCCTTGCGCGCGAGTGAGCCGCAGACGGACCAGTTGAGCCATAGCGGCGTCGGAAGCCTCCAGCCTTCGCCGCGCAGCCGCAACGCGCAATCTGAGATCCAAGCTGCGTAATCGGGCAATCAACTCGTCCAGGCGCTGCCGCCGAGCCGACGCGGCCGTTCCAGTACGCTCTCGCAGGCGATACTCCAGCTCATCCACGCGTTGCTGGAGCCGTCCGATACTTCGATGCAGGAGGCCAGCGGCCCGCTCCACGCCCCGTTCATGTAAGCGGCGCGCGGCCATTGCCAGGCGATATCGAACCGATTGTCCGAGCTTGTGGTCGAAGACCCGGAGCTGATCGAACAACTGCTCGCGCGTACAGATTACCAGCTCGGCTGCGGCCGAAGGTGTTGGAGCGCGCAAATCTGCCACGAAATCGGCGATAGTGAAATCCGTCTCGTGACCGACCGCCGAAATCACTGGCACGCTGCTGGCTACGATGGCGCGGGCCACCGCTTCTTCGTTGAAGGTCCACAAATCTTCGAGCGAGCCGCCGCCGCGTGCCACGATCGTCACTTCCGGCCAGCCAGAGCTGCTGAAATATTCGATGCCGCGCAGGACCGCCTCGATCGATCCCTCGCCTTGCACCATGGCCGGGTAGAGCCGAATGTGCAGCCCCGGGAAACGCCGCGAAAGGATCTGGATCATGTCACTGATCACTGCTCCGGATGGAGATGTTACGATTCCGATCCGGCGTGGCAGGCGGGGAATAGCGCGCTTGCGAGCGGCATCGAACAGACCCTCGGCCGCCAGTTTCTTCTTGAGCTGCTCGAAGGCGAACTGCAAGGCTCCGTGACCCTGCGGCTCGAGCATCTCCACCTGAAGCTGGTACTCGCCCCGCGCCTCATAAACGTCGATGCGGCCACGAGCCAGCACAGCCACGCCATCCTGCGGCTTGAATTTCAGGTATCGGAGCGATGCGCGGAAACAGACGCAACGCAGTTGCGCGTCGTGATCCTTCAGGGTGAAATAGCAATGGCCGCTGGAAGCTGTCTTCGACCCGGAAATCTCCCCGGCTACCCAAATGTCGTTGAATTCGCCACCGAGGAGGTCGCGAATGGCCCCGTTCAGCTCGGCTACGGTGTAGGTCTTCCGCGTTGGACCCCAGGCCAGCGCCAATTGCTCGCTCACATCATCATGGTAAGCGAGATGCCGTTGTCCCGCCGAAGTGTTGAAATAAAAACTTATGGTCAAGAACTTTACGGATCTCTCGGGCCGGATCGCCGTCGTGATCGGCGGTACATCCGGGCTGGGACGCACCATCGCTCTCGGATTAGCAGAAGCGGGCGCTGACGTGGTCTCCTCCGGCCGCCGTCAGGAACTGGTGGATGAAGTCAGCGCTCAGATCCGAGCCCTCGGACATGAAACATTGAGCCACAGCGTGAATGTCTCGGATCGCAAGTCAGTCGACGCACTACGCGACGCCGTGGTGCAGCGCTTCGGGCGGGTAGATGTGCTGGTGAATGCCGCGGGAAAGATCAAGCGCACACCCACGCGCGACCTGGCCGAACAGGAGTGGCAGGATATTCTGGACACGAACTTGACCGGTATGCTGCGCTGCTGTCAATCGTTCTATCAGCCGCTGGTGGCCAGCAAGCGTGCCCGCATCGTCAATATCGCGTCGCTCAATTCTTTCGTGGCTCTCAGTGAGGTGGCCGCTTATGCCGCATCGAAGTCGGGCGTTTTGTCTCTGACACGCAGCTTGGCGGTGGAGTGGTCGAAGCTGGGGATCAATGTGAACGCCATCGCGCCCGGAGTTTTCCGCACCGATCTCAATGCTGCATTGCTGGACAGCACCGAACGCGGCCGCGAACTACTGTTGCGCACGCCCATACGTCGCTTCGGAAAGGCGGACGAGTTGATCGGCGCCGCAGTGCTGCTAGCGTCCGATGCGGCGAGCTTCATCACCGGGCAATGCATCACGGTCGACGGCGGATTTCTGGCGTCCGGCGTGAATAGCTGAACCAAGGTCTGGCTGGTCAAAGACAACGCCGGGGATGCGCTTCTGGTGGGTCTAGCGCCTGGCCGATTGTCCGACGCCTGCGCACCTCACATCGCACACGACGGTGAACAAGCTCTTCAAATGCTTGGCGAACCGGTATCATGAAAGAAAGCGCCGGTTGTGATATTCAGGCGAAAGTGGGCTGCGCTGAAGTCGACGCGGAACCGCGAGAACTTAGCTCGGATCTCCACCGCAGATGTATTACAATATCGCCTACACTAGTTGAAGTGCCGTCGGTTTCTGATCAGCACGTCCGCCAGGAATCAAACCGGCCCGGGTGGCGAAATCGGCAGACGCAAAGGACTTAAAATCCTTTTCGCGGCAACGCGAGTGTGGGTTCAAGTCCCACCCCGGGCACCACAAAAAAAATCAATACCCGGTCTTCTAATTCAGCCCTGAGAAAAGGCCGAGCGTGCTGAAACATGTGTATAAGAATCCATCAGCCCGGCGTCTGTGTGCTAGGAATTCCCCGCTCGTACGCCTGCCGGCCGCGATTGGAGGGAAGACCTTCCGCCTCACGATACGTCTCGCGCACGAGATCAAAACCTTGATGCGGCGCGGCAAGCAATGGCTTTAGTACTTGACCTGGCAACCGCTACAAACGAATAGGCGCTCTGCTCACATGCCGAAACCCTCAAGACCGGCCGCCTCTCAGAATGTATGCACTGTGAGAATCGCGCAGTTATGTGATATCTTACACAACAAGTAACCGAATTGACGAAATCGAGGGGCGCTAAGGTGACTGAATCCAATTCCGAGCTAGCCACAGCACCCGACCGGCTGCGGTGGCGATGTGAACCTCTCGCCGTCGAAGTAGAGTGCACGAATGCCGTCCTGGAGATGATTCGGGACTTGGCTGTGAACGAACGTCGCCGCCTCCCGCACTGCGCGCTGGAGAGAGGAGGCATTCTTTTTGGCGAGTGGACCGACACCGCCATCCGCATCGAAGCTGCACGGCCACTCGAGTGGGAGCACAAATTCGGGCCTTCGTTCCATCTGTCCAAAAAAGATGAGTCTTCGCTGGCTGGAGCGCTCGCGGTCGCGCGGGAGGATCCGGAACTAGGGAAACTTAGGCCGATTGGCATGTACATGTCAAACTCACAGAATTTTTCGATGGCTGTAGCCGACATACGTATCTTTGATCGCTACTTCCCGAAGGCCCGCCCCATGGCTTTGGTCCTCAGGCCCTCGAAATCTGGCCAGACTCGCGTCGACTTTTTCGTACGGGAACGCGGTAGCGTCACGTATTTCCACGCTCACGAGGTATCGTTTTCCACTTCCGAACCGGCTCACCAAGACCGACAACTGATTGCCAAAGAACTCCAGGCTGAGTATCGGCAAGCGAACGGGGTGGCCGGGCCTGAAGAGGCCGACCCGATCCCAGCGCTGCCATCGGATGAAGTTGTAGAGGCATGGAGCAGGCAATCCTTGCGACGCCGTCTTACAATTGCGCTGAAACGTTTTCGTGCTTTTCTGCAAACACGGGAGACGCTGTGGACCGTGAGTCGAGGGGACTTAATTGCAGCCATTGTGCTGCTCGGCTTTTGCACAGCCGCGACACGCACCTTGTGGGTCCAATCAAATTTAGAATCTTCGCCGAGGATCCCAATGCGTATTACCGATACGGGATCACAGTTGCGAATTGACTGGGACGCTAATGACGAGCCGGTTCTTAGCGCAACGAGCGGTGTGCTCGAAATCCGTGACGGCGAAACCGAACCCCTCCACTTGCCCTTCTCCAAGGACGTGCTCCGCGCCGGCAGTGTGTTCTACGCGCCAAGGTCGGGTACGATCCAGGTACGCATGAAATTGATGAATCATAAAGGACGGCCTCAAGAATCGATCATTTACTACATCAAGCCGGCACGCGTCCCGCCATCACTGCCAGTCCGAGCATTTTCTCCGGCAGCTTCGAAGAGCGAGCCTCCGGTTGTAACGGACTCCGCGGTGCCGATTACTGCGGCGCTGGACAAAGAACCCAGCTTAGCGCTTTACGAGCGGCAGCGGCCGAGAAGTGAGAACGGGAGTATGAAAGAAGCCGCTCAACCCGTGAATCACACTCGCCCGTCCCGCGTTTTTCGTTTGCCCCCGTTGCGAAGTTCCGCTGCTACCAACTCCCGAATCCGCCTTGATCTGTTGGATGCGCCTGATGTCCGAATCAGCCAGTCTGCGCCATCAGCGCTCCTGCTTGCCAACGGCTTGACGTTCGCCCAGTCGGCAATTCAAGCACGGCCGAGCTGGGGCAGGCTCATCTGGACCGGAGAGCTACAAAAGAACGAGTTCATCTCGTTTTCGGCGAACGGGTCATCGCGAGGGGTGCTAAACGGTCGCTTGCCAGGTTTTCCGATCAAAGTAAACATCCAGTCGGGAGAGGTGGTAGACGGCGGAATCGCAATTCTCACAAATGAAGCAAACCGAGCAGGCGTCAATGAGCCCTCCCACGCCCGCAACGGCTGGGACGTGGTTATTTATAAATGGGTTCAGAAGCCGATTCCCGAGTTGAGAGTAGTCGAGCCTCCCGGGCCCTCAAATAATTGGAGTCGAATCGTTCTCCAGAATACCGATCGTAATCTTTCGGTAGTTGTCGTAGACTGGCAGTCGATGGAAAATCTAACCGAGGCGACTAAGCTCAGGAACTTCAGCGCGCCAGTTGTACGTGATGCGTTCAGGAACGGACATTGAAAGTCAGATGGCGGCAACGTCCAGCAGCCTTCTTTCAGTGAGGTCTTACTTTTCAAACGTTTAGGGACTACCCTTAACTAAGGTACTGAGAAGCATAGTACCGCTGTGATAAACTTCAAATCGCCGGAGCCGGTCTTTCGAGAGACGGGTATCTTCCTCCGAGTGCCCGTTTTTATCGATACCTGCTCCGGCCTTTTCTAAATCACTACTCACGATAACGCGTATGTGTGCTTTCTGGCTTCGACCGAGATAGCGCTCTGTCGTCTGAACCGACGAGCGGCCCAGGAGCAACTGGTTTTGCCCAAGCTCGCCGCCCGCTGCTCGACGCAACTTTCGGGCAGGTCCTTCGGAAGTGATAAGGCCTGAGGCCGGGAAAGGCCGGCGTAGGATTTGCGAGAGCGAGCGCCGGTTCCTACACTGCCTGATTAACTCTCAAGCTGCTACCTCGGTCGAGCATTGTCCTAAATGCATTATTGGAACCGGTATCCCTGCCTGAGTTCGCAGCTATACAGTTTGGTGTGGTCCGCTACAGTTTGGAAATTGCAAACGGCCCATGATAGCGTCAAGTCCGGGCCCAAAGGATAAATGACCTCCGTACCGTTCATTTCAGCCTCGATGCTCGGGCCTTGGCCTGTCGCGGGCAACGTGAAGCTCATTGCTCGACCGAAAATGGCAGGGTAAGCCTGGCGAATCTGGTCGCTCAGCATACTCCGGATAACTTCAGCCTCCACCAGAAACGTAACCGTGTCGGACCAATCGCGCACAGACACCTTGATAACCCGACCACTTCGAGAGGACTGATCCGACTCGATCCTTGTAAAAGGGCAAGGGCCGGCGATAC
>Ga0070714_100004899_pt1 | contig 10166 bp, 7 predicted proteins | sample LARL83metaG_FD_65450 | JGI IMG/M metagenome (GOLD analysis project Ga0070714, IMG submission 65450) | Corn, switchgrass and miscanthus rhizosphere microbial communities from Kellogg Biological Station, Michigan, USA - LAR L8-3 metaG | ecosystem: Host-associated > Plants > Roots > Rhizosphere ... | reverse complement strand
ACGGAACAACGACTAAAGGATGCGCGGAGACGGACGGTCGCGTATTACGCGTCGAACCGTTTGCGCGGAAGATAGTGATTCAGGCCTCGAAGTCAATCCTGCTGCAATGCAATAAGTTTAGTTATGGCTTAATTTTTTTCTCTTTCCGGGGAGTTCGTGATGGCCGAGCCGCTGCCGCTCCTCCTGATCCCGGGGCTCAACTGCTCGGCGCGGCTTTATGCCGAGCAGATCCCCTCTGAAGCGATTCGGGCCCGTCGAGATCGCCGATTGCACGCGCGACTCGAGCATGGATGCGATTGCGGCGGGCATCGTCGCCAACGCCGGAATCAATCTGGGCATGCTGCACCTGAATCCACCTAGGCACGTGTCAGTGCACCGAAAGTCTCTTGGTCGCCGGGAAGGGATGCTCGACAGGCCCCGCATTGCGCGATCCCGCATCCAAACTTCGTCCCTGTCAGGTTGAGCACATCCCGCAAGATCCAAAGCCCATTCACAGCTTGCCGCGCGCCGGCTCGCCCGATTATGCGCCACGCTCTGAAGGCACTCCCGCGGTAAAGCTCTTGCGGAATCGCACTGCTATAGACCCACCATGGCGCGCTCTGGCGCGAGATCGCCGAGGGGATGGCATTTTATCCCTTCCGATTGCCGTCTTCATTACGGCGGGAGTCGGTGTTGTGGCCTGACCTGACGCTGCGATGCAGGAACGCGACGGCGGCAATCGCGTTTGGAGCCTTCCGCAGCTGCTCCTGTCGATCTTGCTTGCGCGGCGCGTTGGTGCGGCCCCGCTGTTGCCGCTTGTCGGGTGCATGTGAGGACGGCCGCGCTGTGCGGCCCTGGAGCGTGGTTGGCCGGGCCTGGCGCGGAAACCTGCGCTGGTCCGTCGCTGGGATGGACATGCGGATCAGCTTCTCGATGTCGCGAAGGTACGCCGCCTCTTCGGCGTCGCAGAGCGAGATCGCCACACCTGCCGCCCCGGCCCGCGCGGTGCGGCCGATGCGATGTACGTAGGTTTCCGGCACGTTCGGCAGATCGAAATTCACGACGTGGCTGATGCCGTCGACGTCGATCCCGCGTGCGGCAATGTCGGTCGCGACGAGCGTGAGCACCTGCCCCTTGCGAAACGCGGCGAGCACGCGTTCGCGCTGGTTCTGCGACTTGTTGCCGTGGATCGCGTGGGCCGATATGCCGGCCTTGGCCAGGCCACGCACCACCTTGTCTGCGCCATGCTTGGTCCGGGTGAATACCAGAGTGCGGTCAATCGGCTCGTCGCGCAAAATCTCAGCGAGCACCGCCGGCTTCGCAGCGCGATCGACATGGATGATACGCTGCTCGACGCGCTCGACCGTCGAGGCCGCCGGCGTCACGGCAACCTTGGCTGGATCGCGCAACATCTGAGCCGCGAGCGCGGCGATTTCACGCGGCATCGTTGCGGAAAACAACAGCGTTTGCCGCTGCGCAGGAAGCTTCGCGACGATTTTCCGGATGTCGTGAATAAAGCCCATATCGAGCATTCGGTCGGCTTCATCGAGCACGAGAACTTCCACCTCGCCAAGACGCAGCGCGTTGCTCTTCACGAGGTCGAGCAGGCGGCCGGGCGTGGCGACGAGCACCTCGACGCCGTTTTGCACCGCGCGCACCTGCGCGCCCATCGACACGCCGCCGATCACCAGCGCGCCGCTGGCGCGGACATGGCGGCCATAAGCGCGGAAGCTATCGAGTATTTGCCCGGACAGTTCGCGTGTCGGGCTCAGCACGAGCACACGGCAGGCTTTGTGCCCCGGGCGCCGCCTATTGGTGAAGAGATGATGCAGGATCGGCAGTGCGAAGGCCGCGGTCTTGCCGGTGCCGGTTTGCGCAATCCCGATAACGTCGCGGCGCGCTAGAGCGACGGGAATGGTCTGCGCTTGGATCGGCGTGGGCGTGGCGTATTTCTCTTCAGCGAGCGCGCGTGTGATCGGTTCGGCGAGGCCGAAATCATGAAAAGAGGTCAATGAACAAGCTTTCTATTGTGCGAGATGGCACGGCTGCGGGAGTGCCGCAGTCGCAGTTCCACATCGCGGGTGGTGCAGACACCCCCGCGTGATTTGGGTTGTCGGTGAAAGTGAAGGGGCAAGCCAGAAACCGTTTGACGGGGATCCGTACACGCGGCTCGCCAGGACCACATGAGGTCGCTCGCCCTATATGGCCCACGGATGTGTTGGTTTCAAGGCGCTCGGCGGCTGCTAACAGGCGGAAGAATAGGCTGCCTCATCGGGCTTTCGCCGGGCGAGCCAATTGTTACTCAGATTCGATTCGATCAAGCCGGCTGTTTTTGGACCGCCGGAACAGGCGTTTTCAAGCCTGCGTCGCGTGCCAGCCTCAGCGCCCGCAATCGGGCGGTCTTTTCACGCGTGGCCGCACGCGCTGTCTCGTATTCGGCCATTGCTTGCTGCCCCTCTCGCAGTTGCTGTTCCTTTTTCTTGAAAGCCGCTTCGGCGCGGTCACGCGCCCGGTTAGCGTCGGTGTCCAATCTCGTTACTCCTTTTCGAGCGAACCCGTTCTTAGGACAGACTGTCCTGCCTGAGGACCGGATAACGCCTGTCGATGTGGGAAGCTCAACCGAGCAACGCCCTTCCAGGTTATTTGTTCCGTGCGCACCCCGAGCGGGACGGATTTCCACGCCAGGATAAAGCGCAGGCGGCGATAGAGTCCGTCGCCGCTGCCGCCGGTTTCCCGCCTGCGACGGTGCCCTCGTGTGCCGCGCAATGCTATAGACCACCATGGCATCGGTCCTCGATCTCATCGGCGACACGCCTCTCGTCGAGGTGACGCGCATCGACCGTGGCCCCTGTCGGCTCTTTCTCAAGCTCGAAAGCGCCAACCCTTCCGGCTCGCTCAAGGACCGTCCCGCGCGCACCATGATCGAGGCGGCGGAAGCGGACAGACGTCTCAAGCCCGGCGGCACCATCGTCGAAGCCACAGCCGGTAATACCGGGCTTGGCCTCGCGCTGGTGGGCGGCCGCAAGGGGTACCGCACGCTGCTCGTCGTTCCCGACAAGATGGCGCGCGAGAAGGTGCTGCACGCCAAAGCGATGGGTGCCGAGGTCGTCACCACGCGCTCGGACGTGGGCAAGGGGCACCCCGATTACTACCAGGATCTCGCCGAGGCGATCGCGCGGCGCACGCCCGGGGCCTTCTTCGTCAACCAGTTCGCCAACCCGGCCAATCCGCAGGCGCATGCGACGACGACCGGCCCGGAAATCCTGCGCCAAATGGATGGCGACGTCGATGCCATCGTCGTCGGCGTCGGCTCCGGCGGCACGCTGACGGGCATCGGTCGCTTCATGCGCGGCGCCTCGCCCAAGACCGCGATCGTCCTCGCCGATCCGGAGGGGTCCGTGCTCGCGCCCTACGTCGAGACCGGCCGCATGCTGCAGGCCGGGAACTGGGCGGTCGAAGGGATCGGCGAAGATTTCGTGCCGCCCAACGCCGATCTCGCGCTCGTCTCGCAGGCCTTCGCCATTCCTGACGCCGAAAGCTTTGCCAGCGCGCGTGAGCTCTTGCGCGCCGAAGGCGTTCTCGCCGGCTCCTCCTCGGGCACGCTGCTGGCGGCGGCGCTGCGCTATTGCCGCGCACAGGCGGCGCCGAAGCGGGTGGTGAGCCTCGTTTGCGATTCCGGTGCGAAATATCTGTCAAAAGTGTTCAATCCCATCTTCCTCGCGCAGGAAGGCTGGAGCCATCCCGACCGGCACGGCGCTGTGCGCGACGTCGTCGTGAGCCGCTACAGCGAAGGCAATGCGGTCGTGGTGCGGCCGCAGGATAATCTGCGCACGGTATTCTCCCGCATGCGCTCCAGCGATGTTTCGCAGCTTCCGGTCATCGACGAGGGCGGCCATGTGGTCGGCCTCGTGGACGAGAGCGACGTCCTCGCCGCGCTGCTCACCGAGCGCGACGATCCGAACAAGGCCTTTGCCCGGCCGGTCAAAGAGGTGATGGCGCGGCGGCTGGAGACGATTTCCGCCGATGCGCCGATCGCCGATCTCCTGCCGCTGTTCCGCAAGGACTATGTCGCCATCGTCATGGACGGCGATCAGTTTCTGGGCGTGGCGACTCGTCTCGACCTGATCAACTATTTTCGCATTGCGATTTAGCTCCGTAGGGTGGGCATGCGGCAAATCGTTCTCTCTTCCAGTCACCACCTCGCGGGCGCAATGCCCGCGCGTTTTGTTCACGCGGGCAAAATCGCTCCTGCTTCAAGTTTGCCGCATATCAGCAAGCGATTTTGCCCACCCTACGCGCTACGCACCGACCTCCCGGATGATAAAGACTAAGACCATGACGACCAAATCAAACCAACTCGATTTCTCCACGCGCTGTATTCATGCGGGGCAGGAGCCCGATCCCACCACCGGCGCCGTCATGATGCCGATCTACACCACCTCCACTTACGTGCAGCAGAGCCCCGGCGTGAACAAGGGCTACGACTATGCCCGCACCAAGAACCCGACGCGCATGGCGTTCGAGCGCTGCATCGCCGATCTCGAAGGCGGCAGCGCCGCGTTCGCCTTTGCCTCCGGCCTAGCGGCGATCTCGACCACGCTCGAGTGCCTCGACCATGGCTCGCATGTAGTTGCGGTCGACGACCTCTACGGCGGCACGCGGCGCTTGTTCGAGCGGGTGCGCAAGCGCTCGATGGGATTGCAAGTGAGCTATCACGATCTCACCGACGCCGGCGCGCTCGAGGCGGCGATCCGCCAGGATACCCGCCTCGTCTGGATCGAGACGCCGACCAACCCGCTGCTCAAGCTCGTCGATCTCGAGCACGTGGCGGCGATCACGAAGCGGCGCGGCATCTGGGCGGTCGCCGACAACACCTTCGCCACCCCCTATATCCAGCGGCCGCTCGAATTGGGCTTCGATCTCGTCGTGCATTCGACGACGAAATATCTCAACGGCCATTCCGACATGGTGGGCGGCGTGGCGATCGCCGGCGGCAACACCGAGCTGAGCGACAAAATGCGGTTTCTACAGAATGCCGTCGGGGCTATCCAGGGTCCGTTCGATTCGTTCCTGGCGCTGCGCGGGCTCAAGACGCTGGCGCTGCGCATGGAACGCCATTGCGCCTCGGCGCTCAAGATCGCCGCCTGGCTCGAACGCCACCCCAAGGTGCGCCGCGTGTTCTATCCAGGGCTCGCCAGCCATCCCCAGCACGCGCTGGCTCAGAAACAGATGTACGGCTTCGGCGGCATGATCTCGGCCGAGCTTGCGGGCACGCTCGACGACAGCCGCCGCTTCCTCGAGCGCTGCCGGCTGTTTGCGCTGGCCGAGAGCCTCGGCGGGGTCGAGAGCCTGATCGAGCACCCCGCGCTCATGACCCACGGCTCGGTGCCCACGGACGTGCGCGCGACCCTCGGCATCGGCGATACGCTGGTGCGGCTTTCGGTCGGCATCGAGGATCCCGATGATCTGATCGCCGATCTCGCGGCCGCGCTGGGCTGACGTCACGTCACGGCCGGGCATCGCGCGTCGGAAGACGCGCGTGAATGCGCTGTTGTCCCGGCCATCGACCTGTTGGCGTCTGGAAACAAAACGTGGATGTCCGGCACAAAGCCGGGCATGACGATGGAGACAGTTGCGCGAACCAACCTGCATTGTGCTAACGACGCCGCGTAAGGCGGAACGGAAGGGCCAATGACGGAGAGCAGGGTGCGCACCCAGGTCGGCATCGTCGGCGCCGGGCCCGCCGGACTGATGTTGTCGCATCTTCTCCACCTCGAGGGCGTGGAGAGCGTGATCCTGGAAAACCGCAGCCGCGACTACATCGAGAGCCGCATCCGCGCCGGTCTGATCGAGCAGTGGGCGAGCGACCTCCTCGTCGAAACCGGGGTCGGCGCGCGCATGCAGCGCGAAGGCATGTTTCACAACGGAGTTCATTTCGCCTTCGGCGGCGCCTTGCACTACATCAATTTCCGCGACCTCATCGGCAAGGGCGTCACCATCTACGGTCAGCAGGAGGTGGTGAAGGATTTGATCGAGCGGCGGCTCGCCGACGACGGCCAAATTCTGTTCGAGGTAAGTGATGTGAGCGTGCACGATTTCGCCGGCCGCGCGCCGAAAATTCGCTACCACCACGGCGGGCGGGACGTCGAGCTAACCTGCGACTTCATCGGCGGCTGCGATGGCTTCCACGGCATTTGCCGGCCGAGCATTCCGGCCACTGTACTCACCGCCTATGACCGCGAATATCCGTTCGGCTGGGTTGGGGTTCTTTCCGAATCTCCCCCGCCCGAGCACGAGTTGATCTATGCCTATCACGAGCGCGGCTTCGCGCTTTACACCATGCGCTCGCCGACCTTGGCGCGGCTCTACCTCCAATGCGGCCCCGATGACGATATCGAGAACTGGCCGGACGCGCGCATCTGGAAGGAGCTGCACGCCCGCATCGGCGGCACGCGCGAACTTCGCGAGGGCACGATGCTGCAGAAGGGCATCACCGCCACGCGCAGCTTCGTGGTCGAGCCGATGCAATACGGGCGGCTGTTTCTCGCCGGTGATTCCGCGCACATCCAGCCGCCGACCGGTGCGAAGGGCATGAATCTGGCATTGGCGGACGTGAGGGTGCTTGCGCGCGCGATCTGCGAGTTCTATCGCACCGGCCGCAGCGAGCGGCTCGAGCGCTACTCGGCGACCTGCCTGCGGCGGGTGTGGAAGGCGCAGCGATTCTCCTGGTGGATGACACAGCTCTTCCATCTCGACCCGAGCCACAATGCCTTCGACCGCAAGCGCCAGCTCGCCGAGCTGGACTATGTGACGAGCTCGGAGGCTGCCATGCGCTCGCTGGCCGAGAACTACACCGGACTGCCGGTGGAGCTGTGAGCGGGCGGAGCGGATGCAGGTTCTGGTGATCGGAGCGGGCGTGGTGGGGCTCGCGGTCGCGCGCGCGGCCGCGCTCGCCGGACACGACGTGGTGGTTGCGGAAGCGGCCTCCGGCATAGGTACCGGGGTTTCCTCGCGCAACAGCGAGGTCATTCACGCCGGCCTTTACTACCCGACGGGCTCGCTGCGCGCCTACCACTGCCCGCGCGGCCGACGCATGCTCTATGATTTCTGCGCCTCGCACGGCGTGCCGCATCGCAGGTGCGGCAAGCTCGTCGTCGCCACCAACGCGGGTGAGGTCGAGCGGCTCGCACCGCTCCACAAGCAGGCGCAGGCCAACGGCGTGGAAGGTGTCGAACTCATCGATGCCGCGGCCGCCAAGTGTCTCGAGCCCGCACTCGCCTGCGTCGCCGCGATGCATTCGCCGGAAACCGGCATCATCGACAGTCACAGTTACATGCTGGCGCTGCGCGGCGATCTCGAGGACCGCGGCGGCATGGTCGCGTTCGCAAGTCCGATCGAGCGGCTCAAGCCTGCGCCGGCCGGCGGCTGGGACGCCGCGGTCGGCGGCGGCGAGCCGCAATGGTTGAGTTTCGATGCGGTAGTCAATTGCGCCGGGCTCGGCGCCCATCGCCTCGCGCGGGCGACCGAGGAGTACCCGCCCGAGCGGGTGCCGCGTCTCGTGCTCGCGAAGGGGAACTATTTCGGCTTCACCGGCCGGCCGGTGTTCTCGCGGCTGATTTATCCGGTGCCGGTGCCGGGCGGACTCGGGGTGCACGTGACGCTCGATCTCGCCGGACGCATGCGCTTCGGCCCGGATGTGGAATGGATCGAGCGCGAGGATTACGACGTCGATGCCAGCCGCGCGCTCGCGTTCTATCAGCGCATTCGCGATTACTGGCCGGGGCTGCCGGACAACTCGCTCACCCCGGACTATTGCGGCATCCGGCCGAAGTTGACGGGCCCAGGCGAGGCGGCCGCCGATTTCATGATCGAAGGGCCGGCGCAGCACGGGCTCACGCGCATGGTTCACCTCTTCGGCATCGAGTCGCCGGGGCTCACCTGCACGCTTTCGCTCGCCGATGAGGTCGTGAGCCGCCTCTCTGACTAGAGCGTGTCCTCAAAAATCGCGATTGGTGACGGCGAAATGCGCAGCAGGCGTGCAGAAAAGTTCCCCGCGCTGGAGTTTAGCGACCAGACGGGGTTGATTTAAATCTCTTCAAAAATCCATCGACCGAAAGTGGACCGGCGCCCCCCAAACACAGCGCGATAAGCGCCGCTAGATAAAGAAGGTCCGTCTCGTACCCAGGCTGCCCAAAATGAGCGCCGGCAGCATCGAAAGATTGGAGCTTGATCGAACTGAAGCCGTTCGGGAGGTGCACCGTTAATATCGCAACAAGCAGGACGATGGCCATTGGTATTGCCGCGAGAGGAACAAACGCCCCGATGAGGATAAGGAACCCTCCGATGATTTCGACAAGGATGGTCGCCCAGCCGAGCAGAAAGGCGCCCGGAGCACCGATGGCGTGCAATATATTGATGAAATCCTCCGGGCCACGGGCAAGCTTCGCATAGCCATGCTGCATGAAGCCAAACCCGACAATTAGCCGAAGCGGAATGGCGTACCAACCGGTCGGAACGGGCAGAGGCGAGATCGCAAGTTTGCTGGCGCGGGTTAGTAGGTCCATAAAGGCAAACTTCGTTGCTGGCGTGTGATTTGTTATCACGGCGTTCTGTTGACGTGAGTCATCTTTGACGGAATAGATCGTAGGAACGTTTCGTGCTGGCTACGGCACTCACGATATTGTGTGGCTCGGCTGCTCAGCTTGGAGACGCAGCAGCCAGTGTTGCTGCATCATCTGTTGAAGCTCCGTTCTCGCGGGAGTGAGAGAGGGCGTGGTCCATTGTCACGTAAGCCGCGTTGTGGCCGACCACGCGCGGGGAGCGGAACCTGGCGCTGCGCCGTGGAAATCCGACCAGCTTTGCTCTACTGATCTTTAGGATAGCTGGCTCGGAACTTTTGGTCATGCATGCACCTTTGACACGACATCCTAATGACTCGCGCCTTTTGGCCGCCGTTGTTGGCGGCCTCGGCTTTCTTTTGTTGGCCGTCATAGCCTCGATTATTGCTTCTATTGCCAGCTCTAATGCCGACCGCTGGGCGGCGCACTCCCTGATGGTGAGGCAAGCATCCGGGCACTTGTTTAGCTTGGTTCAGGATGCCGAAACCGGCCAGCGCGGGTTTCTATTGACGAACAACGATAGCTATTTGGAGCCATTCTACACGGCTCAAAAGGAAATCCCTGCGGCCGAAGCCACGCTTCGGACCCTAACGTCCGACAATCCGGCCCAACAGTCTCGCGTGTCCAATCTGTACGCCCTTGTCCAGCTCAAACTCGGGGAGCTATCGCGCACGATCGAATTAGCAAAGGGAGGAAAGGTCGAAGAGGCGGTCGAGCGTGTTAAATCGAATCAAGGTCGCGATTTGATGCGCGAGGTCCGGACGGCGGTAGGAGAATTTGATAGCGATGAAACGAACCTAGAGAATGCTCGGAACGCCAAAGCGGCGTTACTGCGTTCAGTCCTGTTGTTGGTCACCGTCACCGCGGCGGTTTTAGCGGCAACAGTGGCAATGCTCGTCGGGTTCGCTCTGCGCCGACAAGTGGGTGAATTGCGTCTGCTGACGACCTCTCTCAAAACCGAAATGTTGGAACGGGAACGCGCCGAGGCCACACTGCGACAAGCCCAAAAAATGGAAGCGCTGGGTCAGCTCACCGGCGGCGTCGCTCACGACTTCAACAATATGCTCTCGATAATTGTTGGAAATCTCGACCTCGGAATGAGGCGCCTCTCCGGCGAAGACGTCCGCGCGCGAACTTATGTCGAAAATGCGCTGAGCGGTGCGCGTCGCGCCGCGGAGTTGACCAAAAGGCTCCTGGCCTTCTCTCGATTACAGCCGCTAAATCCCCAATCGACTGATGTGAACAAATGCGTAACAGATATGTCGGAGCTGCTGCGAAGGTCGCTCGGGGAAAGAATCGAGTTGGAGACCGTCTTAGGTGGAGGTCTCTGGCGTGCTGTCGTTGACCTGCATCAGCTCGAGAGTGCCATTCTCAATCTGGTTATCAATGCCCGCGACGCGATGGATGGCGGGGGCAGGTTAACGATTGAAACTGCCAATACGGAATTGGATCGCGCCTACGCCGGGGCGCACGTGGAAGTGACGCCGGGACAGTACGTGATGATGGCTGTCACTGACACTGGGAGCGGTATGTCGCAAGCAGTTGTTTCGAAAGCCTTCGATCCGTTTT
>Ga0070714_100004898_pt1 | contig 10166 bp, 11 predicted proteins | sample LARL83metaG_FD_65450 | JGI IMG/M metagenome (GOLD analysis project Ga0070714, IMG submission 65450) | Corn, switchgrass and miscanthus rhizosphere microbial communities from Kellogg Biological Station, Michigan, USA - LAR L8-3 metaG | ecosystem: Host-associated > Plants > Roots > Rhizosphere ... | reverse complement strand
ATGAAGGATAGCCAGGTCTGGGCTTCCTTGTAGCTCTTGGTGAAGGAGGCCACCACCGAGAGCAGGCCGGCGATGAACAGGCTGAAGGGCAGGCACACCAGGAAGGTGGTGAGCGAGGTCATGGGCGTGATGTTCACGGAGATGCCCACCTTGGCGGCGGGGATGAGGTGCTGGCACCAGAGCAGCGCCACGATGTCTATGCCCAGGGACACCGCGGAGAATAGCGTCACCGCCGAGAGCTTGCCCAGCACCAGCGTGCTGCGGGATACCGCGGTGGTGAGCAGGGGTTCCAGCGAGCCGCGCTCGCGTTCGCCGGCGGTGGAGTCGATGGCGAGGTAGAAGGCGCCGAGGATGGCTGCGAACAGCAGGAAGTAGGGCATCATGCCCAGTAGCAGCACCGCCCGCGATTGGGGCGTGGACACGTCGGCGTCCTCGATCACCACCGGCGAGAGGGCGCGGGGATCCACGCCGCGCGCGATGAGCCGCAACACGCTGATGGAACGCGAATATCTCTCCACGGCGTCGCGCACCCGCTCGACGTTCTTGCCGGCGGATTCCCGGGACTTGTCCACGATCAGGCGCACGTCGGCAGGACGGCTGGCGGAGAAGGCCGCCGCGTAATCCGCCGGCACCACCAGCACTACGTCCAGCTTGCCTGTCTTCACCGCCCCGCGCGGGTCGTCCGGCGCCTTCTCGATCCGCAGGTTGTTCTGGCGCAGGTAGTCCATCAGGCCGGGAGCCAGGTCGGCGCCCTGCACCGCCAGCGTGTAAGGCTGGTCCAGGTCCGCCACCTGGCGGTTGATGACCGTGCTCATCATCACGGTGTAGAACAGCGGGCCGAACAGGGGACCGAACACCAGCACCGTGAGGAGCGTGCGGCGGTCACGGAGGTTGTCGATGGCTTCCTTGTAGAAGACCGCGAAGTACTTACGGAGATTCACGCTGCCACCTCCGTGCCGCAGAGCTTGACGAAGGCTTCCTCCAGGTCACTCTCACCGGTCTGCTTGCGCAACTCGTCCGGCGTGCCGCGGGCCACGATGCGGCCATGAGCGATGATCACGATCTCGTCGCAGAGCGCGGCCACCTCCTGCATCACGTGGCTGGAGAACAGCACGCAGTGCCCGGCCTCCTTGAGCTTGCGGATCAGGGCGCGCAGGGCGCGGGTGGCCATGACGTCCAGGCCGTTGGTGGGCTCGTCCAGCACCAGGTTGCGGGGGCCGTGCACCATGGCGCGGGCCAGGGCCACCTTGATCTTCTGGCCCTGGGAGAAGCCCTTGGCCGGCCGGTCCGCGAACTCGCCGATCTCCAGGAGCTCCACGAGCTCGGCGACGCGCTGGTCCAGCGCCATACCGGTGATGCCGTTCAGCTCGCCGTAGTAGCGGATGTTCTCCCGGGCCGTGAGCCGCGGATACAGGCCGCTCTGGTGTGGCAGCACGCCCAGGGCCAGACGTGCACGGTTGCCGTCCACAGCCACGTCCACGCCGTCTACCTTCACCGTGCCCGCTCCGGGCCGCAGCACCGTCGAGACGATGCGCAGGGTGGTGGACTTGCCGGCACCGTTGGGTCCCAGCAGCCCGGTGATGCGCCCGTCGGGAGCGGAGAAGCTTACGCCCCGCACGGCCTGGACTGGCCCGAAGTTCTTCTCCAGATCTATGACTTCTATCATGGCGTAGGCCCCGAGAACGAGACGAAGAACGGGAACGGCTTCACGTCTTTGACACAGGCGGCGTCCAGACCCTTGATGCTGCCTGTATCGATGAAGTCCGTCATGACGCGCGGCACGCAGCCGCGGAACACGTTGCCGTGGCCCTGGCCCGGCACCACCAGCGACAGGCTGTTGGACAGGGTCCTGGCAGCCCGTTCGGCGTTGCTGGGCGGGGTGATGGGATCGTCCTCGCCGGACAAGAGCAGCACCGGCTTGGCCGAGACCACCGGCTGCTTGAAGTCCGGGTCCATCACGCCGCGCGGCCACACCCGGCAGGACTTGACGATCGAGTCCAGGGTGCTGGGACCGAGATAGGTGTCGTGCAACTGCTTCTGCAGTTGCGCATCATCGCTGATGAACGGCGCATCCTCCGTGCAGACCACCGCCACGCCCATGCCTTGGGCGAAGGATTCCTGCAGCTGGTCGGTGAACAGCAGCGCCGTGCTCATGAGCGGCAGATAGTCATGCTGCACCGCCGCCTGGTGGATAAGCAGCGGCAGCAGTGCCGCGGTCTCGCTCTGGTAGCTCATGAGCCGCACCGCGGTCGCGACCTTCTCCCAAGTGAGCTGCTCGGTGCGCGGCGCGCCGGTGAGCGGGTCCCGCAGGCTGACGCTCACCGAACGGCCGTCCAGGTCCTGCTGCAGCGCGCTGAAGTTGGCGGCGAGGTCGGGGAAAGCCTGCTTGCAGCCGGGGGCTTGGCCGCAGCGGCTGAAGATGAGATCGAGCGCGCGCTGGGCGTCAAGCGAGACGTCGGGGCCCAGAGCCAGGTCAGCCGGCACCACGCCGTCCAGCACCACGGCGCGGGTGGAGTCCGGGAAGGCACGCAGGTACTGAAGGGCCACGCGGGTGCCATAGGAGATGCCGTAGAGATCCACCTGCGCATAGCCCATGGCCGCGCGCACCGTGTCCAGGTCCTGCACTGCCACGGTGGTGGTGTAGAAGCGCGGGTCGCCGGGCAGGTGCCTCAGGCAGGCCTGGGCCGCCGCGGCGATCTCGGCGTCGGTAGGCTGGATGCCGGCGGGCGGTTGCGGGCAGTCGAGCCGGTTGCTGCCGCCGGTGCCGCGCTGGTCCACCAACACGATGTCATGCTCGCTGCGCACGCGATCGAAGGCGGGAGCCTCCTCCAGGAAGGCCTCGGTAGCCGCCTGCCCCGGGCCGCCGGCGATGAAGAACAGGGCATCCGGTCTCGGCACGCTGGCGCGGGCCTTCAGCCAGGCCACGTGCAGCCCGATCTTCCTGCCATCCGGATGCTGGCGGTCTTCCGGTACGGTGATGGTGGCGCAGAACGCCTGCTGGCGCTCCGCCGCGTCCTCCGCGCCGATCTGGCATTCGTGGAACTCGGGCTTCGCGGCAGGCGCGCTCCGTGCCGCCGGCGCGGCCTGCACGCCGGCGGTGAAGGCCGCCAGGCCGTACAGCAGCGCCGTGGTGTGCAGGGACATCGGGCGGTTCATGGTCATCACCTATGGGTTGGCGGGCGGCTCGTCCGCCTCGTACAGGAAGATCTCGTCCATCGGCCTGCCGAACAGCCGCGAGATGCTGAAGGCCAGTTGCAGGCTGGGATCGTACTTCTCGGTCTCCAGCGCGTTGATGGTCTGGCGCGAGACATTGAGTTGGTCCGCCAGCTCCGCCTGAGTCCAGCGCCGCTCGGCGCGCAGCACGTGGATGCGATTCTTCACTTGTAGCGCCGCCACAGCAGGAAGCCACTGGCCACCCAGCTCAGACCCAGCACCAGGATGGCCCAGCGTGCGGTGAGATGCGGGAAACCCGCCGACTCCTCCAGCAGGCCGTAGACGATGGAGCAGGCCGCCGTGACGCCGGCCGCCACGCCCAGGGCCTCCATGTGCACGCGGCGGTGCAGCTCGTCGGTGCGGGAGAGGTAGCGGTGCACCGACCAGAGCATCCACAGCACCGGGAGCGCGGGCAGCGCGGCGAGCGCGATGCGCAGGGGGCCCGTGGCACCCGCGTCGATGTAGTGCTGGCCGCCGGCCCGCAGCAGCAGATAGGCGACAGCCGCGATGATGATATGCAGGCCGGCCTGACGCTCGGCGCCGGCGGGGGAGATGCGCGCGGTCATTTGTAGCGCCGCCACAGGATGCAGCCGGCGCCGGCCCACACCAGGTCGATGACCATGAACACCCACCACAGCGGGATGTGGGGGAAGCCGGCCATGTCTTCCAGGAAGCCGTAACTGAGGCTCAGAAAGGCGGTCACGCCTGCGGCGATGGCCAGGGCCTCGATATGCACCCGGCGCTGCAACTCGTCGGCACGGCCCAGGAACTTGATGACCGCCCAGATCACCCAGGTCACGGGCAGCGCCGGCAGAACTGCGAGGATCACCCGTTCCGAAAGCGGCGGCTGGCCCTTCAGGATGGGCACCACCACGGCCATTAGGGCCATGTAGATCACCATGGCCACCACCACCTCGGTCTGGTAGCGGCGGTTGGCCTTGGTGGGAGTCATGCGAGGTTTGGTTGTCATGGTGGAAAAATGTACATAGCTCTTTACACGATGTCAAGTATTCTTGTCTTTTAGTAAATATAGATAGACATCTTGGGTGTCATAAGGCAGTGTAAATGACCGGAAGTCAGGAGCGGGAAGCCCCGTTATCCTGAGCTGCAAGGAGGGGAGGCACGATGCCGCGGGTCATCCATTTCGAGATCCACGCCGACGAGCCGGAGCGGGCCATCCGCTTCTACAGCTCGGTGTTCGGCTGGGAGTTCCTCAAGTTCCCCAATGCCATCACCGACTACTGGGTGGTGAAGACCGGCGACACCAACCAGCCCGGCATCGACGGGGGCCTCCTGAAGCGCGACATCAATTTCGAAGGTGTCGGGACCACCGCCTTCGTCTGCACCATCGCGGTGACCGACCTCGACAAATACCTCATGAAGGTGCACACCAGCGGCGGGCAACTGGCGCGGGACAAGATGGCGGTCGCCGGCGTCGGCTGGCTCGCCTACTGCAAGGACACCGAGGGCAACCTGTTCGGCATGATGCAAGCGGATGGCACCGCCAAGTGAGAGAATTGCGCCGTCCGGCGCTTCGATGCAGGGGAATCGCATGAAGGGACTCAGCAGGGCGCTGCCAGCCGCGTTGCTGGCCACGCTGTGTGCTTGCGGCACAGAACCTATCCAGCAGGATCAGCCCATCTTGCTGGCCGCGGGCCAGGGACTGGCGGCGGACGTGTTCGATACCCAGGACCCGCTCGGTTATGCGGGCGCGCTGACGCCGCGGGTCGAAAACGGCGGCGTCGTGACCCATCAGGATATGGACCTTGACCTGCTGCGTAGCCTGATGCGGTCGCACTATCCCATCATCGCCCGTCAATTCTTGCCGGTCGAAGTCAAGGACTACACCGCGGCAGACCTGACCGCCCCTGCAGCCACCACCTCCGAAGCGCCGGTCAACGACACCGCCGCAATGCCCGTCAGCGTGACGCCGCGCGATCCGCCGGCGGCGGGCAACGATCAGATCTCGAACTGGATAGAAGATGTGCCAGGCACCGTCGCTCAGGTCATCTTCGTCCGCAACAACACCGGCTGGCCCATGCAGGTCAAGCGCTTCGAGCTGTACGATTGTGTGGCAGTGAAACAGAAATGCGGTGTGCAGAAGTTCATCCTGAACCTGCCTGCGCACGCCACCAGGCAAGTCATGATCGTCGAGCCGGACAACCCCCACGATGCGTACACGTTCCGCGATCGCTATATCTATGGGTTCGTGCAGAACACCAAGCCCTGATCCGGCGCGTCACCTGACGTGGCTGAGGGCCACCTGGTTAGCGGCCCTGCTCTGCGGCTGCGCCACGGCGCCCCTGCCCCAGGACCAGCGCGTGACGCTGCGGCCCGATCAGGGATTGGCGGCGGTGATGATCGACAGCCTCGATCCCATCACCCAGGTCACGTTCCAGGGCGGCGGCAGCAAGCTGGTGGTGGCTTCGGTGCTGCCGGGCATACGCCTGTACCTGTTTCCCACCCGCGCCGGCCGCTACTGCCTGACCCACTTCCACTACGCCAACTTCGACTTCGCCGCCGAGGGCAGCCTGCAACAATGCTTCCAGGTGACAGCGGGAAAACTGAGCTACAGCGGCACGCTGGCGCCGCGGGTGGAAGACGACAAGCCGGTCACGCGCCAGGTGCAGGATCCGCAGGGCTTCAGGGTCTTGCTGGAGCAGCAGTATCCCACCGTCGCGAAGCAGTTCCCACCGCCGACCGGCGCCTGATCCTTAGCCCTGGGCGCTGCCGCCCACCAGTGTCACGCCGGCGGTGATGAGTACCGCACACAGGCCCTTCTGCCAGAGATTCTTCGCCGAGATGTCCTCGCGGCCGAAGCGCGGCAGGAACAGGGTCAGCAGCACGCCGAAGCCGAACACGAACAGGGAGGTGGTCCCGCTGATGGCCTGCACCAGGCTAAGGGGCGCTAGCATCAGGGCATAGCGCGCGCCCAGGTTGCCGCCGAGGTTGATGAGCTCGTTGGCGGCATTGATGCCGAGCACCGCCCCGGGATGGCGGCGGAACAGGCCCATGAACTCGCGGCGCATCCCCGGCGACAGCAGCACCGCCAGGCCGAACAGCGCCTCGCCCGCGTAACTCCAGAAGACCGTGCTCCAGAAACTGGAGTTCTCCGCCACCGCCTTGAAGATCACCGAGCTGGCGGCCAGGACGAAGGCCGCCGCCAGCATCAGGAGCAGCAGCCGCCCGCGGAAGCGGTGTCGCCCCTGCAGCCGCACCGAGATCAGCGCGCCGCCGGCGACGATGAGCGCTCCCCCGGCGAGCTGCCGGGCGGTGAGCTGCTCATCCAGGAACACCAGCCCCAGTCCGTAGGCGAACAGCGGCGCGGCCTGGAAGAACGGCGCCACCACCGAAGCCTCTTCCTCCTGCAAGGCCTTGAGGTAGAAGTACATGCCGGCCATGTAGAGGACACCGGAACCGGCCACCGCTGCCGCGTCCTTCCAGCCCGGCGCCAGCGCCGCGGGGTCGAACAGGGCGATGAAGGGCAGCATCACCAGGCCGATGAGGGCGGTGAACACCAGCAGCACCGCCACGTCGGCCTGCTTGAAGTACCTCTCCACCAGGAACTTGTCCACATGGGTGGAGGCGGCCCACAGCAGCGGACCCGAGAAGGCGAACAACAACCACATCGGGAGCGACTATACCGTGCCGCGTGCCGCGGCGGTTTAACTTGCTCAGCCCGTACCCTGGGGCAGCAGTGTATGCAGGCTGTGACTCAGAAGCGCGAGATAGGCGGTGAGGCCCACATAGAAGCAGGCGTAGAAGAGCTTGGCCTCGGCGCTGACGCCATAGTAGGCGGCGTTCTCCGGTGCCTTTGGGTCGTAGCGCCAGGCCTTCTTCAGGTTCGGCAGTGCCAAGATCGCCACCAGGATCAGGATCGGGCTCGGCTGGTAGAAGAACAGTCCCACCAGCACCGGCGCGCCCAGGAACCAGATGCGAGGCGTGAGCACCGCGGTGATGCGGCCGCCGTCGAAGGGCGAGACCGGAATCAGGTTGAAGAGGTTTATGAAACAGCCAGCGTAGGCCAGGGCGTAGTAGAGGTTGTCACCGGTCTGGCGCGCCCAGAAGTAGCAGGCCAGCGCGCCGGCGGTGCCGGCAGCGGGTCCCGCCAAGCCCACGTAGGCCTCCACCTCGGCGTCGTGGGGGACCTGCTTCAGGTTGATCCAGGCGCCGACGAACGGGATGAACATGGGTGCGCCGACGTCCAGGCCCTTGTGCCTGGCCGCCAGATAGTGGCCCATCTCGTGGACGAAGATCAGCAGCACGAAGCCCACCGCGTACTGCCAACCCCAGATCATCGCGTAGACGCCGATCGACAGCAGCATGCTGCCGGCCGTCAGCAGCACCTTGCCGAGCTTCAGCGTGGTGAAGAGCAGCAGCAGCAGTTTCATGGACTGACGTTGCCGCCGGGCGGGTTAGGGGTGAGCTCCGCCTTCTTCTTCTTGAAATACTTCTTGAAGCCAGCCGCAGCACCGAACGCTGCGATGGCGATGAGCTTCCATATCTTGATGAAGAACGCGGCTGCCAGCGCGAACAGGCCGAGCTTCTTCAGCGCCACTCCGCCGATCAGCGCCGCCAGCCCGTACTCCGCCACTTTGTCGGTGGAGGAATCGAAGTCCTGGTAGCGCTTGCCGGAGTTGAAGCTGAGGTCATCCAGCAGCGTGCGCGCCGCCACGGAGTCCTGCTGCACGCCGGCGGGGTCGGTGATCAGATCCATGCTGATGTAGCCCTCGCGGCCAAGCACGTAGGTGTTGTAGTTGATGTTGTTGATGTCGTCGGCGGGCGTGCCCTTGTCGTGGGCCTTGATGGACCAGATCAGCTGATGACTGGCCTCGGTGTACTTGGGCTCCTGCATCCAGCCGGTGATCTCCATCTCCGGGATGCCCATGGAGGCGCGCTGCTTGTTCTCCTCCTCGGTGCCGTCCTTCAGGTTCTGCAGCAGCTCGTCGACCTTCCAGTGCTTGGCGTCGTCATCCTTTATATAGCCTGATTTCTGGTAATCGACGGTCATCATCCAGGTGTGCTGCGAGTCCTGATGCACCACCAGGCCCAGGAAGCTGTCGTCCACGGAGTTGCCCAGGGCCCGCATCAGGCGCGCAGCCTGGGGGTTGGGGATATAGCCGTAACCGGCCGGCAGCTTGAGCACCGCCTGGTCCAGGAACTTGATGTCCTGCGGGCCCTTCTGCAGGGCGGATACTGCGGCCTGCTGCGCCGCCTGCAGCTCGGTCTTGGCGGCGGCAGTGAGTTCCGCGCCGGCGGGGAGGTTGAAGCCGCAGAGGCCCACGGCCAACAGGCCGGCGACGAGATGACGAAGCATGTTGTCCCCCTAGTCCCTATCTATAAGAGCAAGCGATTTCCCGGCCACAGGTTAGCAAACGCGCTCCCCGATTGAACTGGCTCCAGAGAAGCTTTGTGCATAAAATAGCCACCTCGCATCCCTATCCCAGATGACAGATGGACTTCCCCCAGTCATTCGACGTGATCGTGGTGGGCGGCGGCCACGCCGGCACCGAGGCAGCGCTCGCCGCCGCGCGTATGGGCCGCCGCACGCTGCTGCTCACCCACAAGCTGGAGACCCTGGGCCAGATGTCCTGCAATCCCGCCATCGGCGGCATCGGCAAGGGCCACCTGGTCAAGGAGATCGACGCGCTCGGCGGCGCCATGGCCCGCGCCACGGACCGGGCCGGTATCCAGTTCCGCATCCTCAACGCCAGCAAGGGACCCGCGGTGCGCGCCACCCGCGCCCAGGCGGACCGCGTCCTGTATAGGAAGGCGATCCGCACCATCCTGGAGCAGCAGCCGAACCTGAGCCTCTTCGCGGGCGCCGTGGATGACCTCAGCGTCGAGTCCGGCCGCGTCACCGGTGTGGTCACGGCCACGGGCGTGAAGTTCCAAGCTCCCGCGGTGGTGCTGACGGTCGGCACCTTCCTCGCAGGCCGCATCCACGTGGGTCTCGAGAACCACGCCGGCGGCCGCGCCGGCGACCCGCCAGCCCAGCGGCTGGCGGAGCGGCTGCGGGAGCTGCCCATCCGTGTGGGGCGCCTGAAGACCGGCACGCCGCCGCGCATCGACGGCCGCAGCATCGATTACACCGGACTCGCCGAGCAGTGGGGGGACCAGCCCATGCCGGTGTTCTCCTTCATGGGTACCCGCGCCGAGCATCCGCGCCAGGTCGCCTGCCACATCACCCACACTAACGCCCGCACCCACGAGATCATCAAGGCCGGTCTCGACCGCTCGCCCATGTACACCGGCGTCATCGAAGGGATCGGACCGCGCTACTGTCCCTCGGTGGAAGACAAGGTGATGCGCTTCGCCGACAAGGCGTCGCACCAGATCTTCATCGAGCCTGAGGGCCTCGACACCCACGAGGTCTATCCCAATGGCATCTCCACCAGCCTCCCGTCCGACGTGCAGCACGACCTGGTGCACAGCATCAAGGGTCTGGAGCGGGCGCAGATCACGCGTCCCGGCTACGCCATCGAGTACGACTATTTCGATCCGCGGGACCTCAAGCATTCGTTGGAGACAAAGGCTATCGCCGGGCTGTTCTTCGCCGGCCAGATCAACGGCACCACCGGTTACGAGGAAGCCGCAGCCCAGGGACTGCTGGCGGGCATCAACGCCGCGCGGCTGGTGCAGGGTGAGCCCGCCTGGTGTCCGGCGCGGGACGAAGCTTACATGGGCGTGCTGGTGGACGACCTCATCACCCGCGGCGCGCCGGAACCCTATCGCATGTTCACCAGCCGCGCCGAGCACCGTCTCATGCTGCGCGAGGACAACGCGGACCTGCGGCTCACGGAGCAGGGCCGCAAGCTTGGCCTGGTCGATGACGCGCGCTGGAACGCCTTCAGCAGCAAGCGAGAGGCCATCGAGAGGGAGACCGCGCGGCTGGAGGTCATCCTGGTGAGGCCCACCGACCTGGACGAAGCGGCGGCCCTGGCGCACTTCGG
>Ga0070714_100004897_pt1 | contig 10167 bp, 10 predicted proteins | sample LARL83metaG_FD_65450 | JGI IMG/M metagenome (GOLD analysis project Ga0070714, IMG submission 65450) | Corn, switchgrass and miscanthus rhizosphere microbial communities from Kellogg Biological Station, Michigan, USA - LAR L8-3 metaG | ecosystem: Host-associated > Plants > Roots > Rhizosphere ... | reverse complement strand
GGCCGCCAGGCCCTGCGGCAGTCCCTGGAGCGCCGGCGCGCGCTCGTCGAACAGGGGGCCGGATGACCTGCGACGTAGAATGGCACGAGGTAGTGTCGGTTGACCCCGGTCCCTTGGCTTGCCGCGGAGGCGGAACTCGATGAGTACGCGTGAACAGCGCACTTGGACGATTTCCGCACTGCCGGAGGCCCATCTCGCACCGGAGGCCGTGGTGGCGTTCGTCGATGGCGAACTGTCCCTGACCGCGCACGATCGTGCCGCCGCGCACATGGCGCGGTGCCCGCTGTGTGCCGCCGAAATGGCGGTGCAGCGCCAGGCGCGGGCCGCGGTGCAGGCCGCTGAGGCGCCCCAGATGCCGGCGGGTCTGCTCGCCGTGCTGCGGGCCATCCCGTCCGACACGGACCTTCCGTCGTCCGGGTCGGACGGTTCCGAGCGGCTCGCGATGACCGCCGACGGTCAGCTCGTCGCCGTGCAGCGACCGGATCGCGCGTTCGGCACCGGTCCGATGATCGGTTCGTCCCGTCCGCTGGGCAGCGGCAACGTGTTGCGTACCGGTGCGTTCCACGGCCGGCGTGCCGTGCAGGGCGCGGGTGTCGTCGCGGCCGGGTTGATGCTCGGCGCGCTGGCCATGGTCGGGCCGCACGTGCTCGGCGCCAGCGGCCAGGCCCCGGCCGAGCCGTCGGTCCACGGTGACGGCAACACCAGCGGCGGCGTGCTCCAGGCCAACTTCTCCGCTCCGCTCGGCAATGACGTGCAGCCACCGCAGCCGCCCCAGGCTCCGGCGTCGCTGACCCCGCATCAGACGCGGGCCTCGCTCGCCCGGGTGCACTGACACCGCCGGTCACCGGCACTTCACCGTGGTTGCGGCAGGATTGGCTGGGTTTCCGGCATGCGCAACTGCTAGTCCACACGGGGAGCAATGAGCGAGCGGTCTTCTTCGCACGGCACTGGACCAGGTGGTGAGCACGGCACCGATCCGACGTCGGACGGCCCGGCCGCCCAGCCCGAAGCGACCGCCCGGCCGTCGAGTCCGGATGACACCCCGCGCCTCGGCCCGCGTCCGCTCGACCGCCCCACTGTCGAGCCCGGCCAGGCCGCCGCGTTCGGCCGGCCCTCCGGTGTGCCGAGCGCGTTCGCGCCACGCCCGCCGCTCGGTTCGGGCGGCAACGGTGCCGTGCGATTGGCCGCGCCACCACCAGAAGCGTTGAGCACCGCGTTCGGCCGGCCCGCCGACTCCCCGAACGTCCGGTTGCAGCGTGCCCCCGGCTCCGGCCTCGCCGAGCCGATCGACGAACCCGCCGCCTACTGGGACGGCGCGGACGGCCGCGACCCGTGGCGTGATCCGGGCGCCGGCACCCTGCTCGGGCCGCCGGCCGTCGACACGTCCACGGTGAGCGAGACCAAAGTCCGGTCGGTCGGGCCGCTGCTGAGCGTGCCGGAACTGCTGTTCGGCCGGCGGGTCAAGCCCAGTGCGCTGCTGATCCTGCTGGCGTGCGCGCTGTTGGTGGGCGCGGCCGGCGGCGTGGTCGGATGGGCCATCGGCAGCGCAGGCAGCTCGCTGACCGACGCGGGCGCCACGCTCGCGCAGGTCGACCAGGGCGTGCAGCGGGCACCGAACTCGGTGGCCGGGATCGTGCACCGGGTCGCGCCGGCCGTGGTGTCGCTCGAGGTGCAGTCCGGGAGCAACGGGGACGTCGGATCCGGCGTGGTCATCGACTCCCGTGGCTATATCCTGACCAACAACCACGTCGTGTCGATCGCGGCGCAGGGTGGTCAGATCACGGCGGTGTTCAGCTCCGGCGCCCGGGTGCCGGCGGCCATCGTCGGCCGTGATCCGGTGACGGACCTCGCTGTGTTGAAAGTCAACGCCACGGGTTTGGTGGTGTTGCAACCCGGTACGGCCGCGAAGCTCGCGCCGGGCGACGCGGTGATCGCGATCGGCTCCCCGCTGGGCCTCGCCGGCACGGTGACATCCGGCATCGTCAGCGCCTTGCACCGCCCGGTGACCGCGCAGGGTGAGAACGGCGGCCCCACGGTCGTCTACGACGCGATCCAGACCGACGCCGCGATCAACCCGGGCAACTCGGGCGGCGCACTGGTCGACGCGTCCGGCGCACTCGTCGGCATCAACTCCGCCATCCAGACTTTCGGCAGCTCGGACACGGGTGGCGGCGGCAGCATCGGCCTCGGTTTCGCGATCCCGATCGACCAGGCGCGGAAGATCGCGCAGGAGCTGATCCAGACCGGCAGCGTGAAGCACGCCGATCTCGGGGTTAACACACGGTCAGTGTCGGCGACGACGTCCGAGGGCGCCCAGGTCCTCAACGTGATCACGGGTGGCGCTGCGGCCGGCGCCGGGCTGGCCGTCAACGACGTGATCACGATGGTGGACAACCGTCCGATCGGCAGCTCGACAGAGCTCCAAGTGGCCGTACTCGATCACGACCCGGGCCAGACGGTCACCGTCGTGTTCGCCCGCCAGGGGCAACAGCACAGCGTGCGGGTCACCCTGGGGTCGGATTGAACGGATAGTCTTGACGCACTTGGTTGCTGCCGGAGGAGCCGCGCGATGTTCGACATTGGCTGGCCCGATTTCTTCGTGCTCATCGTCGCGGGCCTGTTCATCCTCGGGCCGGAGCGACTGCCCGGCGCGGCGGCCTGGCTGGGCAAGGCCGTGCGGCAGATCCGCGAGTACGCGTCCGGCGCGCGGCAGCAACTGGAGTCGGAACTGGGCCCGGAATTCGACGAGCTGCGCAAGCCGCTGGCGGACCTGCACAAGCTGCGCGGCTTCGACCCGAAGCGCGCCGTCACGAAGACCCTGCTGGACGCGACCGGCGGCTACGACCCCCGGGAAGACCTGAAGATCGACATTCCCGGCCTCACCGGCAGTAACGGCACCAATGGTGCGAACGGCGTGAAACCGAACGGTTTCCCGGCGCCGACGCCCCCGGCCGAGCAGCGTCCGCTGACCAAGGGCGAGCGTCCGCCCTTCGACCCGGACGCGACGTAACTGAAGCTCAGCGACTCGCCGGGCTGACCGACAGCAGGCGACCGGCCAGTCCACGGGACCGCGTGGACAGCTTCTCCGCGATCCCCCGCAGGACCACGGCAGCCGGGGCATCCGGCGCGGCCACCACGATGGGTTCACCGGCGTCGCCCGCCTCGCGGACGCGCTGGTCCAGCGGCACCTGACCGAGCAGCGGCACCGGCGCGCCGACCGCCCTGGTCAGCGAGTCGGCCACGGCCTGGCCGCCGCCGGTCCCGAACACGTCCATGCGGGTGCCGTCCGGCAGTTCCATCCACGACATGTTCTCCACCACGCCGGCCAGCCGCTGCCGCGTCTGGAGCGCGATCGCGCCGGCACGCTCGGCCACCTCCGCCGCGGCCGCCTGCGGCGTCGTCACGACGACGATCTCGGCGTTCGGGACCAGTTGCGCGACCGAGATCGCGACGTCGCCGGTGCCGGGCGGGAGGTCGAGCAGCAGCACGTCCAGGTCGCCCCAGAACGCCTCGGCCAGGAACTGTTGCAGCGCCCGGTGCAGCATCGGCCCGCGCCACACGACCGGCGTGTTGCCCGGCGTGAACATGCCGATGGAGATCACCTTCACGCCGTGCGCCTGCGGCGGCATCATCATCGACTCGACCTTGGTCGGCCGGGCCGTCGTGCCGAGCATGCGGGGGATCGAGTGCCCGTAGATGTCCGCGTCGACGACGCCGACCGACAGGCCACGCGCGGCCATCGCCACGGCCAGGTTCACCGTGACGCTGGACTTGCCGACGCCGCCCTTGCCGGACGCCACGCAGTACACGCGGGTGAGCGAACCGGGCTGGGCGAACGGGATCACCGGCTCGGCGCTGTCCCCGCGCAACGACTTGCGCAGTTCGACGCGCTGTTGGTCGGTCATCACGTCCAGCGTGACCCGCACATCGCGGACACCGGGGACCGCCTTGACCGCGGCCGTGGTGTCGGCGGTGATCTTGTCGCGCAGCGGGCATCCGGCGACCGTCAGGTAGATGGCGACGTCGACCGTGTCGTCGTCGTTGACCACGACGTCCTTGACCATGCCCAGGTCGGTGATCGGGCGCCGGATCTCCGGGTCCTGTACGCCGGCGAGCGCGGTCCGCACCCGCTCCACGGTCGGTCCTTGCTGGGTGGTGGTCACGTGCCTGGCCTTCTGGTGTCGTGTCGCGAACGAGCCCCATGTTACGGCCGGTGGGTCGCCCCCCACGGTATTCGGTGGGTTGTCTCACCGTTTGGTCGGCTTTTCGGGGGCGGAGCGCACGTGACTGGACGCGGTCCGTAACATCATTCCGTGCCCCGCCCAGGTACGCCGCGCATGCTCACCCGCACCGAACTGGATGTCTGGCGTTCGTTCCTGCGAGCGCACGCCTACCTTACCCGTGTGCTGGAAAACGAGCTTCTCGCTGCCCAGCAGCTCTCCCTCGCCTCCTACGACGTCCTCGTCCAACTCGCCGAGGCGCCCGGCCAGCGCCTGCGGATGACCGAACTCGCCGACGCCGTCCTGCTGTCACGATCGGGTGTCACTCGACTGGTCGACCGATTGGAGAAGGGCGGGCTGGTGACCCGTGCCCGGGTCGACTCCGACGGCCGGGGTGTGGTCGCCGTGCTGACGCAGCACGGCTTCAGCCGGCTCAAGGCCGCCACCGGCACCCACCTGTCCGGCGTCGCCCAGCACTTCGCCGGGGCGCTGGCCGACGACGACCTCGTCTCCTTCGGCCGCACCTGCGAACGCCTGGCCGACGCCGACGGCGACATCGCGGTCCGCCCCGTGACCGACGACATCGACGCCTAGACAGGCGCGACGCGGGTGCACCGGCAGTAGCCCGCGAGCGGCCGTGCATGGGTGCCGTTCGCTCGGGCGGCGGTTCAGCGGTGCGTGTGTTCCGGCTCGTCGTCCCATGCCGACGAGTCGCGGATGGCGTCCGTGTCGGTCCCCGCCTTGTGGTTCTTGCGTTTGCGCGGCTTCACCTCGTCGGCCAGCTCGTGCCGCAGCCGGTCGAGCTCGCCGCGCAGATAGTCCCGGGTGGCGATCTCGCCGACGGCCAGGCGCAGCGAGGCGAGTTCGCGTGCCAGGAACTCGGTGTCCGCCTTGGTCTGCGCCGCGCGGGACCGGTCCTCCTCCAACGAGATCCGGTCCCGGTCGTCCTGCCGGTTCTGCGCGAGCAGGATCAGCGGCGCGGCGTACGCGGCCTGGGTGGAGAACGCCAGGTTCAGCAGGATGAAGGGATACGGGTCCCAGCGCAGCGACGCGGCGGCCAGGTTGACCGCGATCCACGCGGCCACGAGCAGGGTCTGCCAGAACAGGAACGTACCGGTGCCCAGGAACCGGGCCAGGCGCTCGGAGAACCGGCCGAACGCGTCCCGGTCGACGTCGACGGTCAGCCGGCGGGGCCGTCGTGGCTGGTCCAGCCGCCGGCGTGCGATCAGCTCAGGCATTGTTCGCCTCCTCACGTACGACGGACGGATTGTCGTCGTCCTCGTGTTCGTGCCGGCCGGACTCCCGCCAGTTCTCCGGCAACAGGTGGTCGAGCACATCGTCCACGGTGACCGCGCCCAACAGGTGGTCCTGGTCGTCCACGACCGGCGCGCACACCAGGTTGTACGCCGCGAAGTACCGCGTCACCTCGGCCAGCTTGTCGGTCGGCGACAGCCGGGCCAGGTCGGAGTCCAGCGCGCCGGCCACCAGGTCGGACGGTGGTTCGCGCAGCAGTCGTTGAATGTGCACGCAGCCCAGGTAGCGCCCGGTCGGGGTGGCCGACGGGGGCCGGCACACGAACACCATGCTGGACAGCGCGACCGCGAGGTCGGCGTTGCGCACCCTGGCCAGCGCCTCCGCGATGGTCGCGTCCGGAGACACGATCACCGGTTCGGGTGTCATCAGGCCGCCCGCGGTGTCGAACGAGTACTGGAGCAGCCGTTTCACCGGGGCCGACTCCTCGGGCTCCATCAGCGCCAGCAGCCGGTCCTTCTCCAGTTCCGGCAGTTCGGCCAGCAGGTCGGCGGCGTCGTCCGGATTCATCTCCTCCAGGATGTCCGCGGCGCGCTCGTCGTCCAGGTGCGCCAGGATGTCCTTCTGGTCCTCCTCGGGCAGTTCCTCGATGACGTCGGCCAGCCGGTCGTCGCCGAGCGCGTCGGCGACCTCGTAGCGGCGCTTGGCCGGGAGGTCGAGCAGTGCGCTGGCCACGTCGGCCGGACGCATGCCGTCGAACACGGCGAGGAGCTGTCGCGTGCCCTGCGGCTCGCCGCCCAGGTCGGGCAGGCCGAGGCCGGCGGTGTCCTCCCAGGCGAGGATGCGCAGCGGGCCGCGTCGGGCGAGCATCTTGCGCTCCTGGACGGCGAGTTTGGTCAGCAGCCAGTCCCGGGTGCGGGTCTGTTCGATGGCGGCGTCGACGACGATCGCGGTGACCTCTTCGGCGCGGTCGGTCGCGGCCAGGCGTACGCGTTGGTCCAGCAACTGCCCGACGACGAGGATCTCGTTGGGGCGCTGGACGAATCGGCGCAGGTTCACCCGACCGGTGGCCAACGTGACCGCGTTCGGCTCGATCGACGTCACGCGCAGCATCGGCACGAAGATCCTTCTTCGCGACAGCACCTCGATCACGATGCCCAGCGCGCGCGGCGGTTGCCGGTCGGTGCGGAGGCCGGCCACGATGTCCCGCACGCGGCCGACCGACTCGCCGTCCGGCCCGAACACCGGGAGCCCGGCAAGTTGGGCGACGAAAACCCTGTTCGCGGGTGCCATGGGGGTGAGGTTAGTGGCCTGATTCACGTGCGCTCACGTCGGGAAGCGATGTGAAAGTCGACTCAGGCGAATAGCGGTGCACGCGGCGCCGTGCCACGATCGCGGCAGCCGGTTACCGGCCAGTATCGATCAAGTGTTTCCGTGTGGGAGGTTCTCGTGGTCGACCGCCTTCGTCCCCGCCGTTCGTGCCTCGCCGTCCCGGGCAGCAACCCGCGGTTCCTGGAGAAGGCGAAGACCCAACCGGTGGACCAGGTGTTCCTGGACCTCGAGGACGCGTGCGCGCCGCTGGCCAAACCGGGTGCGCGCAAGAACATCGTGGCCGCGCTGAACGAGGGCGGGTGGGGCGACCGGATCCGCGTGGTGCGGGTCAACGACTGGACCACCGAGTGGACCTACCGGGACGTCGTCGAGGTCGTCGAGGGTGCCGGCGCGAACCTGGACTGCCTGATGCTGCCGAAGGTGCAGAGCGCCGACCAGGTGCGGGCACTGGACATGCTGCTGACGCAGGTCGAGAAGACGATGGGGTACGAGGTCGGGCGGATCGGCATCGAGGCGCAGATCGAGAACGCCCGCGGCCTGATCGAGGTCGACGCGATCGCGCAGGCCTCGCCGCGCGTGGAGACGATCATCTTCGGCCCGGCCGACTTCATGGCCAGCATCAACATGAAGTCGCTGGTCGTCGGTGAGCAGCCCCCCGGGTACGACGTCGGCGACGCGTACCACTACATCCTGATGCGGATCCTGATGGCCGCGCGGGCGTACGACAAGCAGGCCATCGACGGCCCCTACCTCCAGATCCGGGACGACGCGGGATTCCGCCGGGTGGCGTCGCGTTCGGCCGCGCTCGGGTTCGACGGCAAGTGGGTGCTCAACCCCGGCCAGGTCGCGACCTGCAACGAGGTCTTCAGCCCGCACCAGACCGACTACGACCACGCCGAGAACATCCTGGACGCGTACGCGTACTTCACCTCAGAGGCGGGCGGCAAGAAGGGCTCCGCGATGCTCGGCGACGAGATGATCGACGAGGCGTCCCGCAAGATGGCCCTCGTGGTGGCGGGGAAGGGCCGAGCGGCCGGGATGACGCGCACCGACCGCTGGTCACCGCCGGAGGAGTGATCAGGCCGTAGCGTGATCGCGTGGCCGAGGAGGCGTTGGCGTCGATCGAGATCGAGGGATTCACCTCGATCCGTTCCGCCGCAGTGCAACTCGGCAGGCTCAATGTGCTCGTCGGCGCGAACGGAGCGGGCAAGAGCAACTTCGTGCGGGTCTTCGAGTTGCTCGGCCGGATCGCTGGCAACGATCTGTCATTCTTCGTCGGTCTGAACGGTGGCGCGGCCGCGTTGCTGAACTCGACAGCCGGTGGGGCCGGGGGGATACGGCTGCGTCTGGACATGCCGCCCGACAATTATGAGGCCGTGCTGGTTCCGGCAGCGAACGATCAACTCATCTTCGAGCGTGAAGCCGTCTCCTTCAACATCATCGGTCGGGGAAACCGTCAAACCCGACTGAACGAGGCGGCGGAGGAGTCGGGGCCAGTGTCGGCGGCCGGACACACGCTTCGGTTGCTGGAAGGTTGCCGCGTCTACCACTTCCATGACACCAGTCGATCCGCGCCGGTGAAGCAGTTCGTACCCACCGCCGACAACCTTGCGCTACGGAACGATGCTGGCAATCTTGCTGCGTTCTTGCTCGCCATGTCCTCCAGAGAGGACAAGCCGGGGTGGAGTGCCTACCGGCGCATGGTCCGTGCGGTGCGGCAGGTGGCGCCGTTCTTCCGTGACTTCGTCCTGCAGCCGGAGCAATCGGATCGGATACGGCTGCGGTGGCGCCAGACGGACTCGGACGCCGTCTTCTCGGCGGACCAGATGTCTGACGGCACACTGCGTTTCATCTGTCTGGCCACGCTGTTGCTACAACCCGAGCTGCCAGCCCTGGTGGTGCTGGACGAACCGGAGTTAGGCCTGCATCCGTACGCGATCGTGCAGCTGGCCCAACTGCTTCGCCAGTCGGCCACGCGCAGCCAGGTGTTGCTGGCCACCCAGTCGGTGACCCTGATGAACCAGTTCGGGTTGGAGGACCTGATCGTGGTCGAGCGGGTCGACGGGGCTTCGACGTTCAGCCGGCCCGATGCCGACAAGCTCAGCGGTTGGCTCGCGGAGTATTCGCTCGGCGAACTGTGGGAGAAGAACCTGATCGGTGGTCGACCGACCGGTGAGGGCACCTCCTCCGATGCCTGATGGCCGAAGACTGCACCTGTTGTTGGAAGGGCAGACCGAGGAGACGATCGTTCGGGACGTCCTCGACCCCTATTTGACCGGGCTGGGTTGGCGGTCAGCTACTCCATCATCAAGACCAAACGGCCGGCCGTCGGCGCCTCGTACCGGGGCGGCGTCACATCGTGGAAGCACGTCGAGCGTGAGATCCGGTTGCTGCTGCGCGACACCAGCATCGGCGTGCTCAGCACGCTGATAGACTACTACGGCTTTCCCGACGACGCGCCCGGCATGGCGGACCGGCCAGCCGGCGATGCGATGGCGCGGGTTGTCCATGTCGAACGGGCGCAGGCCGATGCGATCATGGACCGACGATTTCGCCGCATCTCGTCTTGCACGAGATCGAGGCATGGGTGTTCGCAGCGGCCGCCGAGCTCGGCGCATGTGTAGACGACGATCATCTCGTCGCCCGGTTGGCCAGCGACACCGACGCGGCCGGCGGTCCGGAGCTCGTCAATGACGATCCCCGGACCGCACCGTCCAAACGACTGCTGCGCTACTACCCGGGCTACGTCAAGACCCTCGACGGGCCACTCGCGATCGCGGAACTGGGCGTGGCCGCGTTGCGGGCGAAATGTCCGCATCTGGACGGCTGGCCTACCGGTCTGGTGTGAGGTGTTTCGGTGAAATCCGGGGCGGGGATTCCGGCGTAACATTGATGTCCGCGGCATGGTGACGGATGGCCGCTCCCCGGCCGCGGCTGGACGCTGGAGCGATGCCATGGTTGTTCTCATCGACCTGCTCGTCACGCTCGCCGCGATCGCCGTCGTGCTGGGGGCTTCCGGCGTTCGCGTCGTCAAGCAGTACGAGCGTGGGCTGGTGTTCCGGTTCGGGAAGGTGCAGGGGGCACCGCGCGGACCAGGACTGACCGGGATCATCCCGGTCGCCGACCGGATGCGCAAAGTCAACATGCAGATCATCACGATGCCGGTGCCCGCCCAGGAGGGCATCACGCGGGACAACGTGACGGTGCGCGTCGACGCCGTCGTCTACTTCAACGTCGTCGATCCCGTGCTGGCCATCGTGAACGTGCAGGACTACCGCTTCGCCGTGGCGCAGGTCGCGCAGACCTCCCTCCGTTCGATCATCGGCAAGAGCGACCTCGACGACCTGCTCTCCAACCGGGAACG
>Ga0070714_100004895_pt1 | contig 10168 bp, 9 predicted proteins | sample LARL83metaG_FD_65450 | JGI IMG/M metagenome (GOLD analysis project Ga0070714, IMG submission 65450) | Corn, switchgrass and miscanthus rhizosphere microbial communities from Kellogg Biological Station, Michigan, USA - LAR L8-3 metaG | ecosystem: Host-associated > Plants > Roots > Rhizosphere ... | reverse complement strand
ATCGGCGGGTTGAAAGCGGTCCTTGCCGAAGACAAGCCAGCCAAGGGATCGCCCGCGTTTGCCGGGGGCCGCGGGTTTGGGGGTTCGAATGACGACCCCGTCGAAGGGGCGTTTTTCCATCTCCGCGAGGTGCGCGCGAACGAAAGCGGGGTCAGGGCAATCCCAGCCGTATTCGATGAGTTTTTTATTGTCGGCGTGCACTGCGGTGACGAATAGGAGAATGAACGCCGAGAGGTGGAGGAGTGGAGGAATGCGGGAGAGGAGGAACCGATTTTTTCTTTTTTTTCTCATTGCATTATCTCCACCTCTCCACCCCTCGGCGTTCATTTCGATCCGAATATCTTGATGCCTTTCCACAATCCGCCCGGCCCGGTGCGGTCGAGGACGCGGATGAGAAGGTCGTTTTCGCCGGGCTTCACGTGCTTGGTGATGTCGGTGGTGAAGCGCTGTTCCCAGCCACCTTCGCCGATGTCGTGCGTCGCGACGAGTTCTCCGTTGAGATAGACCCAGGCGGATTCGTCGGCGGCGCCGACGGCGAGAATAATGTTCTTCGCACTTGTTTCGGGCAGATTGAACTTCGTGCGATACCAGGCGATGCCGTCGTAGTCGTAGCCTTGTTCTTCCCAGAATTTTCCGATCTGGATTGGCTTCCACGTTGCGCCTTTGGCGCCTTGGTTTTGTGGGTCGAGCGCGAGCTCCCATTTGGATTGGTTGAGATCGAGAAGGAGGTGGTGGCTCTGCATCAAATCAGCGAACGTGGACGCATCATCGTGTCCCTTCAATTGCGCGGCGTGCGGCTGGCGGACCTGCTTGGGCATTTCCGTCGTGGCGATTCGGCCGGGCGCGAGGCGGCCTTTTTCCTGCGCTTCGAAATACGCGGGGCTGAGATTTTGATTGGCCCAGAGGTTGTATCGCTCGTGCCAGATCCAGACGTATTCGTCGGAATTTTTCAGGGCGTAGTGAATGGCGGTTTGCCAGGTGCCGGGCTGGAAATGATTCTTTTCGGGTTCAGTGGGATGCCAGCCGATCGCGCCGGAATTGTTGTCCATCCACAGTCCGAAACCGACGCGCATCACGCGATCGAAAGCGTTTTTATCTTGGAAGAAGTTCTTCGCCTGCTTTTGATTCGCGACGGCATCTTCGAAAGAGATTGGTGTGCGGAAGCCGTAGGACTGTTCGTAACCGTCGATGATTTGGGTGCCTTGCGCAGCGACTTCGCACATGCCGTCGATGAACGGCAGCAGGAGGCGATACTTGTGGTTCCCGGCAACCGTGTGCGCGGTGGTGTAACCGGGACCGAGGAGGAACATCACTTTAATATCCGGGAATTCGGAGTTCATCGCGCGCATGATTTCCCGGCCACGCTGGCGTGCGATCGTGATGCATTCTTCCTCAGTGTGCTTCTTCTGAATCGCCTCGGGCCAGCTCGCCCACGTCCAGACTTTGTTTGCCCCGTATTCTTCGGGATCGAACTCGATCCCACGGCAACCGCCCTCGTGCGCGATCTTGGCCATGAGCTTAAGATTCTGCGCGACTCCGGCGAAATCGTCGTCGGAAAACCAATCAACATCCCCGGGCATCGCCTCAACGGCGAGGAAATTGTCTTTGAACTTTTTGAAGCTCGTGTTTTTCAGATCATCGATCGCATGCTGATATTTCGTCGGATCAAATCGTTGCTTACCCCAGGCGCGGAAACCGACGCAGTCACCGGAATATTTTGGCTGGAGTTCATCGCTGACGGCGATCACGACGCCGTCAAAAGGGAATTTCTCCATCTCGGAAATGTGGGCGCGCACGTAGGCGGTGTTGGGCCAGTCTTCGCCGTAGCAAATGAGTTTTTTCGATTCCGCGTTGACGGCGGTGACAAAGAGGAGGATGAACGCCGAGACGACGAGGCGCAGAGAAATCAGGAAATGCTTTACCAATTTCTGATTTATTCTCATTCTTCTCCTCTGCGTTCTCCGCGTCTCGGCGTTCATACATTTCTTACTGCAATGAAACATGCGTCTTCTTTTGCTCCGCCGCTTGCTGGATTTTGATCACTCGGCGATGGGCGTCGATCACGCCCGCGGTGTTGACGCGCTGCGCATCGTGCTTGCCGGAAATCTCATTCAGGAAATCGTCGAGAACAATGTTTTCCGTGTGCGGATCGGCGGGAAGGGTCCGCGGCTCTTTGTCTTTGTGCGTTGTGAGAGAAAGAGAATTCCCACCGGCACGGCCTTCGATCACGCCTTCGGTGCCGTGGATAATGAGACGCCAGTATTGCGGGACCTGGTAACCGCAACCGTTCGGCCCAACATACGAACAATCGCCGAGGATTCCGCCGTTGTTGTCCATTTTCAGCATCATCTGCGCGCCGTCCTGGAAATCGGGATGAGCGGGAAGATTGGCGTTCCACACGCGGGCGGCGACGCATTCTGTAACCTGTCGGCCGGTGACCCACGGGATCAGATCCATCGCATGAATGCCGATGTCGGTGATCGTCCCACCATGTTTTCCGGGTTCGAAATACCACGCCGGGCGAGAACCCGGCAGCAGCGGATGCTCGGCCGTGAAGTTGACCGTGAGCACTTCGCCGATCATGCCTTCGCGGATAATTCGTCGCATGGCGATATAGACCCCGCTGTCGCGCAGATCAAACAAACAACCGACGCAGCGATTCTTCTCCTTCGCAAGTTTCTCGATCTCCGCCAGTTCCGCGAGATCGGTGCAGATGGGTTTATCGACGATGACATGCTTTCCCGCCTGGAGCGCCCGAATAATCAGCGAGCCTCGCCGCGCGAAATAGTCCCCGATGGCTACTGCATCGCAGTCCGTGCCTTTCATCAGTTCATCGAAATTGTTATGCGTCAGTTTTACCACGCCGGCTTTTCGCACGGCTTCCGCGGTCTCGGCGTGCTCCTCACAAGCGCCGACAATCTGCACATCCTTCCGCGGCTCCACCAGTTTGTGAAACTGCACGACATGCCCGTGACGAAATCCCATGAACGCGAGTCGAAGCGGCTTAGCCATAATGTTTCTTCCAAAGTTGATCGATCGTTTCTCGCTGCGCATAAGCCGGGATCGATCCCAGCTTCGTACACGCCATCGCGCCAGCGCAGTTGGCCCATTGTACCGCATGCAGCAGCGGTCGTCCTTCTCCCAGCGCCACCGCAATCGCCGCGCTAAACGCATCACCCGCGCCGGTGCTGTCGATCACTTCGACATTGATAGTTGGTACATGCAGCGCACTATTTTCGTTGACGATCAGCGCGCCTTTTTCGCCTTGCGTGACAATGACCGTGTTGCGCCCGCGAAGGGCAAGCTGGCGAGCAAGATCTTCATCGTTCGCAGCATCATCGGGCGAAAGACCGAGAAGAACACGCAACTCGCTTTCATTCGGCGTAACGATATCCGCATTACTCAGCATCGCGGGATCCAGCACGATCGCCGGCGCCGGATTCAGAATCGTCAGTTGTTGTGTTTTCTCCCGAGTTCCAGCGCCCGCGCCGCCGCCTCCACCGGATTCTCCAGCATCGTCAGCACCACATGCGATCGCGCGATTGTCTCTTCCGCCGCATCGACGAACTTTGCATCCATCTTCGCAAGCGCTGCCAGATCAGTGATGCACGCGCTGCGCCCGGCCGGATCGAGCAGACCGAAGCCGATCGATGTGGTCATGGCACTAATTCGCCGAATATGCTCCGGATGAATTTTTTCCGCGCTCGCGAGATCAAACGCAAGCTGCGCGAATTGATCATTGCCCACCGCCGTGATGAATTGAACCTCCGCGCCGAGCCGCGCCGCCGCGGCAGCCTGATTCCCGCCTTTCCCGCCGGGCCCCAGATAAAAATCGCGGCCAAGGATTGTCTCGCCCCAGACAGGCATGCGATCGGCGCGGATAAGGATGTCAACGCAGAACGAGCCGACGATGGAGACGATGGGGCGAGGGGGGAAAGGGGGGAATTGAATCATTGATCAGCAGATCATTGGATCATTGACGGAGAGATCGGGCAAGAACCCTGCTGAATTCGTGCACAACCTCCGGTAAAATCAGAAAAGGATGGCAGCAGAGGGATGCCGTTCGGCGCGAAAGGCGCGGATATTTATTCGTTCGTCGGAGCCGAGGCGCCGACCGATCCGAATGAATATCGCTTTGAGGGCATGACCACCCGAGCCACCGTGGACATTTTGTTTCCCAATAGCGTGGCGAGCGGCGCGACGGTGTGGCTGAGTGCCCGCTGGATCAGTTCGCGCGGACAGAAGAGCCAGGCTAGTTATCCTCTGAGTAAGTTGCAGTTCGGTCCACCCCCGGTGCAGCCAAAGGCCGCGCCGATTTTGGAGAATCCGGCTGGAGAAAAGTGTTTTAGTACTTCGGTTTTCGCACGACCAGGGTCCCCGCGAGCATGTCATGCAACGCCTGCTTCTTCTCCGTCCAGCCAGCCAGCATATAACCAATGAACAGGATGATCATCGACAGCAATTTGGCGAAATGCCTTCCGGTTGCGCGAGCGAAGGAGATGCGATTGCCCTCCATATCGGTAGCGCGCAAACCCATCGCCATCTTACCTAGCGTCGCCTGACTTGCGGAAGATTCCATCAGCGCCGAATACAGCCATGCGACGACTAATCCCAGAATTTGAATCGCCGCACTGACCCCGGCCCAATTGGCACTTCCGGGTCCGCTTCCGGTTCCACCAGCAATTGCGCCGACAAAACCGCCAACGATCCCGCCGCCGATGCCGGTGATCAAAGCATCAATGAATGCCGCGCAAAATCGTAACCAGAATCCGGCATATACGATTTGACCGTATGCCGCGTAACCACCATAACCCAGCGGAATCGCGCCGCCCGGCGCCATCGTCGCCACCCCGCCCGCATAAGGCGCGAGTTCCGGCACATTCGCAATCTGCACCCACTCCGGCATCGTCTGGGTCCAGACCAGATCAAAACCCGACAGTTGCCCCGCCGACAAAAGCTGCGTGAGTACCTCCATCGACACCGGCCCCAGACGCTGCCCCTGGTGGACGTAATACCATTGATCCGCCATGACGATCCTCCCAAAGTGAAATGATCCGCGGATGGTATCGCGTGTCAGAATTCTGTCAATAAAATCGGATCAAAAGCTAGATGGAAATTGGCGCGGCGCTGTCGGCATCGCAGGTCATGCGGACATCGGGATGGCGGTGGCAGAGGGTGATCGCGTGATCGGAATCGCGATGGGTGGTGAGGAGGAAGACGCGGAGCATCCATTGCTTCCAAGGCCCGCCATCCGTCAGCAGATGAATCGTCTTACTCGCCAGAATATCCGCCATCCCGCACGTGATCGCCATCTGCGGAATCGCTTGCGTGTATCCGCCCGTGGATCGCTGCGAATGCGCGATCAGTGTGTCTTCCAGCAGATGCACGATCCGCGTTTTGCTTGCTGCGAAATCCGCTTCGCTCACTCGCCCCCAGCGATTATTCGGCGTCTCGTTAAACGCCAGATGCCCGCGATAACCAAACCCCGCCCAGGTTGTGTCGATCCCACCCGCCTGCTTTATTTTTTTGGAAAATCCATCCAGATCGAACGGATCCGGAAACACAATCTGCTCCGCCGGTGGCAGCAGGGCGGGGTCGAGGTGATCGTAAATCAGTCGCTGGGCCCAGCCGCGCAATGAAAAGGGATGGTCGATCGGCAAGGGCCGGCCCTGCCAGTCGAGCCAGTCGTCCATGTGGAAAATCCAGACGTTTTTCCAGGAGATCCGCCGCTCGTTGCAGAGGCGGGCGAGGATCGGGTATTGGTTTTTCGGGCCAATGGGAACAATCCAGCGCGTGGGTTTATTTTGGGAATTGTTGTTCGCGATCTCGTCGGCCATGAGGTGCGCGATGTGCTCGTAGAGCGCGGATTTATCGGGGAGGATGGTCAGAAGATAGCGCGAGAGGCGCTGCAACTGATCCGTTGGCATTGCGAGCATCTCGGGCGTCACGTCGCCGGCTCGGGCGGGATATTGGAAATGAGATTGCATATTTCGTGGCGTGGGCTCCCACGCTAATAGATTAACCCAGACTATTCGCGACAGAAAGAAAATCACAGATGAACCTGGCGCGGCATAGCCACAACCAAATTCGAAGACCTTGGAACACAGATGAACGCAGATAATTCAGAATCCGCTTCTTCCCCCATCTGCGTTTATCGGCGTTCATCTGTGTTTCTCAATTGAATTTCCGGACTTAGAGTTCAATCTGAAAGTCGGATCCATCAATGCAACTCCGAAAGTGAAACACGAATGCGCTGACCATCGTCGAACGCGACGATAATGAAATCATTCTCTTTCGCCACGGAAACGATGTGCGAGGAAGCTTTGTATGGCTCAAGCACGGTGAAAAAATCCGCGGTGTTTGATTTCGCGCGATGAATTAGCGTGGGGGCGGGGTTGGGGAGCAGATCGGACTTGACGTCGTTCATGCCGGTGACAGCGGTGAAGATCTGGCCGACGGTGTGGGCGTGCCAGAGGTTTAGATGCAGGGTGTCGAGCGTCCAGGTGAGATGCACATCCTTGAGGGTGGGATGTTCGCGCACATCGACGAGGTTTTCGTAATTGCCGGTGCGCGCTAGCGGCGCATCGAGTGGTTTGGCTTGATCGGAGGGAAGCGCGAGTGTGCCGAGGTTGTGATAGACGAAGTCGTAGATGTGCGGCTGATCGGATTGGAGATGATCGATCATGCAGACGATGCCGTGCGTCAGCACCACCGCGCGCGTATGCGAAACTCCCGGCCGAATGCCATCCACCTTCGCCACCGCATACTGAAAGTCCGTCTTATCCGACCACGCAATTAATTTCCCAATTGACGTAAGCTGGTCCTGCTCATCGACGACGACAACATTTTGCCCGAGCGAATGATTCGAGCAGAAGGATTGCAACCGCGTATCGGGATTTCGCGGCAATGCGGTGCCGGCGTTGTAAATGGAACCGGGCCCCTGTGTGAACATTCGCCCGAACGCGCCAAGCGTAATCTGATTGCGATCCTGCGAGCCATGAAACGGATTCCGTCCATAATCAAACGTGAGCATGATCTGTTCATCGGGCGTGTTGCCCGTGCGCAGGATCGCCATTCCCGCATTCTTGAAAAGTCGTGGCGTCGTCTCGAGTAAATCTTTCGAACTTTTTCCGCTCGCCTCCGGATGCTCGTACATCCAGAGTTTCTTACTCAACGTGGAATCGCCACCAATTTGAAACAGCCACTCTTCATTCGGGAAAATCGAGACGATTTCGTCGGCGAGTGGGTTGTTGCCCACCGACATCCCCCGTCCATTGTCGCCCGTGATCGGGACATATGCATTCAGATTCGCGCGCTGATAAGGCATGCGCAACGCAGCGAGGAGTTTGTATTTGGGATAGTCGATCTTCAGGCCGGAATTTTCGAGATGGGCGATGGCGGGAAGATATTCTGCCATGGCGCCGAAATGATAATTGAGTGCGCGACCTTCGGAAGAAAAACCGTCATCGCCAATATCGTTGAGGCGGGTGATGAGACCGGGATCGGTCTTCGTCGCCCAGCGCACAAGATGAGCATCGTCGAAGGCGAGACCGAGCAGCAGCAGATTGCCGTTGGTGATGTCGGTCATGTTCGAGATTCGGCCAGGAAATTTGGCGATCTCGGTTGCGTAGGGAAGGATGAAACCCTCGTAGACTCGCGTGCGCGATTCGGGTGTCCATGACGGGGATTCTGCGACCATCGAGATCATTTTGCAGAACCACTTCATGTTCCAGTTGGTGCCGTAGGTGCTGCACGCGGCAATGCGCGCGGAACACAAAACAGTTGGGCCGGAGTTCCACGGCGGATCGTAAATGGGATTGGCCCAGGGGAGGTCGGCGTATTGTTTGCCGTAAAGTTCGAGGAGTTCGATCGCTTTGCGGGCGTATTTTTCGTCGTGCGTCAGGAGATACGCCATGCCCAGATTCACCGGAACCTGCCCGGAATAACCGAGGTATTCTTTCCAGAAGGCATCGGCGACAAAGGTGCCGACTTCGCGGAACTTCGAACTGGGTTCGAGGACTTCGGGCATGAAGGTGCCGGGTTGCAGGGGATTTCCATTCGGGGCGCGCGGCCAATCGTTGAACGGCCCACCGTGTCCACCGGGGATGTGATCAAGGCGGATTTTTAAGAATGCATCAGCGGTGGCGACCGCCGCATCGTAATTCACGACCTGCTTCATGCGCACATCTTTAGCGGCGAGCTTCGCAAGGATCGTCTGGAGATCGCGCTGCGGAACGATCACCTGCCGACGGATGTTTTTCGAGAGCGGGCGGACGAGCGGGGTTTCATAAATCGTGTCGGCTTCGGGATGATGCGCGGCGAAAAATCGCACGCGCAGAGGCTCTTCGTAAAGTTCGGGCGTCGCGGCGATGTCGGCGCGAGAAATGGTGGCGGAGACGTTGAAGTTGGCGATTTGCGTGGACTTCACGGACAGTTTGGCGTGATCGATTTTCACCGCGAATTTCTGGTGTTTTGACTGCACCTCGGCGATCAGATCATCCGGCTGATTGCTCATGTTCAGCAGCTGGAATTGAATCGCGTAGGTGGCGGAACCATCGGGATTTTCGGTTTTGATCGGCCAGGTGACGGGGAGTTCGTAGAACGGTTTGAGATAGACAAGGCTGCGCACGAGACGGATGTTGCGCAGCTCGATCACCGCGCCGGGCGAAACGCAGACCGCGCCGAATTTGAAGAAGCCTTCGGGCGCATGGCCGTCCGGTTCATCCCAGGGCATCCAGTTCGGGCGCGCGAAATCGAGTTCGCGGAAATGCCAGACGTTGGGCTCAGTCGTGATTTGGCCGATGTCCCATTGATGGACTTTATATTGACGCGGGCCCGAGACGTGACCGAGCGCCTTGAGTTCGAAGATGTCGATATCACCGCCGGTGATGCGGTAGTCGAATCGAATGCGATCGAAGTAACGCAAGCGCGAGAAGAGCGGATGATCGGGACGGAGCTGAAGCTCGGCGCTTTGGCCGGCGTTGATATGCCAGCGGAGAATGTTGTTGTCGGGAGATTTTTCGACGGAGCTGTTGATGGCGCGGAACATTTCCGGTGACGAGAGATCGGCAACATCAGTTTCAGCGAGCGCGGGCAAGGCAAGAACGAGCAGCGCGAGAAGTGCAATGCTTGCGCGAATCATGGCAGTGATCATACAAGATATCCGCGATTGCGATTAGACTCAGATGAGTGGATTTGAAACTTTATCAAGCTCGCGGATTTCCGAGGGAGATCGATCGGGCGCTGGCGGAAGTTGGTGTGGCGGGGATCGATCGGGAGCAGGCGCAGGGCATGATTCGGTTGTGTGCTGAAACAGAAAAGCTTCTCTATCAACCCCCACGCCCGATCAGATACGACCCCGGCTCGCGCCCGCAACTGGAAACGGTTATCCGTGACATGGGCTACCAGCCCATGCACAGTGACCATGGGCTGGTAGCCCATGCCACAAAAGCCATGCGCTGGACTCGCCAGAATGTTCAGCACCCACATCTCATCGGCCCCACGCCGCCAAACCGCGCCTTCACCGAAGAACGGCTCATCGCTTCGAAAATCGGCTGGTGTAATGAGCAGGCGCGCGTTTTCATTGCGCTGTGTCAGGTAATGGAGATCCCGGCACGGTTGTGTTTTCTATTTCACAGTAATGCGCGCTGCGGGCATACGGCGGCGGAAGTGTTTCTCGATGGCAAATGGACCTTTCACGATGTGACATTCGGCATTGAGATTCTGGCGGAGGCGCGCGAGCTGCGAGGCGATTTGCGGCATCTGGCGCACGAGGCGTATCGTGAGCCATTGCGCCAATATTACGAGGGAATTCAGCCTTTTGTTGAGAATTGTGTGGGGTGGAGAAAATCTGACCGGCCTGACATTGATCGCGGCGGTGATTTGCTTGACTCGATCGGGATCTGCAATTACCTCATCGAAGGAGTCGAAGAAACTTGAATTCCTGTAGGGTGGGCTTCAGCCCACCATCAAAGCTGTGGTGGGCTGAAGCCCACCCTACGTCGAGGCTCGAAGAAATTATGAATAACGAATTCACCCAACTCACCCTCACCTCCTCCGCCACGCATTCGTTAACGAGCATCCCCTGGCCCGCGGATCGCACTGACATTCCCGCCGTCGACGTTCCCCATCAACTCGTCGAACTTTTTGGCGCGGAACAAAATCCCCG
>Ga0070714_100004893_pt1 | contig 10168 bp, 10 predicted proteins | sample LARL83metaG_FD_65450 | JGI IMG/M metagenome (GOLD analysis project Ga0070714, IMG submission 65450) | Corn, switchgrass and miscanthus rhizosphere microbial communities from Kellogg Biological Station, Michigan, USA - LAR L8-3 metaG | ecosystem: Host-associated > Plants > Roots > Rhizosphere ... | reverse complement strand
ACCGTCGCGTTCGACGGCGCCGTCGATCCGGGGCCGCCGACCGCCGACATCTTCGAGCGCGCCCTGTTCGCGCCGGCGTCGCCGGCCCCCGACCCCACACCGCTCTCGTTGCCGACGATCGGCAGCACGTCCGTGACGAAAGATTTCGATTACCGTGTCGTGCGCGCCGACCGCGACGGCGCGATGTGGCGCATCACCCTCGAGCCCAAGCGTGACCCGTACCGCAATCGGCTCGACCAACTCTGGGTCGACGCCACAACCTTCGAGATTCGACGCATGCGTTCGCGCGATCACCTCTACTTCGGACTCACCGGGCAGTCGGTCGAGGACGAGTACGACGCGCACTTCACCGAGCGCGACGGCCTGCCGATGCTCGCCTCGATCCACGGCGAGACGGCCTGGGGCGGCTACGAAACCGACTACACCTTCACCGACGTCAGCTTCCCGCCGACCCTTCCCGCCTGGTACTTCGACCCGAAGAGCTACGGCGCACACCGCGCCGACGTCCCCAGCTGAATGCTTTGCCGGCTGAAAAAGTCGCCACGTGGACGCCATGAGGGACGTCCACGCGGCAGATCGATGGTATCGTGGTCGTTATTCCCAGTAGTACGACGAACCGTAGTAGTCGTTGAGCTCGCGCTCGCGATCGCGGTCTCCGTAGTCCCGTGACCCGTTTTGACCGAACGCGGGCGCGCCGCGAAGTTCGTCCTCCGTGATGTCCGTCTGGTAGCCGGACAGGCCGGTATCGTACGTGAGCTTATTCCAGGGAATCGTATATTCGTTTGCGCCGATTCCCATGAATCCGCCGAATTGCGCGACGGTATACACGACGCGGCCGCTCACTTTGTCGATCACGAGCCGCTTGATTGAACCGATGTGCTTGCCGTCGGGATCGAAGACGCTCGTCCCCTCGACGTGGCTGCTGTCGATGAGCGACGAATCAGTCGCCGGCGTCGCATTTCCGGCAGCGTTTGAAGTATTCATGAAACATTGCCCCTTCCGACGGACGTTGTATCCGTGCGCTCGCGGGCAAAACATGCTCGGTCTGAGACTGGCCAAGCAAACGAAATGTTATGCACCGTAACCGGCTGCGCTTGCGTGCCGCACGCGTGCCTTGCAGCTTCTCCTAGGTCGCTCTTTCGACGGGAAGCGTCACTCGGACGAACGCTCCGCCGCTCGAGCGGTTACCGAGTTCCACATGTCCGAGCTCCATAGGTCAGAATTCGGATTCGCGTGCGGCGCGAGAAACTCGCGGCATTCGATCCTCACGCGATGTGCCGTAGCCGGCCCTCGCACTTCGGCGGAGCACTCCCAGCGCGCGTAGTCCGCCTCGGCCGGACTCCGCTCGGTCCAATAAGACACGCTGATGCCCAGTCAAAGCCGTTCCCTCATCCCGAGAAGATCGTAGCGGGAACGCGGGGTGCCGCGGTCTTCCGTACGGTGCCGCGCCCACAGCCCGGCGTCTAATCCGGGTGCGGGCGAGGACAGCGGCGAGGCGAGCGATCCGACCGTGCGTAGCGGAATCGCCGGTGAAAACGGAGTTGGCGTTGCCCGTGCCGGTGGCCGTCCGACCTGCGCCTTGGTTTGCATCGCGACCGATATCAGCAGCGAGATTGCCGCAGCCGCGAAAAGCAGGTTCCTCATCGCTTCGGCTCTTGCCGCGTCGGGCGGGCCGCAAAACTGGGCGTACGGTTCGTTACGTACAGCAGGGTTACGATCTGCTGCTCGCTCGGTGCGCGAGCGGGAGGTCAGGCCTCGGAGCGCGCCCGGTACAGGGCCTTACTCACCGCCTTTAAATCCCCGATGAATTGCGCCATCTCGGCGTGCCGCGTTGCTTCATCCGGCGCTCGCAGAATCGATGAAGGATGAACCGTTGCGATGATGCGCGGTGCGAACTGCGACGAAACCAGACGCCCGCGGCTTCGCGTCAGGCGAAACGCCGGCCCCAGCAACGCTAGCGCCGCCGTGGCGCCGAGCGTGACGACGAGGCTTGGCTTCACCTGCGCGATCTCTTCCAACAACCATGGCGAACACGCACGCACCTCGATGCGCTTCGGTTTCGCGTGAATTCGACGCTTGCCGCGCCAAACGAACTTGAAGTGCTTCACTGCATTCGTGAAGTAGACATCGTCGGTCGCTATGCCGGCTGCGGCCAATCCGCGCTGCAGCAGCTTTCCCGCCGGACCGACGAACGGATGCCCTTCTTTGTCTTCGACATCGCCGGGCTGCTCACCGACCAACATGACGATCGCGCGCGGGTTGCCTTCGCCGAACACCGTCTGGGTCGCGTCCTTGTACAAATCGCACCCGCGACAACGTGCAGCTGCCTGCCGTAGGCTACGCAAGGAACGGCGCACCGGCAGAAAATCCGCCGCGGAGCGTGGGCCTGAGTCGTCGCGTGCTTCTTTGATGCTGATGCCTACCCTCGTGGTTCGTGCGGCATCTCGTGGTCGTCGAGCCCGAAATAGTGTCCGAGCTCGTGGATCACCGTTTCGCGTACTTCGCGGACGGCCTCGGCTCGCGTCGGGGCGACGCGGTTGATCGGCCCGCGAAAGATCGCGATCTCATCGGGTAGCAGCGTCATGTCGTACGAACGGTCGGTGAGCGCGACCCCGCGATAGATGCCGAGCAGTTCGCTCTCGCCCTCGTCGTCTTCCGATTCTTCGAGCGCCTCGAGATCTTCGTCGTTCGGCTCTTCCTCGACCGCGATGACGACGTTCTTGACGAGATCGGCGAACCGTTTCGGGAGCGATTCGAGGGCCTCGCCCACCACGCGTTCGAACTCGGCGCGGGTCAGCGCACTGCGAGACATCTGCGGCGCTTCGTCTCGGAGCGGCCCCGGTCTGCCTGACGACTGGCTGCTCTCTTGCTTGCGGCGTTGCGCCGCGCAAACCGGACGCCGCGAGCCGGGTCGTAGTCGCCGGTGCCTGAGCTTCCTGAAGTCGAGACGATCGCGCGCGGCCTGGCCAACGCCGTCGCCGGTAAGACCGTAGCTGCGGTCGCGGTCCGGCTTCCCAAGGTCGCGGTCGGGCCCGCCGGGGCGCCGTTCGAGCCGGGTCTCATCGGGCAGACGCTCGTACGAGTCGGTCGACGAGGCAAATGGGTGGTGATCGAACTGGCCTCGGGTAGCCGGTTGGCGGTCCACCTTCGCATGACCGGACAGCTCGTGGTCCAGGCGTCCGGCACGACCGAACCCCATCCGTACACCAACGTCTTGCTGACTTTCACCGACGGGACCCGGCTGTGTTTTGCGGACGTCCGTCAGTTCGGGCGCATGCGCTTGCTTGCTGCCGGCGACCCGTGGGACGCCGACGGCGGGATCGAACCACTTTCCGAGGGGTTTACCAGCGACGCGTTTGTGAGTATGCTGGTCGGGCGTCGAACGCCGATCAAGACCTTCCTGCTCGATCAGACCAGGATCGCCGGAATCGGAAACATCTACGCATGTGAAGCGCTGTGGGAAGCGGGGATCCGGCCGAGCCGCCCATCGCACACGCTCAGCAGGCCGGCGAGACGCCGACTGCATGGCGCAGTCCGAAACGTTCTCCAGCGCGCCATCGAGGCGCGGGGGACCAGCGTGGACGACTACGTCGACGCTGAGGGGCTACGTGGCGGGTTTCAAAATCAACTCGCCGTTTATGGCCGCCTCGGCGAACCGTGTCCCCGATGTGGGAAACCGATCGTGCGCACGGTGATCGGCCAGCGCGGAACCTGGTGGTGCCGCGGTTGCCAAAAGTAAAAATATAGACGAAGGAAGTTACTCCACCATTTCCACTACCATCGAACCTACCGAACCCATCGATGCGACCCCGGCGGCCGAAACGACCCCGCAGGTCGCCGCCGTGGCAGCACCGGCCACGCCGGCGCCCGTCGTTCACGAGGAAGAAGACCAGCTCGCGCTCGAGCAGCGCCTGTACGAAGAGAGCCTGAAGGTTCTCGACGAGGGCCAGGTCCTCACCGGCGTCATCGTCGCCAAATACCAGGACGAATTGCTCGTCGACATCGGCGGAAAATCCGAAGGGATCCTCCCGTTCCGCGAGCTGTCGCTCGCGATCGAACCGAAGGAACTCACCGTCGGCGATACGCTCGAAGTCATGATCCATCGGATCGACGACCAAGACGGTCAGCTCTATCTGAGCGAACGCCGCGCCCGCGCTTTGAAGACGTGGGAAAAGGTCATCGAAGCGCACGACAACGACGAAGTGATCGAAGCGACCGTCACGCAGGTCGTCAAGGGCGGCGTTCTCGTCGACCTCGGGATGCGTGGTTTCGTGCCGGCCTCGCAGATCCGTCGCCAACCCGTCGGCAACCTCGACGAACTCGTCGGCAAGAAGCTGCGGCTCAAGGTCATCGATCTCGACCACAAGCGTCACCGCGTCGTGCTCTCGCAGCGCCAAGTGCTCGAAGAAGAGCTCAATGCCAAGAAGCAAGAGCTGCTCGGCACGCTGCAAGTCGGCCAGATCCGCGAAGGCGTCGTCGTTCGACTCGCCGAGTTCGGCGCGTTCGTCGACTTGGGCGGCATCGACGGGCTCATCCACAACTCCGAGCTGTCGTACGCGCGCATCAAACACCCCTCCGAGGTCGTCAAGATCGGCGACACCGTCTCGGTCGAAGTGATGAAGTTCGATCCCGACGCGAAGAAAGTCTCGCTCTCGCTCAAGCACGCGCTACCCGACCCGTGGGTCGAGCACGCCGACAAACTGTTCGAGGGCAATAAGCTCGTCGCGCAAGTCGTGAAGGTCACGCCGAACTACTTGCTGGTCGAGATCGTCCCGGGCGTCCTGGCGATGGTCCCCAAAGGCGAATTCGAGGCGAGCGTTCAGTATTCGCCGGGGCAAGAAGTTGACGTCACGCTGTTGACGATCAACCACGGCACACGGCGCATTACGGGCTCGATCCAGCACGTCGCCGACGTTGCACCCGAAGAGCTCGAACAGTTCCCGGTCGAAGACGGCTTCGGCACAATCGGCTCGGAACTCACACCCAGCGTCTGATTCGATTCGCGGCTCCGGCCGCGAGCGCATTGACGAAGCGAGGGAGGCGCAGACGCCTCCCTCGCTGTTTTTTTACGGCGTCGGGTCTTGCGACGCCAGTTGTGCGACCATCGTCTTCAAGTCCGCGACGTCGCACTCGATCTTGCTCGCGATCTGAATCAAGATGCGCTCCTGCAGCTCTTGGTGATAGAGCAAGCGGGAGATCGCGTCGTGATCGTGTTCCGCCCGCAGCTCCGCATGGGCGCTGGACTGACGCTGCCCGACCGCCAGGATGAAGATCAGGATCAGTTGCAGCACGTTCGAACACGTCAGCAAAAAGACGAACGGAAACGGATCGAATTTGGTGATGACCCCGAGCGGGATCCAGAGCCCCTGCAGCAGGATCGCGAGTCCGAGCGCGAGCGGCGCGCCCGTCCAGTCGGCGATCCGTTTGCAGAGTCGCTCGACCGGCGAGAGGCTGTCGAGGTGTTCCTGATTGACATCGTGTACCAGCGGGTGATCCGTGATGTCCCCGACCGGCATGGGCATGGCGGGCGTCGCATTCATGCGACGAGTATACTACGACGATGGCGAAGCTTCGGGTCGGCTTGACGGGTGGGATCGGTTCGGGGAAGAGCGCGGTCGCAGCGCTGTTCGCGGAATACGGCGCGACGATCGTCGACGCCGACGTGCTCGCGCGCGAAGTCGTCGCCCCCGGCTCCGAGGGTTTGCGCGAAATCGCAGCGGCATGGCCCGCCGTGATCGACGCCGGCGGTGCGCTGGACCGGCCCGCGCTGGCGCAGATCGTGTTCGCCGACGACGCTGCGCGCGCACGCTTGAACGCGATCACGCATCCGCGCGTGCGCGAGCTCGGCGACCAGCGCGAGCGCGAGGCGCCGCCAGGGGTCGTCGTGCACGTCGTGCCGCTACTGTTCGAGGGTGACTTCTGGCGCACGTGCGATCGGACCGTCGTCGTCATTGCGCCGCGCGAGGCGCGGATCGCGCGCGTGGTCGCGCGCGACGCTGCTGCTCGCCACGACGTCGAGCGCCGGATGCTCGCGCAGATCGATCCGGAGCTGGCCCGCGCGCGCGCCGACGATACGATCGAAAACGACGGAGATCTTGCGATGTTGCGCACCCGCAGCGCGCGCGTCTACGACGGGTTGCTGCGGGCGTTGGCTGCGAAAGAGGGAGCCCGGTGACGTACCTTCCGCCGTCGGCGGGGGACTGGGCTCCGGACGAACCGATGCCGCTCGAGGCGGTGTTCGGCCGCGCATGGACGCTTATGCGCGCGAACTGGGTCATCGCGCTACCGCCGATAATCGTCGTGGTGCTGTGCTTGCTGTTGGTAGTTCCGTTCATGGTGACCGCATGGTCGAGCGTCTTCGCGCATGGCGGCCACGTCGGCGGCTCGCGCGAGCCGGTGCCCTGGTGGGCGATGGCGTCGTTCGCGGCCGCATACACCATCATGCTCGTCGGCGGATTTTCCGCGGTCGTGATGATGTTCGGGATGGCCGAGTCGGCCTGGACGCGCGGTAGCACCGGTTTCTCCGACGGTTTCGCGGCGCTCCGCACCCGCTCGAGGGCGCTCGCCGTTTCGGGCCTCGGGATCGCCGGGCTCGGCTTCGTCGCGGTGATCCTCGCGCTACCGACCCTCGGCCTCTCGATGCTCGCATTCGTCGTCTTCACGATCTACGTGCTGCCGGCGGTGATCGGCGGACGGCGCGACGGTTTCGCGTCGATCGCCGACTCGTTCCGCTTGGTGCGCACGTACTTCGTCCGCTCGGCGATCGGGATCGCGCTGCTGCTGGCGGTGTACTACGCGATATCGTTCGCAGGGTACTTTGCCGTCCTTCCGATGACGGCGTGGGTCATGCAGGTCGCTTCCGAGCCGTCGAAGCTTCAGACCCTGCCGCTTCCGCCGGTCCCGCTGATCGCCGCCTGCGGGGCGCTCTACCTCGCCATCACGATCGTCTCGCTCGCCTACTATGGGTATTATGCGCTGGTGCTGGTGGGGATGTACCGGTCGCTGGTCGGTCCCGGGGATGCCGTCGATTCGAACGCCCGCGTTGCGGCCGACGCGCCGGGCGGCTAGCGGCGCCGCAAGATGGCCGGGCCGGACGCCGAAGTCCCGCAGGTGCAGCAAACCGTCCCTCAACCCGCCGCCGCAGCCCGGACGGTTCGTTCGTCGCTCAAAATCGAATCGATGGGGACCTACGTCCCCGAGAAGCGGCTGACGAACGATGACCTCGCGCAGATGGTCGATACCGACGACGCCTGGATCGTGCGGCGGACCGGGATTCGCGAGCGCCGGATCGCCGCGCCGCTCGAGTTCAGCAGCGACCTCTGCTTGGCCGCCGTCCGCGACATGGAGAGCCGTGGTGCCCAGCTCGACGGCATCGACTACGTCATCGGCTGCACGGTCACGCCGGACTACGGCTTCCCCAGCATGGCGGCGCAGCTGCAGCACCGGCTGGGTCTGCGCAATTGCGGCGCGGTCGACGTCGCTGCCGCGTGCGCCGGATTCGTGTACGGCCTCGACTTGGCCGACGCGCTGCTGACCTCGGGCCGGGCGCGGCGCGTGCTCGTCGCCGCCGGCGAGACGCTCTCGAAGGTGATCGACTACACGGACCGCGCGACGTGTATTTTGTTCGGCGACGGCGCCGGCGTCGCGCTGGTGAGCGCCGATCCTGGCGCAGCGCCGACGTTGCTCGCGCGCCGTGCCGGCAGCGACGGCGCTTCCGGCAAAGAACTCTACGTCACCGGCTTGCGCAACGAGATGTCGGGGATCGTCGAGTCGGCCTCGGTGCTGCGCCAGAACGGCCGCGCCGTGTACGAGTGGGCGGTCGGCAACGTCACGGCGGGGATTGCCGCACTGCTTGCAGACGCGGGGCTCACGGCGTCGGACGTCGACTGGTTCGTGCCCCACAGCGCGAATGCACGGATGATCGATCTCATCTGCAAGCGCAGCGGCATCGGGCGTGCACGAACGCTCACCAGCCTGGAATATTGCGGCAACACGTCCTCGGCCTCGATCCCGCTGGCGCTTTCGCCGGCGCTCGCCGACGGACGCGTCCGCCCCGGCGACGTCGTGCTGCTGTACGGCTTCGGCGGCGGCCTGGTAGAGAACGGACTACTGCTGCGCTGGTCGTAACTCGTTCGGTCTTATGGTTGCGGCGTCGGCATTATCGTGTTCTCGAACGCCGGCGCGCTGCGGCCGACGTCGAACACGCGCTCGTCCCCGAGCGCGTCCATGAAACCGCGCACGACGTAGGTTGCGTGCACGCCGATGCCGAGCGCGCGCGACAGGCGCAAGGTTCCGCTGCCGTCGCGCAATCGCGGGATCCCACCGTCGACGTACGGTTCGCCGGCGATCGTGATCACCGTTCCCGGCTTCGCGGCGAGCGCGCGCGAGATCGGCAGCGGCGGGTCGAAGGCGATCGTCTTGTCGACGATCGTGCCGAAGTTCGTACCGAGCATCGCGACCCGCACGGTGTACGTACCAGGCGCGAACGCGCGCCGGTCGTCGGTCGTCGAGTCGACGATCACCTGCGCGAGGCGCAGCAAGCCCGGCGGCACGTCGAGCTGTCGCGTGATCGGGATCGGTTTGTGCCCGGTCACCGACGACCACACCGGTGCGTCGTCACGCAGCACGTCGACGCGAAACAGGTCGGCGGTCGGGAAGCGCAAGCGCATCATGTGACCGGTCGTGTTGTGCAAGGCGATCGCGACCGTGAACGGCGTCAGCAGCGCCGTCCCTTCGCGCGCGAGCGCGACGTCGGCCCAGACACCACGGCGCGGCGATGCCGACGGCCGGCGTGAAGCCACCGCGGCGGCCACCGCGACGGTGAATTCGGCGCGGGTCACGGATGCCGGGTGAACGGGACGGCGTGGGGTTGGAGCAAGATGCTCGTGTTGGGCGCCGCACGCAGAAGTCCCCGGTTCATGCGCTCGCGTCGGGGGACGTTACCGCCCGTTGCGCAGCACGCGGCCGGACCGAACCCCGGTCAACGCCGCGTCACGCAATACCGCCCGGCCGTTGACGTAGACGTCGCGAACGCCGTCGGGAGCGAGGTACGGGTTCTCGTAGGTGGCGCGGTCGACGATGGTCCGATCGTCGAACACGACCAGATCGGCGTGCTGCCCGGTTTCGATCGTTCCCCGTTCGTGCAAGCCGAACAGCGCCGCCGGCAACGAGGTCATGCGGCGTACGGCTTCCCCGGTCGCGTAGACACCCCGTTGACGCACGTAGCGGCCGAACACGCGCGGAAAGGTCCCGTACGTGCGGGGGTGCGGCACTCCGCGTGCGGTGATCCCGTTGAACGCGCGCGCCGATGCGTCGCTGCCGATGCAGCAGAACTCCGCGCTCAAGACGGTCGCGACGTCGTCTTCGCTCATCGAGAAGAACGCGCATGCGACGCGCATCTCTTCTTCGAGAAGGAGCCGGATCACGGCGCGCGCCGGGGTCGTCTGCCAGCGTTGGGCGAGCGCGTCGATCCGCATTCCGGCGACGCCGGCGTTGCGTTCGCTGCCGGCATCGGTCACCAAGATCGTGTCCCAACCGTCTCCGCCGCGTTCGGGATCTCGCGTGAGGTGCATCGCAACCGCAGCCGCCAGCGCTTGATCCGGATCGCGCAACCGGTCGAGCGCCGCGCGATCACCGCCGTCGCGCACCCCCGGCGGGAGGACGGTCGCGAGCTCCGTCCACGACGCCACGTATGGGTACGCGTCGCAGGCGACGTCGATTCCGCGGGCGCGCGCACGATCGATCGTGGCGAGCGTGCGGTGCACTTTGCCCCAGTTCTTTTTACCGGCCGCTTTGTGGTGCGAGCATTGGACAGCGACCTCGGCGCGTTCGCCGACGGCGATCGCTTCGGCGATCGCCGCTTCGAGACCGTCGCCTTCGTTGCGCACGTGCGACGCGTAGAGCGGTGCGCCGCTCGAGCGCGAAGCGCTCGCGCACGCGACCAGCTCGTCGAGATCGGCATACCGGCCCGGCTCGTAGATCAAGCCGCTCGACACGCCGATCGCTCCTTCTTCGATCGCACCGCGGATCAAACGGTTCTGGGCCTCGATCTCGTCGCGCTCGAGTCGTCGCGCATCCGGCCCCGCGACACACAACCGCGTCGTGCCCAGGCCGACGAGCGAGGCGACGTTGAGCGCCGGCGCCTCACGCTCGACCAGCGCGAAGAACG
>Ga0070714_100004891_pt1 | contig 10171 bp, 10 predicted proteins | sample LARL83metaG_FD_65450 | JGI IMG/M metagenome (GOLD analysis project Ga0070714, IMG submission 65450) | Corn, switchgrass and miscanthus rhizosphere microbial communities from Kellogg Biological Station, Michigan, USA - LAR L8-3 metaG | ecosystem: Host-associated > Plants > Roots > Rhizosphere ... | reverse complement strand
CGCCGGGTCACCTCGGCGTCGCCGGGCCGCCCGGCCGGGCAGATGCTCCAGTGGCCGTGGTCATCGGTGCCGAGCAGCCGGGCGAAGCACGCGGGGGAGTCGAACCGGGGCAGGCACAGCCAGTCGATCGAGCCGTCCTTGCCGACCAGCGCTGCCGTCTGCATGTCGCCGATGAGCGCGTAGTCCTCGATCAGTCCCGGCACCGGTTCCTCCTCCGCCGGTCAACCGTACCTTCCGGGCCGCCGTGCGCGCGGCCCGTGCGGCGTTGCTCATGACCTGCGTAAGACTCAGTTCGCGGGTTGCTGCACGAGCCACCGGTAGAGGCGGTGCAGGCTTGGCCCGCTGAGCACGTGGCCGCCGGGCAGTTCCTGGGCCTGCGCACCGGGTATGTGCCGCAGGAGCCAGTCGGTGTGCGCGCGCGGGCAGAGGGCGTCATCCGGCCCGTACCAGACCGAGACCGGGACGCTGATGCTAGTCACGTCGAAGCCCCACGGCCGGGTGAAGGCGATGCCGTCGTCGACGCAGCCGTCGATCCCGCCGGTGTAGGCGGCTTTGGTGCGGAACAAGTGACCAGGAGATCTGGCACGGGCGGCCAGGAGCGCGCGGTCGGACTCGGCCAGCTCGTACTCCTCCGCGACGGCCGGGCCGCCGCCTGCGGCGGCTGCGACGGCGTCACGGGCGAGCTGCTCGGCCAAGGGCCGGTAGGCGGCTTCCCCGGCCCGGGCGCGGGTGAACTCCTCGACGTTGCCCGGTGACATCCCGGCCAGCCAGTCCAGCCCGTCGGCGTCAAAGGGCGCAGGGCTGACCACGCTGGCGCAGCGTGTCACCCGGTCACCGGCGCGCGCCGCGCACGCCAGCGCATGCGGGCCGCCCCCAGAGGCACCCCAGACCGCGAACCGGTCCCAGCCCAGGCGATCGAGGAGAACAACCACGTCATCGGCGGCCTGCGCGACGCTGCGGCCGGGCAGCCTGGTGGATGCGCCATAGCCCGGGCGGTCAGCGACCAGCAGCCGGACTCCCAGATCAGCCAGCGGGCTCAGCCGGTCCGGAGCCAGGAACATGGTGCCAGGCATGCCGTAGTGGAAGACGACCGGCGTCCCGTCCTCGGGACCGTAGAGGCAGTAGGACAGGGTGCGCCCGTCGGCCAGCGGAAGCTGCCTCGCGTTGTACTCCTGCGCCATGGCACCCGCCCGGCTGCGGCTCATCCGCCCTCCTCCTGGCCAGCGCGTGCCGCGCGCCCTGGCGAACGCATCACGGCCACCCGCGCCTGTCACCCACACTGGTTGCCGAGACAATCCTGCGGTCTTTGCGCGGGGCCGACCGCGGCGGCACCGCTCCTGACAGGCTACGAGTTCGCCGGCGATTGAGACGGGGGGTTAAAGCGGGCGGCGGTGTGGTGCCCGCCCGCTGATCGCTGTGAATATGCGGTCGGCGGCGGCATCGAGCGCGTGTTCCATGGCGGTGCTGCCAGTGTGCCCAGAACCCTCGACCACCACGAGTTCGGAGCCGGGCCAGGCCCGGGCGAGTTCCCAGGCGGTGAGGACCGGGCCGCCGAGGTCGTTGCGCCCGTGAATCATGATGCCGGGGATGCCGGCCAGCCTCCCCGCCTCCCGCAGGAGCACGCCATCGTCCAGGAAGCCGCCGTGCGCGAAGTAGTGCGAGCAGATCCGCACGAAAGCGAGCCGCGCGTCGCCGCGCCGGCTGCTATATGCACCCGGGCTGCCACTGCTTTCCATGGAGATCACCGCATCTTCCCAGGCCACCCATTCGGCTGCGGCCCGCATGCGGGTGCCAGGATCGGGGCTCTCCATCAGCTGTGCATACGCCATCAGCAGGCCCTCAATCGGTGGCTCGGTGTCGGTCGGCAGCCGGTAGCCCTCCGCTGCGGCGAAGTCGCGGAACCGCTCCCATGCCTCGGGAAATATCCGCCCGGCACCCCGGTACAGCCAGTCCAGATCCGACCAGCGGGTCATGGTGACGGCGAACAACAGCAGGCCGCAGACACGCTCGGGGAACCGCTCGGCGTACGCCAGCGACAGCGTCACGCCCCATGATCCTCCAGACAGCAACCAGGCCTCGACACCCAGGTGCTGCCGCAACTGCTCCATATCACCGATCAGGTGGCCGGTCGTGTTGAGGCTCATGTCGGCCGTGAGGTCACTGGCGTGCGGGCGGCTCCGGCCGCAGTTGCGCTGGTCGAACAAGATGATCCGGTGCCGATCCGGGTTCAGCTCCCTGCGCCTGCCAGCCGAGCACCCCGACCCCGGCCCGCCATGGACCATGAGCGCAGGAATACCCCGGGGGTTACCGCAGGCCTCCCAGTAGACAAAGTTCCCATCGCCCGTATCGAGCATGCCGCTCTCGTACGGCTCGATCGGGGGGTACGCCACACCGCCTCCTGCGCCATCCTGCACGACAATCAACCGTCGCCATCAACTGCCAGAAACAACGTGGCGCGATGCGACCTGCGAGCGCACCCCTCAGGCGAGAGCTCCTGCGGGCTCCCCGCCGGGGCCGAGGTACCGGCTGCGACCGAGCCAAAGGATCAGCAGGAAGATCCACGACAGGAGCACCAGGCCGACGGTGAAGCCAACGCCGTGGCCAAAGGACTTGGCCAGGTCGTAGCACACTACGATCGCGACGATGAGGCCCACGATCGGGATGAGGTAGAGGAGCAGCCACCACCAGGGGCGGCCGACGATCTTGAGCAGGACCAGAGCGTTCCAGATCGGGATGAACGCCGCGATGCCCGGCTCATCGGCCTTCAGGAACACGCCCATGAGCGGGAGGGCCGCGACCAGGTAGGCAACGATGGCGGCGATGATCGTGATGATCGGGGAGCCGCTTGAACTCGAGGCGTACGTGGCAGCCACCATGCTTCCTCCGTGGCGCTCCGGTGATCTTCAACAATGGCCTGACGGACGGGTCGATCTTTGTCATGCTGCGGCGCCGAGCGCGCGGGAAGGCTGCCCCCGCGAACACCAGCCGAGCACACCAGGCCAGCTGTCCGCCAGGGCTGGCAAGACCATACCCCCGCCAGCACCCACAATCACGGAAGCTCGCCGACCCTGCCGCTGATGATCACCCGGCCACCCTGGAACGCCCCGCCGCAGTCCTAGAACGACACCGGATTCACCACCATCTCCATTGCCAGGCCGGGCGGCGGCGGCCGGCCGGGCACGCCCTATGCTGGCGTCCGTGCACGTTCCCCACCCGGCACGGATCCTGGCTGCCGCGACGGCTGCCGCGGCGCTGTGTGCGACCGCGACCGGCTGCGGCGCCTTCGACCGGGCATTCGGCAAGCAGGAGCTCGTGGTGCAGTTCCAGCCGAACACGCCAGCCTCGGCCATGTTGCAGGCTCGCGCCGCCTGCTCGCACGTGGCCGGCACGCACCCGGAGCCGATCCCGAAGCACGCGCTGGCGATCCAGCTCCCCGACGACATCAGGTACGAGGTCGGCAACGCCAGCGACGCCCAGCAGGCTCGGCTGGAGCAGTGTCTGAGCCGGTTCCCCGCGGTCGCCGGTGTCGAGCCGGTCAGCCCGTCCGGCGACTGAGCCCGCAGGCTGGCGACCGAGCCCGTAGGCTACGGCCCGTGAGGCTTCGTTTGGCCGCCGGGCCGGTGTGGCGGCTCGGCGCGGCCGCGGCTGCCCTGGCCGCGTTGGCCGGCTGCGGACTGCTCTCCGCACCGGCGGCACCGGCGCCGGCGGGTGCGGGTGAAGGCCCCGGCCCGGCCCCGGTGACGGGTTCGCCCTCCTCGCCGACACCGGCCGCGCCGTCCTGCCCCGCCGCCCCGGCCAAGTTCACCTGCGCGATGCGCTCGCGGATCGCGGCCGTGCAGTCCTTCCTGCGGCACCGGCCCGGCGTGGTGGGCGTCGTGCTGCGGGACAGGTCCACCGGGGCGGTCTGGGAGAACGCCCACGCGCACACGCATATCTACATGGCCTCCACCAGCAAGCTGGGGATGGCGGTCGCCCTGCTGATGCAGAACCAGGCCGGGGTGATCCACCTGTCCGCCGGGGACATGGCCGTGATGCAGGACATGCTGCACGTCAGTTCGGACACCGCCGCCGACACGCTCTGGTTCAAGTTCGGCGCCCCGTTCTACACCGGCTATTTCCCGCGGATCGGGCTGGCCAACGCCCGATACGTGGCAGCGCCGGGTATCACGCCGCCGTACTGGGGGGAGATGCTCTGCACGGCTGTGGACCTGAGCCGGGTCATCGGCTACGTGCTCGACGACATGCCGGCCTCGCTGCGCGACTACCTGGTCGCCACGCTGAGCCACGTCGCGACCGACCAGCACTTCGGGGTCTGGGGTGCGGGCGGTGCCAGCCACCCGGGTAACAAGGACGGCTGGTCGGTGGAGCAGCCCGGCTGGATCATCAACTCGGTGGGGTTCGCCGGGCCGGGGCAGCGGTACACGCTGGCCATGATGAACAGCCTCAACGGCCACGGCGGCTACCGCGCGGGGACGGACACCCTCACTGAGGTGGCGGCGGTCCTGTTCCGCGGGCACCAGGTCCGGGCGCCCAAGGTCAGCGCCACGCCCTGACGTGCCGGCCCAGGACGGCAAGCCGCCCTGGAACCCCCGCAGGCCGGGGCGCCAGCAGGTGGGCCTCGCCACGCCCTGACTTCGGCTGGCTGGACGAACTCTGTTGTGCTCTGCCATATTCTCTATTAAGTTGATCTGGATACTAAAGTGATCGGGAAAGGCGGAACCTAATGCGGCGTGTGCTACTCACGGCAGGAGTAGCTGCTGTCAGCCTCTTGGCAGCGGGCTGTGCTTCGTCGGCGACCGGGGCGCCGAACTCAGGCTCGGCGCCCGTCGTGCTGCGGCTGGGCTTCCTGGCGAACATCACCCACGAGCCCGCGCTGGTGGGCATCGCGAAGGGCTTCTTCACCAAGGACCTGGGCAAGAACGTCACGCTGAAGACCTCGGTCTTCAGCACCGGCACCGAGGAGACCACGGCCCTGCTGGCCGGCCAGCTCGACGCGGCTTACGTCGGTCCCAACCCGGCGATCAACGCCTGGCAGAAGTCCAACGGCACGGCCATCAAGATCATCTCGGGTGCGACCTCGGGTGGCGCCTCCCTGGTCGTGAAGAAGGGCATCACCAGCGCCGCACAGCTCAAGGGGAAGTCGCTGGCCACGCCGTCGCTGGGCAACACCCAGGACGTGGCGCTGCGCTACTGGCTCAAGCAGCACGGCCTGAACACCACGCCCACCGGCGGCGGTGACGTGTCCATCAAGCCGATCAAGCCGAACTCGGCCGCCGTGCTCGAGTTCGCCTCCGGGCAGATCGACGGCGGCTGGGAGCCCGAGCCGTACGCCAGCGGGATGGTGCTCGACGGCGGGACCCGGCTGGTGAACGAGGCCAGCCTGTGGCCCGGCGGCAAGTTCGTCACCACCAACCTCGTGGTCACCCAGTCGTTCCTGAAGGCTCACCCGTCCACGGTGAACGGCCTGCTCAAGGGGCAGATCGAGGCGAACTCCTACATCAACTCGAACGGCACCGCGGCGGCCAACACGGCCAACGCCGAGCTGACCAAGCTGCTCGGCAAGGGCGTGAAGCCGAACGTGCTGGCCGCGGCGCTGCCGTACCTCACGTTCACCAACGACCCCATCGCCTCGTCGCTGGCCGCTGATGCCCAGCACGCGGTAGCCGTGGGGCTGCTCACGCCGGTGAAAAACCTGCCCGGCATCTACGACCTCGGCCCGCTCAACGCGCTGTTGAAGGCGGATGGGCAGCCGCAGGTGAGCTCGTGAGCCTTGACCAGCGCCAGGCTGCGCCCCCGGGACACCTCCCGGGGGCGTCAGCCCGTTCCGGCGCCATGACGGCCGACGCGCTGAACGGCGCGGACGGCACCAACGCCATCTCGATCGGCGAGGTGTCCAAGGCCTTCGGCCACGGCAAGACCACGCTGCTCGCCCTCGACCGGGTGTCGCTTGAGGTGGCGCTCGGCGAGTTCGTCTGCCTTATCGGGGCCTCCGGCTGCGGCAAGAGCACCCTGCTTTCGCTGGTGGCCGGCCTGGACACGCCGACCGCGGGAGTGATCGACACTGCCGGCCGGAAGGTCGCGCTGATGTTCCAGGAGCCGGCCCTGTTCCCGTGGCTGACCGCGGCCAAGAACGTGGAGCTTGCGCTGCGCCCGAGCGGGATGGCCGCGCAGGCCCGGCGCAGCCGGGCCGCGGAACTGCTGGAAGCGGTGCACCTCGGCGGCTTCGGCAACAAGCGGCCGCACGAGCTGTCCGGCGGCATGCGCCAGCGGGTGGCACTGGCCCGGGCGCTGGCCACCGACGCCGACGTGCTGCTGATGGACGAGCCGTTCGGCGCCCTGGACGCGATGACCAGGGACCTGCTGCACGACGAGCTGGACCGAATCTGCATGGACCGGGGCCTGACCGTGCTGTTCGTCACGCACAACGTACGGGAGGCGGTCCGGCTCGGCGACCGGGTGGTGCTGCTGTCCAGCCGCCCCGGCCGGGTCATCGACGAGTTCCCCGTGCCCATCCCGGGCCCGCGCCGGATCGACTCGGCGCAGGTCGCCGAGCTGGCCGGCAAGATCACCGACCGGCTGCGTGAGGAGATGGGGCGCCATGGTCAGGCTCACTAACCGCCGCGCAGGGGCTCCGGGCCTCGCGACGGCCGCCGACCCCGAGGCCGCCGCCCTCTCCGGGCTCGACAACCTGGAACTGCCCGTCACGGGCAGGCACCCCTGGAGCGCCCGCAACATCTGGGCCACCGTCTGGCCCAAGCTGCTCGCGATCGGCCTGGTCATCGGGGTATGGGAGATCATCCACCTCACCGGCTGGAAGCAGTTCGTGCTGCCAGGCCCCGCCACGGTCTTCGGCAACCTGTGGGACCAGATGCAGCACGTGCAGCTCTGGCAGGCCATCGACATCACCATGCGCCGGGCGGTGATCGGGTTCGCGCTCTCGGTGCTCATCGGCGCGGTGATCGGCGCGCTGGTGTCCCGGATCAAGCCGCTGCGCGCGGCCACGGGCTCGCTGATCACCGCGATGCAGACGATGCCGTCGATCGCCTGGTTCCCGTTCGCGATCATCCTGTTCGGCGCCACCACGAACGCGATCATCTTCGTGATCGTGCTCGGCTCCGCGCCGTCCGTGGCCAACGGCCTGATCACCGGGGTGGACTACATCCCGCCGCTGCTGCTGCGGGCCGGGAAGACCATGGGCCTGTCCCGGATCGCTCTGTACCGGCACCTGATCATGCCCGCGTCGCTGCCGTCCTTCGTGTCCGGGCTCAAGCAGGCGTGGGCGTTCGCCTGGCGCAGCCTGATGGCGGGTGAACTGCTGGTGATCATCCTCGGCCAGCCGTCGATCGGTGCGCTGCTGTCCGCCGCTCAGGACCAGACCGACATGGCGAGCGCGATCGCCATCATGATCGTCATCCTCGCGCTCGGCATCATCATCGACATGTTGTTCAGCAAGGCCGACGCCGTGATCCGGCGGCGCCGGGGAATGACCGACCCCGCCTCCGCGTAACGCACCACACCCGATGCGCCCCCGCCAGGCGCATGGCGCCGCCAGCGACCGGGCTGCCCGGCCGCTGGCGGCGCTGCCGTCCCGCCCCCGGCCAGGACAGGGCTGGCGATGGCGCGGCTGAGCGCGGCCATACCATCGAACCCGTGCCGGATACCGCGGGAATCGTGCTGGCCGGTGGGCGCTCGTCCCGGATGGGCACGCCCAAGGCGGCCCTGGAGTGGCACGGCTCGACGCTGCTGCGCCGCACGACCGGCATCCTGGCCCGGGTGACCTGCGGGCCTGTGCTCGTGGTCCGCGCCCCCGGACAGGAGTTGCCGGCCCTGCCGCCGCAGGTCGAGGTCGTGACGGATCCCGCCGAGGGCCTGGGCCCGGTGCAGGGGCTCGCCGCCGGGCTGGCCGCGCTTTCCGGCCGGGCGGACATCGCGTTCGTCAGTTCCACCGACATGCCGTTCCTGCACCCGGCGTTCGTCCGGCGGGTGCTGCGCGCCGCGGCGGCCGGCGCGGACGTGGCCCTGCCGGTGGCCCGCGGCTACCCGCAGCCGCTGGCGGCCGCTTACCGGGTCGCGCTGGCGCCGGTGGTCACCCGGCTGGTCGGGGAGCAACGGCTGCGGCCGGCCTTCCTGTTCGAACAGTGCCAGGTCACCCGGCTGGACGAGGCGGCGCTGCGCGCCGATCCTGTGCTTGCCGCGCTGGACCCGGACCTGGACTCGGTGATCAACGTCAACTCCCCCGACGATTACGCCGGCGCCCGGGCCCGGCCGGCTCCGGAGGTGACCGTCCAGCTGTTCGGCACCCTGGCCGGCGGCCACCGCGCGCCGCGCCCGGTGCGCGCGGCGACCGTCGCCGCGGCCGCGGCCGCCACGGGGGTGGCGCTGGACGGGCACGTGGTGGCGGCGCTGAACGCAGCGCAGGTCACCAGGGACGGCGAGATGCCACTGGCCGCCGGGGACACGGTGTTCTTCCTGTCAGCGGGCGCGGCGGGCTGAGCGATGACCCGGGGTGGCTCGCACCGGCTGCCTCCGTCGCGGGCGGCACGCCTGGCAGGCCGGGCGGCCGCGGCCCGGCGGAGCGGGCCATCAGGTATTGCACGCCCGCGGGCGGAGCGCTGCGGCGCGCTGTGGCACGGGCCGGCGCACAGCGGCGGGCCAGCACCGCGACCGCGGCGAACGCCACAAGACCGGTCAGGATGTAGGCGTTGCCTGCGAGCCAGTCCAGGCCGTGCCAGTGGTATTCGCTGTTCCAGGGATGGCTGCCCGCGGCTCCGCTGCCAGGCGCGTACCAGATCAGCCCCCAGGGCACCAGCGGGCCCGCCCGGCCGAGCATCGGCCACGCCCCGTACACCGCGGCGGGCGCGGCCAGCAGCACCCAGCAGGCCCACCGCGCGGCGCGGGCGGTCCTGATCGCGGCGTCGGCGAGCACCGCGAGCGCGGGCCCCACCCACACCCAGTGGTGGTCCCAGCTCACCGGCGACACGATCAGCCCGGTGAGCGCGCAGGTGAGCCAGCCGTGCACCGGCCGGCCCGACCGGTGCAGCCGGGCGGCGGTGATCAGCCCGGCGGCCGCGGCCAGGCCAGCCGCGGCGGCCCACCACCACAGCCCGCCGGCCAGGCTGCCGGACTGCCGGGTGAACATGCCGCGCAGCGACTGGTTCGCCAGGAACCCGACGAACCCGGTGCGGCCGGCCCGCAGGAACTCGGGCCCCAGCCACCATTGCCGTGAGGCCTGCGGCAGCACCTCGAAGCCCGCGCCGGCCAGCACGCCGAACGTGAGCGTGGCCACCACCGCCTGGCGGACCCTGCGGGTGAGCAGCAGGTACGGGATGAAGATCAGCGGGACCAGCTTGATGCCGGCCGCCAGGCCGATCCCGGCCCCCTTCCACCACCGCCGGTCGGCCAGGCACAGGTCCCCGATCACCAGGGCCATCAGCAGCAACTCGACCTGGCCCAGGTGCAGGGTGCGCTGCACCGGTTCGGTCCACAGCGCGATCGCCGTCAGCGCGAGCGTCCCGGTCAGCCTGCGCCGGCCCCGCCAGCCAAGCCCGCCCAGGGTCAGCCATACCGCGAGCCCCAGCGCGGCCAGGCTGGCCCCGGTCATCAGCCAGACCAGCGTGCTCCACGGCACCATCGCCCAGGCGGCGAACACCATCGCCGCGAACGGCGTGTAGGTGAACTGGAAGCCCGGCATCATCGGCCAGACGTAGAGCATGCCGGGCGCGCGCGTCACTGTGCGCCCGGCGGCCACGTAGACCCGCAGGTCGAACCAGGTCAGCATGTCGCGCAGCGGATGGAACGCGACCTCGGTGGCGTAGCCGGCCAGCGCGACCGCGAACAGGACCGCGGCGGCCAGCAGCGCCCGCCTGCTCCAGGTCCGGGCCTGCCCGCGCGCGGGGCCAGCGGGTGGGGCCGGCACGGGGGCGGGCTCGCGGACGGCCCGGGGGCCGGCGAGCAGCAGCACGCGTCACTCCTCGGGGGCTCTGACTCCTGTCACGGACAGGAGTCAGAGCCTAACGAATTGTGACGAAGGAGGGAGCCGCGACACAGCGGCGGCAGGGCGGCCCGGTGCGCCCCGCGCGGCCGCGGTGCCGGCCCTGCGCTCGTTGTCCCCGGCTACACCGGGTAGGTCACCCCGGTGAGCCGCTCGGACTCGGCCCACAGCCGCTGCTGG
>Ga0070714_100004890_pt1 | contig 10173 bp, 10 predicted proteins | sample LARL83metaG_FD_65450 | JGI IMG/M metagenome (GOLD analysis project Ga0070714, IMG submission 65450) | Corn, switchgrass and miscanthus rhizosphere microbial communities from Kellogg Biological Station, Michigan, USA - LAR L8-3 metaG | ecosystem: Host-associated > Plants > Roots > Rhizosphere ... | reverse complement strand
TCGGCGCTCGGCACGAACACGGTGAACTGGAGCTTCGGCTGGCTGCTGCCGTCCGGCACGTCCATGGCGTCGAAGCCGGGACCGTCCATCCGGAGGTGGATCGGCGTGCCGTCCGCGGCGCGCGAGGAGCGCTGCAGGGTGGACAGGTGCCCCATCCGGTGCTCGTTGTCCGGCGTGCCGATGCCGCGCGCGCTGGTCGAGGCGTCGCCGGTGCCCTGGAACCTGTTGTCGAGGAACGAGGGCCCGCCGCCGTTGGTGAACTGGTCGGCGTTGCCGAGTGAGGGCGGCGGGGTGGAGCGGAACATGTACTGCACCCGCTCGGTGAAGGTGCCGTCCGCGCCCGGCGGCGAGGTCGGCGTGTCCATGTCGAACCACTGCAACAGGTCGAGGATGTCGTGCGAGAGGTGCTGCACCGCGCCGTTGTCGAAGTAGTCCCCGGCCGCCGCGGTGGTCAGCCGCGCCGAGGAGTTCCCGACGAAGGTGGTGATGGCGGCGGGCCCGCTGCCGTCCACCTGCTGGTCGGCGAAGCCCATCCACATCGGCGACCGCGGGTGGACGAACGGCGCGAACGGCAGGTTGTTCGCGCCCGCGACGAACCGGGGCAGCCCCATCTGCTGGAACATCGCCCGGCTCGAGGTGAAGCTGAGCAGTCCGGCGAAGGCGGGCGAGGCGATCGGCCGCCCGGACAGCGAGTTGCTGCCGCCGAGCCAGCTCACGACGTCGGCGACGAACGAGGAGTCGTCCCCGCGCAGCGTGATCAGGATGTCGTTGGACTCGATCCGCACCGGCACGTTGTACCGCAGCTTTGTGACGCCCGGGTTGGCGCCGGAGACGTCGGTCGGGCTCGGCACGGCTTCTTCGAGCACGAATCTGGTGTGGTCGGAGCCGAGCCGCGGCATGGCCGAGGAGACCAGGGCGCCGGTCAGCCCGCCGGGCAGGCGGCGGAAGTACGGCAGCCCGTACGCGATGAAGGTGAAGATCCCTCCGGCGGCGAAGGGGTAGTTGGCCTCGATGGTGTTCAGGGCGTTGGCGAGCATCGTCTGGTCGGATTTGGTCGGGGTGCGCAGCAGCCGGGCGGTCAGGAAGGTGGTGTTCACCGGACCGAAGCGCACCGGCACGCCGTCGACGTTCTGGGCGGCGGCGATGAAGTTGCCGATGTCGAACTGGATGTCGGGCAGCGCGGCGGTCGGGTCGGCGCCGGCGGCGAGCGCTTCGCGCACCGGCACCCGCGAGCCGCGCCCGGCGAGCTCCAGCGTCGCGAGCGCGGTGGCGAGCGCCCCGGCGCCCTTCAGCACCGTGCGCCGGCTGGCCAGCCCGGCGGGAGCGGCATGCCTCGTGCTCGAGGGCTGCGAAGAGGCGGACGTGGGCGTGGACGGGTCGGGCGAGGCGGACAGGTCGGATGGTGTGGGAGTGCCGTCTTGGGAGTGGGTTTCCGGCGACATGGTCGATCCAGCTTCTCGAGTGGAATCCCCCTGCGCAGGCAGATTATTTAAGGCCCGTGCGACCCGATAGGACGAAAAACCCTTAGGTGCCCGGCCCGAGCCGCGGGTCTTCGTACCCGTAGACGGCGGCCACGGCTCCCGTGCGCCCGGTCACCCCGAGCTTGCGGAACAGGTGGCTCTGGATGCTCTCGACGGTCTTCACCGAGATGTTCAGCACCCGTGCGGTCTGCTTCACCGAGTGCCCCGCCGCGGCGAGCTCGATGATCTCCGCCTCCCGCGGAGTCAGCCGCGCCACCCGGCGCGGCGGCGGCCGGCCCTGGAGCAGGCCGCGCCGGATCGCCTCGGCGACCGCCGGGGTCTCGCCGTGGACCCCGAGCTTGGCGAAGATCCGGCGCTTGTGGTTCTCCACCGTGCGCGCGCTGACCCCGAGCAGCGCCCCGACCTCCGACGACCTGCACCCCTGGCTGAGCAACCGCAGCACGTCCAGCTCTCGCCGCGTGAGCAGCTCACGCGTCGCACGCGGCGCCGTCCCCTGCGGCCGCGGCTCAGGCCGGGGTCGAGGCTGAGGCGCGACGTCTCCGGTGGCAACGTTGTCGGGCGCGGCGGCATCACCAGTCGGCGCCAACGCGTCCACGACGACCGCGTCGGGTTGCTCGGTCCCGCACAGCCGCAGCAGCTCAGCGCCGTCCGCGGCGAGCACGACCGCATCGACCCGCGGATGCCGGCGCAGCCATTCGCCGAGCAGTTCGCGCAGCAGCGGGTCCGGGCTCTGGACGGCCACCCGCAGCGGGCCCGTCCGGCGCGGCCCGCCCTTCAGGGCCCGCCAGTGTCGCTCATCTTGGCTCCCAGTCCCGCCCGACGCGGATCGGCGCGCCATGCCGACCCGGGCCGGATCCCGTCGCAGAACACGTGCATGACTCTGCGCGGACCGTAGCGGGACTAGACCAATCGCGCAATAGGTCTAGACAACTTGAACTTTCATCCAGCTCCGCCGTCCGGGCGAACGATGAGGACGATGTATGTCCGCCACTCCCACGATCGGGTTACGAAGCGAAGCCGCGGCAGTGGCCGTGGTTACGCTGACGGATCGTGATCAGCCACCTGTCCGGGATCTGGACCCTGCCCCGGTCCCGTCGCTCTGTCGTGCGTCGCCGGAGTCTGAGCGCGGCCGCGCTCCTGGCGCTGGGCGGCGCGTTCGCGGCGGGCTGCGGCGCCGGGTTCAACGCGGAAAGCCTCGGCGTGCGGCCGAACACCGGGACGGCGCAGGTCGGCAGCCTGAAGGTCAACAACGTCTGGGTGGTGGTGGATCCGGCGACCGGCAACGCGGAGATCATCGGCGCGGTCGCCAACACCGGGACGAGCGCCGATCAGCTGGTCTCGGCCAAGGCGGGCGGCCTGCCGGCGACGGTCCGTCCCGCTGCGCCCGCCGTGGTCTCCGTTTCCGCCGCACTGCCGAACCCCGGCATCTCCGTGCGCGGAGACACGGTGAGCATCGCGAGCGGGGCGGCGGTCAGCTTCGGCCGCGCGGGACGTCCCGAACTCGAGATCCCCGCCAGCTCGTTCTCCCCGGGCAGGATCACGCGCGTGGATCTCGACTTCGCCCATGCGGGCTCGACCACCGTCACCGCGCAGATCATGCCGAACACCGGGCTGTTCAAGGAGTACGACCCGAACGGCGTGAACCCGGGAGGCGCCGCGACCGTCGGCGCCAGCGTCAGCGCAACCCCGAGCGGAAAGGCGGCGGCGAGCGCGAAGCCGAGCGCGAGTGCGAATAGAAGCGCAAGCGCGGGCGCGAGCGGGAGCGCAACCCCGCCCGCGAGCCGGTCCGCCTCCGCGAGCCCGAGCCACAGTTAGCGGGATCGCCTCACTTCACCTGTTCGGCTCACTTGAAGCGTGCTGCCCACACGTAAGTGATAAGACCGACATATCAGACAAGCTAGGTGGAGGCCGCTGTGAACTATCCGCTGCTGGACACGTTCCTGACCATGCTGTGGTTCTTCCTGTGGGTCCTGTGGCTGTTCCTCGTCTTCCGGGTCGTCGTCGACGTGTTCCGCGACGACACCCTCAGCGGCGGGGCCAAGGCCGGCTGGCTGATCTTCATCCTGATCCTGCCGTTCGTGGGCGTGCTGGCCTATCTGATCGCACGCGGTGACGGTATGGGTCGGCGCGCCGCGGTGGACATGCAGGCGCGCCAGGACGCCATCGACGACTACATCCGCACCACCGCGGCCGGCTCCGGGGCCTCGACGAGCCAGGCGGACGAACTGCGCAAGCTGGCCGACCTCAAAGCCGAGGGCACGATCAGCGCGCAGGAATTCGAGCAGGCCAAGGCAAAGATCCTGGTGTCCTGAGAGGCGGCGCCGGCAGGCGCTGGTCGGCAGCCGGTGGGCCGCGGGCGCCGTCAGGGACCGGCGTTGAGCTCGGCCAGACTGCGCAAGGCGTCCATGTCCCGGATGATCGGCCGGCGACTACGCGTGCTGACAAGCCCCTGCCTGCGAAGCTCGCGCAGCGAACGCTGGGCCGAGGAGATCTGGAAGCCGATCAGGGTGCCTAGTTCGAGCTGGGTGAGGTCGACTCCGACCACGACGTCCCGGCCGGTCGAGTGGCCGTAGTCGTCCGCGAGCTCCACCAGCACCCGGGCCATGCACACCAGTGCGGAGCAGCCGGTGAAGTCGATCCGGCGGCGGGTCGCGGTGCGCAGCTTGCGGCCGACCGCCTGGGTCAGCCGCAGCAGCGTGTCAGGATGCGCAGACAATACCCGAGTGAACGCCTCACGGGTCAGTTCGAGTGCGTATACCGGTGCCATGCCGCAGGCGCGGACGGTGGCTATTCGCCGGTCCGCGTCCGCCGCCGCGATCTCGCCGACCACGTCCCCGCCGGCCCGCACGGCCAGCAGCGCCTGCCCGCCGTCCGGCAGCCGGGCGGTGACCTTGACGTACGAGGAGAGCAGGAAGTAGGCGTCGGTGCCCTCCGCCCCCTCCTCGATGAGCGTCTCGCCGCTGCGGAAGCTCATCAGCCGACCGGCCGCCACGAGGTCGTCGAGGGCTGATTGAGGGATCTGTCTCAGGAAGCTGCGCTGCGGCCAGCGGCCCTGGTGGTCCCGGATCACCTCGTGGATCACTTCGCGGGTCGGGTCGGACGCATACGCGCCGTCGCCCTGTTGCGTCACGTTGGCCTCCGCGCGAATCGAAACCGGCGGGGCGGGCAGGACCTCCGCCAGGCTCCGATTCTCGCGTAACCGTGCGGATTTGTCCGGTACCGACCGGGACCGGCGCAGAATCCACCTTCCGGCGACCCAGAGAGCGCTCTCCTTGTATCTCGGAGTTGAAATCACCCGGGCCGCCCGCCCGGCGTGAGACGGTAGTGGCCGTGCACCTGGGCAGGCCCGACCTCTCCGAGGAGACGCGGCAGATCATCGCCGCGCTGACCGGCGTGCCGCCGCGGCGGACCCGCGGCGCGGGCGGCGGCGGGCCCGGCGCGAAGACGTCGATCCGCGACCTGATCGACCGCCGGCCCGACGCCGAGCCCGCGCCGCAGGACGAGCCGAGCCGCGAGGGCGTGACCGCGATCCGCCGCATCCTGCTCGGCTCGCTGCTGCGCCGACTGCGTGAGGGCCGCGGGGTCGGGCTGCGCGAGGCCGGAGGCCATATCCGCGCGACCGAGGCGAAGATCAGCCGGATAGAGGGCGGCCGGGTCCCGTTCAAGGAGCGCGACGTCGCGGACCTGCTGACCCTCTACGGGGTCGAGGACGAGGCGGAGCGGACGCGGGTGTTCGAGCTGCTGCGCGAGGCGAACCGGCTGGGCTGGTGGCGCGGCTTCGGCCAGGCGCTGCCGCCCTGGTTCGAGGCCTTCGTCGGACTCGAGTCGGCGGCCACGCTGGTGCGCACGTACGAGGTGCAGTTCGTGCCCGGCTTGTTGCAGTGCCCTGAGTACGCCGTCGCGGCGCTCTCGGCCGACCGGACGCTCTCGCCGCAGGAGCGCAGCCGCCGGGTCGAGCTGCGTCTGCGCCGCCAACTCGTGCTCGAGCAGCCCGACGCGCCGCAGCTGTCGGTGGTGCTCGACGAGGCGGCGGTGCGGCGGCTGCTGGGCGGGCGCGACACGATGAACGCACAGATCAGGCGTCTGATCGAGCTGGCCGGCCGACCCGCGGTGACGATCCGGCTGCTGCCGTACTCTGCAGGCGTGCACGCGGCCGAGGGCGGCGCCTTCACACTGCTGCGGTTCGCCGGGCAGGGCCTGCCCGACGTCGTCTACCTCGAGCACCTGACCGGCGCGCAGTACATCGAGAAGCCGCAGTACGTGGAGTCCTACGTGGCGGCGATGGACCGCATCTCGGCCGACGCGCTGTCGCCGGAACAGACCGTTGCGGCACTCGAAAATCTGATCAGATGACCGTAGGCGTTATGCCTGAGTCGGAGACGTCCGCGTTGAGGAGCCGAGCGATGACGAATGAGGATCTGGCGGCGCGTGTGGCCGCGTCGATGCCGCGGGCGAAGGCGGACCTGGCCGAACTGGTCGCGATCCCGTCCGTCGCCGACCCGCGCCAGTATCCGCCGGAGCGCTGCCGTGAGGCCGCCGAGTGGGTGGCCAAGGCGTTCGGCGAGGCGGGCGTGCAGGACACCCGCCTTGAGCTGACGGCTGACGGCAGCTACGCCGTTCTCGGACATCGCCCACCGCCGCCCGGTGCCCCGACCGTGCTGCTGTACTGCCACTACGACGTCCAGCCGCCGCTTGACGCCGCCGCCTGGGCCTCGCCGCCCTTCGAGCTGACCGAGCGGGCAGGGCGCTGGTACGGCCGCGGCGCCGCCGACTGCAAGGGCAACATCGTGATGAACCTGACCGCACTGCGCGCGTTCGGCGGCGACATCCCGGTCGGTCTGAAGCTGGTGGTCGAGGGCTCCGAAGAGCAGGGTACCGGCGGACTGGAGGCGTTCGTGCCCCCGCACGCCGACGAGCTGCGCGCCGACGCACTGCTGATCTGCGACTCAGGCAACGCGGCCGCGGGAGTGCCCTCGGCCACGACCACGCTGCGCGGCGTGACGAACGTCGTGGTCACCGTCTCGACGCTGGCGCAGAACGTGCACTCCGGGATGTACGGCGGCGCGGCCCCGGACGCGCTCGCCGCGCTGATCCGCATGCTCGACTCGCTGCGCGACCCCGACGGCGGCACCGATATCAAGGGTCTGGACTGCTATGGGGTCTGGGACGGCGTCGGCTACGACGAGGCCCGGTTCCGCGCCGACGCGGGCGTGCTCGACGGCGTCGCGCTGCTCGGCTCGGGCACGATCGCGGACCGGCTGTGGGCGCGCCCGGCGGTCACCGTCCTGGGCATCGACTGCCCGCCGGTCGTCGGCTCGGTCACCGCGGTACCCGCCAAGGCGCGTGCCCGGGTGAGCCTGCGGGTGCCACCCGGCATGGATGCGGGCGCAGCACGTGACGCGCTCGTCGCGCAGCTGAAGTCCGCTGCGCCGTGGGGAGCCGTGGTGGCGGTCGAAGTGGAGGGTGTCGGCGCTCCCTTCCGCGCGTCCACCGGCGGCAGGGCCTACGCGGCGCTGGACCGGGCCGCGCGCGAGGCGTACGGCAAGCCCGTCGCCTACCAGGGCCAGGGCGGATCGATCCCGCTGTGCAACGTCTTCGCCGAGACGTACCCTGACGCCGAGATCATCCTGATGGGCGTCGAAGAGCCCGCCTGCCACATCCACGCGCCGAACGAGAGCGTCGACCCGGCGGAGATCGAGCACATGGCGTTGGTCGAGGCGCTGTTCCTGCGCCACTACGCCGAGCACGACGGCAGTTGACCGCCCCGACGATCGTCGAGAAAGGACCCGCCGCGATGCCGCGCCCCTTCACCGCCGAGGACTTCGCCGACCGCATGCGCCGCGCCGCCGAGGCCGCGAGCGGCGCCGGGCTGGCCGGGCTCCTCATCACGCCCGGCCCCGACCTGGTCTACTTCACCGGATACAACCCCGGCATCACCGAGCGGCTCACCGCCCTGGTACTGGTCGAGGGCCGCGACCCGGCGCTGCTCGCTCCGAAGCTGGAGCGCCCCGACGTGGAACGCACCCCGGCCGCGCGGCAACTGCACCTCAGCGACTGGGCAGACGGCGAGGACCCTTACACGTCACTCAGCCCCCTGCTCCCCGACGCCCACGGCAGGTACGGGATCTCCGACTCCGCTTGGGCGATGCATCTGCTCGGTATGCAGCAAACGCTGCCTGAGACGACGTACGTCGCCCTTACGTACGCGCTGCCGATGCTGCGGGCGGTGAAGGACGAGGCCGAACTCGACCGGCTGGCGGCCGCGGGTCGGGCCGCCGACCAGACGTACCAGGACATTCTCGGGGTGCCGTTCGCCGGGCGGCTCGAGACCGAGATCGCGGCCGACCTGGCGGCCCTGCTCAAGCAGCACGGGCATGCGCGGGTGGACTTCACGGTGGTCGGCTCCGGCCCCAACGGCGCGAACCCGCACCACGAGGCCGGGGACCGCAGGATCGAGGCGGGCGACACGGTCGTCCTGGACTTCGGCGGCCTGATGCAGGGCTACGGCTCGGACACCACGCGCACCGTGCACGTCGGCGGCGACGTGTCCGCGCAGGTGCGCGAGGTCCACGAGGTGGTGCGCGCCGCCCAGCAGGCCGCCTTCGAGGCCGTGCGCCCGGGTGCGACCTGCCAGGAGATCGACCGGGTCGCGCGGCGCGTGATCGATAACGCAGGCTACGGCGAGTACTTCATCCACCGCACCGGGCACGGCATCGGCATCACGACGCACGAGCCGCCGTACATGGTCGAGGGCGAGACGCAGCCGCTCGTGCCGGGCATGTGCTTCTCCATCGAGCCGGGCGTCTACCTGCCCGGACGCTTCGGCGTGCGCATCGAGGACATCGTCGCCGTCACCGAGGAGGGCGGCCGCCGCCTGAACAACACCTCGCGCGATCTCGGCATCGTGGGGTAGAGCATTCAGGAGTAAGGATGACTCGCACACTCAGTCTGATCATCCGCAACGTCGTATTCACGATCGTCATACCGGGCTTGGGCGGGGTCTGGGCGCCGTGGCGGATCGTGTCGCGCGGTGGCCACTCGGCCACGCCGGTCGCGTGGGAGGCAATGCCTGTCATCACGCTCGGCGTGGCGCTGTACGTGTGGTGCGTGTGGAACTTCGCGGCGGTGGGGGATGGCACGCCCGGCCCGTGGGACGCGCCCGCGCGTGTCGTGGCGGCCGGCCCGTACCGCTGGGTGCGTAATCCCATCTACCTGGCCGCACTGCTGGTCGTGCTCGGGGAGGCATGGCTCTTCACGTCGCTGCCGCTCCTGGCCTACGCGGGCGCGATGGCCGTCTGCTTCCACCTGTTCGTCATCGGCTACGAGGAACGCACGCTGCGCCGCCGCTTCGGCGACGCCTACGCGCAGTACCAGCGCTCGGTCTCCCGGTGGATTCCGCGCCCGGCGCGCCACGGCTGGCCCGCCGGAGTCACGCGGTGAGCCAATCAGAGTCAGCCAGCGTCAATCAGTGACAATCAATCAGTCTGCCCCGCGGCGACTCGACCGCCGCTAGTCGATCACGCGCGTCGTCGCCTCGCACGCGTCCAGCAGTTCGTCGGCGCGGGCCAGCGCGAAAACCCGCCGCAGCCGCGCGTCGGCGCCGCTGATGCGGAAGATGGGGATCTGCTCGGCCAACGCCCGGTTACGGGCCCAGTGCAGCACGCGGATGCCGGCGCAGTCGCAGAAAGTGAGAGCGCTCACGTCGATCTGAAGGCTCAGGGGCTGCGGCTCGCGCAGGCACTCGCCCACCGCCATGCGCACCTGGTCGGCGCTGGAGATGTCGATCTCACCGATCAGGGTGATGACCGCATTCGTGTCGCCGCGTACCGAAACGGTCTCCAGGATGGGCAACGCCGGGTCGTGTATCAGGCGGCGCGTGAGGGAGCGGTCGATGCCTAAGGATTTGGTCACCGCAGCCCCTCCTTACTTACCGTGAGTACGTGGTCGATTACAGCGGCAGGCTAGGTCTCGCGGGGTGTGCCCGTCAATCAGATCTGGCTGATATGCGGCGTCGGACCGGCGTCTCGGCCGACGCTTCAGTCGGAAATGTCCACGCCGCAACCTACGGCGAGATCATCGGCGCTCAGGGCCCGGCCGCCGAGGGTCATCAGCTCCGGATCGGCTGCAAGTGCGGTGGCGGCGCGCCCGACGCCTTCGGGCGACTGGGAACGGGAGAGGTCGAGGTGGTCGGCGAACTGCATGACGCCCTCTGTACATACCAGGACAGGATGAAGAGTGTCTGAAGCGGCCCGGTGTTCGCTCAGTTGCACCGCCACGACCAGGGCGCGGCGGTCGTCGGCGCTCTTCACCACAGCATACGCCGCGCCGGGCCGCCGTCGCTCGATCTCGGGCACGGAGCAGGAAGCGGTCATATCCCCGGCTCCAGACCGAGCCAGCGCGCCAGATCCGCGATCTCGCCGTTGACCTCCTCGTCCATGGCCGCGGTGAAGGCCACGTCCTCGTGGATCGCGTTGATCTGGAGCACTCCGGCCTTGTGGTCGGCGGTGGCGTCGAGCTTGCCGACCAGCCGGTCGCCGTAGAGGATCGGCAGCGCGAAATAGCCCCAGCGGCGCTTGGCGGCGGGCTTGTACATCTCCAGCTGATAGTCGAACTCGAACAGCTCGACCATGCGTTTGCGGTCGTAGACGAGCCGGTCGAACGGCGAGAGCAGCGCCGTCCGGCCCTCGAAGCT
>Ga0070714_100004889_pt1 | contig 10176 bp, 6 predicted proteins | sample LARL83metaG_FD_65450 | JGI IMG/M metagenome (GOLD analysis project Ga0070714, IMG submission 65450) | Corn, switchgrass and miscanthus rhizosphere microbial communities from Kellogg Biological Station, Michigan, USA - LAR L8-3 metaG | ecosystem: Host-associated > Plants > Roots > Rhizosphere ... | reverse complement strand
CGCGCGCGGTGCGCAGCGAACGCCGTCCGGCTTCGCCAAGCTGTGCCAACGACAGCGCCGCGCGAAAGCGCACCCACCACGCACGGTCGAGGAGCGCGTTGCTCAAATCCGCGATCGCTCCGGTCGCGCCAAGGGCGCCGAGGCCACGCGCCGCCTGTGCGCGCACGCGCCAATCGTCGTCCTTCATCATCTCGCGAAGCACTGCCTCGGCGTCGGCATGCATGTAGCGGCGCAGCGCTCGCGCCGCCGAGATCCGGATCTCCGTCACGGGATGGTTTCGGAAACCGATGAGGGTGGCGAGACAGCGCGCATCGCCGAGACTCTCGGCAAGCGCGATCCAGACTTGGAGCTTGGCCAGCGGCGCCGTTGGCAGGAGCCGCTCGAGCAGCGCCGGCACGGTGTATTTCCACGTCTCGCGCAGGATCCGCAGCTGAAAGACGCGCACGATTGGAGGCCTCGTGTGCAGCGTGTCCAGCACGTGCTCGACGAGGGCGAGATCGCCGATGCGCGTCAGGCAGATACTTGCCGCGGCCTGTACGGCGGCATGTTCATCGGCTAGCAGAGCGCGCAGAAGCTGCCGGTCACGGACGCTGCCGACCGCGGCGAGGAGCCGGGCCGCATCCAGTCGGCGCCACCAGAGACGCGACGTGGACTGCCCGAGAATGCGCCGCACCCACCGGTCCTCGCGCAGCTGACGAGCCAACTGCGAGAGATGCTCCGGTGTGAGCCGGGTCGCGACGTGCATCGTGAGCTGGTCAAGCGCGTCACGCTCGGGCAGACGGCGCAGCGCGCTGGCCAGGTCCGTGGCCGTGCCCGCACCGACGAGCCATTTCTGCAGCGGCTCATGCACGCGATTCGCCGCTGCCGTGGCGCGCCGCGAGCGCAGCATCCGGCGCGCGCGATTGACGAACAGCAGCAGCACGAGCAGCGCGAAGAATGCCCCCTGAACGATCGCCACGAAGAGAATGACGGAAACTCTCATCCGGCGCTGCCGGGACGCGTTCGCTCGAGCCAATTGGGAATCTTCGCCATGAGAATCCGCAGATTCACCGGCTTCGACACGTAGTCGATGGCGCCGGCGCGATACGCGCGCAGCTGCTCCGCTTCGCCGCCGCGCGCGGTGAGAAACACCGTCGAATACACGCCCGGCCGTTCGACACGGAGGCGCTCGTGTAGCGAGAATCCGTCGAGCCCTGGCAGATCAACGTCGAGCAGCACGAGCGGCGTGCGATATCCGACGTTGAGCGAGAGGAGTCCGTCGAGCGCCTCGGGTCCGGTGGCGAAATGCAAGAATGTGAAACCGGCCGATTCGAGCGCGTATCGCAGCATCTCGACGAAGCTCGTGTCGTCCTCGACGATGATCACCTCGGGGCAGCTCTCCGGTCGCTCGGACCTGCTGCGATCGGTCGTGACGCTCGGCACCTGGTTCAGCGGCACTATCGACGAATCGATCGCACGGGCTTCGCCGAGAACGCACTGCTCGAGCGCGTTGGCGAAATCCGCCGTCATGGCGGCGCGCCGGTCAGAGTCGAGCGAGGGATCCGAGACCCACCGGATCGCTGCTTCTTCGAGCTCCGCGGCGAGCTTGCTCACTTCCGGAAAGCCGAACGACCCGGCGGCGCCATGGACGCGATGCAGCTCGCGCCGCAGCGCCTCCAACACTTCGGGCGCGCTCGCGATCACGGCCAGCTGCGCCGAGAGTCTGCGAAACGCAGCCACCGTATTGGCGATTGTCGTGCGATAACGCTCGCGGAGTACGCGGAGCGCTTCTTCGGTCTCGGCCTTCGAGGGGGTACGGCTATCCACGGCGCGGGGCGTTGCCGTCAATGACGGGTGTTCGTCGCATGAACAGTCGGCCGGCCGCACCAGAGGTCCGTCCCTCGATACCGGCCGGCCGACTGCCTCGACGGAAGACTGATCGGACGTCCCTTGCGTCACTGCTTTCCCCTGCAAAGTCATGCGACTGCTCTGCGCCGACGACGAAGAGGACATCCGCACGATTCTGCAGTTGGCGCTGAGCCTCGATCCGGAGCTGGAGGTGGAGCTCGTCGACTCGGGAGAGGCGGCGCTCGCACGAGCGCGCATGGCTCCCTTCGACGCCATCCTGCTCGATGGCATGATGCCCGGGCTCGATGGCTACGAGACCTGTCGTCGTCTCAAGGCCGATCCCGCGACGGCGGATGTGCCGGTGATCTTTCTGACCGCGAAAACGCAGCGCGCCGAAGTTGAGCAAGCGCTCACGCTGGGCGCCGTCGCCTGTCTGGTGAAGCCGTTCGATCCGATGACCCTTGCCGCCGAGCTTCGCGCGGCGCTGGCTCGCTGAACCCATGGCCGGCCTGCCTTCCGACGAGACGCGCCAGGAGCGCGACGAGCTGTTTCGCCGGCTGTCGAGCGCCGCCAGCGAGGGGATCACCATCCTGGTCGATCTGCACATCGTCGAAGCGAACAATGCGTTCGGCCGGTTGTTCGGCCACGCACTCGGCGACGTCATCGGTCAGTCGCTCGCCAGCGTGATCGCGCCGGAATCGCGCGAGGCGGTCGCGCGGCACGTCGCCAGTGGGTCGGAGAAGCCGTGCGATGTGCGCGGCCGGCGCAAGGACGGCTCGACGTTCGACGTCGAGGTCATCATCAGGTCGATCACCTACCGTGGCCAGCCATCCCTCGGCTGTGTGATGCGCGACATCTCCGAGCGAAAGGAGATCGATCGCATCAAGAGCGAGTTCGTCTCCATCGTGTCGCACGAGCTGCGCACGCCGCTCACCTCGATCCGCGGCTCGTTAGGCCTGATGGAAGCGGGCGCCGTCGGTGAGCTGCCGCCCAAAGCGCGCGAGCTCACGCGCATCGCTCGCCAGAACGCCGACCGGCTGATCCGTCTCATCAACGACATCCTGGACCTCGAGAAGATCGAAGCAGGGAAGATTCAGCTTCAGATCGCCGCGCTCGATGCTCCCGATCTCGCCGAGTCGACCGTCGACGAGCTCCGTGGCATGGCGGAGCTGTACAAGGTGTCGATCGACACGGACGTGCGCTGCCGAGAGCCCGTCGCCGGCGACCGCGACCGTGTTGTGCAGATACTCACGAACCTTCTCTCGAATGCGGTCAAGTTCTCACCCGAGGGCGGGGTCGTGCGCGTCTCCATTGCCCCTGGAAGCGCGGGATTCCTGAGATTCTCGGTGCGCGATCAGGGGCAGGGCATCTCGAGCGAGCAACAGGCGCGGCTCTTCACGCGCTTCGAGCAGCTCGAGGCGGCGAACACACGTCGACGCGGTGGCACTGGTCTGGGCCTCGCGATCTCGCGCTCGCTCGTCGAACAGCAGGGTGGACGCATTGGTGTGGAGTCCACGCCAGGAGCGGGAAGCGAATTCTGGTTCGAGCTTCCACTCGTGCCGCTCCCCGATGTCCATGACGGCAGTGCGGAGGCGGATGCGGCGCCGGGCATTCTGGTGGTGGAGGACGACGACGCGGTGGCACGTGTCCTTGGCATCATGCTCCAGCGAGCCGGCCATTCGGTGACGCGCGCGGACAGTCTCGCCGAAGCACGCAGAGCGCTCGCGGCGCGTCGCCCGTCCGCCATCCTGCTCGATATGAAGCTGCCGGATGGCAGCGGCTTCGATCTGATCGATCACATCGCCGAGACGCCCGGGCTCGAACAGCTGCCCGTGGTCGTGCTCTCGGGCGTGGAGCCGAGCTTCGATCATCGCCTGCGCAGCGATCGCATCGTCGAGTGGCTGATCAAGCCCTTCGCCGAACGTGAGCTGCTGCGCGCGCTCGGTGACGCGATCGCCGGCCGCACCGATTCGCGCCGCGCACGCCGGCGATCGGCGTGATCGTTCCGGCGCGGTTCGCGAGACGCTGCTGTCGCGCGCTGATCGGGGGCGCGCTCGCCTTTGCGTCGACGTCCGCCAGTCTAACGGCGCAACGGGGAGGCCCCCGCTGCGCACAACACGATCCGGCGCTCGATAGCCTCGTCGACGGCGCGTGGCGGGCGATGCGAGCGTCGCGGCTCGCGAGTGCCGACTCGCAATTTCAGGCCGCATTAGCGCGGTGCGCGCATTTCACCGGGGCGCTCGTCGGCGCGGGCTACGTGGCGACGCGTCGCGCTGACGATCGCGCCGCCGAATCCTACTTCGAACGCGCGCTCATCGAGCAGCCGGCGAACTACGACGCCCTCACCGGCCTGGGCATGCTCGCCTATCGACACGGAGACCTCAGCGCAAGTCGCCGCCGATTCACGGCGGCGCTGCGTGTCGTGCCGCGAGATTCCGTCAGCTTGTGGTATCTCGCGCGAATTCCCGGCGCGCTCGATAGCGTGGCGCTTGCCCCGCGAGGGAGGCCAGCCCGCACGATCATCGCGGCTCGCACCGGCGACCGCGTGCTCGAGGTGCCTAACGGGCAAGGGGGTTTCACGCCACTCTGGGTGAAAGCGGTGAACCTCGGCGCGGCACTCCCGGGCAAGTACCCGTCGGAGTTTCCGCCCGACGACAGTACGTACGAGCGGTGGATCGAGCTCGTCGCGCGCATGAACGCGAACGCGATCCGTGTCTACACGATCCAGCCGCCGCATTTCTATCGCGCCCTCGCCCGGTGGAATGAGGCGCACCTCAACCGTCCCCTTTGGCTGATTCAGGGCGTGTGGACGGAGCTACCGCCCGGCCGCAAAGAGGAGCGCTACGACGATCCCGCATGGAATTCCTTGTTGGTCGCCGAGATGCACCACGTTGTGGATCTGGTGCACGGTGACGCGGTGATCCCACCGCGGCTGGGCCATGCGTCCGGCATCTACACGGCTGAACTCTCGCGTTGGACGCTCGCGTACATCATCGGTCGCGAATGGGAGCCGTATTCCGTGGTCGAGTACGCGAAGCTGCATCCGTCACAGCACAAGTACGACGGTCGATACTTGACGACTGACGGCGGAAACGCCCTCGACGTGTGGCTCACGCGAGTCGCCGACGGGATGATCGGCTATGAGATGGAGCGCTATAACGAGCAGCGGCCGATCGCGTACACCAGCTGGCCCACGCTCGACCCGCTCATGCACCCCACGGAAAGCACGCTCGCCCAGGAAGACTCCATTCGCCGCGTGCGCCACGAACGGGTTCCCGAGGCGTCGAAGGAATACGATAACGACGCCATCGGCCTGGATGCGGCGCTCGTTAGGCCGACGGCCGCCTTTCCCGCCGGCCTCTTCGCCTCGTTCCACGCCTATCCGTATTACCCGGATTTCATCTCGCTCGACCGCGGATACTCGGCGGCTCGCTCACCCGAAGGTCCCAGCAATTACTACGGCTACCTTCGAGCGCTCGTCGAGCACTTCGGGAGAATGCCAGTGATCATCTCGGAGTACGGTGTCCCCTCGTCACGGGGCGTTGCCCATCTGCAGCCGCAGGGTTGGCACCACGGGGGTCATTCGGAGACGGAACAAGCCGAGATCAACGCGCGACTCACGCGCGACATCTACGCTTCGGGCGCGGCGGGAGCGGGGCTTTTCTCGCTCATCGACGAGTGGTTCAAGAAGAACTGGACGGTCATCGACTTCGAGTATCCCGCCGAGCGCAATCGGCTCTGGCTCAACCCACTCGACCCGGAGCAGAATTACGGCGTCGTGGCGATGCGCGCCGGCCGCAAGGACTCGGCGATCGTGATCGATGGCCGCGGCGACGACTGGATAGGCCGACCGAACTGGTACGAGGGCGCCGCGCACGCATCCCTCCCATCAGCGTTGCGTCTCCTCCGGTTCAGCGTTGCCAGCGACGAAGCGTATGTCTACCTGCGCCTCGATGTCGGCGCCGTAGATTGGGAGAACGCTCACTACCTCATCGGCATCGACACGTACTCGCCGATGTTGGGCGACGCTGTCCTGCCGTACACGCACACGCGATCACCGGTCGGTCTCGAGTTCGTGGTCGATCTCCACGGTCCGGAGGGAAGCCACCTTCTCGTGGACCGGCCGTACGATCTCTATCGCGACGAGCCGATTGTCGGCAGCCGGCCGCTCGCTGTTGAGCAAGTGTACAACAGGCCCTTTCGTTCCATGGCGAACGCCGCGGGCCAATACGACTCGACGACGGTGATCACCAACCGGCGCAGAATCGGTCGTGACGGCACCGTCTACGGTCGGCGCGGCATTGACCGCGGCCGGCTTCTCTTTGCCCGCCAGAGCGATAACAGCCTCGCCGACTGGTATGCCGACAGCGTGACGGGCATAATCGAAGTGCGCATTCCGTGGGGCATGCTCGAGGTACTCGACCCGTCTTCACGCCTGGTACTGCACGGGTCGCGCTCGGGCGAGATCGCTGGCGTGAAGACCGACGGTTTCCGCTTCGTCGTCGAGAGCTACGACCCACATCATTCCCACCAGTCCGGGGACCGTCTGCCTAACGGGGCAACGGCTGGGTCATTCGGCGCCGTGCCGACCTGGAGCTGGCGGGAGTGGGAAGAACCGCGCTGGTATCCGGAGCTCAAGCCGCAGTTCGAGACGATGCGCCGCGCTTTCGCCGATATTCCCAATGCGCCTGCCAGGCTGGCAACAACCGCGACCGATACGACACGAAAGCGTTAGAGTCGAACGCGACCCTCGAGCGCGACCGTGTAGCTGCGATAGTCGGCGGTGCTGATCGCGGTTGGCGACGCCACGTTCGTAAATCCGCCGCTCAGCCCCCATTCCATGCCTGGCGTGGGCCGATAAAGGAGCCGTGCGCTGACGCGCTGCGCGAAGCGTGACGCTCGCGAGTTGTCGAACGCCGTGATGTTCTGATCACCAAGCCCGAGCTCGGACTCCATTCCCCAGCCAAGATCACCGCCGAGTCGTAATCGCGAGCTCGCTTCGCTGAGCAGGTAGCGCTTCGGTGCGAAGTAGCCGTCGGTGGCGCCATGTTGATAGCCGAAGCCGCGGACGCCCGCGGCCACCGAAACCCACTTGCGGAGTGACCATCGGATCGCGCCGCTCCCGGCGAGGCGGCTGTTCGGACCACTCCCACCCGTTAGGCGCGTCCACTCACCGCCGCCCCCGATGCCAAGACGCGGTGTCAGCGCGAAGTCGCCGTCGACCCCGGCGCTCGTCGTAGCGACTCCCGCGTAGATGAGCGCCGCCGTCTCGTCGAAGGCGGTGCGCGAGGCTGTGCCACCTAACGACAGCCGCGGCGTGAGTCGTCCCGACAGGCGCATCGACGCGAGCGGCTCGAGATGGCTCACCGTCGGCGTGCCAATGCCTTCGTCGGCGTCGAGCCGGGCCGCGCCGATATCACCGCGCAGCGTCCACCGCCCGTTCATCGGCGTCCAGCTCGACGAAGCGCGGACCGTCGTCGACGTCCCATGCAGAGCGGCCAGCTCCGCGGTGCGGTAGCTCGCGTCGGCGAGGAGTCGTGCGCTCCACGGCGCGGCGAGACCACCGCGGAGCGAATAGGTCGTCGTGCGATTGTCGTCGCTGTCATCGGTGGAAGAGATCGTCGGCTCCATCGATGGCGACGTCGCGGCATCCGCCATTGCCAGCTGCGCGCGAATCTCGGTGTTGGCCGGATCCGCCTCGGCGGCGCGTCGCAGAGCGTCGCGCGCGTTCGCATTGCGACCCGCCCACTGCCACGTCCGCGCCAGCTCGCTCCACACGACTGCGTCGTTAGGGTGGGTATCGAGCCAGCGCTCATAACGGGCGATGGCGCCTGAGAGATTCCCGCTCCATGCGAGCGTTTGGGCCGCGAGCAGCGTCGCCTCGCGATGACCTGGCGCCGCGGCGAGCACGCTGTCGATCAGCACGAGCGCCTGATCGTAGTGCCCAGCCCATGCCAGCGTGCGCGCCAGTCCGACTCGGCCATCGTCATCCGACGGCGCGAGCCGCAGGTAATGACGAAAGAGGGTCGCGGAGTGGTCGAGATCGTTGCGCCACGCGAGCACCGTCGCGACGCGGAAGGCGGCGCGCGCGGCGGTGGAATCGCGGCGCAGGACGAGCTGATAGCGATTGAATGCCTCGTCGTACTGCCCCGCCTTCCAGGCCTGATCCGCCGTTGCCAGCAACTCCGCGGTCGGAGGCTCCGCTACCTGGGCGGTCGCGCGCGTGGCCGCGAGCACGACCAGCCCCATGAGCCCGAGAGCCCGCATCGCGGTGGGAAATTGGCGCCGAGACATATACAGATGGACGCGTCACGCCGCGCTCTGGCATCGGTCGCTTGTCTTTTCGGTATTTCTTCGGTAATACTACGGCGAGACGCCGGAGGAGGGGAGGATGAGCACCGTTCTGGATCTGGATTCGAAGATCGCTTTGTTGATGTCGCTCGCCGTGGGCGATCAGGAGGGAGCACCGGGCCGGGATCCGAGCATGCCGCTGCCGCCGCGGCTCCGTCACGCTACCGAGGTGGGCGCGCTGCGGCCGTTCAACCTCCGCACCGTGGTCTCGAGTGGACCTCGTCCACAACGGACGACGCTCCTCCGCATCCTCATGACGAACGCGTGCAGCTTCAACTGCCACTACTGCCCGATGCGTCGCGACCGCGAGATGCCGCGCACGCTGCTCAAGCCCGAAGAGCTCGTGCGCGTCTTCCTGGCTGCGCGGCAGCGCGGCTGGTGCGAGGGGTTGTTCATCACGACCGGGATCCCCGGCCGGCCGGTGAAGGTGATGGACGACCTCATCACCGTGCTGGAGCTGCTGCGCGATCGGCACCACTTCACGGGCTACATTCACGTGAAGATCCTTCCGGGGGTGGAGCAGGCGCAGATCGAGCGCATCACGGCGCTGGCGACGCGCGTCTCGATCAACCTGGAGGCCGCGTGTGGCGAGCACCTCACCCGCATCGCGCCCGAGAAGAGCCTAACGACGACCCTCACGACGCTGGAGCGCGCGCGGCAGCTCGTGCTCCACGAGCGCGCCGAGCAGGCTGATGGCCGGCGACCCGACGCGCTGCGTCCGGGTGGCAGCGCCGGGATGACGATGCAGCTCGTGGTCGGGGCGACGCCCGACAGCGACCGCACAATCGTTAGGCGCGTCGCCGAGCTCTATGCCGGCGGCGGCATCCACCACTCGCAGTTCAGCGCCTTCCGCCCGATTCGCAATACGCCGATGGAGGACGTCAAGGCGACACCGGCGATGCGCGAGTTTCGTCTGTATCAGGCCGATCACCTCATGCGCGGCTATGGCTTCGGCGTGGAGGAGCTCGCGTTCGACGAGACCGGCAACCTGCCGCTCACGCTCGATCCCAAGGTGGCGTGGGCGCTGGCGCATCCCGAGCTCTTTCCCGTCGAGATCCGCACCGCCTCGCGCACGCGGCTGCTCCGCGTTCCCGGCGTCGGCCCATTGGCCTCGAAACGCATCGTGGCTGAACGGAATCGTACCGTCATTCGGGGGCTGGCTGACCTGCGAAAGCTCGGCGTCATCACGTCGCGTGCAGCCGGCTTCCTGACCCTGGGCGGGCGTCGCCTGCAGACCACGAGGTGGTCCGAACAGCTCGGCTTCTGGCGTCCCGAGGACGAAGTCGGCGCTCCCCACGTCCTGTACGACGTGAGTCCCGGCACCTTTCGCTGACGGCCCCGCCGTGAGCGGGATCACCAATACAGACGTATCACAAATGCTAAATCGTTGCCAACGGCCGTACCGTCGGCTATCATTAATGCGCGAACCGATTTCGTGCCATTCTCAGGGGCCTGCCCAACGTGCGGGCCCCTTTGTCGTGAATAACCCACACGCATACCGAATGTTCGAGAGCATAGACTTCCAGCCCTCCGAGAGTGATCGCGCCGAGTTGGCGCGTGAGCGCTTTCTCAGCTCACATCGCGCCATTGCGGCCTGCGCGCGCGAGTTTGGTCAGCTGGCGCAGGAAGCCAGCGAACGCGCCGGCGATCTACGCCGCGAGCTCCAGCTCGAAGAGGAGGCCGAGATCCGGCTCAGTCCCGAGCGCTGCATCGTTCAGGTGGGGCCGGTTGCGATCACCATTGCGTGGTTGCGCGGCCCGATGGATTCGCTGGTCGACGGCCGGCTGATGATCATCGCCTGGCGCGGTACCATCGGGCGCCGGCGCTTTACGGAGCTCCCCACGCGTCGCGGCACGGCCCCGACGCAGACCGCGGTGAGCATCTGGGAGGAGGTGTACGTCGCGTCTGCCGACGAGCACAGCTGGGAATGGCAGTGCGAGACCGACGCGACCCAGCGCTATCGCTCCGCGGAGCTGGCGGAGCGCGCCATGGCCCGGC
>Ga0070714_100004888_pt1 | contig 10176 bp, 12 predicted proteins | sample LARL83metaG_FD_65450 | JGI IMG/M metagenome (GOLD analysis project Ga0070714, IMG submission 65450) | Corn, switchgrass and miscanthus rhizosphere microbial communities from Kellogg Biological Station, Michigan, USA - LAR L8-3 metaG | ecosystem: Host-associated > Plants > Roots > Rhizosphere ... | reverse complement strand
ATCGCAAATGCGATATCATGTGGTAAGCGCTGCAAACGAGACACTTCCATGACGCAATTGTCCTGAGAATTATCTAATCAGGAGGGAGCGCGACTCATGATGGATGGGGCTGGCGGGCCCACGGTACTGCGAATCCTCCTCGGCACACAGCTACGCCGGCTGCGCGAGGCACGTGGAATCACAGCGCAGGAGGCAGCCCGAGCGATCAGAGGATCCGAATCCAAGATCAGCCGCATTGAGCTAGGCAGGACCTCAGTCAGAGAGCTTGACATCGTCGACCTGCTCAGCCTTTACGGGATCACCGACACCGCAGAACGGGAAGAGCTGCTGGGCCTGGCGAGTCAGGCGAATCAGCCTGGCTGGTGGCACCAGTATCAGGATGTCCTGCCGAACTGGTTCCAGGCCTACATCGGCCTGGAGGAGTCAGCGGAATCGATCCGCAGCTACGACGCCCTGTTCATTCCCGGTCTGCTGCAGACAGAGGAGTACGCCGCCGGGGTCATCGCACTCGGCGAGTTCTCCCTCGAGGAAGCCGAGCGACTCGTCTTCCTCCGCAAAGAGCGCCAGCGCAGGTTCGCTTCGGGCGGCCTCCGGCTGTGGGCGATCGTCGATGAGACGGCGCTGCGCCGGCCGGTCGGCAGTCCGCAGGTCATGCGCGACCAGCTCCAGCACCTATCCGATATTTGTGACCAGCCGGGCTTCGCGCTGCAAGTTGTGCCGGACTCCGCTGGCGGCTATCTGGCCCCGGGGAGCTTCAGCATCCTGCGGTTCGCTGTCCCGGACCTGCCCGATGTCGTCTACGTGGAGCAACTGACCAGCGCCATGTACCTGGACAAGAGCGTCGACGTAGATCGCTACACCAGGGTCATGGACAAGCTCAGCGCGACCAGCGCGCCGCCGGAAAGGTCTAAAGAGATCATCCGTACTCTGCTCGAGGATATGGAGAGATCCCCATGAGCAGCACCCGCAATGGTATGGACGCGAGCACGCTGGCGGGCGTGACCTGGACTAAGAGCCGCCACAGCGGTCCCACCGGGGGAAACTGTGTGGAAGTCGCCTTTCTCGCCGATGGCGAGATTGCGATGCGTAACTCCAGGCACCCGGCCGGCCCCGCACTGATCTTCACAGAAGCCGAGTGGGATGCCTTCCTGAGCGGCGCCAAGGACGGCGAGTTCGGCCGCCCTGAGTAAGCCCGGTTAACAGGTACAGTCCCGAAAATGGCACCCGCCTCCCCGCCGTACGGCGGGGAGGCGGGAGTCTTTTGGGCGCCAGCTGGCTAGACGACCGGCAGGTCGAAGTCGCCGTCCTTGACGCCCGCGATGAAGGCCGACCACTCGTCGCGGTCGAACACATGCGGGGCCTTGCGCGCGTCCTTTGAGTCGCGGAGCGCCACGCCGCCCCCGGTCAGGTGCGCCACCTCGACGCAGCCATCCGAGCTGCAGAAGCGGCTCCTGAACCAGCTAGCCTCGGTCAGATCGTGTGTCATCCGGCTTTCCTTTCATCGATCAGACAATTTCTCTCGCAAGCTTGCTGATCAAATCGGTCGAGTCGGCCGGCGGCAAGGCGGCCGCTCGCAATAGATCAAACGCCTCGGCACGAGCACGTACATCTCTTTCCCGCTCGAGATATGCCTGTCCATGGACGCCCTCGGTGTAGACCACATCGGGGTCATAGCGCTCAGGGAACTCGATGATCGCAAACGGCCCGTTAAGGCACGGGTGCGGTCCGCTGCAGAACGGCAGTATCTGGAGCGTAACATTCGGCCACAGGCTGGCGTCGGCAAGATGATTAAGCTGCGCGCGCATGAGTTCGGGCGCGCCCATCGTCCTGCGGATAACCGCCTCGTCCAGAATGAGCCACAGCTCGATTGGGTCCGCGCGCAGGATAACCTCCTGGCGCTGCATGCGGAGCGCCACCTGGCGCTCGATCTGCTCCGGGGTCTGCCTCCGCCGGACCGTGGTCATCACCAGGCGGGCGTAGGCCTCGGTCTGCAGCAGCCCGTGGACCACCAGCGACTCGTAGGCCCGCAGCGAGGCCGCCTCACCCTCCAGGCCGACGTACACGTCGAACCCGGTCGGCAGCACGTCCTCCCAGGCTGCCCACCATCCCTTGCGGTGGCCTTCGCGCGCCATGTCGAGCAGAATCTGGCGCTGCCCGGGCTCCTGGACGCTGTACAGGTCGAGCATGGCGGACAGGTAGGCGGTCCTGGTGGGCGCCTTGCCCGTCTCGATCCTGGACAGCGTGGAGGCGGCCAGCCCGAGCTGGTCAGCCACCTCTTCGAGCTTGATGGAATGTGCTTCGCGCAACCTTCTTAATTCAGTGCCTAGCCGACGTCGGCGCACCGTCGGGCCGATTGACGTTGTCATTCGGCCTCCCCTCCTAGAGGGCACGCTGGGCGGTTCCGGCTCCGGTCCGGAGCACGGCCCATGCCGTGCGGCTGCTGGGCTCGAGGATCACCATACCGGAAATCGGGGCCAGATGGGATCCCACTTGAGATTTCGTCTGCAAGATTTGTACCACGCACTTGCGTGGCATGCACTCCCATACCATTATGAGTCTAGCGTTCCGAGCCCGCGCGACCACGCAGCGTGACGGGCCCGGCCACTGTCCAGAGGACTCCGCAGGAGCCGGCTCAGGCCGGGGAGGGAGCGGACCGACATGGCACCATTGGCGACCCGCGCCAGCGACGCCGTCCAGGATCTGGCCATGATGGCGAGCGCCTCGGTGCTCGGCAGCATCACGATCCCTGGGCGTCCTGAGCACGTCTGCGCGGCGCGGTCGTTTGTGGCCAAGGCCCTGGGTGAAGCCAACCCGATCACCGACGTCGCGGTCTTACTGGTCTCCGAGACGGTCACCAACGCGGTGCTGCACAGCAACTCGCGCCGCGCCGACGGGACGGTCACGGTCACGGTCATCGAGATCGACGGCGGCATGCGGATCGAGGTGACCGACGAGGGTTCCGAGCTGAACATCCCCGTGGTGAAAGGCCACAGCTGCGTCACCGGCGGGCACGGCCTGTTCCTGGTGCAGAGCCTGGCCGACCAGTGGGGCTACGTGCGCGACGAACTCGGCACGACGGTCTGGTTCTGGCTCGGCTCCCCGGATCAAGATCAGTAGCTGGGGGCGCGGCACCCGCCCGGCGGATTTTGCGTTCTGGACTGGTGGCCAGGTGGGTTACCGGCGGGTGCTGCGCGCCTGACGGCCAGCGGTGCCCGTGCGCTTGTCCCTGAGCCGCATCGACAGGTGCACCGGGCTGCCCTCGAAGCCGAACTCCTCCCGGAGCCGCCGCTCGAGGAACCTCCGGTACCCGGCCTGCAGGAACCCGGTGGTGAACAGCACGAAATGCGGGGGCCTGATCCCGGCCTGGGTGGCGAAGAGGATCTTCGGCTGCTTGCCGCCGCGCACCGGCGGCGGGGTCGCCGCGATCACCGCGGACAGCCACCCGTTCAGCCGTCCGGTCGGCACCCGGGTGTCCCATCCCGCCAGGGCCCGCTCCAGGGCCGGCACCAGGCGGTCGACGTGCCAGCCGGTGGCGGCCGAGATGTTCACCCTCGGCGCCCACCGGGCGGTGTGCAGCTGCCGGTCGATTTCCCGCTCCAGGAAGTGCCTGCGGTCCTCGTCAACCAGGTCCCACTTGTTGTACGCGATCACCAGCGCCCGGCCGGCCTCGATCACCATCGACACGATCCGCAGGTCCTGCTCGGCCAGCGGCTCGCTGGCGTCGACCAGCACCACGGCCACCTCGGCGCGTTCCAGGGCTCGCTCGGTGCGCACGGCGGCGAAGTAGTCCGGGCCCTGGGACTCGCGCACCCGCCGCCTGATCCCGGCGGTGTCGACCAGCCTCCAGACGTTCCCGCCCAGTTCGATGAGCTCATCGACCGGGTCCCGCGTGGTGCCGGCGGCCGCGTCGACCAGCACCCTCTCCTGCCCGGCCAGCTTGTTCAGCAGGCTCGACTTGCCGACGTTGGGCCGCCCGAGCAGGGCCACCCGGCGCGGGCCATCCTCGGCCGTGAACCGCTCCTGCGGCGCCGAGGGCAGCGCGGCGAGCACCACATCGAGCAGATCACCGCTGCCCCGCCCGTGCAGCGCGCTCACCGGGACCGGCTCACCGAGCCCTAGCGACCAGAGCGACGCCGCGGCCGGCTCCCCCGGCGCGTCGTCGACCTTGTTGGCGGCCAGCACGACCGGCTTGCGCGAGCGGCGCAGCACGGCGGCCACGGCCGCGTCCGCGTCGGTCACGCCGACCACGGCGTCGACCACGAACAGCACCACGTCCGCCGCATCCACCGCGACGCGGGCCTGGGCCGCCACCCGGGCGGCCAGTTCTCCGGAACCCTCCACCGACGGCTCCCAGCCTCCGGTGTCTACCAGCGTGAACGCGCGGCCGCGCCAGGTGGCGTCGTAGGCGACCCGGTCCCTGGTGACGCCCGGGGTGTCGGCCACCACCGCCTGCCTGCTGCCGAGGATCCTGTTCACCAGGGTCGACTTGCCGACGTTCGGCCTGCCGACCACGGCCACCACCGGCGCCGGTTCCTCGGTGGCCTCCCCCGCGCCCGGTGCCCCGTCGGCCGGCTCGGCCGCGCCGGGGGAGCTCATACGGTCCACGCGCCCGCTCGCCTGCCGTTCGCCAGCTTCACGATCTCGGCGATGACCTCGTCCAGGGTGAGGGCCGTGGTGTCGATCTCGACCGCGTCCGCCGCCCGGGCCATCTGCGCCGCGTCGGAGGAATCCCGCCGCGCCTGCTCGGCCTGGGTCACCGCGACCGTCACGCCCGGGTCGGCGGTGAGATCGGCCGTGCGCCTGCGGGCGCGGGCCGTCTCGCTGGCCGTGAGGTACACCTTCACCGGCGCGTCGGGCGCGACCACCGTGCCGATGTCGCGGCCCTCGGCGACCACACCCTCCCCAGCGGCCAGCGTGGCCGCGATGATCTTCTGCTGCATCGCGACCAGGCGGTGGCGGACCTCGGGGAGCGAGGCGACCGCGCTGACCGCGTTGGACACCTCACGGGTCCGGATGGGCCCGGCCACGTCGGTGCCGTCCACGCGGATCTCCGGGGCGTCGGGATCGGTGCCCACCTCGATCACGGGCTGGTCGAGGTGCCTGGTCACCGCGTGCGCGTCCGAGACGTCCACGCCCCGGTCGAGCAGCCACCAGGTGAGCGCCCGGTAGGTAGAGCCGGTGTCGACGTAGCGCAGCCCGAGGGCGCGCGCCACGCCCCTGGCCGCGGTCGACTTGCCTGATCCGGCCGGGCCGTCGACGGCGATCACCAGGCCTGAGTGCTCCGCGGCTGCGTGGTCCGGGCCGGACGGTTCCGCGGCGGGGTGGTTGGTCACGAAGGCGATGCTACCGGCGGACCGACCAGCCTCCTGCGGCCAGCACCTCGATGAGCCGCTCGGCGGCCTCAGGCCGGACCGCGAGTTCCGCCACACCGACCGGCACGCCGGGCGGGTGCTCGATGGCGACATCCTCGATGTTGACCCCGGCGTCGCCCGCCGCCTGGAACAGCCTGGCCAGCTCGCCAGGCCGGTCGCCGATGACCACCTGGACACCGGTGTAGGCGGGCGCCGGGCCGCCCCGCTTGCCCGGGATCCTGGCCACCCCCGCTCCCCCGCGCTCCAGCAGCGCGGCCAGGTGCTTGATCCCTTCCTCGTCACCTTCGGCGATCGCGGCCAGCGTGCTGGCGGCCGCGCCGAGGTCGGCGGCCAGCGCGGCGAGCACCTCACCGGCGTGTGTGGCGTTGGCCGCGAGGATCTGCAGCCACAGGCCGGTGTCGCTGGCCGCGACCCGGGTGACGTCGCGCAGCCCCTGGCCGGCCAGGCCCAGCGCGCCGGCCGGCGCCTGCTCCAGCTGGGCCGCCATGGCCACGGCCACCGCGTGCGGGGCGTGCGAGACCAGCGCGACCCAGCGGTCGTGTTCGTCCGGTGACAGGAGGACCGGCTGGGCGCCGCAGGCCACGGCCAGCCCGGTGACCGCGGCCACGGTTTCTGGCCTGGTCTCGGGCAGCGGGCAGATCACCCAGGACCGGCCGAGGAACAGGTCGGCCCTGGCCGCGGCGGGCCCGGAGCGCTCCCGGCCGGACAGCGGGTGCCCTCCGGCAAAGGAGGCCAGGTCGCAGCCGAGCTCACGGGCGCGGGCCAGCGGCAGTTCCTTCACGCTCGCGACGTCGGTGTAGCAGCGGGCCACGCCCCGCGCCTGCGCGGCGGCCAGCGCGGGCGCTATGGCCTCGGGCGGCATGGCCAGGACGGCCAGGTCGGCCGGGCCCCCCGGCGGGCCGCTGTCCGGCAGTTCCGCGCCGGCCCCGAGGTCGGCGGCGAGCCTGACCGCGGCCGGATCGGCGTCCGCCAGCCAGACCTCGGCGCCGCGCTCGGCGAGCGCGAGCGCCACCGAGGTGCCGATCAGGCCGGTCCCGATCACCACCACCTTCCCGGGGCCGGTGGCACTCCCGGCGGCCTGCCCGGTCATTGCGCGATGTCCAGGCGCAGCGCGGCCGCACCGCGCAGGTACACGTGCTGCACCGCCGAGCGCGGCGACGCCGTCTCGACGTGCATCAGCAGCCGGACCACGTGCGGCATCGCGCCGGGCACGTCGATCTCCGTGCAGCACAGCAACGGCACGTCCTGGAAGCCCAGCTTGCGCGCGGCGAGCGCGGGGAACTCGGCGTTCAGGTCGGGGGTGGCGGTGAACACCACGCTGATCACGTCGTCAGGGGTCAGCTTGTTACGCGTCATGACCTCGGTCACCAGCTCGGAGGTGCCGTCCAGGATCGCCGCGCTCTCGTTCGCGTCGACCTGGACCGCGCCCCGGATCGCCCTGACCGCCACCGGCCTGCCCTCTCCCTCGCCGTACCGCCCCGAGTGTGCCCCGGTCCCGCGCGGCGCGAGGCCAGGCGGGCTGGGGTTCCTAGGCTATAGACCCACGGCGGCGTAGAGATCACCAATTTCCCTCGCGGTGAGCCGCCGGGTGGTCCCCGGGCGCAGCGATCCCAGCGCGACCGGTCCCACGTGGGTGCGCACCAGCCTGCTCACCGGGTGGCCGGCCTCGGCCAGCATCCGCCGCACGATGTGCTTGCGCCCCTCGTGCAGGGTGATCTCCACCAGCGCCCGGTTCCCGGCCCGCTCCACGACCCGGAAGTTGTCCGCGCTGGCCACACCGTCCGACAGCTCCACCCCGGTGATCAGCTGCCGCCCAAGGTCTCTCGGCAGCGGCCCGGCCACGTCGGCCAGGTAGGTCTTGAGCACCCCGAACCTGGGGTGAGTCAGCCGGTGGGCCAGTTCGCCGTCGTTCATCAGCAGCATCAGGCCCTCGGTGTCGTAGTCGAGCCTGCCGACATGGAACAGCCGCTCGCCCCGGTCGCCGAGGTAATCGGCGATGGTGGGGCGGCCGCGGGTGTCCGACATCGTGGTCAGCACGCCGGCGGGCTTGTTCAGCGCGAGATAGACCAGGTCCTCGCGCGCCGGGATCCGCCGCCCGTCCACCCGGATGATCTGGCGCTGCGGATCGACCCTGGCCCCGAACCGGCGCACGATCTCGCCGTCGACCTCGACCCGGCCGGCCCCGATCATCTCCTCGCAGTGCCTGCGGCTGCCCACGCCCGCCGCGGCCAGCACCTTCTGCAACCGGATGCCACCCGGCACGTCCGCGAGCGTGTCGCGCTCCCCGGGGGCCTCGTCCCAGCCGGCCTCCTCCGGGCCAGACCGCTCCCGGGAGGCTCGCTCGTCCCGGCCGCGGCCGCGCCGGTCTTGCGGCTGCTGCTCACGGCCTGGCCGTCCGCGCTCGGGCCGGCCACGACCCCGCTGGTCACGACCCTGCTGGCTCATGGCCCGCGTCAGCCTCGTCGTCAATGTAGTCGGGCAGGAACGGGGCGAGCTCGGGCAGCGCATCCAGGTCAGGCAGCCCGAGCCGCTCCAGGAAGTATGACGTGGTCGCGAACAGGATCGCGCCCGTCTCCGGGTCGGTGCCCGCCTCCTCCACCAGCCCGCGGAGCACCAGCGTGCGAATCACGCCGTCGCAGTTGACGCCGCGCACCGCGGAGACCCGGGCCCGGCTCACCGGCTGCCGGTAGGCGACCACGGCCAGCGTCTCCAGCGCCGCCTGGGTCAGCCGGACCTCCTGGCCGTCGCTCACGAACCGCTCCACCACGGGAGCGCACTCCTCCCGCGTGTAGAAACGCCAGCCGCCCGCCACCTCCCGCAGGTCAAAGCCGCGCTCTTCCGCGGTATACGAGGCGGCGAGCTCCGCCAGGGCGTCCGTCACCTCCGCGCGCGGCCGCTCAAGCACCTGCGCGATGACGACGTCGGGCACCGGCTCATCGGCCACCAGCATGATTGCTTCCAGGCTGGCCCGCAGCCCGGGGCCGCCGTCAGCGGTCTCGCCGTCGGCGGGCGCGGCGTCGCCAGAGCCAGCCGCGGCGTCACCGTAGCCGGGCTCGGTTTCGCCCAAGCCAGGCGCGGGCCCAGCATCGCCGTCGGCCGCCACGCCGTCGGGTTCCCCCGGTCCGGGACCGGATCCGTTCTGCATCAGTTACTCATCGGCTTTCTGGTCGTTCGCTGTGTCGTCGCCCTGCTCGCCGCCGCCCGGCCCACCATCATCCCGTTCGTCATCGCCCTGCTCGCCGTCACGCTGCTCGTGGGCGACCCAGCTCACGTACAGATCGCCGAGGGGGGCGACCTGGTCGAACGAGATGCGGCCGCGGCGGTAGAGCTCGAGCACCGCGAGGAACCGCGCGACGATCTCGTAGGTCCCGTCGCAGTCCGAGGACAGCTGCCGGAACGTGGCCCGGCGCAGCCGCAGCAGCCGCCCGGACAGCAGATCGACCTGCTCGGGGATGCTGGTGCGGGGCATATGCAGGTGCGCGGTGGAAACCACCGGCGCCCTGCGCGGAGCCATGGCCCGGGCCGCGATCGCCGCGAACTCGGCCGGGCCCAGGCCGAGCAGCACCTCGGGCAGCAGGTCGACGAAGCGGGGTTCCATCGGCACCCGCCGCGGGAACCTCCGCCCGGCCGCCGCCATCCGGCTTGCCAGCACCGCGGCGACCTCCTTGTAGGCGCGGTACTGCAGCAGCCGGGCGAACAGCAGGTCCCTGGCTTCCAGCAGGGCCAGGTCCTCCTCGTCGTCGACCTCGCCGGCCGGCAGCAGCCGGGCCGCCTTGAGGTCGAGCAGGGTCGCGGCCACCACGAGGAAGTAACTGGCCTGGTCCAGCTCCCAGGCGTCCGCCTTGGCCCGGATGTAGGCGATGAACTCGTCGGTGACACTGGACAGCGCGATTTCCGTGATGTCCAGCTTGTGCTTGGAGATCAGCGCGAGCAGCAGGTCGAAGGGGCCCTCGAACACGTCGAGGTGCACCTCGAACCCGGCCGCGGCCCGGGACTCGCCGGGTTCATCCAGCATGGTTGTCGTTGTCATCAGGATTCACGGTACGGCCGAGGGCACGCTGGCTGGGACGTGAGCGTTCCAGGGACCGGGGGGGCGTGGCGACTCCGGGCAGGCTTACCCGTGAATGTCGCCCTGATGCCACCGATCCAGTACCTCTCTCGCCAGCTCCCGGTAGGAGTGTGCCCCATTGGATGTCGGGTCGAAGCGGGTGATCGGCTCCCCGGCCACGGTGGCGTCGGGGAACCGGACGGTCCGGCTGATCACCGTGTGGTAGACCTTGTCGCCGAACCCCTTCACGACCCCGGCCAGCACTTCCCGGGTGTGCAGCGTGCGCGAGTCGTACATGGTCGCCAGCAGACCGTCGAGCACCAGCTTCGGGCTGATCCTAGTGGACACCTTGTCGATGGTCTCCATCAGCAGGGCCACGCCGCGCAGCGCGAAGTACTCGCACTCGAGCGGGACGATCACTCCGTCGGCACAGGCCAGTGCGTTGACCGTGAGCAGCCCGAGCGAGGGCTGGCAGTCGATCAGGATGACGTCGTAGTCGGGGATGACCGGCGCCAGCACGCGGCCGAGCACGAACTCCCGGCCGACCTCGTGGACCAGCTGCACCTCGGCGCCGGACAGGTCGATGTTGCTCGGCAGCAGGTCCATGCCGTCGATGTTGGTCTTGAACAGCACATCGTGCGCGGTGATCCCGCGCTCCATGAGCAGGTTGTAGATCGTCGCGTCGAGCTCGTGCGGCTGGATGCCAAGGCCCACGGACAGCGCGCCCTGCGGATCGAAGTCGACGAGCAGCACGCG
>Ga0070714_100004887_pt1 | contig 10179 bp, 10 predicted proteins | sample LARL83metaG_FD_65450 | JGI IMG/M metagenome (GOLD analysis project Ga0070714, IMG submission 65450) | Corn, switchgrass and miscanthus rhizosphere microbial communities from Kellogg Biological Station, Michigan, USA - LAR L8-3 metaG | ecosystem: Host-associated > Plants > Roots > Rhizosphere ... | reverse complement strand
TCTCCGGACGGCGGCATCCGGATGTCGGTGAGGACGACGTCCGGGTGCACGGTCTCGATCGCGGTCATCAGCTCCTTGCCGTTGGTGCAGACGGCGACGATGGAAAGTGAGAGCACGGAGCCGAGCGTCATCGTCAGGACCTCGCGCAGGAAGTACGAATCCTCGGCGATGACGACACGTAGCCGTGCATCCTCTCCGAAGGCGCCGGCTGGGTCGGGGGACGGGGCCGGGTCTATGGCTGGCATCGTCGTCGCTGCGGACATTTTGCGACCCCTTTTCGCCTGGCGGATGTCGATCGACATCGCGACATCCAAGCTGTCCAATCGTGCTTCGCTTCGGGCGCGCGCGCAAGGGCGCGTGCCCCACACGTGAACGGGGGTGCACACCCGACGCAGATCACCCCATTGGGATGATCTCAGCGGTCCGGACAGCTCCCACACTGACCAGGACCAGGCGGCGATCGTCGGGGACGCCGGTGAGACCGAACGGAGGTGGACCAGTGTCGGGACATGTGCGCCGTCTGCGGCAGCTGACGACGGCCCTCGCCACCGGGGTGGTCATGGCGGCCCTTGCGGCCTGTGGGGCCGGCACCACGGGCACCGTGGCCCAGCAGGTCAGCCATGCCGCCTCCAAGGCGGAGGCGAAGCTTGCCGCTGCCACCGTGACCGGCACCGGCACCGGCACTCGCACCGTCCGGGAGACGACCACCCAGACCGAGACCAAGACGCAGACCGAGACGCGCTCGGAGACCCGCACGAAGACCAAGACGAAAACGGCGGCCGCGGCGCCTGGCAATACGACCCACATCACCAACAGCCTGCAGGCCAAGGCGGTCACCGCGGCTCCGTCTGACAACTCGAGCGACGCCGTCCCGGTGTGGGGGTGGGTGCTCATCGGCCTCGGCGTGGTGGTGATCGTCATGCTCATCGTCATGCTGGTGCGCGGGCGCCGGCGGCCCCCGCCCGCCCAGCCGATGGGCGGCGATCCGGGCAGTTCGACTCCGCCGCCCCCGGGCTCCGGCGGCGCGCCGGTGACCTAGTGGGCCTCCCACTAGTGGGCGTGGCCCCTCCCGCCGCGGTGAAGAGAGCATGAGCGTCGCCGGCTCCATCGAGGTTCCCCAGACGCGCACGGAGGGCCTGTTCGGGCGCGTGATGGCGCTGGTGGCGCTGACCGTCGCCGCCGCCACCGTCGGTGTGTGGGCGGCTCGCGACTCCGGCGGGACCGGGTGGTTCGTCGCCTGGCTGGCGGCGATCGGCTGCCTCATCGGCCTCAACGTCGCCAACAGCCGTGGGCGCAGCGGGCTGGCGGTGCTGCTCCTCCTCGCCTTCGGGCTGCTCGTCGGCGTGAGTGTCGCCGGCACGATCGCCTACTACGCCGCCACCGACCCGACCGCCGTGCGCCAGGCGTTCGCGGCGACGACGCTGTCGGTGGCAGGCCTGGGGTCGTTCGGCTACGCCACGCGGCGCGACCTCTCAGCCCTGTACCGGCTGGCCTTCTGGCTGCTGCTGGCGCTGCTGGCGGCGGGACTGCTTCTGATCTTCGTCAGGATCCCAGGCGCATACCTGGGCTACACGCTGTTGGGCCTGGCAGTGTTCGGGCTCTACACCGTGCTCGACTTCAACCGGCTGCGCCGCGCCGGCGGGGACGAGGCGATCCCCCTGGCCGCAGGGATCTTCCTCGACGTCCTCAACATCTTCCTGCTGTTCCTGCGTCTGTTCCAGCGCGGGTAGCGGCGGCGGTCACGCGCCGACAGCCACCGGGTGGGCCGGCGGTCGGACGTGGAAGCGCTCCATGCGGTCCTCGCCCATGCCGACGACGCCGTAGGAGGACTCCGGCACCTCGTGCCAGGCCCCGGGCAGGTTGCCCACCGGCTCGGACACGACCAGGCGGGCATCGTCCGACAGTTGCTGCAGCACCTCCCGGTCGGGGTAGAGCTCACGCAGCGCCCGGATGTCACGGGTGAAGAACAGCGACCGCGATCGCCCCTCGCTGGAGTAGCGGAAGATCCACATCCGCTCCCCGTCGCAGGTGGCCACCGTCCCCTGGAACGGATTGCGGACGCCGTACCGGTGCGCCACTTCCTCGACGAAGCCGATCGCGCGGCTGACCGCCTTCACGGGGTCGTCCTGGAGCCCAAAGGTCAACGCGAGGTGAAAGAGCACCTCGGTGTCGGTCTGGCCCGAGATGTGGGCGTACAGCGACGGATCCACGGCGATCACGAGGTCGCGCTTGAGCGTCGCCAGGTCCGCGATATAGCCGTTGTGCATGAACAGCCACCGGCCATGGCGGAAGGGGTGGCAATTGGTCTGCTGGACGGCGGAGCCGATGGCCGCCCGGATGTGGGCGAAGAAGCGCCCCGAGGTGATGTGGGCGGACAGCTCGCGCAGATTGGCGTCGTTCCAGGCCGGCTCGATGCTCCTGAACACCCCCGGCGTGGGAGTGTCGTCATACCAGCCGACCCCGAAGCCGTCTCCGTTCGTCGCCTCCGCGCCGAGCGTTGAATGCAGGCTCTGATCGATCAGCGAGTGGGCGGGGGAGTAGAGGGCCTTCTCCAGCGGGATCGGGGCACCGGAATACGCCAGCCAGCGACACATGGTCGGTCCTTTCGCTTCGTGTTGTGACTCAGCACAGGGGAAACCCCCGGCTGCTGAACTGGTCGGCGAGCGCCGGGGCCACGGATGCGATTCCGTGGATGGCCCCGGCGGCGCGCTGACGGGCCGCGCCGTTGGCGCCCAGAAGCCGCGGCACGTCCTCCAGGGCGGCGGCGCAGCCGAGCTTGGTGGCATGGGGACGGCAGTCCTCCACGAGCCGCGCCACCGTGGCCTCGACAGAGACCAACCGCCGGCTGCTGGGATCGATGAGCCGGGCCTCGGCGCCGTCTCGAGCGGCGATGAAGCGGTTCTCGCCGAGCACCTCGGGGCCGGTCCAGCGCTTGATGGGCCCACCCTCGAGCTCGAGCCTGGCCAGAGACTGCACCAGGGCGACGAGCGCGGCCGCCTCGCTCAGCGTCGACGACGCATCCATCGCCCGCACCTCTACGGTGCCGAGCCGGGGCTGGAGCCGGACGTCCCACCACAGGAACGTCGGGTCGGGAATGGCGCCGGAGGCGATCAGGGCGTCCACCGCCTCGACGTAGTCGAGGTAGGAGTGGAAGGGCCGCGGCAAGCCGGTGCGGGGAAAACCGGAGAAGATGTTTGTCCGGGCCGAGGCAAAGCCCGCGTCGCGGCCGTCGGCGAACGGCGAGTTCGCCGATAGGGCGATCAAAACCGGAATGTTGTCGCGCAGCCGGTTGAGGACGCGGATGGCGTCCTCGGGCTGGGGAATGCCGATGTGGACGTGGAGGGCCATCGTCGGCTCACGGTGGGCGAGCGAGCGCATCGTGTCGGCGACGAACTGGTAGCGCGCGGACCTCGAGTGCTCGCCGTCGGCGGGCGAGGCGAGCGGATGGGTGCCCGCCGACGCGGGCCGCAGGCCCATGCCGGTCAGCTCGCAGGCCAGTGCCGAGCGCAGCCGCCGCAGCTCGCCGATGGCGCCGGGCACGGTGGCATGCGGCCGCGTGCGCAGCTCGATGACGCACGCGTGCGTTTCCAGGCAGGCCTTGGCGCGCAACGCCTCCGACAGGCCGTCCAGGACCGCATCGGCTCGGTGTGCCAGCGCATGGGTGCCCGCGTCGAGCAACATCGCCTCGTCTTCGACGCCGACGCTGTAGGCGGTGGTGTCGCTGTGCCACTGCGCCCACGAGCGACCCGGCAGGGCGGCTTCGCGCCACCGCGCGACTCCGGTGGCCGCGACCGGCGGGGTGGCGAGCGACATGCCCACAGCGTCCCGCGGGGCCGGCCCACCCGCAAGGAGGCCGGCATGCGTCGTGTGCTCAGGCGGGCATGCTCACCGCGGCGGGTCAGCCGTCGGCGCCGAGCGGATGCTCGGCGTCGGGCAGCTGGCCCAGGCCCTTCCGCATCTGTGCCACCGCCCGGGCGGCGCGGCGGCGGCGGCGCACGACGGCCAGCGTTCCGGGAACGTGCCAGGAGGCCACCACGGGACAGCCGATGCAGATCGCGACGACGAGCGGGACCACGACCTCCGGGGCATGGGCCACGATGGCAACGGCGCACAACGCGCCGCAGGTGAGGGTGGTCAGCGCGGCGGCAAGCAGCGAGAGGGTCGGGGGCGAGCTGACGCTCCGTGTCGTCGCCCCCGGTTCGTCAAACAGCAGTTCGCCACGCATCTCAACCTCATTCCGTGCTCGGGTCCACTCCAGTGAGGGTACCCACGGCGGCCCGCGCCAAGCGCGGGCCGCCGACTCGACCGGCTCTGGGAGGCTGGGGGTGACGACACGGCTCGCCGCTGCAGCCTGGATCGTCTCCCCGTCAGGAGCCGGCGATGCGCTTGCCGTGCGCGACCAGGCCATAGATGGCCACGATGTCGATGGCAAAGATGGCCAGCGACCAGAACGGGTACGACGGCATCATCAGCAGCTGCGCGATGGCGTTGAGCCCGAGCACGACGACGCCGGTCCATCGAGCGAACTGGTTCTTGACGAAGATGCCGAAGCCGACCGCCAGCTGCGCGACGCCGAGGCACAGCGCGACCCAGCCCCACGTGTTCAGATCGCCGAACACATAACGGGCGTTGGCGACGTAGAAGTGGGCCCGGCCGATGGCGGCGATGCCGTCGATGATGTTGATCGTTCCGAGCAGGAGGATCAGCACACCGGCGAACACGAGCCAGCCGGCGGCGCGGTCTTCCTCGTAGTACGCGTCGTACTGCGATGGCGTCTCCGACGCCTGGGAACCGGCACGAACGGACGACATTCGAATACCTCCCTGAGATGGTCAGCGGGCTGCGTACAGCCTCTGGGACGATCCCACCACGCAGGAGGGGGGACAATGAGGCGCTCCTCCCAGTGGGATATAGGCATGCACCACTAATCGAGTGTGTCCAGCGGTTTAGCGTGCCGTCGTCATCCCAACGAGGTGATGACCGATGATCGCCGCGGCGCGAGCCTCACTCAGGTGACCGAAGCGCCCGCGACAGCAGCGCAGCGCGCCTGGGCGGCAGCGGCCCTGATCCTCGCCCTGGGCGCAATCGCCGCCGCCGTCGTGGCCATCATCGATCACTTCCCGCTGGCCTTGGTGGCCATCGCGTGCCTGGCCGGGGGCGCGGTGACGGCCTGGTGGGGCATCCGCCGCACGGGGACGGCGCGGCAGGTGGGTCTGGCCGCCGCCGCGGTGCTGGTGGCGGGGTACGCCGCCCTGGCGATCGCCGCGGGCGCCGTCATCGAGGACCTCATCGTCCTGGCGGCCGTCGTGCTGGCCGTGGAGGCGGCACGGCGTGCCCTGCGGATGAAGGTGCGTTGGCCGGCGGCACCACCGCCGCAGCATCCGGTGCTCGTCTACAACCCCCGCTCCGGCGGCGGGAAGGCCGAGCGCTTCCATCTCGCCGACGAGGCGCGGAGGCGGGGCCTCACGCCGATTGCGTTGACGCCGGGGTCAAATCTCGAGGACATCGTGCGCAGCGCGGTCGCCGAGGGCGCCGAGGGGCTGGCGATGGCCGGAGGTGACGGCTCCCAGGCGATCGTGGCCATGATCGCGGCGGAGCGAAAGCTCCCCTACGCGTGCATTCCGGCGGGGACGCGCAACCACTTCGCCCTGGACCTCGGCGTGGATCGCGATGATGTCATCGGCGCTCTGGACGCCTTCTACGGGGGCGGCGAACGGCTCGTCGACCTCGCCGAGGTCAACGGGCGCGTGTTCGTCAACAACGTCTCGCTCGGGCTGTATGCCGACGCCGTTGCCCGTCCCGGGTACCGGGAGGCCAAGCTCCACACCTTGCTCGAGACGCTGCCGGACGAGCTCGGCCCGGACGCCGCCCCGCCGGCCCTGGTGTGGGACGGTCCGAACGGTTCCGAGTCGGCATCGGTCATCCTCGTCTCCAACAACCCCTACCGGCTTGGACGGGCCCTCGGCTCAGGGACGCGCCCGCGGATCGACGGGGGTGTGCTGGGGATCACGGTGCTGGCCGGCGGAGCGTCGGGCTCGGGCAACGGGGACCGGCTGCAGATGCGCCAGTGGACGACCACCGAGTTCGAGATCCACGCCTCCGGGCCGGTGCCCGCGGGGATCGACGGCGAGGCGGTCGAGCTCGACCCCCCGTTGCGCTTCACGATCCGCCCGGCGGCCCTGCGGGTCCGGATCGCCGCCGCGCATCCCGGCGCATCGCCGTCGGCGGTCCTGCCCGACCGGCCCCGGCAGATGATCGGATCTCTCGCGGCGCTGGCGCTGCATGGCGACCTCGCCTCCGGCGGGGGGCGCTGAGGTGGCGACCGCGTCCGTTCCCCCCGAGATGGCCGCGACAGCGGTCAGCGCCGACGCGGCCACCGTGGCCACCGTGGCCGCCGCAGGCGGCCCGGAGAGCAGCGAGGCACCCGGCTACGCCGGTCTGGCCACGCGCGCCCTTGGCATCACCATCGACGCTCTGCTGATCCAGCTCGTGGCCCTGTTCGTGGCGGTGAGCGCCATCCTCGTCCTCGGGCTCCTGCACCTGCCCGCCGACGTGAAGCGGGTCATAGGGGCGATCGGCGCCGTCGCCTACGTGTTGTGGACCATCGGCTACTTCGTCGCCTTCTGGTCGGGAACCGGCCAGACACCGGGCGCTCGCGTCATGCAGGTCCGGGTGACCGCCAACGACGGAAGCGCGGTGAGCCCGCGCTGGGCGTTCGTTCGATGCATCGGCCTCGTGCTGGCGGCGCTGCCTCTGTTCCTGGGCTACGCGACGATCCTGTTCGACGCGCGCCGGCGCGGCCTGCAGGACTGGCTGGCGCGGACGGTCGTCGTGCGCGCTCCCCAGACGTCCATCGCCGCCGCCCGCATGCGGCCACCGCGACCCCCCGCATCCGGTCGGCCACGCCCGTAGCGGGTCGCGCGGCGGGACGATCGTCGTCGCCCGCGCCCGCCGAGCATCATCCAAAGCGGGTGAGCCGCCGTGGGGAGGGGCAGGGCATCCTTTCGGTGAGCACCATGTTCCAGCGCCGCCGGAAGACACCGCCGCCTGCGGAGACACCGGGCAGGGAGGATCGCGGACACGCCGTGCCCGAGACGGGGGCGGAGCGCGAGCAACGCCGGCTGCTTCAGACGTGGCGGCGCAGTGAGCAGCGGGTGATGCGGACCTGGCACGCGTGGCTGGCCGCCACGGCCGAGGACCAGTCCGAGCGCTATCGCGCGTACCTGGGCGCACTGGCCGAGGAGGAGCGAGCGGCGCTCGCGGTGCAGTACGCCTGCCGGTCGATGGCCACTGCGGCGCGTGAGGCGATGCCCGACGTGGCGGGATCGCCTCCTCGGTGACTGCGTGACGTCACGTGGGCCCGCAGGCCCGTCGGTGTCGCCGCCGGCCGTGCGCACGGACCGCTCAGGCTGGGCCAGCCTGTTCTGGCAGGCCTTCCGCCAGTCGCGCAACGCCATGGCTCTGCTCGACGATGAGCGCCGATACGTCGACGTCAACGGGCCCTACCTGCAGCTCTTCGGCCACGTGCGCGGCGCGCTGGTCGGCCGGCCGGCGTGGGAGTCGGTGCTTGACGGGCCGGTGCTCTCCCACGCCGCGTGGGAGGATGCGCTGAAGCGGCCTCAGTTCACGGGTACGGCTCGCCTGCGACGCCTCGACGGATCGGTGGTCGGAGTGGAGGTCGCCGCGCACCCCGAGGTGGTGACCGGCCGCCGGCTGGTCCTGCTCGTCGTCCTGCACGTCGGCCGCTGGAGCATGCGGCCCCACATCGACGCCGAGTCCATGCCCGCGGGCGAGCGGCGGGCGCTGTCTGACCGCGAGGCCGAGGTCGTCGCCTGCGTGGCCCTCGGCATGAGCGGACCTGAGATCGCCACTGAGCTGTCGGTCTCACACAACACGGTGCGCACCCACATCCGCAACGCCATGACCAAGCTCGGGGCGCGGACGCGCGCGCAGCTGGTGGCGATGTCTCTTGGCGACGTCGCGCCGTCCGGCCACGATCTGAAATCACGCATCCGGACGATGGACGCCCCACATGCGCGCGACGATGATTGACCGGTGTGCCCCCGTGTCTCCCCGTCGGTGACATCGCTGCTGTCCGGCCGGTCGTGCGTGACCTGCTGGTCCGTCGCGGCTGTGCCACGGGCGGGGCGGCCAGTTCAGCTGCTCAACAGCCCGGCCTCCTGGGCGCGGACGACCGCCTCCGAGCGCGACGCGGCCCCAAGCTTGCGGTAGACGCCGTGCGCCTGGGTCTTGACGGTGTTGGGTGACACCCCGAGCCGTCCGGCGATCTCACGGAAGGACAGGTGACTGGGCAGGAATCGCAGGATGCGCAGCTCGGCGATCGTGAGTGCCGACGGGCCGGCGAGGGTGGCCTCGGCGATGGTGTCCATGTGCGACCAGGCGGTGTTGAACCAGTGCTCGAAGACCGACGCCCCGCGTGTCCGGCGCGCCAGCCGGGACGCCTGGGCCAGCAGCGTGCGCGCGCCGACGACGTCGGCGAGCGACAGCCGGGCGCAGGCCAGGAGGATCCGGACCTCGGCGCCGAGCCAGGCGATGGAGTCACCGGCGGTGACCATCAGGTCCAGGCTGGCTCGGACGTCGCGCTTGGCGATGTCCGAGCGACCTTCGTGAGCGGCGGTCGCAGCGGTCGCCGCCAGCACGAACCCGGCGACGAGATCATCGGAGAGCGCGTGCGCGTGGATCACCTCGAGGGCACGATGCGCGTGATCGGCGGCCAGCTCCCACTCCTCGCGGTGGATCCCGATCATCGCTCGCTGGCTCAGGCACAGCGCCGTCACCGCGGGGACGGCGTCGCCGGCCAGGGCGACGGCGTCGTCGAGGATCTCGTCGGCGGCATCGAGCTTGCCGGCAAGGTAGGCCGCGACCCCGGACAACGCGCGGCACCAGGGCCGCCAGAGGCTGTCCGCCGGTTCTGACCGGCAGGCCTGATCCGCGCTGACCTGCATCCGAGCCACCCCCGCGGTGGCTCCGACCGCCTCGATAGCGGTCAGTCCGGCGCTCAGCCCGGGTGCCCGAGCACCGTCGGGCTCGCGCTCCATGGCCGCCATCGCGTGCAGGCTCCACCGGCGGGCGGCGTCGAGTTCGCCGCCGGCCAGCGCGCAATGGGCTGCGGACGCGGCCAGCTCGGCCGATCCGGCGATCTGCTCCTCGCGCAACAGCGCCAGCCAGTTCTGGGTGCGCTTGCGGCGCCCGCCCGCCACGTAGGCCGGGATCATCGGCCACAGAAGCGCGCCGGCGCGATCCTGGTCGCCCGCGGCGCAGGCGTGTTCGATCGCCCGGTCGGTGTCGCCGTGGGCCAGATACCAATCGCTGGCGCGTTGCTGGAGGTCGTGTTCGAGCTCGGGCTCGCGCACACGGAGCTCCCTCTGCAGGGCCTGGCGGATGACTGGATGCCACCGATACCGCGTGCGCTCGTCGTCCTGCGCGCGCAGGAGGGGCAGATCCCGCGACAGCGCCTCGAGATCGCGCGCGCCCCCCCGCCGCATGAGGATCGCGTCACAGGCCCCCGGGGTCAGCTCCTCCAGCACGGAGGAGCGGCGGGCCACGGACAGGAGGCGCTTCGGCACTCCGGCGAGGACTTCGTCGCTGATGTATTGCGTGAGCGTGGCCCCCTCGGGCGCCGGATTACCGGGCGACATGCTGAGCGCTGCCAGGTACAGCGCTCCCGGCCACCCCTCCGTGCGGTCAAGAAGGCTTCGGGTCTCCTCGGGGCCGATGTCCAGCCCGGCACGCTGAAGCAGCTGCCGGGCCTCCGGCTCGGCCAGCGCCAGGTCGTGGGCGCGCAGCTCCACCACCGCGCGGTGGGCTCGCAGCAGCGCCAGGGGCAGCTCCAGCTCGCGGCGTGCTGCCAGCACGAGCGTCGAGCCGGCGTGTAGCCCGGGCAGCACCTCGCACACCAGCCGGCGCAGCACGGCCGGGTCGAGCCGGTGGGCGTCGTCGAGCGCGAACACGCAGCCGGCGCCCTCCGCGTCCTGCGCGGCTGCCACTGCTTCCAAGCCCGAGCGTCGCTCGCCGAAGCGCTCCGCCCGGGCCGGCACCAACCACACGAATCGCCGCTCGTCCGCTTGGGCCCACTCCGCCAGCAGACTGGACTTCCCGTAGCCGGAAGGGGCCACGATCACCACGAGCGTCACGGCGGGCCCCGCCGTGAGCTGGTCG